>Ga0105050_10002531_pt1 | contig 25998 bp, 27 predicted proteins | sample FRY01_FD_78088 | JGI IMG/M metagenome (GOLD analysis project Ga0105050, IMG submission 78088) | Freshwater microbial communities from Lake Fryxell liftoff mats and glacier meltwater in Antarctica - FRY-01 | ecosystem: Environmental > Aquatic > Freshwater > Ice > Glacier meltwater ...
AACACACCAAAGTTGCACGTGAACTGAAGTACTACAGTCCTGATACGGATTTGAGTCAACTCCAGCGCGAGCTATCTCAGGCTTCCCCCACCCCAGATTCGACCGACTCTGAGCGCGAAGAAGACGATTCGGAGAATCAGTCCCGATAGGCCCCCACCAGGGCAACAGCCCCGCCCTCCACGCCTTTGGCGCTGGTGATGGGGCTGTGGGCAGCCATCTCGCCTGCTGGGGAAATGATTCCTGCAACCCACACATGATGGCCTGAGAGGCGCAACGCCTCGGTCACCGCGTAAGCCTGGTCTTGATCAACAACGGCAATCATCCCGATGCCCATATTCCAGGTGTCCTCCAGGGCGCTTAGGTCAAAGCCGCCCACCTTGGCAAGCACACGCATCACCGGAGCTGGTGACCACGTCTGGCGATCGAGTGCGACCCCCAGATGGGCGGGAAGTACTCGAGAAAGGTTCTGGGCAATGCCACCACCGGTGACATGGCTCAACACATGAATAGCTCCCGGGTGTGCCTTCATGCTCGACACCAAGGCACTCGTATACAAGCGGGTGGGCTCTAAGAGTTCCACCCCCAGCTCACGGGAAAACTCTGGACGCACGTCCCCGTAGGACCATCCTGCATCGCCAACAATCTTGCGCACCAGCGAAAATCCGTTGCTGTGGAGCCCGCTGGAGGCAAGCGCAAGAACGACATCACCGTCGCGAACCCGATCCGCCCCCAACATGTCGGAGGCTTCCACTACCCCGGTGGCAGCGCCTGCCACATCGTATTCGTTGGCGCCTAGCAGCCCTGGGTGCTCCGCCGTTTCGCCACCGACCAACGACACGCCACACTCAGCGCAGGCTTTCGCGATGCCCTCCACGATGCTGGCAATCCGCTCGGGAACCACCCGACCACACGCAATGTAGTCGGTCATAAACAACGGTGTGGCGCCCACCACCACAATGTCATCAACGACCATCCCCACCAGGTCAAAGCCAATAGTGTCGTGCTTGTCAATAGCCGAGGCGATAGCCACTTTGGTGCCGACCCCATCGGTTGAGGTGGCAAGAATGGGCCGGGTGTACGTCGTCAAAAAAGAGGCATCGTAAAGCCCGGCAAATCCTCCAAGACCCCCCAGCACTCTGGTGGAGTGGCTAGCGGCCACAGCCTTTTTCATCAACTCGACGGCTCTGTCCCCCGCGGTGGTGTCAACCCCACTGGCGGCATACGGCGAAGTCGAGGTCACCAACCCAGTCTAGGTCAGAGCCTGTGTATAACTTTGGCGAGTAGCGCAGCAGACTTTCTAGCCTGTCTGCATGAACACACGCACACCTCCCTCCACGAGCATTTTTTCCCGCTGGGTGTCCTGGGTGGGCATCCTTATTTTGGGCGCCGGGGTAGCAAGCTCCACCCCCCAGAGCGCACAGGCGTCAAGCGCTGTGGCAAGTGCGTCACTGCACTGGTCAATAGTGAACCAAGGCTTGGGGCTTCTTGAAGGGGGCCTGCCCGTGAACTATTCCACTGGTGTGCGGGGGTGGACCGAGCGTGCTTTTTCTCAACTGGGAGATGCCGGTATCGAGTGGGCAACGGTTCACAAAGACAATCAGCGCAGCGAGTATGCGGGAGGCCTCTACACCGAAACGCGCGATGCGGGTGGAGCATCCACGTGGACGACCATCGGGGCGGTCAGCGCGAACCCGGTGGGAAGTTTTCGCATGTTCCACACGGTATCCATCGAGCAGAACCAAGCACAGTTTGCGATGCGCCTCGAGCCCTTCGATGACAACGCGATGGGGGGCAAAAGGATCTATTGGGGCGCGACGTTGCCGGCCACTTTCCAGCCAACCTACTCCGGTGCCGGCACCGGCACCCTGGTGGTGACCGACACGTCTCACACCCACCCAACACTTGTGATGCATGGCGCAAGCGGTGCCGGCACCGTCACCTGGGGCGGACCAGAAATTTACACCGACCCTCTCGCCGACGGGGAACGCAACCCCACCCTGTATGTGCACTCAACAACAGAGGACCGGTTCACCATTACCGTCACACTCGGACTTGTTGATCGTGACCCGTGCTCAGCCGCTCAGGCAGCGACATTTGCCACAGGGAAGGCGGGAGTCTTTGGTCAAGCGTGGGACCCCATCACGTCGTGCCTGCAGGCGCCAGACTGGTCTGTCACTGCTGATGGTGAGCCCACAACGCTTTCTCTCAACACCGGAGAGACCACCACCGCTTTGCCCACAGGCCACACCAGAACGCTCGCCGTTGCCGGCTTGCCCGAGGGGGTGACATGGGAGCGACAGGCAAACACCGGGACGTCACTCGCACTCTCACTTGTGGCCCCAACCCCTGTGGAAGCGGGCACATACCCACTCACCATCACCACCGGCACCTCGATTAACTCCGGTGGCGTCATCACTGCGTCCCGGACTGCCAGCACAGCCGGTTTTTTGGTCGTCAGCGCAGCCCCACCCGTGGTTGTTCCCCTCGAACCGGAACCAGAATTGGTTCCCGAATTAGAGTCGGAGGTGCCGGGGGAACCTGCTTCGGTCAGCAGCTCCAGCAGCTCCACTCGGAGCGCCCTGACTCCCCAACCTGCGCCAGAGCCCGCGCCTGTGGCGCCATTGTCTCGGACCGCGCCAGTCATTGACCAACCGGATTTGGTGCTGCCTGCACCTGAACCCACCCCCGCGCAGGCACGAGAGGACCCCGAGGTTCCCCGCGAGCCCAGCTATCTGAAACCCGCCGGCCCCGTGATTCCCGAACCGGCCAACGCGTCGGCCTGGCTGGGGGCAAGCCTTGGCGTGATGATGCTCGGTGGGCTGATTATCGCGTGGGTGAGACGGCACCGGAAAGAAGAGGACGTAACCGCTAGCGGGAGGACCTGATCTCGAGGGAGCCCTCCCGCTCCGGGGCACTAGGCTGTGGCTAATCGCTTGTGTCAAGAACAGGAGAGCGGCCCCTTCCGTGTGTGGCATCGTTGGTATCGTCTCGTCGTCACCTGTGAACCAGCAGGTCTATGACGCTCTCGCCCTTCTCCAACATCGTGGTCAAGATTCAACGGGAATAGCCACCTCTGATGAGGGGACACTGCACGTCTATAAGACCAAAGGGCAAGTTCGTGAGGGATATCGCACCCGTGACATGAGAGGTTTGCCCGGCACCATAGGCCTTGGCCATGTGCGCTACGCAACACAGGGAAGCGCCAAGAAAGAGCAGGAAGCTCAACCTTTTTACGTGAACTCCCCCTGGGGAATCGTTCTTGTTCACAACGGCAACCTCACGAACACCCGTGAGCTCACCGCCCAGTTGCATGACAAAGACCGTCGTCACCTCAACACGACCTCCGACACGGAGTTGTTGGTCAACGTTTTGGCTAGTGAACTCCAAAGTGCTGGCTCAATGGACACCTTCACCCCCGAGGTTGCCTTCGATGCCGTCAGACAGGTGCATCAGCGCGTGGAGGGGTCCTATGCGGCCATTGCGGTTATCGCTGGTCACGGACTCCTCGCCTTTCGGGACCCGTATGGCATTCGCCCTCTGATTCTTGGAAAACGTCAAACCGGCTTAGTGGGTGACGAATGGATTGTGGCAAGCGAATCGTTAGTTCTCGAAGCCAGTGGCTACGAAATTGTGCGGGATGTGGAACCGGGTGAAGCAATCTTCATTGCCCGCGATGGCACCATGTCCCACAAACAGTGCGCCACCAACCCGAAGCTTGCCCCCTGCTCCTTTGAGTACGTCTATCTCGCACGCCCCGACTCCATCATGAACGGCATCTCCGTCTATGAGGCCCGGTTGCGCCTGGGAGAAAAACTTGCCGACACCATTGCCCGCTATGCGCCAACGGACTCCATCGACGTCGTGATGCCCATTCCCGATTCGGCGCGGCCGGCAGCCATGCAGGTGGCCAGAAAACTGGGTATCGAATACCGAGAAGGCTTCTACAAAAACAAATATGTAGGGCGCACCTTCATCATGCCGGGGCAAGCCCACCGCACCAAGAGCGTGCGCCAAAAACTCAACGCTATGTCGAGTGAGTTTGTCGGAAAGAATGTCCTCATCGTCGATGATTCCATCGTCCGGGGCACGACGTCACGCGAAATTGTGGAAATGGCGAGAGAGGCGGGGGCCCTCTCGGTCACGTTCACCTCCGCCGCACCGCCGGTTCGATACCCCCACGTGTATGGCATCAATATGCCAAGCAAAGGCGAACTCGTTGCGGCCGGGCGAACCATCCCAGAAATTGCCCGAGAAATCGGCGCTGACCATCTGATTTATCAAAAGGTGGAGGATATGCGCGATGCGATTCTCGAAGGCTCCACTCTCACAGAGCTTGACATGTCGTGCTTCACCGGGGAATACGTCACCGGGACGGTGTCCGAGGAGTACCTGGACTGGGTAGAAAAAAACCAAACTAGCTAGTGTCGCCCTTGATCTCACGGCCCATATCGACGTGTCTCGCCCGGCGTCGCGAGCGAATATCCAGCAGTAGCCACAGAATTATTCCCACGGCAATCGTTCCCGTGATGCCATATAAGGCAAAGTAGGCAAAGAGGGTGACGAAACCCACCGACGGGTCTGACGGGTAAAGACCGGTCACGACCAGGGTCCCAAAGAAACCCAGAACCCCAAAAACCAGAACAAAAGCCGACAACCGTGGCGAGCGCCGAACGCTCACTCTCTGGCGGTCTTCCGGTGGGACGTCGGTCATGTCGGCCACGCTAGTCCTGCAATCGGAAGCCAAGCTGTGAGATCTGTTCGTTGCCCAGACGCAGAAATCACCCCGGCCTCCACCGCGTCGCTGTAGGTGGTGAGACCTGTAGCAATGGACAACCACGCCTGAGGAGACATTTCGATCACGGCCGGCGGTGTGCCCCTCGTGTGCGAGGGGCCCTCAATGATTTGCGCAGCGCCATACGGAGGAACCCTGATTTCTACGCTCCTCCCCGGAGCGCTTTCTCTCAGACGCTGAAGGCAAAACCGGGTGGCTGTGGCCACGTCGTTCTCGATGGCACTTCCCTGCCGCCATGCCTCTAAGGCGGCGTGGCCTGCTTCGCCGGAGATTTTTTTCATGCCCACCGACCACACGCTAGCAAGCTCTCGCGGGTAGGGTAAGCGCGTGAAGATTTTGGTTATCGGTTCGGGTGCGAGGGAGCACACCATCATCCAGGCACTGCGCCGCGACCCAGAGGGTCACGAGATTTTGGCGGCGCCAGGGAATGCGGGGATCCAGGCAGATGCCGAAATTGTTGCTCTTGACCCGACCAACCCCAAAGTGGTCACCGAATTTGCTGTCACCTCCGATATTGACCTAGTAATCATCGGCCCGGAAGCTCCCCTCATTGCCGGTGTCGCTGACCGCCTGCGGAAAGCAGGCGTTGCCGTGTTTGGCCCCGACGCAGGGGCGGCGGCCATTGAAGGCTCAAAATCTTTCGCTAAAGAAGTGATGGCCTCCGCGGGTGTGCCCACCGCACAAGCCTGGAGCGTAACCAACCGGGACGAACTGATGGACGCGCTCCACCGCAGCGGAGCACCCTACGTGGTGAAAGCGGACGGGTTGGCTTCGGGCAAAGGTGTGCTGGTGACGGATGAAGAGTCCGCCGCCATTGAACACGCAGAGTTTTACCTCCAACACGGCGACGTCCTGGTCGAAGAGTTTCTCGGTGGACCAGAAATTTCCCTCTTTTTCCTCAGCGATGGCCACACCGTGATGCCGCTCACTCCAGCGCAGGATTACAAACGGGCTTATGAACATAACCGTGGCCCCAACACCGGGGGAATGGGCGCCTACTCTCCCCTTCCCTGGCTCCCCGAAGATTTTGTCGAGCGTGTCGGTCGCACCATTGCAGAACCCACTATTGCCGAGCTTTCCCGGCGGGGAGTCCCTTTCGTCGGGTTGCTCTACTGCGGTCTCATCCTCACCGATGACGGCGTGAAGGTCATCGAATTCAATGCCCGTTTCGGTGACCCCGAAGCGCAGGTTGTCTTGGCACGCCTGGACTCCCCGCTTGCGCCTCTGCTCTATGCCGCCGCCACAGGGGTGTTGCAGAGCGTGGCGGCACCGCGGTTCTCCACAGACTGCGCAATCACCGTCGTCTTAGCGAGCCAGGGCTACCCGGAAGACCCCAAGACCGGACGAGAAATTATCGGTCTCGACGAAGCCGCGGGAAGAGAGGGCATCACCATCGCTCACGCCGCAACCGCATGGGACAACAAAGATTTGCTGGCCACCGGTGGTCGTGTGATTAGCGTCGTTGCGAGAGCGGCCACGTTCCAGGCCGCCCGGGAACGAGCGTATGGCGCTTTAGATTGCATCTCGCTGGAAGGGTCACACTTCCGGGGTGATATCGCCCAGGGTGTTGAACAATGATGGAGCTCTCTGACTGGACCCGAATCTATTCGGGGAAAGTCCGTGAGCTATATATTCCAGTATCGGCATTAAGCCTTCACCAGGCGGAAAAACTCCTGATTGTCGCCACCGATCGAGTCAGCGCTTTCGACCACATTCTTTCTCCTGACATTCCCGGCAAAGGGGAATTGCTTACGCAGCTCAGCCGGTGGTGGTTTGCTGAACTGACCGGAGTTGCCAGCCACCTCCTTGAAGAAGAACCCCCTGAAGCGCTGCGTTCACGGTCCATGGTGGTGGCGCCACTGGACATGTTCCCCATCGAATGCGTTGTTCGCGGCTATCTAGCCGGGAGTGGATGGAAGGAATATCAGCAGACCCAGACCATCTGCGGCATTTCCCTTCCCCCAGGGCTCAGCGAGGGTGATGAGCTTTCGGAACCGCTTTTTACTCCCGCGACCAAAGCGGCGCTGGGCGATCATGACGAGAACATGTCTTTTGATGAGACCGCAAACCTTTTAGGGACACAAGATGCTCTGGCGCTGCGGGAGCTGAGCCTCCGTATTTATGCACGCGCCCGGGACATGGCGCGGGGCAAAGGGCTGATTCTTGCCGACACAAAGTTCGAGTTTGGGCGTCACCACACCACCGGAGAAATTACCCTGGGCGACGAGGTGCTTACCTCAGACAGCAGTCGCTACTGGGATGCAGAGATATATGCCACGGGTGGAATGAATCGGCTAGACAGTTTCGATAAACAGCTGGTGCGCAACTGGCTTTCCTCGCGCTGGGACGGTTCAGGAGAACCACCCGCGCTCCCGGATGAGCTGGTGGCGCACACACAACAGAGATATCAAGAACTCGTCACACGCGTGACCGCGCCCTAACCTCTTGAGGACATCCATGATCATCACACCTTCCTCCGCTCTGTATTCTTCTCCGACTCTTGGCCAACGCGCATCGTGGCCCATCGCGGTAGGCCTAAGCCCTCTCCTGCTTGCGCAGGGGCGATACCTCCGCAGGAGGGTATCAAAAATGCCCCACTCGCCTTTGCCCTGGGATGGCGCTCTTCCGGGTGGCTCCCCTGTCCATGTTCTGGGCGTTGGGGATTCAACGGTCGCCGGCGTCGGCGTGCAGAATGCAGGCCACGGCCTCGTCGCGCAGTTTTCCCATCTCCTCCAGGAAACTTTTGATCGCGGTGTGACGTGGCGGTCCGTGGGAGAATCTGGTGCGACCAGCAAAGACATTCTGGAAAAGTTTGTCGCGACCGCGGTCGGCCCCGCAGCCGACGTGGTGCTCGTTTCACTCGGTGCCAATGATGCCAAAGATTTGAAGCCTCTCCGAGCGACAACTAACCGGTTCCTTCGCTTGATCGATGTGCTCCACGACGCGCACCCCGACGCCACTCTGATTTTTTCCTCTTTGCCTGCTTTTTCCCTATTCCCGACGTTGCCCCAACCTCTGCGCGGGCTGATGTACGGGCACGCGCAAGCCATTGAGCGCTCGATTCGACCGCTCATCGAATCACGACCGTTTGCGCTGATGTCCCCTCCGCCACCCCAATACAACGACGGTTTTTTTGCTCCCGACGGTTTTCACCCCAGTGTCTCTGGCTACCGCGACTGGGCACGATTTGCTTTCGCCGATGCTCTGGAGCGCGGGGCGCTCGAGCACCTTCGGCGCCGGTAGACTGATCACTTCCTAGCGTGCCACCATTGGGAGTGTGATTTATGGCCATCATCGTCATTGAGGTGATGCCCAAAAAAGAGCTTCTTGACCCGGCCGGAAAAGCAGTCCTCGGTGCGCTTCGCCGCCAAGGGGTAGAGGGTTTCCACGAGGTCCGCATAGGTAAGCGCTTTGAGCTTCATGTCAACGGCGTTGCCGGTGAAGAACATCTCGCTCAGGCGAGAAAGATGGCCGCGGAACTGCTCTCTAACGGCGTTATCGAGGATGTCATTGACATTCGGGTGGAGGACTCCCCGGCATGAGAGTCGGGGTTGTCACTTTTCCTGGGTCTCTGGATGATCGAGACGCGCTTAGAGCAATCCGCTTCGCCGGGGGAACACCGGTTCCTCTCTGGCACGGCGAGCATGACCTCCACGGGGTGGACGCTGTGGTTCTTCCCGGAGGCTTCAGTTACGGTGACTATTTGCGCTGTGGGGCGATTGCCGCGCATTCCCCCATCATGGCCGAGGTTATTGACGCCGCACACAAGGGAATGCCTGTTCTGGGAATCTGCAACGGCTTTCAAATGCTGGTCGAAACAGGGCTTTTGCCTGGCGGCCTGATTCGCAACGATCACGGCAGTTTTATTTGCCGTGATCAAACCCTTCGGGTCGAAAACACAGACACACCATGGACCAGCGGCTTTGAGAAGGGCCAGGAAATCACGATTCCTCTCAAAAACGGAGAGGGTGGATTTATCGCCGATGAAGACACCCTCAAACGTATTGAAGGCGAGAACCTGGTGACTTTCCGCTACCTGGGAGTTAATCCCAACGGTTCCCACAACGACATTGCGGGTCTTCGCAATGCCACCGGGCGGATAGTGGGTCTGATGCCCCACCCTGAGCACGCCATCGAAGCAGGGTTTGGACCTGACACAGCACACGCAATGAAATCCGGCACCGATGGGCTCATCATGTTCGAATCTCTTCTGAAACAAGTGGTCTCGGCATGACCAAAACTCCCGCTTCGCTTTATTCCATTGTTGCTGTGGCAGAGATGGTCACGTGGGCACTGCTAATTAGCGCCATGATCGCCCGCTACGGCTTTGGATATGAGGGGGGACTGTTTTTCGTCGCAGGACTTTCCCACGGCATCATTTTTCTGGCCTATGGACTGACTTCCGTGGTAATTGGAATCAACCTGCGATGGGGTTTTGGCACCACCGCAATCGCGGTGGTGCTGGCCATTGTGCCCTTTGCCACAGTCCCGGTCGATCGGTGGTTGCTAAAAAAAGGCAAACTCGATGGGGCGTGGCGAATTACTGCCACAGATGACCCAGCCGATTCGAAACTTCTGGATACGGTGGTTCGCTTCTGGGTGGGGCACCCGGTGTCGTTTTTCCTCATGATCGTGATCGGCATGGCCGCCGCCATCACCTTCCTCCTTAGCATTGGCTCGCCCACCGAGTGGGGTAGTGGCGCATGAGTGTGGACAGTGTCGCTAACGCCTTGGCAACACCCGAGCGGGAGCAGCCCTTTGGCGCCCTTGGTCTGAAGCACGATGAATACGAGCAGATTCGGGTGCTGTTGGGGCGGCGCCCCACCTCCGGCGAGCTCGCGATGTATTCGGTGATGTGGAGCGAGCACTGCTCCTACAAATCCTCCAAAATTCACCTGCGCCAGTTTGGTCAGAAGGTGACCCCAGAAATGACCAAGAACTTGCTGGTCGGGATGGGAGAAAACGCCGGCGTCGTCGACATTGGTGAAGGCTGGGCTGTCACCTTCAAAATTGAAAGCCACAACCACCCGAGCTTTGTCGAACCTTTTCAGGGTGCCGCCACCGGCGTGGGAGGCATTGTTCGCGACATTATTTCTATGGGCGCCAGGCCCGTCGCCGTCATGGATGCCCTGCGCTTTGGGGCCCTCGATCACCCCGACACCGCGCGCGTTGCGCACGGTGTGGTCAGTGGCATCAGTTTCTATGGCAACTGCCTAGGTTTGCCCAACATTGGTGGCGAAACCTGGTTTGACCCGGTTTATCAACACAATCCTCTTGTCAATGCGTTGGCTGTGGGGGTGCTGCGCCATGAAGACCTCCACCTCGCGAGCGCCACGGGGCCGGGAAACAAGGTGGTGTTGTTTGGCGCCCGAACCGGTGGCGACGGCATTGGCGGTGCATCGATTCTTGCCAGTGAAACTTTTGACGAGGGTGGCCCGACTAAGCGTCCAGCCGTTCAGGTGGGAGACCCGTTTGCCGAAAAAGTCCTGATTGAATGTTGTCTCGAGCTTTTTGCCGACAAGGTGGTGGAGGGCATACAAGACTTGGGGGCTGCAGGAATTAGTTGTGCGACCTCGGAACTGGCGGCGAACGGCGGTTCCGGTATGGAAATCTTCCTCGATGAGGTACTTCTTAGAGATGACCTCTTGAATGCCGAAGAAATTCTGATGTCGGAAAGCCAAGAGCGCATGATGGCGATTGTGCATCCGGACAAACTGGAGCGCTTCCTTGACATCACCGGGAAATGGGAAGTCGAAGCGAGCGTGTTGGGGACCGTCACCGACACAGGACGGCTCATCATTCACTGGCAGGGTGAAATCATTGTGGATGTTGACCCGGCCACCGTGGCCATCGATTCCCCCGTGTATGAGCGCCCCTACCATCGCCCCAGCTGGCTCGATGAAGTGCAAAGCGATGACGCCGGGCTTCTCCCTCGCGCTAGTGACCCGGCGGAAATCCGTGCTCAAATTTTGGCTGTTGCGGGTTCTCCCAACCTGGCCAACCCCGAATGGATTACCAACCAGTACGACCGCTACGTGGGGGGCAATACGGCCCTCTCTTTCCCCGATGATGCGGGCATGATTCGGGTAGACGAAAGCTCAGGCCTCGGCGTCGCCCTGGCTACCGATGCCAATGGCCGCTACAGCTACCTCGATCCCTACCGGGGTGCCCAATTGGCGCTCTCAGAGGCGTACCGCAACGTTGCTGCCACAGGGGCAAACCCTGTCGCAGTGAGTGACTGTCTCAACTTCGGTAGCCCTGAAGACCCCGAAGTGATGTGGCAGTTCGTCGAAAGTGTGCGCGGCCTAGCTGATGCTTGCCTGGAGCTCGGAGTGCCTGTCACCGGAGGAAACGTAAGTTTATATAACCAAACAGGAACAACCCCCATCCACCCGACACCTGTGGTGGCGGTGATGGGGGTTATTGACACGGTCGAGCGCCGTCTGCCAAGCGGTTGGCAAGATGATGGCGAAAACCTCTACCTTTTGGGCGATACCCGCTCCGAACTGAGTGGCTCCATCTGGGCTGACATCGTCCATGGCCACCTGGGGGGAATTCCGCCACAGCCGAACTTGCCCGCCGAGAAAGCCCTCGCCGGCCTCATGGTCGCAGCCGCCCGGGACGGTCTTGTCACCAGCGCCCACGATGTCTCCACCGGAGGCTTGATTCAGACGATGATTGAGGGTGTGCTTCGCAGAGGAGTTGGCGCAAGAGTGTGGCTGGGGGATGTGATGGACGAGAGTGGTCTCGACATCACCTCGGTATTGTTCTCCGAAACAGTTGCCCGCATGGTCGTCACGGTAGCCAGAGAAGATGATGTGAAATTCCGTGGCCTCTGTCGAGGGCGAGGGGTCCCTGTGGCACGAATTGGCGTGACGGAGACACCGTCGAAGCAGCTCAATGTCGCGGAATGGTCGACATTCGATATTGACGAACTTGCTCAGGTCACCAGAGGAACTCTGCCAGCGTCTCTGGGCCCTGTGGTGGGCTATGCCCCTGCGTCCTAATGCATAACCCTTCCCCCGTCACACCCGCCCGCTACCCTGGGACTGCCCATGATTGATGCCTCCCGCTTCCTCGTCTCATCGACTGACTACCAAAAATGGCTCGCCGTTCGGGCATCGGGTGTGACCGCCACCGCGGTCTCGAAAGCCGTCACCCCCGCCGGGTTTAGGGAAACGGTTTCTCAGATGCGTAGCCCCCGCCAAATTCCTGACAACGACTACATGCGCTTTGGTCGCGAGCAAGAACAGTTTCTGATTGACAAGCTGGGCACACAATTCGATCTTGTCGGAAATGACTGGCTCATCGCCAAAGACGATCAGAACAATAAGTGGCAAATGGCCACCCCGGACGGGCTTTCGCCCAGCCACGACCTCATCGCCGAAGTGAAAACCACAGGAAAAGATTGGGGAGAGTGGCGTTTTGTCCCCGGTCACTACCAACGTCAAGTCCAGTGGCAGCTCTATGTGACCGGAGCAACCCAGTGTGTGTTCGGGTGGATGCTTCGCACCGTCCGGGCGGGAGAAATGGTCCCTGGCTGGCCGGGGCCAAAATTTGTCATGGTCAATCGAGACGAAGCCCTGATTGAGCGACTGATTGAGGTGGCACAGAACCTCTACCGCGAACTACCCGTCCCCGGCAGCTAACTCCTCATGGTGCTGAATCACTTCAGCAAGAATAAAGTTCAAGAATTTCTGCGCAAACGCCGGGTCAAGGTCTGCCTCTATCGCTAAGGCCTGCAAACGCTTCAGCTGCGCTGCTTCACGGGAAGGGTCTGAGGGCGTCATAGCCATATCGGCTTTCAACCTCCCCACCTTCTGTGTGGTTTTGAATCGCTCCGCAAGCAGATGAACCAACGCTGCATCAATGTTGTCGATACTTTTGCGCAGCTGAAAAAGCTCGGGAGGAATCGAAGAAGTCATAGTGCGACCCTATCGAGGGGGGCAAGCCTGACTAGTCAAGAAGAGCATGGCGAGTCACAATCGCATCCCGGCCCGGGCCAACGCCGATGGCAGAAATGCGCGAACCGCTCATTTCTTCCAGTGCGAGAACATATCGTTGAGCATTCACAGGCAGGTCCTCAAAATCTCTCACCGCTGTGATGTCTTCAGACCAGCCAGGAAACTCTTCATAAATCGGTGTGGCATGGTGAAAGTCGGATTGTGACCAGGGAATCTCTTCCACTCGGGTTCCCTCGACGTCATAGGCCACACACACCGGAATCTTCTCCAAGCCGGTCAACACATCAAGCTTGGTCAAAACAAAATCTGTCACACCATTAATCCTCGCGGCGTAGCGAGCGATGGGGGCGTCATACCAGCCGGTGCGGCGGGGCCGCCCGGTGGTGGTCCCCCATTCATGGCCTTTTTGGCGCAACCACTCTCCACTGTCGTTCTCCAACTCTGTGGGGAACGGGCCGGAGCCCACACGAGTGGTGTAGGCCTTCACGATGCCGATCACTTTGGTGAACTGCCACGGGGCAATTCCAGAGCCGGTGACCGCGCCACCAGCGGTGGCGTTGGAGGAGGTGACAAACGGATAGGTCCCATGGTCAACATCAAGCATGGTGGCTTGGCCGCCCTCAAATAACACATTTTTGTTTTCTTCCAAAGCCCGGTGAAGCAGCAGTGCCGTGTCCTGCACCATCGGGCGAAGGCGCGCAGCGTAGGACAACAACTCGTCGACCACTTCGTCGACGCCGATGGCGCGACGATTATAAATTTTTACCAAAAGGTGGTTCTTCATATCCAGTGCGCCCTCGACTTTTTGGCGAAGAATACCCTCATCAAAAAGGTCTTGGATACGGATGCCGACCCGATTAATTTTGTCAGCATAGGTCGGGCCGATACCGCGACCGGTGGTGCCAATCTGACGTTTACCAAGGAATCGCTCGGTCACCCGATCGAGGGTGCGGTGATACTGGGTAATAACGTGGGCGTGAGAACTGACTACCAACCGAGACACATCGATGCCGCGCTCAGTCAGTCCGTCCAGTTCTTCCATCAATACTTCGGGGTCGATGACAACCCCGTTAGAGATCACCGGGATGACACCGGGGGTCAAAATACCGGAGGGCAAAAGATGGAGAGCATACTTCTCCTCGCCGATAACAACGGTGTGACCTGCGTTGTTACCCCCGTTGAACTTGACGACATAGTCGATTTGGCTCGAGATTAGGTCGGTCGCTTTACCTTTGCCCTCATCGCCCCACTGGGCTCCCACAATCACAACGGCGGGCATCAGATTTCCTTTGGTTAAGCCGTCCTTACCCGCCGAGTCTAGCGAACGCGCTCTCGCGTAGGTTTGTTCGCCTTGGACTACCAGCGGCGACGCGCAATACTTTTGTCTGTGAGTACTATTCGCGTCGTCGTCGCCGATGACCACACCTTGACCCTCATGGGGGTCGCTGATTCGTTGGAGACCCATGGGGTAAGCGTGGTCGGTCGCGCTCACACCGCGGCCGAAGCGGTCTCCCTGGTCGAGAGCAACAACCCGGATGCTCTGCTCGTTGACCTGGACTTTGGCCCAGGCCCCACCGGTTTGGACATCGCCGCCAGCCTTCGCAAAGATTTGCCCCTACTGGGAATTGTGCTCTTGAGCGCATACGGGGACCCCCGCCTACATTCCGGAGACCTCAGTCACGCCCCGATGGGCGTGGTGTATCTCATTAAGCAGCAGGTCACCTCCACCCGCATGCTTGCCGAAGCTCTCACGACGGCCATCGAGAAAGCCCAGGGCCAGGCTGAAGGAACCCTTCCTCGAGTCAACCTGACCGGTGGCCAAATAACGTTGTTGCGCCTCATCGCTCAGGGCCGCTCCAATAACGCCATCGCGAGGGACATGTCAATCACCGAAGAGTCGGTATCAAAAAACATTAACCGAATGGTGAAGCGTCTGGGAATCGAACCCAGTTCTGATACCAACACCAGAGCCGCCCTTCTCCAGAGTTACTTCGATCTGATCGGATCGAACCGCTAGTGATCGCCTATCGGGAGCTCGAGGGGCGAGTAGGCGGGCGCTGGGGTCTCTCTCTCGTCGTTTTTTTGGTGGGCTCACCGTTCTGGATTTTGGGATTCACTCTGAACGAATCTGCCAGCTACACCGGCTGGACTCACGCTGCCCAAGTCTTTGCTCTGGCCCTTGTGGGTCAGGTGGTGATGGGCGGAGTCTTTTACCTTGCCCACCTGACGATCGCGAAAAACAGACATCACACACCTGTGGCTTTCTGGCTTATGGCCTTGATCTGGTCATCCAGCGCGATAGCTCGAGTCGCTTTTTTAATTGTTGGCCTGTCCGTTCTCGGACTGGATAACAGCATCTCCACCCCGATTCGCGTCACCACGTCAATTCTGATTGCCACACTGGGTTTTGGCATCGGTGCCTATAGCTTCGATGCTCTCCACCGGTTCATGACGGATCGCGCAGAAGCGCTCAAAGACCTCCTCGAAGGAGAGGAGGAAATTTCTACCCACCGCGCGGCGGTGCAGTCGATGAAAGACACCCTTGTCGCTCAAATCGACAGCGAACTTGCCTCTGGCAGAGACGCGACCGAGCAAGCACTAAGCCGCCTGGAAAACTCTCTGATGGACAAAGGATCTCCCCAACCAGCACTGGAAGAACTTCGTGTGCTCTCCGATCAGACCTGGCAGCGTATTAGCGAAGACCTGTGGAAAAGCGCACCGGCAAAAGCGCCGCGCGTTCGAGGCCAAGAACTCTTGGGAATGTTTACGGCCGCCACACCATTTCGGATTTTTTTCCTCTCCCTCACTGCACCCGTTCTCTACCTACTCATCTATATCAGGGCATACGACCCGGTGGTCGGAGTAACGATTGTCGGTGCCTGGGTTGTGATCGCCTGTGCAAGCGCAATTGTCACCAACGCTGTGCTGCGCCGCGCACATCGGGCCCGACTCTGGCTTTTTGGTCTCACGCTCCCACTTTTCATGTTCTCTGCCATCCCCCTTGTCTGGGTCTCTGGGGAATGGGGGTTCGTCGCCGAGAGCCCCATTCGAGTTGTTTCCCTGCATGCAATAACGGTTTTTGTCGCCGTCATGATGCCTATTCCCACCACCATTGCGCTCGCGCGAGCACAAATTCTTGACAACCTCACCCAACACATCGACGCGACCACACTCGAGAAGCTGCACGTAGAAAGCCAGCTCGCCGTTGTCTCTCAACAGATCGCCAGCAAACTGCACGGAGATGTGCGAGGAAACTTTCTCGCCAGCGTGCTCACCCTCCAGCACCAGCTTGATAGTGCCGACACAGAGGGCGCACACAACACGATTGGCAAACTGCGCGCGACTCTCGCCGAGGGCGCCACACCAAGCGCTGTGCCAAGCAACGACCGCGCAGAGTTAGAGCTGTTTTTAAATAACTGGGCCGCATTGGTCGATATTGATCTGGAGTTCCCCCTGAACTCGGTGCCGGAAATCTTTCTTCCGGCATTTCACACTGTCGTCGTTGACGGTGTGAACAATGCTGTGCGCCACGGCGCCGCCGATTGGATTCGAGTCGGCATGACCGTCGAAGAAGACGCCATCGTGCTCACGCTGCGCAACAACGGCTTACCCCATCAAAGCAACCGGGCGGGAATGGGAACAGCCCACCTCAATCAGTTAGCTCCCCACAATTGGACTCGACTCACGACAGAGCAGGGCACCACCCAACTTCTGGTCCGCCTGCACAAAGATCATGTGGGAACCCACGCCGCATCACGGGGATGACAGATGCTGCACCACCCACTGGTGCATGACAATTGCAGCTGCAGCACTCGCGTTGAGGGATCGCGTTGACCCGTACTGCGTAATCTCGATGACGACATCTGCGGCGTCCAGCGCTTCACTCGATAACCCGGGCCCTTCTTGACCAAAAAGCAGAATGCACTCTTTTGGCAAAGGCGTGCTCTCCACCGGTTTCGAAGCCTCCACATTATCGATGGCAACAATCGGTAAGGAGCGCTCCTTCGCCCAGGAGAGCAAATCTTCCACCGTTTCGTGGTGGGCCACATGTTGATAGCGATCGGTCACCATCGCACCGCGACGATTCCATCTGCGCCTGCCCACAATGTGGACGGTGTCGGCGAGGAAAGCATTTGCAGTTCTCACGATGGAACCAATATTGAGATCGTGCTGCCAATTCTCAATCGCTACATGGAAACTGTGGCGTCGCAGGTCAAGATCGGCGACAATCGCTTCCATGCTCCAGTATCGATACTGATCAACAACGTTCCTGGAATCACCAGAGGCTAAAAGCTCAAGGTCATAGTGGGCATCGGTGGGCCAGGGTCCCACCCACGGACCGACGCCGCGGGTGGTCTGTTCGGGGTGGGGATTAGCAGTAGTCACCCGCCTAGCCTAGGCACCACGGGGTAGCCTGTGGTGGTGTCCCCCTCTGACTGGTCTTCCACCGGCCCCAATCGTGTTCTGGGGGGAGATAATTTACCCCTGCTGAAAGCCCTCCCGGAGGAATCTTTCACCCTCTGCTACATGGACCCCCCCTTCAATACGGGACGCACCCAAACTCGCACGACCACGACGGTTCGTTCCTCCACCGAGGGAACCCGATCGGGTTTTGGCGGTAAAAAATACGACGTCACCCTGGAAAAATTACTGAGTTACGACGATACTTTTGATGACTACTGGGGCTTCTTAGGACCCCGCTTGGAGCAAGCGTGGCGAGTGCTGAAGCCCGAAGGAACGCTCTATGTTCACCTGGATTGGCGCGAAGTGCATTACGCAAAAGTTGCCCTTGATCTGATTTTTGGTCGGGATCATTTTTTGAACGAAATTATTTGGGCCTACGACTATGGCGGAAAATCTAAAACCCGCTGGCCCACCAAACACGACACGATTCTCGTGTACGTGAAAGATCCTGCCAAGTACATTTTCAATTCCGACGCTATTGACCGCGAGCCCTATATGGCGCCCGGTCTTGTGGGGCCAGAAAAAGCGGCACGGGGAAAACTGCCCACCGATGTCTGGTGGCACACCATTGTGAGCCCCACGGGGAAAGAAAAAACCGGCTACGCCACGCAGAAACCACTGGGCATTCTGCGTCGCATCGTTCAAGCCTCGAGCAATCCGGGTGATTGGGTGTTGGACCCTTTTGGGGGCAGCGGTTCTACCGGTCATGCCGCAGCCGAACTTGGCCGCAAGTTTCTGATGATGGATTCCCATGACCAAGCTCTCGAGGTGATGACCACCCGCCTTGCTCCCTACCTTTAGGGCGTCAAGCTTTTCGTGAAGCTTTCCCCACTTGCGCTGTTCACAAAGCAGTACACGACTCGTTGGCCGGCGTCCCACTGGTCCTCCGTCACCGGATAGGAGTAGTGCACCAGCAGGTCGTTGAACTCTGTGGCGTAGGTTCGATCAATCACCTCGGAAAGCTCACACACCTCCGCTGCGCGCTGGGCAATGGCCTCTTCCCCGGGGAACACTTCGCTGCGATCGCGGTTTAGCAACTGCGCCTTCACCAGCTGCGCGCGGTGAGCTGTGGCGCAGGAGACAACCTCAAAGGACTCGGTGAAAGCTCCGTCAAAGTCTGCAAGACACTCGCCCCCTCGAAGCTCATTCCACGCCCATGTACCCGCATCCACCGGGCCACCGCTCAGAGTGGGAAAGACCAGCTCCGGTTGTTCGGGATCTTCTGCGACGACAGCAACTGGAGGTGGCGCAGGAGCACCAAGGTGTTGACCCAGCACAAATGCCCCACCCAGTGCGGCCAAGCCACCGAGGGTTCCGACCATCCACAGGGCCAAATACACGGCCTGGCCCCGGGGTGTGGAGGTGAGGCGTGGTCGTTTGACGACCGGAGGAACTTCTGGCGGGTTCTCTGGCGCCACCGGGGTTTCCACAGCGCGTTAGAGACCTAAATCGCCCAAAGTGATGGCCGCGCGGTAGGGGAAACCAGCCTCTTCAATCACGACATCAGCTCCGGTATTTCGATCCACCACCACACACACGGCGACCACGATGGCACCCGCCTCCGTGACAACGCGCGCCGCCGTGAGCGGTGAGCCACCGGTGGTGGAGGTGTCTTCGACAATGACTACTCGCTTACCGCGAAGGTCTGGACCCTCAACCTGGCGACCCCGGCCGTGATCTTTGGGTTCTTTGCGCACCACAAAAGAGTCATAGCTCACACCCGCTAGCAGGCCTCGGTGCATAATTGCTGCGGCAATAGGGTCGGCCCCCATCGTCAGCCCGCCAATAGCGTCAACCGGGGCAAACTCGGCGATGAGGGCAAGCATCACATCGCCAATCAGCGGCGACACTCGGTGGTCAAGGCTGACTTGGCGCAAATCGATGTAAAACGAGGCTTTTGTCCCGCTGGTGAGAGTGAAATCTCCGTGGTGCACGGCTTCGCTGGCAATGTATTTGATTAAGTCTTTTCTCACGCCATCCACAAGCCCAGTGTACTGGGGCGCTCTAGGCTGGTGGCATGCGAGTTGCCACCTGGAACGTCAATTCGATTCGCACCCGTTTTCCCGCCGTCATCGATTTCTTGCATCGTCTCGACATTGATGTTGTGCTGATGCAGGAAACAAAGTGTCGAGATGATCAATTCCCCCTCGACGAGTTCGCTGACGCAGGCTACGAACTTGCCCACTATGGACTGAACCAGTGGAACGGCGTCGGCATTGCTTCGCGGTTACCTCTGAGGGACATCGAACAGGGTTTTGCCGGTATGCCCGGGTTTTCCAAAGACCACAACGCTGACCAGTTGCCGGAGGCTCGGGCCATCTCGGCCAGCGTTGATGGCGTGCGCCTGTGCTCGGTCTATGTACCAAACGGTCGCAGCGTTGATGACCCCCACTTTGAGTACAAACTTTCCTGGCTCGCTGCCCTCGGTGACGCGTTCGCCGACTACGCAAGAACACCCGATGCTCTTCCCTACGCCATTGGGGGTGACTTTAATGTGGCGCCCGGAGATTCGGACGTGGGTGATCCCGCCTTCCATTACCCCGGGACCACCCACACCTCGGTGCCCGAGCGCGAAGCTCTGAAACGCTTCGAACACACTGCGGGGGTCACCGATGTTGTGCGTGAGCGTGTTCCCGAAGGCTTCACTTTTTGGGATTACAAACAGGGAAAGTTTGCGAAAGACCACGGTTTGCGTATCGACTTTATTTTTGGCACCCCCACTTTTGCGGAGCGGGTAGTGGACGCTCGCATCCACCGCGAAGAACGTGCCAGCGAGGGGCCAAGTGATCATGTCCCCGTCGTCGTGGAACTGGGCGGGCCATCAGATGACGATGACCGTCCTATGGTGTTTTAGGAAGGCGCAAGAAGAAGCGCAATCACCATCATCATCGGGAGGGATAGCACGGTGGTAATCACCACAGAATCTCTCGCCAAAGGAATGGCTACCCCGTAGCGCTGGGCATAATTGAACACGTTTTGGGCGCTGGGGAGTGCCGCCAAAATGACCACGGTAAACAGCGACTGTGCATCTAGGTCAAAGAGGAAAGCGCCCGCCAGCCACGCAACCACCGGCATCACCACAAGTTTCAAACCCGAGGCGAGCACAATATCTGGGCGGTGCTCGGTGGCAGCCCACAGCCGCTGCGAGGCAAGGGAAAGCCCCAGAGCAAAAAGAAGGGTGGGTACGGCAGCTTGGCCAAGCAGCGCCAAGGGGTCGTGAACAATGGTGGGCAGAGAAATACCCAGGGCGGAGACCATCACACCCAGTGCCGAGGCAATAATCAGCGGGTTGCGAAAAGGCTGGGACAGAATTCGACCGAGAGACACCTGCCCGCTCGTGGTGATATCCAAAATAGTTAAACCCAGCGGCGTCATGAACAACAACTGCAACAGCAACACCGGGGCGACCGCCGCCGCGTCTCCCAGAATGTACACCGCTAAGGGCAAACCAATGTTGTTCGCGTTGACGTAGGACGCCGCTAAACCACCGACGGTCAGTTGCGCCACATTCCTTTTCCATAGCAGTCGAGCAACAACCACAAAAATCACCAGCGTCACACCGGCGGCAAGCGCTGAGACGGGGAGCAGGTTGGAAAAAAGTTGTGTGATGTCAGCGTCACCCAACACCACAAAGAGCAGGGCGGGGGAAAATACGAAAAACGCGGCTTTCGTCAGAACATCCAGGGCGGTATCACCGAGAATTCTGATTCGGCCGACCAGAACACCTGTAGCAACGACCAAAGCCACTATTCCAAAACCCACAACGACATCGCTCACAACATCACAGTCTGGTGCATGCAGAGGAGCTCTGTGGCGGGAGGGAAAACACCTCGACGCACGCCGCGTGCTCGCTCAGTGAGAAGATAAAGGTGTGACACTTCACGATACACAGTGGCGAGGGTTCGCCAGTGATAACTATTCCGGCATTCTCCCCGAGGTGTTGGATGCAATCCGCGCTGCCAACGGGGGCCACCAGTCCTCCTACGGCGCCGATGTATATACCCAGGCTTTGGGCGAAACAATCAGAGAGCACTTTGGCCCGCACGCTGAAGTGTTCCCCGTGTTCAATGGCACCGGTGCAAATGTGGTGGCGCTGACATCCATGATGCCTCGGTGGGGTGCGGTGATTTGTAGCTCATCTGCCCACATCCACACGGACGAAGGCGGGGCTCCCGAACGAGTGAGCGGCCTGAAGCTCTACACCGTCTCCCACGAAGGCGGCAAGCTAACGCCGGCGAGTGTGGCCACCCAGGCCTACGGTTTTGGGGATGAACACCGGGCGCAGCCCATGGTGGTGTCCATTACCCAAAGCACCGAAGTGGGCACCGTCTATACGCCTGACGAGATTCGCGCGCTTGCCGACTACGCCCACAGCAAAAACATGCTCCTTCACATGGATGGCGCCCGGCTATGGAATGCGGCCGCCAGCTTGGGTCTTCCTTTTGCCGATTTCACCACCGACGCCGGAGTGGATGTCCTGACCCTTGGTGCCACCAAGAATGGTGCCCTGGGGGCCGAGGCCCTCATCGTGATAAACCCCGATGCGGTGGAGGGAATCCTCTATCTGCGAAAGCTCAGTATGCAGCTCTCGAGCAAGATGCGTTTCGTCAGCGCCCAGATTAGCGCGCTGTTTCAGGATTCGGTGGGCATCACCGCCGCAACACATGCCAACACGATGGCGGCCCTCTTGCGCAGCACGCTGGAGGATCGAATTGCTCAGGGCGCCATTACCGAACTCGCCTTCAGCTACCCCACCCAATCCAACGGTGTTTTTGCCATGATTGATCTCGAGGTAGCGAACCGACTGAGGCAGAAGGTGCGTTTCTACAATTGGGATGAATCCCGCGGTGAAGTCCGCTGGATGTGCTCTTTTGACACCACCGAAGCAGACATCATCTCTTTTGTTGACCTGATTCAGGCAGAACTTCAGGCGTAAGCGTCACCGGGAGTGACGATATCGGCGAGAGGCTTGCGCACCCGACGCACGCTCTCTCGCTCCCTCAGTTTTTCCACGAGATCAGCGGCGTCACCCAGAACTCCGACCGTCATCAAGGTCACGACCCGGTGTGAACCATCCAGGCCCAATGCTTGCCCCAGAACATCCGCGTCAAAGCCAGCCATTTGGTGCACCACAAAGCCCTCAGCGTTTGCTTGAATACTGAAGTGGGCAACGCTCTGGCCGACATCGTAGGAGGCATGGGAGAGAGCTTTGCCCTCTGCGTCATGGGTGGTGGCGATATTTGCCACCACAGCGCTGGCGTGTGCGGCCCAGATCGAGTTACCCGATGCCATCGAATCGACAATCTTTTGGTGGGAGTCATCCCCTCGGAATCCCACGACGAAAGACCACGGTTGGCTGTTCCCGGATGACGCTGACCACCGTGCCGCTTCAAAGCAGGGACCGAGGTCCCGTGAGGTAATGACGTGGGTGTGGGAGTAGGCCCGGGGGCTCCGTCTCGTCGCCAGCAGAGGGTTAATGTCAAAGGTGCGCTGGTCGGTGTTGTCGCTCATAGTGTGGGGTTTCTTCCGGTTAAATCATGTGTTTGGGGCAGTCTTTACTGTGTCAGTCCAAGCTGAAAGGTTCCACCAGGAGACCAGACTTATCTTCTGACAGGTCCACTCGAACAGTGTCACCATCATGAATTTTCCCTGCCAACAGGGCAGTCGCAAGCGTGTCGTCAATTTCTTTTTGCATCAGGCGACGCAGTGGTCTGGCCCCATAAATGGGGTCATACCCGTTGTCAGCAAGCCAGAGTCGAGCTGCCGGGGTGACGGCCAACTCAAGGCGACGCTCACCGAGACGTTTTTGCAATCGGTCCACCGTAATCTCTACGATTTGACCCAGGTCTTCTTTTGACAGTGTGGAGAACACCACGATGTCGTCCAACCGGTTGACGAACTCAGGTTTGAAGGCTTTCCGCACTTCGTTTCGAACCGCTGCAACTTGTGCTTCCCGGTCGAGTGACTCATCGGTGAGGAATGCAGAGCCAAGGTTCGAGGTCAAAATGAGAATGGTGTTTCTAAAGTCGACGGTGCGCCCTTGACCATCGGTGAGGCGACCATCGTCGAGGACCTGCAGCAACAGGTCGAACACTTCGGGGTGAGCTTTTTCCACCTCGTCCAACAGAATGACAGAGTAGGGCCTGCGGCGAACCGCTTCGGTCAGCTGACCGCCCTGCTCGTAGCCGACATAGCCTGGAGGCGCACCAATCATTCTTGAGACCGAAAACTTTTCGCCGTACTCGCTCATGTCAATGCGAACAAGAGCTTTTTCGTCGTCAAAAAGATAATCCGCGAGCGCTTTGGCAAGCTCTGTCTTGCCCACCCCGGTGGGACCAAGAAACAGGAAAGACCCGGTCGGGCGGCTGGGGTCGCTGAGTCCGGCTCGCGTGCGCCGAACAGCGGCACTCACGGTGGCCACAGCATCTTTTTGACCAACCAGGCGCTTCGCAAGTTCTGCCTCTAGGTACAGCAGTCGCTCCGTCTCACCCTGGGTCAACTTATCTACGGGTATACCTGTCCACGCCGCCACCACAGCGGCAATGTCGTCATCGGTCACCTGGTCGTTCACCATACGGTCATCACCACGGCCAGCGCTTTCCGCAGTGGTGATCGCTTCTTCGATTCCGGGAATAACCTCGTAGTTGAGTTTTGAAGCTTCCTGGTATTTTCCGTCGCGCATCGCGCGATCCAGTTCAATGCGCGCTTCGTTGAGCTGAGTCTTTAGCTCACCCACACCCTGAAGGGAAGCTTTTTCTTTAGCCCAGCGTTCTTGCAGCACGCCAAGCTCTTCTTCTTTGGCACTCAAGTCTTCGCGCAGTTTGGAGAGCCTCTCCTTGGAGGCATCATCTTTTTCTTTCTTCAGGGCAAGCTCTTCAATGCGGAGCCGATCCACGCTGCGGCGCAGCTCATCGATCTCCACCGGTGAAGATTCAATTTCCATCTTCAGCCGGCTTGCAGCCTCATCGACCAAATCGATGGCTTTATCGGGCAGCTGCCGAGACGTGATGTAGCGATTGGACAGCGTTGCTGCGGCCACCAGAGCGCTATCGGCAATCACCACTCTGTGGTGCGCCTCGTAGCGCTCTTTAAGACCTCGCAAAATAGCCACCGTGTCTTCAACACTCGGTTCTCCGACATAAACCTGTTGGAACCTGCGCTCCAACGCGGCATCTTTCTCGATGAACTGGCGATACTCGTTCAACGTGGTTGCGCCAATGAGGCGTAGTTCGCCCCTAGCCAACATCGGTTTGAGCATGTTGGAAGCGGCAACAGATCCTTCACCCCCGCCGGCACCCATCAGCGTGTGTAATTCATCGACGAAGGTGATGACTTCCCCTTCTGCGTCATTGATTTCTTTGAGCACCGCTTTTAGGCGCTCTTCGAACTCGCCACGGTATTTTGCCCCAGCGACAATGGCCGACATATCCAGCGAAATAAGCTGCTTACCTTTGAGGGAATCGGCGACATCGCCCGCAACGATGCGCTGCGCAAGGCCCTCAACGACGGCTGTTTTCCCCACACCCGGTTCACCAATGAGCACGGGGTTATTTTTGGTTCGCCGTGTGAGGACTTGGGACACCCGGCGGATCTCTGCGTCACGCCCGATGACGGGGTCGAGTTTGCCTTCACGAGCAATATCGGTGAGATTTATCCCATATTGCTCAAGGGCGCTCTTGTGGCCTTCGTTGTCTGAGGTTCCATTTGGCATGTAGGCCTCCTCTAAGAGTCCGTGCGTTGTCCTGGAGGGAGGGCCCGAAGAAAGGGGTTCCACACCACCAATTGGGTCTGTCTTTGGGCTCTTTTTCCCGCACGAAGCGGAATGACGTCGCCTTCAGTTCCGGCGGCAAAGACGCGGCGTCCGGAACGGGTGAGCATTTCGTCGGCCAGTGCGCTCTCGAGATTCCGAACACGATTGGAAAGCGACTCGACCTGACTTTCGAGCTCGAGTATTCGCCTAATGCCCTCCAGGTTGAGGCCTTCAGCACTCAGGGTGGCGACCTCGCGCAGATGAACGACATCCTTCATCGAGTAACGCCGCGTTTGCCCGGCCGTGCGGGTGGGGGTAACTAAACCAAGCCGGTCATACTGGCGCAGCGTCTGAGGGTGCAGTCTTGCAAGTTCTGCCGCAGCTGTAATGGAGAACAGCGGTGTTTGCTCATCCATGCCTCTCACCTACGCTTTCACTCGCTTAAGTAAATCCTCACGGGGATTTTCTTTCGGCAGTGCTTCCATCAGTTTTTCTAAGTGCCCTTTGGCGGCCCCAGACAGATGGGAGGGCACAGCAACCTGAAGCTCGACAAGCAAATCCCCCAGCGCTGCGCCACCGCGAACGCCACGTCCTTTTATTCGAAGAACTTTTCCACTGGGGGTTCCGGCAGGGACTTTCACTTTGACAATGTCACCGTCAATGGTGGGCACCTCTATGGTTGCACCAAGCGCGGCTTCACCAAAAGTAATGGGCACTTCGATGCGCAGGTTGTCCGCGTCTCGACCATAAATATGGTGTTTGGGTACACCGACGGTGATGATTACGTCTCCCGCTTTTCCGCCGTCGGGGCTCGGGTGGCCTTTACCGCGCAAGCGAACTTTTTGGCCGTCTTTCACTCCTGCTGGGACTCGGGTTTTTATCTTGTGACCGCCGGGCCCATCGAGACTGATTTCTGTTCCCGCCAGTGCGGTGCGCAGATCAAGCGTTACACGAGAGACCACATCTCTCCCTTTGGTGGGTTCACGGTTACCGCTGTAGCCACCGCCGCCATTGAACAGGCCAGAAAA
>Ga0105050_10002535_pt1 | contig 25990 bp, 36 predicted proteins | sample FRY01_FD_78088 | JGI IMG/M metagenome (GOLD analysis project Ga0105050, IMG submission 78088) | Freshwater microbial communities from Lake Fryxell liftoff mats and glacier meltwater in Antarctica - FRY-01 | ecosystem: Environmental > Aquatic > Freshwater > Ice > Glacier meltwater ...
CAAGTAAAGCATCGTCTCCTAAAAAGAGTAAAGCAAGTAAAGCATCGTCTCCTAAAAAGAGTAAAGCAAGTAAAGCATCGTCTCCTAAAAAGAGTAAAGCAAGTAAACCGTCTTCTCCTAAAAAGATCGGCCCGGCGATTAAATCTCGATACGAGGAACTTAATAAATTAACACTGAGAATTCCAGGTGGTGGAAACGATTTAGCATCTCTTGCTCGTACAATCAACGCGAAATATGCAAATCTTCGGAAAGAACAAGTAATACTTAATATTATAGATAAAGAAAGAGAACTTAATACAACTGTTCAACCAGGTGAGGGTTCTGCACCGCAAAAGAAATTTGCTAGAAAATCTCTTGGTAGTAGTAAAAGCGATGACGAAGGTGAAGATGAACCAGTAGTTAAACGTTCTAAAGGAAGAGCAAGCACCGGTGGTATTCTCTCAAAGAAAGTATTATCAACTGAAGACGACGATGACGATGAAGATGAACCAGTAGTTAAACGTTCTAAAGGAAGAGCAAGCACCGGCGGTATTCTCTCAAAGAAAGTATTATCAACTGAAGACGACGATGAAGATGAACCAGTAGTTAAACGTTCTAAAGGAAGAGCAAGCACCGGTGGTATTCTCTCGAAGAAAGTATTATCAACTGAAGACGACGATGAAGATGAACCAGTAAAACCTCGTTCTAAAGGAAGAGCAAGCACCGGCGGTATTCTCTCAAAGAAATCAACTAGTAGTTATAAAGACATGGACGATGAAAAAATTACAGATCAAGAAGAATTATTAGCTGCAAACATTGAGGCAGTTTCTGTTAAAAAAGAACGAGCTAAATGTGACATAACAAACGATTTTGCATGCCCTGATAATAAAATTTGCAATGTTGATAAAAATAAATGTGTAAGCGAGAGCAAACTAGGTAGATTCGAAAAGAGTATTGTATATAAAGGACATACAATCGCAGGTTCCAAAGATGCAATTAAATTATTAAAAAGAATGCAAAAGTTACCCCCCTGCAACAAAGAGAATAATTACGAATGCCCTGACGGTAATGTATGTTTAGCCGACAAAGAACAATGTGTCGACCCAGCATATGTCAAAGATTTAGAGTCGTATGTTTATAAAGGACATACAATAGTTGGAAATTCTAAAGCTATTGAAATTCTAAGAACTAAACTAGAAAGTGAAACAGACGGAGAAACTGTAAAATCTAAACAAATATATAATGAATATTTATATTTAATGGGACAAGAACAAACTAAAGCAAATAGAAGCATAGTTAAAAAAAATATTGGTGCCAATTTAGAAGATTTGAGACAGAAAAATAAGATTTTGAAAGAAACTAGAGAACAAGCTCTAGAAAAAATAAGAAGATACGATGCCAAGAAAGCATCTAGTCTTGAAAATCAAAGTACTGAATATATACAACAAATTGCATCTGATATGAAAACTTCGAAAAATAAATCGTATAATCCCAAGAAATATATACAAGACAACGAAGACGAAGATCAAGACGAAGAAATACAAGAACAGGATGATATTAAACCGCGTGATATTGAAAAAGCTTTGGAAAATTTAGTTGACAACGAAGGGCAAAATATAAAGGCAACCAAAGAAGTTGAACGCGCTGTATTGAAATGTTTGGGTTTGATAGGATAAATAATACATAATTATATATGTTTCAACATATATAATACATTTATTCAAGGAATTGGATTAGTTTGGTAAGGGTAAGACGGTCGCATAAACCAGTAACATGAGTTTCATTGTATTTTCTCAACTCTATAAGAAGTTCTACAAACTTGTCATGATTTATTTCTGCATGTAATTCTTCTCTTAATAATTCTTCTTCAATTTCTTCCTTGTAAAGAAAAAGCTCTTCGTCTATAATTTCTGGATCTTTCTCCTCTTTCTCTCGATCGTTTTTATTCTTTCGTCCCATTTCTAATATTCAGAAAATTATAAAAATCATTTTTATATTCTTGTCTCATTTCATCAAACGTATTCAGCGGTTTCTTTGAAGAACAATTAAAAATAAAGATACACAGTTCATTAAAAAATTCAGGGCTATATAAATCTTGAGTATCGTATTCTTGGGAAAGGAAATTTATAATAATTTTTCTCATATCAATAATATAATTAAAATTTTGTTCTATCCATTGATTTGTAGGATTTCTTAGATTCTCCATTTATTCGACAATTTTTTTTTTAATTTTCATTTTGCAAATTGGTTTCTTCGATCTCTGAACTATTCAACTCCTTTAATTCATCAGCAATTTGTTCGTCAAGATCTGATTCCGATTCTTCTACTTCTACAGGAACCTGCACTTTTATAATTGAAGGCTGAGCACGGGGTTCAACGCGAGGTTCAACGCGAGGTTCTTGTACAGAACGCAAACTTTCTTTATTAACACGAGGCCTTTGGTGTCTAATAGGTGGCTGAATATATAAATTTCTTAACGCATTTTCAAGAGATTTTATTCTTTCTTCTTGATCTTCTAAACGTTGAGATAAATCTTCTATATGTTCGCTAAGAACTTTATTTCTGTTTGAAAAGTATAAAACAACCCCAAGAAGAACAACTACTTCACTTGCGATATGCATAAATTGTTTGTTCTCTAAAAGTTTAGACATTTTACTATTTTTTAATCAAATTCATGTTTTAAATAACTTAAAACAAACGTTTTATAGATAAATGTCATTTCGTGTAAAATTGCCAATTTCTACTAGTTATTATGAAAAAGAAGTAGAACCTAAACAAACTTTAGAAAGAAAGCCAAAAAATAACGATCAACCTCGTAAATTTGTAAACTATTCCAGAGAACCATCTCTCCGAGACTCATCTCTAAGAGAACCATCTCTCCGAGACTCATCTCTAAGAGAACCATCTCTCCGAGACTCATCTCTAAGAGAACCATCTCTCCGAGACTCATCTCGGAGAGATGTAAATCAATCGTCTAAAGGTGAAATGGGTCCCCGAGGAGAAATGGGTCTCCGGGGTGAAATGGGTCCCCGAGGAGAAATGGGTCTCCGGGGTGAAATGGGTCCCCGAGGAGAAATGGGTCCTGTGGGTCCTGTGGGAGCTGTGGGAGCTAAAGGAAGCTCCATACTTTTATTAAATCCAAATGTTTCTCTCGGGGATGAGTTTACTAATCTAGGAACCTTTGTATGTCATGCTAGAATTGTATCTTGTTATATCGTTTCTAATAATCCAGCTAATTATAGGTTTGTAGATGCAACTAATGGAAATGTACTATTAGAATTCAAAACCGAAAGAAAAGGTTTACACGTTTATAAAATAAACCCTGAACAATTCAAAACAGAAATTGTTCAGGTTGAAGGATTGTCAGATGAAGATACTACTGTGTCTACAGTGCAAATTATATTTGCTCCTGAAAACAATTTTTAAATTATATAACCTGTATTCTTCCTCCAAAACAATTTTTAAGACATATCAACAATAATGTTGCCACAAGTACGTTTGCAGATACAAAGATTAGAGAATATTCTAATCTGATAAGAATTATATCTTCGTAATACAATACAGCGGTTATTATGCAATAGATTAGTATAAGAATTAAATAAAACAATGTAAGAGCGTATACTGTTCGTAAATCAAATGTATTGGAACAGCAAATTCTCATTTTGTCGGAAAGCGTAGGAAGATTAATCTCCATGGGTTTCTTACAATACGGGCATAGATCGTTCATCATCTTTCTCGCGCATGTCAAATGAATTGCATGATCGCATGGTAATATGTAAAGTCTTTCTTTTGAATCGTTGTCTTCTATATCTTGACAGAAGCAAGTAGTATTGAATTTCATGATTAAAACTAATTGAAAAAAACTATTTTTTTTCAATTTACATTTCAATCAAAAAGTGATTGAAATCAATTTTCTTTAAATTTATCTCTCATGAACCGAGATTGTTCTCTATAATCTTCTTTTAATTCCTTGTAACGTTCTTGTAAATCTTTATACGATTCTTGAAGCTGCTGAATCTTTCCATCTTTAAGAAGTAAATCTCTTTCTGAAGAAAGAGTGGTAGAATCTTTCCCATTCTCTAGTTCTCTCAGACGTTTATTCAAATCTTTAATTTCTCTCTGTAGCCTATCATTCTTTTCTTTGTATTCGTACAATTCCTTGTTTTCTTCGTCCAAGTTTTTAGCAGCTTTTATCCATTTCTCCAATTTTTCTTTTACATTGCGATATTTGTTTTTATAATTTTTATCGCTCATGATTTATAATAAAAATAATTTCTTTATATTAATTCTTAGGTCAACTATAATAAAAAAGGTAGAAATGCAGAGATTAACTTCGAAACTGAGACTAAAAATAGAAAGTTTACCTACCAATACTATTCTAAGAGAAGATTCGGCGTATACTGAACAAAAATATAATACTCTTCAAAAATATAAAGCAGACGATAAGATTACTATTCCTGATTCGTTTGACGGTAGAATAACATGGAAAGGTTTGCTTTCTCCAGTGATTAATCAAGGATCATGTGGAAGTTGCTGGGCGTTTGCGTCTACTGCGTGTTTAGCAGACCGATTTAATATTCAATCTTTAGGTTTAATGCATGTTGAACTCTCAGCGGCTAAACTAATTCTATGCAATTGGGAAGGACCAGAATTAGAACTTCAGAATATTAATCCAGAATTAGAAGCAGATAAATTGCAAACGTTAAATTTAAAAAGTATAAATACAGGAGCATGCTTTGGAAATACATTATACGATGCATGGAGATATTTATATTTATTAGGAACTCCTACCGAACAATGTGTGCCGTATAATAAAACAATTGGTACAAATAAAGTATCGTATAAACACCTTTCAAATTTTGCAGATCCTACGTCAATTCCTTTTTGTACAACTATAACTGGTATGATAGGAGATATGTGTGCTGGATCATACTACGATGAATATTTAGGAGAAGAAACAGGAGAACCTGCTAAACGCTATAGGGCTTATCATTTTTATGCAGTTGCTGGAACAAAAAACGATAAAGGATCGGAATACGATATACGATATAATATTTACAACTGGGGTACAGTTACTACAGGTTTTACTGTGTATCCTGATTTTTATACGTTTGATGCAAAAAAAGAAATATATAAATGGAACGGTAAAGGTTCAGCAGTAGGAGGACATGCTGTTTGCATAGTAGGATGGGGAGAAGAAAAAGGTACAAAATATTGGATAATTAGAAATACGTGGGGTAAAAAATTTGGAGATGACGGTTATTTTAGAATGATAAGAGGAACAAACGAATGTTCTTTAGAAGAAAACGTTGTCACAGGAATTCCTGATTTTTTCTGGGAACCAGATTTTGTATTAGGAAAGACTGATTATTTTTTAGCAAGCGATGAATTGGTAAAAGAAAGACAAAAAATTATTTCGCCAAATTCTTTAGGAGGAGGAATTGATCCTACCACAGGTTATACTAGAAGAGTTTTAAATTACAAGGCTTGGGTAGATTTAGAACGTCCAGTTAAATTGGAAGATTTACCAAAAACTTTAGAATTTATAGCAGGTACAAGTGCTTCTTCTTATAACAGAGATTTGTATAAGAAAAAAATTAGACAACGGGATAAAGATATAAAATACGATAAACGATCTCTATACTTGGCATGGGTCTTATTGATTGTAATCATTATTGTGACATTATTTTATCTGCTCAACAGAAAAAATTAAAACGTATCATCGTCAGGGAAACAATTTTCAGGAATATCACCTGTATAAATAAATAATCCAGCGCGTCTAAACGATGTAGATGTATTCCATCCAAGAGTAGTTAATTCTTCCATTACTTCATTTACCATTTTGTTAAATATTTCTTCTACAAACTCCCATTTCTTATTAAATGCGAAAAGATCAAAATATTTTTTCTTATCGCTATGACTTTTCAACACGTGTTCGTAAATATCGCGTCTAAGATAACATTTTACTCTATTATAATAATACTCATCGAAATTATGCATATTATCGGGGGTTAGAGTATCTAGAAATTCTTTCATCTTTGAAAGAATTCCTTTTAAACTTTAAGTTTATTTATTTCTTCTTATTCTTTAATTTCTTTTGCAATTCTTTTACTTTATTGAAAAGTTGATTGTATTCATCTCTATCTTTTGTCTTTTTTGAATTCTTTGGCGTATGAGGACTCGGAAAATCGTCCGACGACGATTCAAAATTGCTAGACGAAGAAGAAAGCGAAGGGGAAGAAGATGATCGACTTTCTTTGTAAAGAGCCTTAAATTTTGATGGGTTTTTAGAAAAAGATTTGTAATATTTAACAGGTGCGTCTTTCTTTTCGGTACTGCTATCAGAATCTTCGCTATCTGTCGAATCGCTGTCACTTGATTCGACAGAGACATGCTTCTTTACTTCTTTCTCTTTCTTTGTACGATTTTCAGGCGCATTCTTTTCTTTTCTTAAATGTTTTTCACGTTTAGGTTCTCTTCTTACGTGCTCTTCTTTTTCTTTCCGAGGGTGCTCTTCTTTTTCTTTCCGAGGGTGCTCTTCTTTTTCTTTCCGAGGGTGCTCTTGGCGTTCCTTTTCTTTTTTCACATTCTCTTCTTTTTCTTTCCGAGAACGCTCTTGACGTTCCTTTTCTTTTTTCACATTCTCTTCTTTTTCTTTCCGAGCGTGCTCTTCACGTTCCTTTTCTTTCCGGGTGTGCTCTTCTTTTTCTTTCCGAGCGTGCTCTTCACGTTCCTTTTCTTTTTTCACATTCTCTTCTTTTTCTTTTCGGGCGTGTTCTTCTTTTTCTTTTTTCGAGACCTCTTTCTCATCGTCTTCTTCGTCTTCTTCGTCTTCTTGAGAAGATTCTTCTTTTTGTTCTACGGAAGATTTGCTATTTTCAGAATCCGAACTGCTCTTATTGCTTATAGCACGATGATATTTATCTTGTTCTTTCCTAGATTTGCTGTGACTTTTTATATTTTCTATCGGATCTTGACCATCAGATTCATTAATCTTATTTATAATCTTTTCCATCTGATTGTGAAAGCTTTTTTTAATAGTCCAACCATTATTAGAACTATTCCATCTAGCCTGAACTGGCTTTAGTAATTTTGAATGTTTACTTCTGGCTCCTCCGGTTACTAAATAAGTATCTTTGTTATAATCTGTCCAAGATAATATAGACTTGCTCATTTTCTATCTTTAATTTAATTTTAAATAAAAAATTGATTTCAATCTTATTTTTGAACGATAAATGACAACAACTATTATTCTCGAAAATTTTAAATGTTATGAGAATAGACAATTTGTTTTAGGAAAGGAGGGAGTTGTTCATATAGCTGGTCCAAGCGGAGTAGGTAAAAGTTCAATTTTAGAAGCAATAAAATTTGTTCTTTTCCCTTCCAAAGGTGGAAATGTTTTACAAAAGGGAAAGAAAAAGTGCCGTGTTACTCTTAACACTCCGCAAATAGAAATAACAAGAAGTAGAGGACCAAATCGTTTAATAGCAAAACACAAAGATATTACGTATGAAGATGATGCAGCTCAAGGAGTTATAGAGACTATCTTTCCAAAGGAAGAAGCATTCCTTATTTCTAGTTATATTGATCAAAATCTTTCCCATAGTTTTTTAATGAAACGTTCAATAGACCAGCTTGAGATACTTGAACAAATTGCATTTGATAATATTGATATTGGTGTATATAAAGAAAAAATAGATTTATTGGGAAAAGATTACAGAGATGAATTGAAAGAAATTAGAGGAAAAATAAACATTCTAGAAGAAATTACAGAATCTATAATTGAAGAAATAGACTATCCTTTACAAAATTCGAAACAAGAATTTCAAGACTTTAAAACTGAATTGATAGATGATAAAAAACAATTAAATATGAACAGAAATGATCTGGAAGATATGATTTATCGTTATACTAAACAAATCAAGATTAAATCGCTTTTAGAAAGTGAAAACGAGAAAATAAAAACTGTTGAAAGCAAATTGCTTATTTTAAACAAAGAAAAGGATGGCATACTCTATATAGGAGATGAAAAATTAGAAGAACTAAACAAGTCTCTTAGACATGTTCGTTCGCAGAGAAAACTATACGAAAAAGAAAGAATTTACAATGAAAAACTTAAAACGTTTCAAGAATTAGAAAGTAAAGAAATTGATCATATTAAAACAGAAAAAGATAGAATTAATTCAAAACTATGGAAAACGTATGATAAAAATGAAGCGATAGAACTAAGTAAAGAAATAGAAGAAGAATTGGCAGATTCCAAGGAATTTGATAAATTGAACGCTTTTCTTTCAACTATAGAAAAAATTAATGAACAAGACATAGTTGATAAGAAAAAATCGTTGATATCTTTACGCGAAGAACTTGGCATGTCCAAGCTGCAAAAGAACATTTATAGCTGTCCAAGTTGTAATACTAATCTATGTTTTAGAGAAAATTGTCTTTTTGTTATTCAAAAAGATTTATCAAGAGAAAATAATTCTCTACAATTAGAAAATGAGATCAAGATACTAGAAGATACATTAAAACAGAAAGAGAAACAGTGTATAAAATATAACAATACACTACAGTCTATAAACGAAATTAAAGATAGATATGAAAATTTAAAGCCTTTGACAGTTCTCAGAATAGAATATGATGAAATAAATAGATATATTAACAATAATAACGATTTGGAAAAAGAATTACTTACATTAGTTTATTCAAAGACATTGAAAAGTCTTTCGAACGAAGTTGAATCTTTGGAAAAAGAAATAACAATGTTGAAACAAAATAAAATTATAGAGATTTCTTCTACAGAAGAAGAACTTCAAGAGAGTCTTTCGAAACAAACTGTGTTGAAAAATACATTAAAAAACTTGTCAATTCAGATTAATGATTTAATACAAGACAAGGAAAATGCTCAAGAAAAATATAATGAATATCTGGTAAAATATATAAACATAGAGGATTTAGAAAAGGAAATAGATGTGTATAGGAGAAAGATTAAAGTTTTAGAAGAAAAAATAGAGAAAAATTTAGAAATACAAAAAAATATCGACTTATATATCTCATATCTTGAAAAGAAAAATGAACGGAATAAAAAACTAAATGAATTGACCGATTTTAGAAAGCGAGAAAAGAAATTGGAAAAAAATAGTATAGCATTAGACAAATTCAAAACAATCTTCAAGGAAGCAGAAAGCGAAGCATTACTTGGTAAAATAGAAGAGATAAACAATACAGCAAAGCTTTATCTTGATTATTTCTTTAAAGATGATCCTATATCTGTAATCGTTTATACTGTAAAAGAAAGAGCAAAAGGAGAAAAAGTAGAGATAAATCTTAGAATTTTATACAAAGAAGTAGAAATGAATTTAAACAACTTGAGTGGAGGAGAAAGAAATAGAGTAATTATTGCATTCACTCTTGCTCTTAACGAACTGTTTCATTCTCCTATTTTAATGATTGATGAAGCGACATCTTCCCTTAATCAGGAATTAGCAGAAGAAGTAATAGAAGCAATCAAAGATAACTGTAAAAATAAATTAATCGTTGTAATCGCTCATCAGTGTGTTACTGGTATTTTTGATCGATTCATTGAATTAAATTGATTTTCTAATTTATAACATAAATTAGAAAACATGCTTAAATTTCTACCGTTTAAAAGTAAAAGCTTTATTTCTTTAAATTCTTGTGTTGTAATATGTAGGATACTACAAAGAGCAATTAGTGTTTTACAACAAAAACGTAATCTAGCAAGTGGATATGAACACTGGTGTATTAATAATTTCTCTCATCGAGAAGAAAAAGATGAAAACAATTATATTCTACCTATTATTATATATAGTACCGGATCCAAGATATGGATGAGAAATGGAAAATGCCACAGAGATGAGAGAGAACGCAGAGATTCTTCGAAACAAGACAGATGTGAAAGCGGTCTTACATTGCCGGCTTGTATATATAGTAGCGGTGGATATAAAGCGTGGTACAAAAACGATAAAAGACATAGGAACGACAAAGATGAAAATGGTAGAGTTTTACCTGCTGTTGTATGGAATAATAAATATAAAGAATGGTGGTTAAATGGAAACCCACAGTTTAGTTGTTTAGAGTAAAAATGATTTTTTATATAAAATATAAAAAATTATTACAATAATGAATATTAAGACTCTTGAAACTCATCTTAGACTACAGGGAAAGAAATTCAAATATCCTCAATGTTGTATAGATCAATTTGTTAAAAGAGTATTGGATCGAGTTCTACAAAATAAGAGAGTTCCAATGAAAGAGAAAAATGTTCAAGCAAGTTGTTATAGAGGTTATATGCCATGTGATACCTGTACCGATGAAATTTTTGATTCGTTTGATCCAAATCTTACAAAGGAATGGAGTGATCATACAAAAGATTGGTTTTTCAAGAAAACAGGTAGAATTATCAGTGTTTCTTCTTGCGATGTTGTTTAGCCTTTGCAAACTTTGGCAAAGCACTATTCAATACCGACTCAGGTATTCCTTTTCTTTTTTCAGGAGTCTTATCCGAAGAGCTTTCAGAGCTTTCAGAGCTTTCTGGTTCAGAATCGTTTTCGTTCTCATCGGGTTGTTCTGTAAGATCTTCCGGATCGATATCTTCATCCCCTATATATTTCTCGACTTTACCGTAAGATAAAACATCGTTTACTCGCTTAATCTTTTTATCGTTTTTATCTCTAGAAGTAAACCTAAGATCTATCTTTTCTAATTTTCCATTGAATTTTCTATGAAACGACGTGTGATTCAAATCTACCTTGGTCATTTCCTTTGCGGTTTTCTCCGAAATTAGATAGTTCATTTCAAGATCAAAAGTGCTTAAATCGTCCAAAACATACCAGTCTACTTTTTCTAGTTGATCGTTCAGATGCTTCAACGCGTCTTCATTTCCTTGATATCGTATAAAGTAATACCAACTTTCAGATTCTTCGCCAGAAGTCTCCATCAACGTAGCATAAGTATATTCTTGCGGAACGCTAGTATTTTTTTCGTCAGTCATTTTAAAATGAAAAAAATATCTTTAAATATATTCAAATTATATTATAAATATGAAGATATACATCTTTGATCGTTTTATAGGAACACTTCCAGATTCAGCGCTGGAGATACGAGTTATAGAATCTCCTACTGATAGATTCGACAAAATATATCAAACAAATGTAAAGATATTAGATATCACTAATGATAATGATAACGATAGAGAAAACATTAAAGAAATCTTTCGTAGGGACAGAGACTATCGACTAGTATGCGATGAATTGATTCACATTTGCGGGGATAAAATTATTAAAACTAACGATCGACTTGTATTTGAGTATATTCAAAATTAAAAATGAATCATTTTATTTATTATGTAAATAAAATGGGCAACAACAAAAGTAAGACTATATATAAATCTTATGAAACACATGAAGCGTTTAATACCGCTCTAAGAAACTCTGGATTAGAAAAGTGTAATCTTTTATTTGCTATCGATTTTACTAAATCAAATCTTTCTCAAGGAACTAATACGTTTAACGGTAAATCTCTTCATTATATCAAAGATCAAGAGCCTCATAATGATATATTGGAGTCTCCTCCCCCGTATAATCGAGTAGTTAGTATTGGAAAAACTCTTACCTTTCATGGTATTACTGATAAAGAAAAAGAACAAAATAAGTCTCTTTTAAATCAATTAAATCCGTATCAATGGGCACTATCAGTTAGTGGTTCTCAGTTGGAATCTTTTGACGACGACCATCTAATTCCTACGTGTATTTTTGGATATGCTAGAAGTTCGATCGAGCCGTATGTTAAAGAAATTTATGATTCTAATAACGACATAAGAGGTTGTCATGGTATTGACGGAGTCATAGAAGCCTATGAAAACTCTGTAAGAAATATAGGTCTCTCTGGAAATACACAGTTTGCTCCTATTATTGAATGGGCTTTGCAAAAAGTATCTCAAAATTATGAATATCATGTACTTGTTATTATAGGAGATGGATGTATTGAAGATTTGGAGAGAACAAAAGAATGTTTGAAAAAAGCTTGCAGCTATCCACTTTCAGTTATTTTCATTGGTGTAGGAGATGGTAGTAATCCAGATAAAAAAGATAAATGGAAATCGATGAGAGATTTGGACGATAATCCAACTGGAAATGTTGACAATTGGCAATCTGTGTATCTAACTAATATTAAAGATAATCTAGAAAAATCTCCTAGACCAGATTTAGAATTTGCTGTTCATCTTTTCTCAGAGATACCTGAACAGTACAAATATTTCAAAAAGTTTGGACTGATTAAAAATTGAAAATAATCTCAAATATATATTTATATGAAATGTTTCAACGATTTTTACCTTTTAAGAGTAAAAGCTTTATGTTTTTCTCATGTAACAAAACTCTTTATAGAGAAATTGCTACGTTACAAACAATAAAAAATGTATATGATAATAAAGTTACGTCGTATACAATACATAATGTATTGAATGGAATTAAAAACGATCCAGTTGTTATAAGAGATGATTCCAAGGAATGGTACAAGAACGGTAAATGTCATAGAGATGAAAAAGATGAAAACGGTAGAGTTTTGCCTGCTGCTATATGGAATAATGGAACACAATGTTGGTATAAAAACGGGGAAAGACATAGGGATGATCTAGATGAAAACGGTAAAGTTTTACCGACTTTTATATGGTGCAATGATATCCAATATTGGTATAGAAATGGAAAAATACATAGAGATGAGAGAGGTGAAAACGGTAGAGTTTTACCTGCCGTTAAAAGTAATGGATACCAGTTTTGGTACAAGAATGGAGAAAAACATAGGGATGATCTAGACGAAAACGGTAGAGTTTTACCGGCTGTTATATATTACGATGGAAGTCAAGAATGGTACAAGAATGGAAAATTACACAGGGATGATCTAGACGAAAACGGTAGAGTTTTACATGCTCGTATATGGCGCGATGGAACTCAGTTTTGGTATAAAGATGGTATCCCTTATAATTTACATTCATAAATTGAAAATAATTTTTATTTTCAATGCAAAATAAATGTCAGAATACTTTGATTCTATACAACGAACGCTAAATCGTTATCCGGCTGATAAAATAGAGATATGCGGAGATTCAGTTACAGAAGAATTTCGATCTGAAAATATAAAAGATGAATTTGGTTATTTAATTCCAACGGTTGTGAGAAGAGAAAATGGTATAATAGTTGGACTTTTTTGGTACAAAGATTCATTATTTCACAGGAGCGAAAAAGATGAAAACGGGGAAAATCTTCCAGCTGTTATATTTAGTGATGGTCGTAAAGCTTGGTATATAAATGGATTAACGATACGTCGTGTATAAAATGAATTTTTTTATTTGTTTATACATATTTATATACCATATGATTGGATTTCTGTTATTTAAAAGTAAATCTTTTATTTCTTTCAATTCTCCAAGAATTAAGAAACGAGCCAGTCAAAGAAATTCAAGCATTTTGCAAACAACTATCATAAGAACCGAAGATGATATTTCATACGAAATTCACAACGTTTTACATCGAGAAGAATTAAACAATAATATTTTTTTTAGTTGCATTGATACAAATAGTTCATGGAATTTTCCAAAATTGGCACGTCCGCAAGAATTGTACTTTAACAGTGGAAGAATATTACCTACTCAGATTGAAACATATATGTATACTATAAGCAAATGGTACAAGAACGGTAAACTTCATCGAAATGAAAAAATAGAAGGTTGTACTCTTCCAGCTGATGTAGACGAATACTGTGGCTATAGAGGGTTTTTTAAAAATGGTAAATTTCATAGAGAAGATAAAGCTCTTACTGGGGATGTTAAAAACGGATACTACGATAAAAATGGTAATTATGTTGCATATACTATGCCAGCGATTCAAAATCCGGCAAATATACCTATCAGAGAGTGGTACAATAATGGAGAAAGACACAGAGATGACAGGGATGAAAATGGATATCTTTTGCCTGCAATTATAGGAGAGTGGAAGTTTTATTCCAGAGAATTTTATAAAAACGATAAACTTCATCGTGATGATGTTATCAAAGATGGAATATACGGTGAATACGATGATGTAAAAAAGACTTTTAATAATCTACTTCCTGCATGTATAAACAGTTATAATGTCGAATGGTGGATAGAAGGGGAATGTATTCATTCTGAAAAAATAAATTGGTCTTATCAAGTGTAAAAAAAATAATTAAATAATAAATGGGAGAATTCATTACTATTATAATAATAGTGGCTGTGATATTTGTAGTACTATATCTTCTTTCGGGAGAAAATATTTTGGATTTTTTGAAAAATCTTCCTGGAGGAATTATAAAAGGCATAGAAAAAGGAGTAGATAAAGCGGTAGAGATTCCTGCTAAAATTATAGGAGTTCCAACTAATAAGAACGCAAAATTCTGTTGCGATATATTTACTAAAAAACAAATTTTAGAACTAGCAGCTAGAGATCATTTAGATTACTGTAATACATCATGCAAACGAGATAGTAGCAAATGCTCAATAAATAGCAGCGATTTTAAGAAAGTCATCAAAAATAAACCAATTAAATACAAAGGTAAAATTGTTTTGGATAAAACAATTAAAGCTTGCGATGGCAAGGTTAAAGAAGGAGAAATATGATTTTAATTTTTTGGAAATTAAAATCTCTTACATGCCAGTACTTTCGTCGGCATCGGGAAGTTCCATGAGTGCGCGTACTAGTAAACCAAATACTACACCATGGAAAACTATACCAGCCATAGTGGGCTGGCCCATAGCCATTGTGTGAAGTCCTGCATAACCGGCAACCTTATCCGTCAATTTATACATAAACGGGGAGGATAGAAGAACAAAAAGTAGTACGCACACTGCAATAACAACCCATTTCTGTTTTTCGTTTAATTTGTCTCTAATCATTTTATTAATGTAAAAGATTTTTTTTTATTCGTAATCTTTTTCGCCAGGAATTAATAGTAATCCTCTAAAAACAAAGAATACTACGACGCTATTAACTAATACACTGAGCCATCCATATTCCATACCAAATACTTTTTCTACTAATTTGAACGCCCACGGATTTGCAAACATCAAATAAACTAAAGCAACAACAAAGGCAATCGCCCACTTTTTTCTTTCGCTTAGATCTGAGAACATTTATTATATAAAAAAATAAAAATTATGTTTGATAAAACATTATGGTAAGAAAAGATAGAGAAACTATTAATTCAATCTGCTTTACGACAGAAGATCTTACAGGAGAATCTCTTGCTGATAGAGATATTATTATATGCATAATGCCAGAAGGTGAAAAAGTATTTTGTTATATATCATCAGAATTACTACAAACTTATAATTCATCTGAATTATATTCTTTCTATTCGTTAGGAGAAGCGATAAGAATCTTGGAAAGAGGTGGAAATAACCGTATAAATATAGATCGTATAACTAGACGAATACAACAACCAAATAAATTATTCAGATTGTTTCATAATAATTTACTCGTAGACTCTACTATTATAGAACAAATCAAGGCTGGTCATAGTATTTTTTATATTTATCCATCGTTTATTTGTGATCTTAACGATAGGGTAAGTAATGTTACTGTTCATAGTGCAATACCAATTTCAGATGTATTGTTTAATGAGAAAAGTTTGAATGAAATTAGAAATAGTTTATTAAACATATTACCTAGAATAATTACCAAAGAACAGGTAATATCTAGGTTAATTCAAGATCTGACAGAAAATATAGAACAAGAAGAAAAAGAACGAGAAAACATAATAAATAGAGCTAGTCAAGCGTTGACAAATATACGAAACATGTTTGCTATGCAATATCTAACTGAAAGAAACAGAGATAATTTGGAAAGATTAGCCGGGTTTACAAATCGTCAACTACGAATAAATTTCTTGGTCTTCTCTCCGGAAGATTTACATCGCCAAATTTTAATTCAACTATATTCAGGAGTTCGCCCTACTAGATTACCTGATGAAAATAACGATTCTTTTAGACAGCGAACATTGTACTATAATAATCCAATTAATTTTATCAACAATAGAGAAGTTTAACACTCCGTACATTTAATATTCCATGCAATTGGAACAGGCATTCCTTTTTCTTTCATTAATACCCATAGTTCTTGCACAGGTATAGCTTTTCCACATTTTTCATACCCTATAAATTCTTCTTTTCTTCTAATAACATATCCCTTGCGAGTAAAAACTTCGCATAATCCCATGATTAAATTATGAGAAACCTGATCTTTTTTATCGAAAAATACTTTGTCAACCAATACAATTTTTTGTCTATTTACACCATTCCTTTCACAAATTACATTCCATGTATGTTTCAAGTATGGATAATCGTTGCAGTAATCGTTAGTACTACCTACTATCCATTTCGGATAAAAACGAGAAATATACTCAGTTATTTCTTCTTCTTCTTTTTGCGCAATCTTAATTTCGTGCAAAATTCCTTCCCAATTTTCTGGATCTAAATATTCATCTCTATCCATTTTTTCTTTTTTAATATTTTCTTTTTCTTTAATAATAAATGTCAAACGTATCGTTAACTGCTGCGTTAAGAGTTTGTCGTGTAGATGCTGGCGAAGCAAATCGTATTGAATCGGATAGATTTCTTAACCCTGATAACATGTTATGCCCTATTTGGGATGGTACCAACTTGAAAGGACAACAGGTATGTCCAGATTCTTTTTGGACAAAGAGCGCTGGCTGTAATAGCGCTGAAGATCGTATTCTAGTTGAAAATAGTCAGAGACCTAAATACTTTGATTTCATTACTCTCAATGCCGCTGGTTTACAGGGTAATATCTATGGTAACGTAGATCAGCATGTACAGGCGGTTGGTAGACAAAAGATGTTGGATAAGATTAATGATGTAACTGGAAATTTTGGTATTGATATGGGAGCTAAACGCCAGTACACTGGCTGCTCTCTCAATGCTTATAGCAACGCTATGCAACAGGTAGCTCAATCTCAGCGAGCTGCTGGTGCAACTGCAAACTATGCTCGAGCCAACAACTACAAGAGTTGCTCTGGTATGTAAAAAAATTATCGATTTTTAATATTAAATATTAAAAATGAGCTGAGATCAAGTTAAATCTATTCTTTTTCTATTAATTATACTTGTATACAGTTTTTCATCCAATTTTATTCTTTCTTGAGGATTGCCTGCTTCATCATCTTGATCTATAAAATTTGTCCACAAGTGTACAAATACATGATTGTATAGTTTTAACGTTTCTTCATCTATATTTTTAATATATTTTGTCAAACGCAATGTTATAGTCTTTTTTGTTTTCTCATCGTATACATCCCAATTATTTTCAAGATCTCCAATATAATCGTCAATGTGATCTTTTATATACTTTATATTTTTGGTTTTTAGAGCATTTAATCTACTAATCATACTATCGTTCTCTACAATCTTTCCAGTTACATTAAATTCTTTAGGTAAAACATTTTTAATGTTTTTAACGGTTTGTTCGAGATAACTATCTATATCATGCAATGTAATTTTATCTTTTTCACATACTTGAGTTATCTCAGCTCTTTTATTTCTATACGTTATAAAAATACTAATTACAAGTCTATCGGTATTTGTATTAGAATAATCATGGTTATAGCATAAAAATCCTAAATACTTGCCTAAAATTTGATCTTGTGCTTCTTTTTCATCTTGTACTTCTTTCAAGTAATTGATAAGAGTGTCCGGAAACATTATTAAATATCTTTTTAAAAATTCATCCTCTGTGTAAGAGACCAAATTATAAGATTTAATTATATCAAAGAGAAAATTTATATCTTTTTTATTATAATTTAGATTTGCGCTTTCTATAAGCATACACTTTCTAACATGTTTATAAACCAGATAGATGTTTATAATAGGATCAAACAATATAGGTTTAGATTTTAATGCCAAGTTTATCAACTCCATATTCGTATTTAGTTGCTTTTATTATCAAAAGTTTATTGTTTTTATACCAATGACCTGTTATTTTACGTCCATATTTTTCTATAATCGCTGGATGTATAGAATTACTTAGTTTTAGATTTTTTTCAGTAATATTTATATTTTGATAACGGCGACATATATACCACTTAATTCTATCAGAACTTTTATCGTTTCGATAAAGCTTACCATTTTTTCTCCATTCTATATGTCCATCACTTATAGTTGCTGGAAGAGTCAATCCATCGGCATCTAAACATTCATTATGTCGAATACAATGGATATGATAATGATTACCAGTTTTTTTCATTTGTTTAAAAGAAATTATTCTTTGTATCTTTCTAGGCTGTGAACAAATAAAAAGAGGTAAGAGAGAAATAAAAGCTTTGCTTTTGAATAGCATGAAAGGAATCATTTTAATTAATAGTAAATAATATTAATTAATTCATTTTAATTTCTACACCGTTTTTATACCATTTTCTTTCTTTATTGGTACTCCAACCGGCTGGTAAAAGATTACCGTCGTAATCATAACCTTCTCGATGAATTTTGCCGTTCTTGTACCATTCTTCATACTCATAATAATAGCCTCTATCTACTATTAGTTTATTTATATAGAATAAGTAAGCTGGCATTATTCTTTTATATTTTATTTCTTCTCTGTGAAGATAGTTGTTGATTCTGTATTCTTTTTCAAAAAAGAGAGTGTCTTCGTTGTACGTAACACTTTTTTTTGTTTGAAGAATAGAAATTTTTCTTTGCGTTGTTCTAGGATTTCTTAGCGAAAGAAGAGAAATAAAGTCTTTGCTTTTAAAAGGTAAAAACGATATCATTTATAATTATTTAATTAATTCTTAAAATATAATCGCTTAAATTACCTTTGATATTTCCTCCAGCTGCAGATGGATGACCTCCTCCATCACTTAGATTTTTCATTAAAATCGATAGATCTAATGGCGATTTACTACTCTTTCTAGCAGAAACTCTCCATAAATTAGCCTTGGAATCAAAATTAACAGAAATAGCGAAATCAATGGACGTATTTTCGCATAAACGATTTCCTACATCACTACGCAAAGAAAAATGACAATCGTATACTTTGACAGTGTACGTCTCATTTCCTAATTTAAAATGAGCAGAATATGCACTATTTACCGCTTCCGTTATCTGTTTTTCTCTTTCTTCTAGAATAGCTACTCCTTCATCGTATAATTGTTTGTATACATCTGAATTAAATTCAATAGATAGTAGTGTATCAAATCCATCAATTGTATGATATCCTCTCTTTAAAGTAGCAGCATGTAGAATTTTTGTCCACGGCTGTCGTTCTTTCCAAAGATCATGATCTGAGATCATATCCAAGAACCAAGGTTTAACTTTATTGGGAAAAAAATAATCCCATGCTAGTTCCGCCCCGCATCTGTTCATGTCAAAAATTGCAGTGATATTATCGTTATTTAGATTTTCCAATTCTCGTTTATTAGACGCGTGATGATCTAAAATTGTTATTTTGTTAGCAAACTCTTGAAGTTTTTCTTTCGAATAAGAGCAATCAACCATATAAATCTTTTCTAAAGGAGAAAGAGATGGAATATTATCTCCGTGATTATACGGAATGAACGATACTTTTTCACTTTGAAAGTAATTTCTTATTACCCAAGCAGAGCATGCGCCATCGCTACATTTATCATGATAGATAACCGTTACCATTTATATAAAATCTTTTCTTTTTTAAAATTGAATTCAATTTTTAAGAAATTAAAGAAAATGTTTACCAAAAATCTCCTTGTACTCTTTACGAGTATGTTATTTTTTACAGTAGCAAAAGGAAACGACTGTAAGATTCTTAATCTTGCAACTAAGAATATATATGAATGTAAAGATTCCGATTGTATTTGTGTTTATCATATTAATAAAAAACATCCAATGTGTGACGATGCAGAGTAAAGAGTGGTTGTTATCTTCACAATAGCGATCAACATTCTGCTGCTAAATATAAAGGATATCGATTATGCAAGTCGGTTTGTGATATTGATACACAACTTGTTCTAACTGTTGTAAATTTACATACCAACGATTCTTTTACAGAAAAACTAAACTGTTACGACGACGAGATTGATTGTGATGTATGGAAAGACTATGCAACGACTAATTCTACTTTTAAATGCGATGAATTAATTTTTGATGATAGTTCGAATGCAATATTGTATTTATTGTATTTACTCTGACAATGTTATCAACTATTGCAATTGTTAGTATCTCTATGACATGATATAAATTATTATAAATGAATTATTATAAATGAATTATTATAAATGAATTGAAATTAAAAAATTTCAATTAATATTATTGTTTCAAAAATAGGTAATAGTAAGTTGATTGTCTTCTTCAAAATGAAAAGCATCTCTCAAATCGCAATTGATTTCATCCACTTCTTTTTCCATAGGAATATTGTGATTGTATAATTTTATCGGTCTAGAGAATTTATAAGTTCCGTTCTTTGAAAAGAATGCTTCGTTGCTGTAAAATGTGCTAGTTGAAGGAATAAAAGTAACTGGAAGAGTTAATAATTCTTTATTATCGTAACGCGCGTTGATTACATTCCTATATTTTAATTTGGATGGATTCATGGAGATCTTCATCCTATGAACGTTTTTTACCGAACGATAGGAGATAAACCTGACCCGGTTTTTATTGATCCAGATACAATGTGTTTTGTAAACAATTTAAATTTACCACCATGGTTTTCTCATTGGATTTATGACTATTTAGATTTGCCTGAAGAAAATCCTTCTGTACAAGATGTACAGAAATATGAGAGAGAAAATCTTTCAAATGGCTTGTATCAATGTTTAATTGAGCCATTAGAAACATATGAAAACTCTCTTCAGAGAACACGAGGACTAATAGTCACAGAAGTATTTACGTATGCATTAGTACCTGTGTACATGTCAGCAAAATCCAAAAGTTCGTGGTCGCAACGATTGTATAGGTTTACTTTTTTGGAAAAGTAAACCGTTCCTTCGCCACCAATATTAATACAGGACGCGTCTCCAGATCCTGAGTAAAAATCTATCGGATATAATTCACATTGTTTTTCGAAATAAAATTTATATTCTTTTAGAAACGTTGTTCTAACGTCGCGTTCAAGAAAACCAATTGTAAACTCAAAATACATATCTATAGGAGAGTTTAGTTTTGCTTCTTCTTCTGTAATTTCCAGAACAAGAAGACGCTTAATAATATCAAGCGAATTAATTCCAACTTTTAAATTTACGGTTGCTCTGGAAGAATAAAGATCCGGTTTCTCAAAGAAACACTTTGTAAGTCCAAATCTTCGCTTCTTATTGTCCAAACAAATAACATTTATATCAAATAAAACATCATAACAACTAGGTAAAGAACGAATTAGACGATAGTATTTACCGTCCAAAGAAAAATTTACATTCCTGGTAGGAAAATCGTATATCATACCTTTTACCGATTTTCCTGTTTCAATCATTTTAGTGATAAATGAATCGTTCCAATAGTTTATTGGACCGGTTGACATAATATTTGAAAGCTTGTACAAATTCTCTTGAGTATTAGTAAATACTAAAGGCTGTTCTAGTTCTAGTTCTACAAATTCAACGTCGGAAAGATTACTCATATTTATAATAATTTTATTGGCTTTAAATCAAGTTTTCGGCTGTCGATCGATACATAATAAAAAATTGATTTTTGAAAAAATCAATTTATTTAAATAAATGTCTGCAGTAATCTTTGTAAGTGGCACCTGTGAAGGAGAAACGTTTGTAATTACTACAACTTCTCTTTCAAAGAAACACGTTGAACTTCTTCAACAAGCTGGGGAAGAAACTAAGAATCTATTTGATTCGTGGGTGGATGATGAAAATTACACATTTTATCAACCAGATGATATGACCAAGCTAAATTCAGAGATTGAATTCAAAAGTAAGGGAAAGCCACGAATTTTCTTTGTAAACCTCGTTTACTGAACCTCTTTCGCCAAACCGTGTTTACTAAACCTCGAATTTTATTGATCGTTCGAAGAATTAAAATTGAAAAAAAATACATTTTATTATGATGATATAACAAATATGTCTGAGTTTATTCTTACTATTCTAAAAAATAACCCTCTTTCTTTGGACGATGCCTTTGCTATCGTATATAATTCTCTAACTCTTGACGGAGAATTATTTAATGCAATCAATTGTATGAGGAAATTTCAAACTGTACCTAATAATTATGACGATCTTTCACTTTGTATAAAGGAAATTCCTTTTTATTTTACAGAAGAAGAGAGTAAGGCAATGCTAACAATTTGGAACAGCTATTTTACCGAAACATACTACTCTCTACTACTTATAATTCTTACGACGTTTATGAATCAATATCCAAAATCAAATACTGATATACTTCGCAATGCAAAGTCAGAAGTTTCAAGAACAATTAGATTCTTTTCAACTCTCAAAGAGTTTACAAAAACTAATAATGCGATATCTGTACAAGCTAATTTTACAGTATTTGCGATACAAGACAAGGATATAGTTCCTATAGATTATAATCAATCGCGGATTATTGAAAATATGAACAATTCAAAATTCATGAGAAAATTAAAGTATGCTCTATACCGTTTCAGAGTTTATGCTGTTATTGTATCAAGACAGTTTGAAAAGAGTTCAAACGACCCAATAAAATTTGGACAAACAACGATTTGGATAAAGAATAATCTTATTCATCGGGAAAATGATCCGGCTATAGTTTGCAATGATGGATTGCAGATTTGGTGTAAGAATGGAAAAATAGAAAATGAAACTGGTCCTTCGATTTATTGGAATATTTTGTACGCATATACTTTGAACGATGTTTTACATAGAAACGATGATCTTCCTGCTTTGATTGACAAAGAATTTAATCTACTTTCATGGTTTACCAACGGTTTGCTAGACAGAGAAAATGGACCGGCTATAATCTGTGAATCTACAAAGTGTTGGTACAAACAAGGAAAGATTCATCGAGCTGGAAATCTTCCAGCGTGTATGGTTGACAAAAATAATTACAAGGCTAATTATTATTTTGTAAACGGAGTACCTTTTAGTTCAACAGGTTATACAATGGAATATGGTTATGATGACAACTTTTCGTATTCTAAAACTATCGGAGATTATACAAATTCTAAATCTGCATCGAGATGTTGTATACAGTAAACTGTCTATTTGATTATGTAAATTTATTTACATAATTTAATTTTCAACAGGAAAATAAACATAATTTAATTTTCAACAGGAAAATAAACATAATCACGGTTATAATGCCAATCTGAATTCCAATCTCCAAAGGCTATTTCCAAAGTTGTCATGGCAAGTTGATCTCCTTTCGGAAATAAGTTTGATTGGTCGGGATATTCTTGATGAAACCATTCTATAAATTCAATAGAAATTTTTGACATGTCAAAACTTCGTTTGATAAGTTTACGTGCACTTGCAAACTCTTTTACAAAAGATATTATGACAGGATCGTCAGCTTTTCTTTCTGCTTCCAGAGTTAATTTCATTAATTGATCAAGATTTGGTGTATACATATTTACAATTTATTTCATCGTAAATGTGAAATAAACTCAATTTTATTATTTCATCGTAAATGTGAAATAATAAAAATTGTTCCAAAAAGAGCTTAGAACAATATCATCCGAACATAACCGGTTAAATCGACCCATAGGTCGCCGCCGGAAAGACCACCACCAGTAGTGCCAGTTACCGTAGAACTCGGACCAGTAATAGCTAGAGCCTGATTCTCCCATTTCTGAAGAGCCAAGTTGACTTCTGCGGAAACTAATTTACTAGTTACAATCTTATTGCTCTCGATAACATTCTGAATTCTACCTGCGCGATCAGTTACTTTAGTAAAGCTTGAGTTAGACATTGTTTATTATATTTCAAGAGAAGTTTTTTTTAATTTTTTTCATATACAACTTAGTTTTAAAAATCTACATGTTAAATAAAATGGCTGATATCGAGAGTATAAAGAAAAGATTGGAAGAATGGAAGAAACAAGATATTCGAACTGTTCGTATAAAGAAAGACGATAAAAAAATTAAAAAACTAAAAACAAAGTTGGACGTTAAAGAATCGGAATCTATATTGGATAAAAAGATAAAGGAGAAAAAGAAAAAGCCAAATAAGCCTCTTAGCGTGTCCAACACAAAACAACAACAAATAGAAGAAACTAACATGAGAAATTTTCTAGAAAATCTATTCAAGTTGGATGTAAACAGTTCTACTAACGATCTAGTATTAGCTGGAATTAAATATTATAAAAATCCAAGATATAAGAATTCTAAAGGAGAAGAATGGGTTAATTTAAAAGAATTTAATAAATTTAGATATATTATTCTTGCGTTTGGAGAAGAAAAAGGTGTAAGCTGGGCTAGACCGGCTTTCACAAGAAAAATAGCTCTATTAAACAAAGATTTATTGAAACAATTTATTAGCGAGTATCTTAGTCAATCTCATAAATATACAGAGTATTACAATGAATGGGAGAACGAAGGAGATCATCGTGAGTTTATTATGAATGCTATGCAAGAACAGGAAGATAATGAACGTAAAAATCTAAATGTCTCAAAGTCTCAAGATGACCTATACACAAATGCAATAGAGAAAGCGAGAAAATATGCTGAAAAGCGTGAAATCAAACTGGACTACGCAGATAACGGATACTACAAGATACTAAATAGAATTCTTATTGAAAGTAATATAGAACCTACAAGCAGCGAGATAAATTCTATACATGGAAAAATCTCCAAGAATTTAATTAAACGGGCTACTGCTCTAAACATTGAAAACGCTGAAACTCTTCCATTGAAACGTTTAATCAAAAACATTAGAAAAATGGAAGGAGAGTTTAGCCAAGATGTACGACACCGATTGCTTGCACAAGCTGAAATAGCAGGAGTTGAAAATGCAGAAAGCTTTGACAATCAAGGTCTGAGAAATCAGATTATAAGTTTGCAGTCATCTGACGACTTTCAAAGCCAACAACCTTCTGAACGATCTGAAATAAAACTATTACCTTTTGAAGAATCGGTTTTGTTGCAAAGGAAAACACAGCTCGAACAGTTTTCTGACGAAAAATTAGCTGAAATAGCTGGCGTTGTAAAATCAAAGGAAAAGATGATAAAGAAAATCTTGAAAAGAGAAATTAAAGAATTAAAAGAGATACGAGTTGAAAAGAACGATGTCAAAACGATGATTAAAGAATTAGATTTAGATAAATCGTTTAGAGATATCGTAGAAGAAGAACAACGTGAACGTCTCGAAAAATGGGCTGAAGAAAATCCTAAGCATCTAAAATGGGTGGCTATTAAAAAGAATATTGATCCTGATTTGCCAGTAAAACAATTGATTGATAAGCTTTTATTACAAGGTAGAGGTAAAGAATATTTTGCAAATCAGTCCCTTGGTAATTGTGTTGAAAACTTGTCAGAAGGTGCATGGTTAAAGAATGTCAATATTCTAAGCATGTGGATCTGTCTTCCTCGTAGACAAGATATCAACGAGAATTATATTCCGTCATCAATAGGGAAATATGTAATGAAACATATTCCATTTATAAAAACTACCATTGGCGAAGCTATTGGTAGAAGAAAGAATTTATTTTGGTACAGAACAAACACAAGTTTTTATAAATTAATGTGTTCTAGCAGACTTACGCAAATTGGAACAACATTTATAGTAGAAAACGTGTCTCTTTCAACCCCTCTTAAACTGATGGTAGGATATGTAATTAACGGAAACGTTGAGATAATAAAAACTTATGGAAATAGTTTTGGAGAAATTCCAATTAATGATAAAAATATACCGTTTGTTGTAAATCAAGAGAAAGAAGTCGACGGTAAAAGAAAACGAAAAGGAAAAGAGATAAGTACATCTCCTGTGTTTCTCTTACAAGACGAGAATATCTTTGAAAAGTTGACAAACTTTATGAGAGATAGAAAAAGGGAAAAAGAGAATAAAATCTCTTTTA
>Ga0105050_10002537_pt1 | contig 25987 bp, 26 predicted proteins | sample FRY01_FD_78088 | JGI IMG/M metagenome (GOLD analysis project Ga0105050, IMG submission 78088) | Freshwater microbial communities from Lake Fryxell liftoff mats and glacier meltwater in Antarctica - FRY-01 | ecosystem: Environmental > Aquatic > Freshwater > Ice > Glacier meltwater ...
AACAGCGCTCGCCCAGGCGAAAGTTCGCGCAGAAACCGGCGCTTTTTCGCTGAACCGGTGCGTTTTTGACTCGTCGCGCCGCTTACCAAGAACATCCCGGTGACAAGTCCGACAGGCTGCTAGAGTCGAAATATAACTTCAGGTTTAACCAGAGGATAGTATTGGTGTCGCTTCCGGGTTTCGAGGTCATTCCCCCATGGTGTCGATCGAGAAGTCCACTGCGGGATGTGCATCGATGTTGTGGGCGAGACTGCTCTCGGAATCCTCTACCGCCAACTCCATGAAATTGTCCCAATCAAACTTAACACTCGCGCCGTCGCGAAACTCAACCGTGAACCCTGCCACTTGTTTGGGGCCAACCCCGCCAGCAAGCGCCTCTGCCGCCGTCTCCTTGGCCCTTTGGGCTCGCAGCTGCTGACCGGCGGGCTCAACAGCTTCCCCACAGACGCCATCAGCCTCCTGAATCCGCTGACGATTAAAAGCGTTTGCTTCGCGCCGGTCCAAGTCTTCCATGTTCTTCTTGTACCAGTCCGCACTGAACCGCCCCGGGGGTACGGTGCGAAAAATGCATTAACCGGACGCCTGCCAATCCCGCTCATGGACGCCTCCTGATCGCATACATGGCCCATCAACCACTTGCGGTATCCATCGATCATGACAGCCCTCGAGTCGAGAAGTGGGCGACTGTATCTTCTATCCACCTCGGGCTGCAGCTTCTGCCACGCTGCGTCAGCGGGCAGTGGTGCCGGCCACCACAGGAAACTCTTGACCCGTCTAGTCCCCGGCTCCACAGTCGCCCGATTCTCCACGCTACAGGCCCGCGTCCATGCGACCGTTCATTGTCAAAACCTGTCTGATAGCGTGTTCGCTGGCGCTGCTCGCGGGATGTTCCAGCGTCCGTTTTCCGCCGGATACACCTGCAGCCGCGTTCGACGATGACCTGACTGGCGATGTGATTTTCACACGCACGCTCGCCGCGCACGGTGGCGATCTGCGCCGCTATCCAGGCGACATCAATCTCTCGACCGACGGCCGCTGGTTCGCGCTGATCCGGAAGATCCAGCCGCTGGTCACCGACAGCAGCTTCCGCATCCGCTCCGAGGAACGCTATCGCCCGCGCGACGGTCTGTACGCGGTGACCCACACCGGACCAGAGGGCGGCAAGCATGTCGTGCGCACTCGCGACGGTCTTGCGGTGTCGTACAACGGCGTACGCGAAACCGATCCGGCGAAGCTGCGTGCCACCGCGATGACGAATGACGCGTTCCGCATGTTCCACTTCGGTCCGAGCTTCTTTCTTGATCGTGCTTCGCGCTGGAACCGGATTGCCGATGTGGACGAGAAAGGGCTTACCTACTACCGCTTGCGCGGCACTGTCCGTCCGGGCTTCGGCGAAGCGGCCGAGGACGAAGTCGTGCTTTGGATCGATCGCGAGACCGCCCGGCTGTTCCGCATCCACATGAGCCTCAACGGCTTCGAGACTACGGTCGGCGCGCATGTAGACACCACCTTCCTCGAATACCGCGACGTCGCCGGCTATCTGCTGCCGGTGCGCTTCCACGAGCGCGTGCGCGGACCGCTGCGCATCAATGCGCATAGCTGGTGGACCACCGGTCTGGATATCGATCGCGGTTGGCGCGACGAGGACGTGAACGGCACGGCGTTCAGCGGTGAGGCCGAAACACCCGCAGCATTGATCATCGGGTTGCCGCAGTAGTCCCCAACAGCGTAACTGCGACCCTGCGGTCGCTGGCGCTTACCGCACCACAAATACCTCAGCCGTACGCAGCGGCACGGTGAAGCGGTCGCTCGTGCGATCGTAGGTCGCCGCGGCGGCGTAGGCGGTGTGCGCCGGATGCAGGCGATATTGCTTGCCGGCTACTTCCGGAATCGTCGTAACCGGCTGGCAAACACATCTTGCCGCCCGCCCGCGTTGTGGTTACCCGGCTTTGACCGGTGCAGTCCAGTGATGCGGCAGGATTTCTTCGATGCGGCTGGCAGAATATGCACTGTGCCGACGACGGCGATTGCGTCCATCCAGATCAACTTCGTACATGTTCATGAGTCCGCCTCGTTACGCGGATATGAACGGAAATTGTTGGTAGTTTGCACAACTACGCGCGATCCATCCTCCAATAGGTCCCCCGATTGTTTTCGCGCCACATCGATTCAACCCTAGACCTCGGACGCCATTTGGCATCCCGACCGAACGAAATCGAACCTGCGAATGCCCTTTTTTTAGAGAGCGACCAATTGCGCACTTATAGCAACGGTCTGGCACCTTACCTGCATCGGTCAGCAGCGTGCTCCGCCGCGGAGGCCGCCAACGCGCACCGAGTCCAAAAGTGCCCATCCAGATTTGTTCATCGGGCGCTGAGCAGGCCTCGGCAACAGGCCCTCCTGCCCGTCACCGGCAAGACATCCAGGTCGGTCTCGGCCATGCTTTGCAAAAGGTGGCCTGTGTTCAACACATCGGCGAATCGCTGGTCCACGCCAGCCAGAAACGTCCTGATGCGAACGAAGGCAGCGGGTCTGGTGTGGTGAAGTCGAGGGGTTCGAGGCGAGTTCATCGCGCCACCTGACACAGGCATCGAGCGTCCGCCTCGACCCGCGGGAGGTGGGCAACAAACCCGCATTCGGCCAGCCCGGTCTATTCACGAAGGTTCGTCGCGAGGGAGACGAGATGCGCGAAAAGACAGTGTGGCGCGCACTGGAAGGCGCGCAGTCATACGAACAGTACGACGAGCACCTGGAAGGAGCGCGCGCGTGTTTTCACGCATATCGGCAGCCGCAGCAGAAGACTCACGAATAGCCCGGGCCAGGAAGATCCTTCGCTCGCTGGTTCACACCTGGCCGGGCAGACCAAGCGATGAACGCACCCGATGTCCTCCAGCGGCTCAACTGCCACGTCACTCGATGCGTGCGTTCGGTGGGAATCCACCGTCATCAAGTACACTCGCGACGCCACGCCGTGGTAGGTACCGCGAATGCGGCGAAGTCCGATTGCGTCGTTGTATCTGTTCACGTGGTCAAGACGGGTGACTGGCAATGGCTCGCAGGGCATGCTGCTGACTGCACGCAAACGAAGTAACGCGCGATGAAGTCCTCCTCGTCGTTTGCGGGTCTCACGACACCGATCATCTGCGAACAGGAACGCTCAGCGGGGCGCGCCGTGTCGTACCAGATTGACGATGGCCAGCAGGATCGCTGCGCCGATGAGGGACACCAGCAACGCAGGCATGCTGAAGTTGTCCTGGTTGATGGTGTCCACGCCAACCAGCGGCGAGATGAACCAGCCGGCGAGGAAGGCGCCGACGATGCCGACTCCCACGTTGAGCACGATGCCCTGCTGACCATTGGTTTTCATGGCCATGCAGGCCACCCAGCCGATCAGACCGCCGACGACTAGCCAAATGATGAAGTTCATGATGTCTAATTCCTTTTCCAGAGAGTTTATTTGCGGGTTGTGGAGGATCAGGAGCCAAAGGCGAACTTGCTAAACCGTAGGAGTGAGCGCCTCAGTCGTCTGCGCGGCAGCGCTCTCCGTCGCGACCGCAGACCCTTGACGTCGACCATTGGCAGAGCCGGCGCCTGTAGCAATCCGTTAGCTGAATGCCGACACTCCAATTGCACCTCTCGGTCCGCCGACTGCAAACGGAGCCTGCCCCCATCGGGGCTGCGCCCGGAAAAAACGCCCGTTATCCTTCCTGATCCTCAGATTTCCCCAAGGCGAGGGCATGCGCTTCCGCCACATCGCCCGGCGTGGCAGCGCGGCCATGGAGTGCCGTGGTGCTGGTAAAGATGACGCAGCACGCGGCGACGTGTTCCACCGCCTCCACGCCCGTCAACGTGCGCCCCAAACACGAAGGATCGCTCAGATCGATCGCCGACCGGTTCGGCCGTGGACGAAGGCGAGCGATCCGGCCCGATCTCTCCGTGCTGGTGAAACAGTCGGATATGTATCGGGCGCCCAACACGGCCGGAGGAACCGGTAACGAAGATTTTCATAGGCTGTGCGGAAGTCATTTGTCGCCATTTTAGCTTCCTCCAGTGCGATCGACCGGCACACACGACCCCACCTTGGTGCGTCAGCACACCGACATTGCGAGGCGCGACGCACAGGCTGCACCCTGACCCTCCGATCGAGACTTCATCATGTCCACTCTGTTCCGCAATCTGCCTGCGCTATTCGCCGTGGCCGGCGGTGCCGCCGCCATTGCCGTTTTCATGCAGCGTAAACGTACCAAACTGGACGTGGCCGAAAAGCAGCAGCTCAAATCCGATCTGCGCGACTGGGAATCCGAGGGCGGCAACCTGGCGCCGGCGGCTATCCCGCCACCACCACCGCCGCACTAGTCGCGTCGATACGAAGACGACAAGACCAGTTTACCGAACGCGATAAGGCCGCCGGCTCCCGTTGCGCTGTAGAGGTTACTCTAGTGGTTGCTGTTGCTGAGCGCCGGTTACTGCGGCTTCGCCCCTTGCCCAAAAATGCCAGCACCGGCCCGCAGGCCAAGCTGCCGCCCCCCGAGTCGGATTTCTTACCCACCATCAGTAGCCCGCCAGCACAGGGCTGGGCTCTGAGCGGCTATGTGCTCGACCTCGAGCATCCGCACACCCTCCACGCGTTGCCGAACGACGACGAGCTGGTGACGCAAACCAACGCCCGGTCAAACACGATGCCGGCAGCGGACTCAAGCGCTGGATACAGAAGCAGATGATGAAGGCGGCCGGTGCTGGCGTGCCCAGTGCCGACCGGATCACAATGTTGCGCGGGCTCGGCGTCGACGGTATCGCCGCCACCCGCGGTTTGTTCCTGCGCGATCTGCATTCGCAGCTCGGCATGGCGCTGGTCGGCAATGCGTTCTACGTCGCCAACACCGATGCAGTGATGCGTTTCAACTACCGCGAAGACGACACCCGCATCGCCGTGGCCGGCGTAAATGTGCTGTTCAGCGAGGCACTGTCTTCGATTCGCTTCCTGGTCAGATCGACAGCGATGTGGGGCTTCTCTTTAATGGCTGCAACCAACGGATAGGGTAAGATCAGCACCATCTGCCGGGAAGCCAGTTCCCCGTATCGGCGACCAGATAGCGAACCGTCCAATGCAGGCCATCGAAACAGAATTCACGGACCGTTCCTATCTCGCCGTCCAGGCCGTTCAGTTTGTTAGTCTCGAGTGTTGCTGCTTGAATAGCATGGTGGTGATTTGTTGTTGGTTGCTGGCCTTTAAAAGGCGGCATGCTGGCGATGTCTTCGCGCTTCGGCCAGTTACAGGTTGGGAGACCATACCTGCGGCGCGGGTTCAGCGATGGGGTGGATCCCTACCCCGGGCTGACCACAGATCGCTCGCTTTTTGACGATCTCCGCCGATAGAGGAATGAGACATGAACGCGGCCGGCCCCATCTTCAATCGTGAGCGTGAAACGTTGTCTTCGGTCCGTGCTCTTGCCAATCAGGCCTTCTCACGCGCGTCAGGAGCGCCGCTTATCCCGGGCAACAGCATTTGTCTATTCAAAGATGCAGGGGAGAATTACCCGGCGTGGCTGGATGCCATTCGCTCCGCAAATCGATATATTCACTTTGAAAGTTACATCATTCACGAGGATGATACCGGCCGGATGTTCGCAGAAGCGCTCATCGCCAAGGCACAGGAAGGCGTGCGTGTACGTCTGATCTATGACTGGCTGGGCGGGTTTGGAACGGCATCCCGTGCGTTCTGGAACCGGATGCGGGCAGGTGGCGTGGAAGTGCGATGTTACAATCCGGCGCGATGGGACTCACCATTCGGCTGGCTCAGCCGCGATCATCGCAAGACGCTTTCCGTGGATGGCAAGGTAGGCTTCGTCAGCGGCCTGTGCATCGGCCAAATGTGGGCCGGCGAACCTGCGAAGAATGTCGAACCCTGGCGCGACACCGGAGTCGAAATGCGCGGGCCGGCGGTGACCGATCTGGAGCGGGCCTTCGCAGTTGTCTGGGCGATGATTGGAAATCCGATATCGGAGGGAGAGCTGGCCGGTTCCGACGCCATCGCTCACGAAGGGGCCGCCGCTCTGCGCGTAGTGGCGAGCATTCCGGCCATGGGAGGTATGTTTCGCGTTGATCAACTCATCGCCGCCCTTGCAAAGAAGCGCCTTTGGCTGACTGACGCTTACTACGCGGGCATGACAAGTTATGTTCAAGCCCTGCGATCCGCCGCGGAGGACGGTGTGGATGTGCGCCTCCTCGTGCCGAACGCAACAGACGTTCCACTTCTCAAACCATTGTCGAGAACGGGTTATCGCGTTCTCCTGAAGTCTGGTGTTCGGGTCTTTGAGTGGAACGGAAGAATGCTCCACGCCAAGACGGCGGTCGCGGACGGACGCTGGGCACGAGTCGGCTCCACCAATCTGAACATCGCCAGCTGGTTCGGCAACTGTGAGATGGATGTCGTCGTCGAAGATGAAGCTTTTGCAGGCCAGATGGAACAAATGTTCCGCCAAGATCTGGAGAACTCGACAGAGATTGTTCTGGACGCCAAACAGAAGGTGCGAGCGCCGAATCAACCACGCCATCACCGTCAAGGGACAAAGAGCCGCAGAGGCACCAGCGGGCGTGCCGTAGCCGGTGCAGTCCGCATTGCCAATGTCGTCGCGGCGGCCTTCACCTATCGGCGCGTGATTGAACCCGTCGAATCGCGCGTCATGGTGACCGCCGGTCTTGCGCTATTCGCACTGGCGATTCTCTTCGCGTGCTTCCCACGCCTCCTGGCATATCCACTGGTCCTTCTTTTCGCCTGGATCGCCACCGCGCTGCTTTACCATGGATACACGCTGCACCGCGCCCGGGCGAAACGAATTTCGCCAGAGAAAATGACTTCGGCTGAATGACGCGATTGAAATTCGCGAAGCTCTGAGCAACGGCATCGGCGTAAGCAATGGGATGGACTCCTTCTCTCCCTGACATATCGGCGTCTCTGCGCCAGCATGGATTGATGCGCTATGAGAACGTCTGAGGCTGCGGACGGCGGGTGTCGCAAATGACCGGAGAGGAATGCCGGATTTGTTCTGGATACCTTTCCGTAAAAACAAAAACGCGTCGTTGAAGTACGGGGTTTTTAGCGTCAATTCTGAACTGCTCCGTGTCGCTGAACCCTGCGTTTAGAAGCAATCTGCCGGCCTTCATTCATTCAATCGAATCGAATTTCTTGCAGGTGAGCCCAAAATCAAAGGGAGAAGCGACGTTCTCCTCCCCTACTCCCATTTCTGCAAGCAGAATGTAGCGCAGTTTCACTTCAAATTTTTCAGGTACTTCAGGCCTCGTATTTTACTTTCCCGCAAGGGCACGCCGCATAGTGCACTGCATCGTACCGGCCACGCCGCTATCCTCTGTACCCGGGCTTTTGTGTTCAAGGGTTTGCATCCAGGTCGGTGCGCTGCATCATGAGCTTCCTGCGCGACCACACGGCGGCGCGACAGGTGTACCTCATTGTCGGTGCCGACAACACCGCTTCACTGCGGGTGGCCCAGGCATTCGGCGCACATCCAGTTGCGTTCGTGGACCACAAGATCGACAGAACATTGGTCCGGTACGTGGCATCACTACGCTGAACAGCCGTGCGAAACGATGTGACAAGCCGAGACACGCCATCGATCACAGCAGCTGCTCTGGGCGATGGGAGCGCAGGAGACGGCCACTCTTGAGCCAACGGGAACAAACACCAGGGGCAGTCCCTGCCTCGCGCCTTCGTCCTGCATCGAAAGCGGGGCCTTGGCTTCCATCAGTGGACGAGGCTCCGCTGCGCCGGATTCAACTCAGGGACTGACGTTCGAACGCAGGGGAAACCGCAACGCTGGACGCTTTGAGGCAATTCGCTCAGAGATTCAACTCGGAAAGGCCGGGATGCTCCTGCGGGCGACGTCCAGGCGACCAGTGGAACCGGCGCTCGCTTTCGCTGATTGGCAGATCATTGATACTGGCGATTCGTCGCTGCATTTCGCCATTCGGTGCAAACTCCCAGTTTTCGTTTCCGCAGGAGCGCGACCAGTGACCGGACTCATCATGCCATTCGTAAGCGAATCGTACGGCGATGCGGTTGCCTGAGCATGCCCAAAGTTCCTTGATCAGACGATAGTCAAGTTCGCGCGCCCACTTGCGACCGAGGAACGCGATGATCGCCGGGCGCCCGGCAAACATCTCGGACCTATTGCGCCAATGGCAATCTACCGTATAGGCGAGCGCGACGCGCTCTGGGTCCCGACTGTTCCAGGCATCCTCGGCGGCACGAACCTTTTGCCGGGCAGCCGAGTCTGTGAACGGGGGTAAGGGTGGGCGTGGTTCCATTTCAGGCTCCTGTTGTGCATTCAGACTTTGCGGCTTGCCGCCTCACGCAGCAATGTTGCTTCAGCTTCAAGTTCCGCAATCCGCGCATGCAATGATTGAGATGCTGCTTCGACCTGCGCCAGGGTAAACCGCGGTGTGATGTGTTGCGGGCAATTCCAGTCGAACGCTTCGACCTCGATCATTGCTACCCACTCAATGTTTGCACGGTATTCCGGCAACTCGACCAAGGCACTGAGTTCGCGGTCCGCATCGCTGATGTCAATAAAGCGCAGTCGGCCAAGGATTTTCAGGCGTCGTCGATTTGGATAGTCCACGATGATGAGCGACACCCGGTCGTCGGCAGAACAGTTGCCCGCTGTCACGAACTGTCGATTGCCACGAAAGTCTGCAAAGACGATGCAGGTCGGCGACAAGAGTTTGAGGAATCCGCGCGGGCCACCACGGTGCTGCACGTAGGGCCATCCAGTCTCGCCGACGGAAGCGAGATAGAAACTGTCGGCATTGGCGAGATACTCAGCCTCACGAGCACCGAGCCCGTCACCGGGCTCAGACTCGCGCTGCATGCGTGAGTAAGTGGCGCGTGAACCATGCTTCTCCTGAAGGCCTTGCACGGCTGTCGTGAACGCGATTTCAGCGAAAGTTTTCACAGCGCTCCTCCTGGCTCAGGCGACTGACCCGGATGCTGCGCCGAGCAGCGCAACCTTCGGGAAATCGATCTCGACTCGGGTCGCCTTACCGAGAATGTTGGTGAAGATGTTCAGTGCAACGAGCGAAATGACTTCGACGATCTCGGCATCGATCAGACCAGCCTTCCGGGCGGCATCAAACTCCTCCGCAGTGACATTGCCAAGGTTGTCATTAAGCGCCCGGGCAAAAGCAACCGTCGTGGCAGCTTTCGCGTCGTTGGAACCACCTTGCCGGTTCAAGAGCATTTCGGCATTACTGAGGCCCGCATGGCGACCGATCGCGGTGTGGGCCGAGACGCAGTAGTCACAGGCGTTGCCCTCAGCAACCGCCAGAGCGATTCGTTCCTGCATGGCCTTGTCGAGCGAAAAGCCGCCCGCCGCTCCGTAGAGCCCAAGGAATCCCTCCAGCGCCTTCGGGGCGTTGGCGAGAATGCGAATGAAATTGGGCGTCACCCCAAGGCTGGCTTGAACGGTGTCGAGCAACTGGCGTGTTTCGCCGCTGGCGGATTTCGGATCGACCGGCTGGATACGTGACATGGCTAGGACTCTCGTGATTCGCAACCGAGACATTCAGCTGCTGCATGACATGCATCCTGACTCGTTCGAGTGTTCCGATAAATGGCGTCCCTTCTAGTTGATTACTGCGTTTTTTGCATTAATAATCCGCAGCCATGGACAAGCTGCGAGCGATGGAGACATTCGTCAGGATCGTCGAATCCGGTAGCCTGACCGCGGCCGCGGAAGCGCTGCAGTTGTCCGGCCCGTCGGTAGTGCGCTCCCTGGCGGCGCTTGAACGAGAGGTTGGCGTGCGGCTACTCCAGCGCACAACACGCCGCTCGTCATTGACTGATGAGGGTCGCGAGTATTACGACCGCTGCCGGCGCGTGCTGGCCGAAGTGGAGGCGGCAGATGCTGTACTCACTGCGCGCCAGCTGGAGCCGAGCGGTCGGCTGCGGTTGACGGCGCCTGCCGCCTTCGGGCGCATGCACGTTACGCCGCTGGTATGCGCGTTCATGGCGCGTTATCCAGCTGTCGAAGTCGAACTCCTGCTGCTTGACCGGGTCGTCGATCTGATCGAAGAAGGTATCGACGCGGCGGTGCGCATCGCGCAACTGGCAGAGTCATCGTTGGTCGCAGTGCGCGTTGGACAGACACGGCGAGTTGTCTGCGCCTCGCCCCGCTACATAAACAAGTCTGGTATGCCGGAGGCACCAGGTGACCTGATCCAGCACCGCTGCATTGTCTTCACGGGCCTCGCTGCGAACAATGAGTGGTCATTCACGGGCCGGCCCGCACGAGTTGCTGTCCATCCGGTGTTACGCACCAACCAGTTCGATGTAGCTATCGATGCCTGCCTGCAAGGCCTGGGCTGCGGGCAGTTCCTTTCGTATCAGGTTGAAGGGCCAATCCGCGCCGGCAAGCTCAGGACCGTGCTGGACGACTTCTCTCCGCCGCCGGTGCCAATACACATCGTTTACCCACACGCGCGACTGTTGTCACCCAACGTACGCGCGTTCGTCGACCTGGCCTCCGCCCGGTTACGTGCCCTCTAGCCCGGGCCAGGGATCGATGTGTTCTTCAGGTGCAGCACGTAGAGACAACGCATCCCGCCCTGTGATTTCCCTGAGCAAGTTGGTGCAAACCGCAACGAAGCCATCCGTGCCTGTTCGGGTTCGTGCGTCGACCAGTTGCACTGACGACGCTACTTACCCACTTCAGCGTCCTGTTCGCCGACAGCCAGCAAAACGGCTTCAATGCCTGCATCAAGGTCGTCAAGGTGCAAGTTGATGCCGGCGTGAAGTGCTACCAATTCGGAACTATTCCTGGACAGGATATGCAGAGCAAGAGTGGCTCCTCCACATCGCAGCATCGTCCAGCCTGGCGTCTGTGAGATCCGTCACCGCACCGGGATCATCAAACCGTGATCGGCAGCACCTAATCCCCACCCCGCCGTTCGGTTGAATCGAGCCGTACAATGGCCGACGCCAGTTCATCCATCCACACCTGCATCGTGCTGCCCTCAAACCACTGTGTGCGGGTGGTATCAACATTCATCAAACGACACTCGCCAGTCAACAGCCTTTCCCAGGCACCCCGACGATTTCCATCCTCACAGAACAACGCCAGGGTCCGGCCGGCATAGGGCACCGCTACATACCCTGCCGCCAATCGTCGGGCGTGGTACCAGACGGACGGCCACCGGTCTTTCGGCAGCAGCAACGTGGAGACCGGGTTGGGCTTGCGCCCGTGCAGATGCAACAGCTGGTACAGGAGCCACTGTCGATCCGGTCGTTGTTCGGCGAAATGCAGTAGTCTTGCTCGCAGGTAAGCGGGCAGACTTCGCGGCTCACTCACAAACTGGCGCATGCGACCGAGGAGCTTCTGTTGCCAACGCCCACGAGCGTGGACGACGGCAGAACGAAACGCTTGAGCGGCTTCGCCATTCTCCTCTTCCTCCGCGCTGTGCGGCGGCTGCATGGGATCCAGCAGGAACAGCAGTTCGACGGTTTCTCCCATGGCGTTTAATTGTTGCGCCATCTCCAGCGCGATGAGCGCACCGAAGGAAAAGCCGGCCAGACGATAAGGTCCGCGCGGCTGGTGACTGCGCATGCCACCGATATGTGATCGTGCCAATGCCGCAAGGTCCGTGGCTTGCAGAAAGCCACTACCCTGAGCCCAGTAGGTGATTGCAAACAGTGAACAGGGCACCTTCCAGCTGCCCTTGTTCACCAGCTGCAGATTGGCGTTGCTGAAGAAGAGGGGCAATCCGTGCGGCACTTCGGCCAGCGAAAAGATATATTCGGGCTTGAATCCGCCATTCCCCTGCGTCTGTGCACGTTCCACCATCGCTGCGAGACCGCCGAGTGTCGGCGCTTCGAAAACCGCCTGGGTGCTCATCGCCACACCGCAGACCGATTCCACGCGAGCGATCACCCGCACGGCTGCAAGCGAATCACCACCAAGGGTGAAAAAATGATCATCGGGGTGCATGGCCTGCACGCCCAGCACCTGATTCCAGACACCCGCAATCTGCCGTTCGGTTTCGGACAATGCGGGTGCGTCCGGTCCACCGGTCACCCGCAAACGGTGTTGGTCCAACTCCGCCCGAATACGATTGCGGTCAACCTTCCCACTCTGCGTATGTGGCAGGGCGGCAAAGCGAATGAAGTGGGCAGGCACCATCTGCGGTGGCAGACGGGCGGACATCCAGGCTTGCAGCGAGCGATCATTCAATTGGGCAGACTGCACCACCAGCCCGGCGACGAGGCCACGGGTCCCTGCATCATTTGTGTACCAGGTCACCGAACAGGCAAGCACATCAGGATGTTCCCGCAGCGTAGCTTCCACCTCGCCTGGCTCGATACGAACCCCACGAACCTTGATCTGATCATCCACCCGGCCATAACAGAGTATCTCGCCAGCCGAAGTACGTTCACAGACATCACCGCTGCGATACCAGCGCGCACCATCGCGAGTAATGAAGCTTGCGTCCGTCAGCGCGGGATTGTTCCGATATCCTCGCGCCAGTGCACTGCCGCCGATCAACAGCTCTCCCTGGGTCCCGTCCGGCACCACAATGCCTTCGCCATCCACGACAAGAACCTGAACGTTGTCCAGAGGACGACCGATATTGCGGATATCCTCAGACTGCAACGGCTGCTGCGGCAGACGTTTCGCCGTCGCCCACACCGTCGCTTCCGTAGGTCCGTACAAGTTCCACCCTTCATCACTGATCTGTACGAGTTGTTCGGCCACAAAGGGAGTGAGCGCTTCCGCTGTGCTGATCGCGATGCGTACGTGAGGAAATTCCTGACCTGACTGGAGCGCCGTGGTCCAGGCCGAAGGTCCGGTCTGCACCACTGTGACACCATGCCGAACGATCTCTCCGGCCAGATCGCCCGGTCGCAGCCATAATTCCCGACTGCGCAGCAGCACTCGTCCGCCACTGATCAGCGGCAGAAACAATTCCGCAACGGACACATCGAAACCGAGCGTCGCTGTTGCCAGAGACATGTCCTTCGCGGTGTAGCCCAGCAACTGCTGCATGACCACCAGCAGATTGTCGACACTGCCATGGGTCACTTCCACGCCCTTGGGGACACCGGTACTTCCCGAGGTGAAGAGGACATAGGCCAGTGTGTCAGGCCCCGGGATCGCACCGGCGTCTGCGGGTGGATCGGAGATGATTGATACGTCGAGAACTGTATGGCCAGCACAGTCCTGAAGCGCATTGTCCTGCTGGCGCAGTGATTCCGAATCGGTCATCAGAAAGCGGCACCCGGCTTGTTGCAATATGCGCTGGTTGCGCGTCACCGGATCTTCGGGATCGACGGGTACATAAGCGCCACCGGCGTGCCATATGCCCAGGATGGCGGAAACCATCTCGGCCGTACGCGGCAGGAGGATGCCGACCAGTTCTTCCCGCCGCAATTCGGCGGCCTGCAAAAAAGCGCTGAACTGCAGCGCCCTTTGCCATAACGATTCATAACTCACCCCTCGCCGGTCGATGATGGCGATGGCATCGGGTGTGGCAAGAGCCTGCTGCGCGACCCGGTCAAGTGCGGTGTTCATGAGGGCTCCTTCGGTACAAGCCGGACGCTGAACTGGCTTGCCGGTTCCCAGTGGTATGCGCCTCGAATGGCCGGGCCATCGCCGACAGCCGTCACGTCGAACCGGGCGAGTGCAGCGAGAAATGTCGTGCCCATACGGATCACCCCATCCCCGAAAGGACACTGGTGCTGATCGAGCCCGAATGGGGAAAACTGTTGGGGAGACACGTCCCTGCCACGAAACCGCTGCTGATCGAACACCAGTGGAAGGTCGAACACCTGCGGATCGTGATGCGCCTCCCACATGCATATCCGCACCAGCGCCCCTTTGGGGATGCGATAGCCCGCAAATTCGATGTCCTGCAACACCCGGCGCATCAGACGTTCACTTTGATCCGTTCGCAGGGTCTCCAGAACAAATGCCTGACGTTCTTCCTCAGTGGCGAGTGATGTGTTACCTCTGGCCGCATACCACAGCAGCCAGCGGAACAGCGCACGCAGGTCATAACGACCCATCTCAACCATGTAGATCAGGTTGCCGAGCAAGGTCTGGTCGATGGTCCCCTGGCGTAATGCCTGCCCCAGCACCGAATTGTCATCGAGCCGTTCGAATGCCTCTTCGAGTGTTTCTACCAGCCTCTGAAAGGCCGTGTGTTGTGCTTGCCGTGGATTCCACACCAGCCCCCATGGTCCAAGCGCCTGGAAATGGTCACACAGCCGCTGTTCCAGCGCGGGGTTGCCGGCGCTGCCAAGCACGTGGCGCACCAGCATGGTCGTGGCGATACGATTGAGCTGTGCCATTAGATCGTCGGGGCCGAAGCGCCGCGACATGGCATACTCATGAAGCACTGCCTGGCTGTGTGTTTGCAGGTCAGCAAGCAAGAGAGACAGATCGGTCGCCTGCAACGCCTGCATGACGCCGCGACGATATTTTCGGTGCATGTCAGCCAGCATCTGCCGCATGAAGCCGCCCGGCACCAGCGGCGTGATATCGATGGTGGTCGCCTGCAACTCGGCGTGGTGTTCCCTCAATAACTGCCGTCCACGCGTCAGCCCAACCACAAACACCGCCAGCTGCCCCTCCAGTTGACCTTTGAACACATCACCGTATGCAGCGGATCGTGCCATCAAAACCCGACGGTCCAGCCGTTCGGCATCGTCAAGGGCGCATAACGCCCCCGGCGGCAGCGGTTTCAGGCGCAGACTCAGACGCCGGAGTGTATTGGCGAACACTTTGATGTACCTCGTTGCGACCAATCTGACTTCGCCCTGGCAACGACTACGCCAGTTGCTCCAGGCAAGTCCAGCAGCCTCCTGTCAGGTCGGTTGCCTATCTTACAAGCCGTCCGTATTTCTAACTTGAGCGGTTTGTAAGTGCCCGCGGCACCTCCTCCGGGGTAGCAGGTGCGTTGAGCTGACCGCACGGAACGCCCGATGGCGTTGGCGATGGCCAGATCACTGCGTTGGCGAGCAACCGCGGCGGCTCGCCGATCCCCTTGGTGCGCAGCACTGTTTCTGCCGGGTTCTGGCTCCAGCCTGCTGGCCGCACATTGAACACGGGAGGTTTATCCGCCGCAGTCGGTATCTTGCAGGCGAACGGAGAACGAGTCATCAGTTCACCTGCTTCCGACCAGACCAGCTCCTCGGTGGTCAGCCAGCCCATTCCCTGATTGAACGCCCCTTCCACCTGTCCGAGATCAATGACCTGGTCCAGCGAGTGGCCAACATCCTGCAGGATATCCACCCGCAATAACCGGTGTTCCCCGGTCGATGTATCGACTGACACTTCGCAGACCGCGACCCCACAGGTGAAATAGAAAAGCGGTTCACCTTGCAGGGTGTCAGCATCGAAGTGGATGCGGGGTGTCGCATAAAATCCATTGGCGTACAGATTCACACGGGCACATTGGACATCTGCAATGAGCGTCTCGAACGAAAACGAGAGTCACGAGCGAAATCTGCACGCGCCTGCACGAAGCTGTCCACTTTCGAGCGGGAGTGACCCGGGATCCTGCTGATACGCCTGCGCTGCAAACTCAAGGAGCCGTTGTTTCAATACGCGTGCTGCGTTCACCGCAGCCCGCCCGTTCAGATCGCTGCTGGTCGAGGCTGCGGTCGGCGACGTGTTGGCTACCCGGGTGGAATGCACGGCTGCCGTGCGGATGCGATCCGTGGAGATACACAGTTCATGGGCAGGCACGTGGGCAACCTTGTCGTGCAGTCCTTGCCCCATTTCGGTTCCACCATGGCTGAGCAAAACTGACCCGTCAGTGAAGATGTGAATCAGGGCTCCTGCCTGATTGAGATGGGTCTGAGTAAAGCACAGGCCGAATTTGACCGGTACAAACGCGATACCTTTCTTGATGACCCGGCTCTCGCTGTTGAACCTGTCGATCAACCCGACACGCGTGTGGTAGTCGCAAGACTGCACCAGTTCATCGGTGAGTCGCGGCAGGATGTTGTCTTTGAATACCGTGCCATACAGGGTGCGATTGCGCGGCGCCAGGTCACCGTAGTAGTGGCGTTTTTGCACCTGGACAGCATCCATCTGTACTGCCCTGGCCACACGACTCAGTACGTGTTCGGTCAAGAGCGTCGCCAGTGGCGCACGACGCCACGGAAGGCCGTATTGGAAGCCGTATTGGCTCGCCGCAGATTGGCCGTAAAGCGTACCCACAGGAGCGAGCTAGGCGCTGTCAGCGTGTAACACCGCGCGAGTACCGACCGCCTGAGCCGCAGTTTTACGGTCTTTCCTGTACGTTGCGCAGGGCGTGGACGGCAACACCAAAGGTCCGGGCGACGACCTGTTGCACTTCCGATGGATGCTGACTGGAACAGAGCATATGCACGCGCCTGAAGCGCCTCGAAGACCGGCGGTTGAAAACCGCGTTGAAACCCTGCGCTCACCGCAGTAGGGTTCCGACGACTTATAACAGTGCTGAATCAGTCTATGGCCGCACGGGATGCCCGTGTTCGCAGAGTGGAGCCGCCCATGACGATTAAACTGCTGACCCCGATCCACATCGGTAACCTGGAGATCAGGAACCGCGTGGTCTCGACCGCCCACTCCGCCTTCCTCGACTTCTTCCGTCCCGGTTGCGACGGCGAGCGTTACATGGCCTACCAGGAGCGCCGCGCCGAAGGCGGTACGGGCCTGATCATCATGACCGCGATGCACGTGCACCCGACCAGCCAGATTCCCAACCACTTCATGTACGACCCGGACGACATGGCACCGAAGTTCAGGAAGATCTCGCAACGTGTGCACGCCCACGGTACGAAGATCATCAGCCAGCTCTTCCATTTCGGCATGCAGGGCAAGTCTGAAAGTCGCGATGATTACGCGCCCATCTGGGGCTTTTCACCAACCATCACCCAGGCTGGTGAAGCCGTGCACGAAATGACGGACCAGGAGGTCGAGGAGATCATCGACGCCTTTGCGAAGGCGGCGAAGTGCGCGGTCTCCAACGGCATCGACGGGGTTGAACTGCATGGCACGCACGGCTACCTGATCCAGCAGTCGTTCAGCCCCTGGGCCAACCAGCGAACGGACCGCTGGGGTGAACCCCTGTACTTCGTGAAGGAACTGGCGAAACGCGTCCGCGCCGCCATCGGCTCAGACAGAGTAATGGGCTTCCGCATCTCCGCGGACGACTCTACCAAGCCGGAAGACGGTGGTGCAGGCCATGCCAGGCTCTGCGAGTACGCCGGCACGATCATCCGTACCGGTTACTTCAACTATCTCAACCACTCCGAAGGTGCCGGTGGAGCACACTACGCCCGTGCCATCGCCTCCTACCGTTACCCTTTCGGCGAATACCTGCCGTTGACCCGAGGCCTGCGAGGGGCCCTCGGTGGCCTGGTGCCGCTGATCGGGGTGGGCAAGATCCCGACACCGGACCTCGCCGAACGGGCCCTTGTCGAAGGCGACTGCGACCTCGTGGGGATGACCCGCGCGCAGATTGCCGATCCGGACCTGGTGAAGAAGGTCGCCAGCGGACAGGCCAACCGAATTCGTCTCTGTACGGGTGCCAACCAGGGTTGCTTCGACCGCACGGGGCAGTTCCCGATCACCTGTATCCAGAATCCGGAAGTGGGCGAAGAGCGCCGCTTCAAGGCGCTGTCACTCGAAGTCGTCCAGCCGAAGCGGCTGCTCGTCATCGGCGGTGGGCCCGCCGGGATCAAGGCTGCGGAAATTGCAGCGCGCCGCGGCCATGCGGTCACGCTTGCCGATTCCGGCAACCGGCTCGGTGGCCGATTGAACCTGGTCGAGCCGATGGGGCCGGCCGCCAACCTGCTGAGTGCAGTGAGCTGGGTCACCGAAGAACTGAAATTGCTCTCCGTACACATCCTTCACGACACCCGCGTGGACGAGGCGTTCGTCCGCGATTTCCAGGCCGAAGCGATCATCCTGGCCACCGGCGCAGAGTCGGTAGCGGTGATCGACTTTCCGACGGACGGCTCGGTTCCGATTATCGCTTCTGACGATGCGGCGCAGGGGCTTTACGATGGCGTGCATTTCGAAATGGCCGGTACTCGTGCCGTTATCCTCGATCGCCGCGCCAACTACGAAACCAACCTCGTGACCGAGTCGGTATCCAAACACGGCGCGCAGCTCACTGTCGTCACGCCATACGCCTCATCGGTGGTGAACACGGGCACATCCCACGCGATCTTCTACAGCGTCGAGTTTCCACGGCGCGGCATCGAGACGCTCGGCGGGCACGTGCCTGTCGGTATTGCCAACGGCTCGCTGACGGTGCGCCACGGCATCACCGGGCGAGAGACCACTTTGCCTTGCGACTTCCTCGTCACCGCCGTGCACCCGAAGCCGCGGAACCAGCTCCTGGAGATGCTGAAGCAATACGCGCCCGTAACCACTGCCGGAGATGTGGTGGCGCCACGGTCGGCGCTCGAGGCGTTCCGGGAAGGGGACCGTGCAGGGCGGACGTTATGATAGATCGGGCGAAGTCTGTCGACCTGTCTGCAAACAGCGGCAGCCTGACCGGAATATTGTGCGCCAGGCATGGTAGAGGCACTAAGGAGTGACTATGCGAAGCAGGAAAACGACGTAGGCAACATTGGCGACGGCCGCAACGCTGCCGATAGTCGCGAAGGGCAACATTGATCAGTGTATGACGGGGCCAACATCGGCCGAAACAGCCAATGATCAGTCGATGGTATTCAAGTAGGCAGTGATCGAACCTGCGTTGGGAGCGGAACTGTCCCGTCAACCGGGTTACCTGCCCGGTGCCGACCAGGATGGGGACAGTGACAACCATCGTAACGGCATTGCCGGCAGGACGATTCTTACAGACCACGAGCGGCCACGGATCGATACGCACCGGGATCGGGAAAGCCCCTTCGAGCCGCTTCTGGTTCCCAGATAAGCACGATGCTCTACCGGCCTCGATGAAAAGATCATCATCCCCTACTCACGGGGTACGACCGTGCGCGAGATCACTGTGCGCCGGGCAGCACAATGCTCGCCAGTCGGTCACCAGAAGCGGTACCAAAATAGACCCGTCCCGCATGTGGTAATGCCACGGTAACGTAACCCATCGGTGCACCCTCGTGCCTGAAGACCACCTCCGCTGTCATGGTTGCCGGATCAGCCTTGAAGATCTGGAATGGCAACAGGCACGGACCGGAATGCCCGTCCGGGCAGCGCCCCTCAACAGGTTCGTTCAGGTGGGAAGCCACCCACAGGTGGCCGTCTTCGCCCAGTACGATGTTGTCGGGATTTTTAACGTTGAGTTCGCCTTCGCGAATGCCACTGATGCGATTGATCCGGACTGTCTTGTTGCCCATGTAGACGTTGACAAAAACCGTGTTGCCGTCTGGCGAGACCGTGATGCCATTGGGCATCAGGTCATCCGAGTCCGGCAGCTTGGTGAAGCCGCTGGCAGGCAGCCACTGCCACACCCAACCGGTGGCCTCGCCTGCCGTCAGGCGCGCCACCACATCCGCAAAAGGTATTCCCTTGTCCCACATGTGGGTAGCTACGAACCCGCCGTCGCGCAGGCCGGCGACGTCGTTGATGAAAGGATCGCCGGGTGGTTTTGCGCAGCCCATCCACTGCAGCTGCCAGTTCGCGTCGATCTGCGCCAGTTCGAAGAACTCCACCTGTTCATCGCCATGATTGACCACCAGCAGTTGGTGCCGGCCATCGTCCCGGGTCAGCAGGTCTATGCCATGGGGACTCAGCCGTTCTGGAGTTGGCGCCATGCAATTGACATCACCCCAGCGCTCATCGTCCGGTCCACGTTGCCAGCTGATTGGGAGGTCGCGACGCTGTTCCCGCTGGACGTCAAGCAGTGACAAGGCGCCGGGTGCATCGGAGAGGAAGGTTCCCATTTCGCTCACGAGGAGGAATTCTCCACCCGGCACAACTACCAGATCTTCCGGGTTCCTGAACCCGCACACCGTCCGAATGCCGTTGCTCTCTTCGCAGGGAGGGATTGCGGGTTCCGGCGATGTTGCCACCACTCCGGCAGCGGAATCGGCCTGTGGAGTGTCCACTGCCACAGAATTGTCGCTTTCAGAGCAAGCGACGAGGAGCAGCACAACCATGCCGAGCCCGGTGAGGCGCTGCATCCCATACGCGCCTGGTTTTGTCCGCTGGACAGCAGAGGTGTCCTGCATCGGTATCTCCTGACTCGATCGATTGCCCGGTAGGCGTTCGGGCGAGCATAACGAGCCTGTCCGGTGATTGCGAGATCAGGACTGGTGTGATCCAGGGCCGTTCTATTCAGAGCCGTTCTATCCAGCACCATTCTATCCAGGGCTGTTTTTGCAGAAACACATCGCAAAACGCACCGACTACTGGCGATCAGCCTCGCCCGCCCTGACGTCATCACCAGACCCTGGTCTGGTGTACGTCAAACGGTGGCAAGGTCAGTCCGCGCGCTTGTGATCTCCCTCGCAGTGATGGTCAGGGCTGTGTTTCGAAACCCAGCAAAACGTTGCCCGGAAGCTGGGCGAACGGGCTGTAACCCGACTGTATGTACAACATGTTGCCAGCCGCGATCGCACCACCGGCATCGATCGCCCCACCGTGTCCGGCAATGCCGTTGACCGTGACAAATTCCTTCGCCGTTACAAAGGTCCACAGATCGACTCCGGTTCTGGTATCAAGCGCGCGGATCCTGCCATCGAGAGTTCCTATGACCAGCACGCCGGGCAATACGGTTGGCGCCGCCGACGGGCCGAAGTAGAACGAACAGTCCGGATAGAGTTTGTCGGGCTGGGAGTAGGTCATGAGGTCGGTGGTACATCCCCGCTCTAACGGCCGTTCCCATAGGAGTGTTCCGTCGTCGATGGACAGGGCGTAAACGCCTGGCTTCGGCTCGTAACCCGGAATCGGGAACTGCGGATCGGCTATCGGCTATCGGCTATCGGCACGTAAACACGCCCCTCGGATACCGCGAGCCCCCAATGAACGCCGCCTAGTTTTGAACCGGCGCCGGGGCGTCTGTGCCATATCAGCTTGCCCCCAGCGTCAGGATCTAGCGCATACACGTCACCCGACTTCCGACCAGCCAACAGGAGTTCCCGGCCGCGCGAGTCCGTCGCGATGACAACTGCCGCGCCAAAATCGAAATCAGGACCGTTTTCCTTCGGGCAATTGGACCCGGGTGGAAGTGCGTCACACGCGGTGTTGTAGGCGTCACCCGTTTGCGCCTGGAATGTCCACTGCTCTTCCCCGGTTTTAAGGTCGAGCGCCACGATCGAGTCACTGCGATCCGTTGTTGGCGAAGAGTAATTTTCACCGGTGCCGATATAAACGAGTCCGCGTTTTGTATCGACAGTCGGGGTGGCCCACACCGGTGCCCCGGAAAGTCCCCACAATTGCACGCCGGTATTGCTCGTCGTGGTTTTTTCTGCATCAGCCGTCAGGTGTCGCGTCCACAAAACGGCACCGGTGTCTGCGTTGATGGCACGCACTCCCCCGTGCGTTCTGCAGCATTCAAAATCCGGATTGGCGGCCAGACCGACCTCCGCGGACGACATCGGCACGATCAGCACATTGCCTTGTTGTACCACTGCACCGGTCAGCATCGTTGTGTCGAACAACCCGACGGCGACACGCCAGACGATTTTGCCTGTGGTCGCGTCCAACGCAGTTGCGGAGCCGCCCGAGTCGCCAAAAAAGAGCGCGACACGTGGCACGCCGTTCTGTTGCAGACGACCCAGCGTAAGGGATGTTCGCAACGGCGTGGCAGTGTGCCACTTCACACAACCGCTGAAGCGGTCGAGCGCAAACACGTGTCCACTCGATGCGCCAACAAACAGGGTATCCGTGGTCACTACCGGCTGTGAACGAAGCTCGGAAGTTCCCGGCAGGGCAAACGCCCACCTGAGCCTGAGCGAAGCGATGTTTTTCCCATTCAAGGTCGTTTGGTGTTCACCCATCGACCGGGTGCTGCGCTCGTCAAACCCCCAACCTTGTACTACTGACTGCACATCGATGACACGATCCGCACACATCGACGCCGCGTCCGGCGAAAACCCGGGTTGTATGCCGGCAGACGCATACATCGTAATTGCACCCATCTCCGGATAACCCAGTCCGGCAGCCTGTGATTTCATGACCCCGTTCATTATCGAGAAAAATACACGATCAGCGGACATCTGCCGCATCGTTTCCAGTGGCGGGGCTTTTGTCACACCGGTTCCGCTGTGGCACGAAGCACATCGGGCCATATAAAGCGCTTCTCCAGGAGGCGGCTCATTGGCCGCGAAAGTTTCCACGATGGGCAATGCTGCAAACAGCAGCGCAACAAGCGTCTGAACGGCGGCCTTGTACGTACCCATCGAGTCTCTCCCATCAATCGGTGACGATGCCAACTTATTCGTACGGACATCACCATTATCTGGTGTACGGTCACGTTAAGAGTGTCTTCTCTACGAGAAGCTCTTGCGCGTAAAATTGGAGGATGCAGGATGTTTATTGATGACCCGAGGCAGGCCCACCGCCTGGAAGATTGCGAAGCGCGACCAGACTCAGGCTCGTCGGGAACTGATCCTTCGCGCCGCAACCACTCGATTGAACGAACTGGGCTATGCACGGGCGTCGATGATGGGGATTGCTGCGGACCTTGGGTTATCGACCAACGCGTTGTACTACTACTTCAAAAGCAAGGCAGAGATCCTCTACGGCTGCTTCGAAAGAGCCCTTGGCTTGATCGAAGACTGTACGGACCAGGCGGAAAGTACGCAGGGTAATGGCAACGAACAGATGCAGGTTTTTGTCCAGTGTTTTCGGGAGCTGATCGAAGCCGGGCCGCTACCCGGGTCGTGGCTTTCGGTGCATCTGCCTGGCGCGCGCCTGTCCGCAATCGGCAAACGGGACGCCACGCACCAGGCACGTCTTCATGCAATCGTGCACCGCGGCATCGCCGATGGTTCGATTCGCGACTGCGACGTTGCGTCCACGGTCGGCATACTGCTGAGCGGGCTGTAGACATTGCCGTATTCACGACTCAGCCAGGCATTGGGTGAAAACGAATTCCGCGGAGAACTTCAGCGTTTTGTCGAGCAGGCGCTGGCACCTTGAGCCCGTTAACAAAACAGCCAAAACCGAAGCTGAAGAAGCGACGGGTGGCCAGCACCAAAGATCCCGAAAGTCCCTGGGCTGCTGCCAGGACGGAACAACGCAACGCACGTCGTGACACCATCCTGCGTGCGGCGACCCGGTGTATCAATCAACTGGGTTACACGGGTGCGTCAATGGCGATCATCGCGCGTGAGCTCGGGCTCTCGTACAACGCGCTCTATCACTACTTCGAAAGCAAGGAAGAGATTCTGGCCCAGGCGTTCTTCCGCACTCACGTGTTGCTGCAGGCCTGTGTCGAACGAAGCGTCACCGCATCGGGGAGCGGATTATCGCGGTTGCTTGAGTTCGTCGATGCATTTCAGCGCCTCGTGCAGGAAGAATCGCCACCCGCAATCGCACTGGTTGGACATCTTCCGGAACAGACCCTTCAGGGTCTGCTCACACGGCGCGAAAAGATGCTTCAGGACCTCCAGTCGATTGTGCGCGACGGCATCGAGGACGGCTCCGTCCGCCCGACCGAACCGGCGCTGATTATCGGGTTTGTTTTTGGTGCCCTCGAGGGCCTTCCGTACTGGGCGTACCAACCGGACGTGGTGGCGAAAAGTTTCCAGACGTTTGTGTTGCATGCGCTCGCGGCCGACACGCGCGACCGTTGAGCGCATTACACCGAGCCATTGATCGCAAGCCGAAGCATGGGTTCCTCTTCTCCCTTGTGTATCGGCAATCAGCGATTGCCCAGCAATCATCAATCGACAGCGCGTATGACTCGCTCGCCGAACTCGCCCAGCCGATCAAGCCCACCCGGGCCACCAAAGAAAAAGGCTGGCACCATGACCCGACCTACACCCAGCTGCGCGAGTTGTTCGGCTCCGGTGACCGGATCCGCCATCTGCTGGCCGAACATCGCATTGATCTCGATGCCTGCGGGGTCGCGGCCGGCTCGTTCAGCCCCGTCACGAACCCTGCGGATCAGGGCTCCCAGCCGCTGGACATCACCTTCCCCAGGAAAATAGCCATCTGCAAGGCGGACCACGCGCTGGATCGCTGCTTCGGAGTCACCACCAACCACAATCGGGATCGATCCTTGCAATGGGCGCGGGCTGCAGGTGACCGATTCAAAATTGACAAATTCACCCTCAAAAGAGGCGTTCGGACCAGCCCAGAGTGCCTTCATGGCAGCAATGTACTCATCGTTCCGGGCTCCCCGTCTCGCCCATGGCACACCGAGTGCGTCGAACTCTTCTTTCATCCACCCTACTCCGAGGCCCAGCTCCACCCTGCCCCCGGACAAACGATCAAGCGTCGCCAGTTCCTTGGCCAGTACCAGCGGGTTACGCTGCGGCACGATGAGAATGCAGGTGCCGAGCCGCATCTTCGGCGCGGCGGCTGCTGCGAATGCAAGCCAGATCAGTGGGTCCGGAACCGGTGTGTCAGGTGTGACCGGAATCTTGCCATCCGCTGTATAGGGGTACTTCGACTCGATCCTGGATGGCAGGATCACGTGCTCACCGCCCCAGAGTGATTCAAACCCCGCCGCCTCTGCAGCTCTGCAGACATCCAGCGCAGCAGGCCCGTCTATGCCGACGCTGCTGGCAAACGCCAATCCAAATTTCATGACTTTTTCTCCTTGAGTTTCTGCAGGGTTGATGGGCGACTGACGCTGGAATCCTGCCGCCCTGGAAGTACGATGGCATACGTGGAAGTTCGATTCTGAAGGGCACCATTGCCGATATGACGACCGCCTGTTTTTCGCGTGGTGAACCCTGTTACCGTCAATTCCGTGATGCTGCGCTCTTCGATTATCGGTCGCCGGTCACGACGCAGGTGTACCCGCGTGCGGTCTTCGACTATCGTCACTGCTGACATCGCGGGGCTCTCCCTCTTGTTGGCCATGAACAACCGGCACAGGCTCACTCCTGTGACTATAATCTACTTGTGGTAATTTAAAGGCATGGATTCGTCTAAGCCACCACATCAGCCACGCCCCACCGCGCCTCGTCGACCAGGTCGGCCGGCTGGACGAACCGTCGTCAACGGCGTAATCGCCGATCGTGAGTCACTGCTCGCAGCAGCGGAGCGGCTGATACGCAATCAAGGCCCGGGTGTCTCGCTGGATGCCATCGCCGCCGAAGCCGGTGTCACCAAACCCATCCTGTACCGCGGCGTAGGAGACAGGGATGCGCTGGTGCACGCGCTCGCGCGGCGGTTGACCGCGCGCATGTCCGAGGATGTCGCAAAACTGGTAGCCGGCGCCTCAGATTCGCGCGATTCCGTGCGGCGTCTTGTCAATGGTTACCTCAGGCACGCCGAAGCCGACCGGCATCTGTACCTGTATGTCACGTTTGGTGGCGCAGGTGACGATCGTGTTCGCAAGTCGCTGATCCTTGCTGACGGCACCGCGATCCAGTTCGCTGAAACTATTGCCGCCTACCGGGCCGCCCGTGGTGCGGATCCCGCCGTTGCCAATGCATGGGCGTACGGGATCGTTGGCGCACTCCATTTTGTGACCCTGTGGTGGCTTCGCGATCAGACGAGGGACATCGAACACGTAACCGACCAGATCACCATGTTGCTGTGGTCTGGAGTGCGGCTCGACGAGAAGCCGCGCCCGTAACGTTTATCCGGGCCAGGCGTTGTGCCTCGACCCTCCCCTCTGAAGCTCTTTCCGGTCGCCTGCCATCACTCCAGGCAGGGTCTACCGGATGAGAGATTGTTCGCCGACCCATCTGAAAATTCTCGCCGGGGCGAGTGTTGTCCTGGTAGCCGGCCCCCCTGCGTCAGACTAGTTGTCGCCTCAGAATTTGGCGGATGATCTCCCTCGGAGGAACAAGATATGGCTGAAAATCGTTATTCGTCAGAGTTCAAAGAAC
>Ga0105050_10002540_pt1 | contig 25980 bp, 13 predicted proteins | sample FRY01_FD_78088 | JGI IMG/M metagenome (GOLD analysis project Ga0105050, IMG submission 78088) | Freshwater microbial communities from Lake Fryxell liftoff mats and glacier meltwater in Antarctica - FRY-01 | ecosystem: Environmental > Aquatic > Freshwater > Ice > Glacier meltwater ...
ACACAACCATTTAAAGAGGGAGTAACACTAATTTCAGCATTCTGTATAATATTGCCTCCTATCACTGGGAAAGAAAGAATATTTCCATTTCCTCCGCCCGTTAAACCAATAGAAATATTATTATTAGTCCAATCATAACTTGTTCCTGGTAAAGTGCCAGTAAACTGAATAGTTTGAGTGCTATCCCCTGAACATAAAGTTTGACTTACAGGTGTAATAAATACTTGCGGAACTGGTTTAACAGTTATGGTAAAAGTTCTTAAATTTCCTTGACAACCAAGATACCAAGGTGTTACTTCTATAGTTGATGTCTGAGGAGTTAATGTGCCAGTTGCAGTAAAAGATGGAATACAATGATTTAATAAGGGATTCGTTGTGGCACCTGCAGCCAATCCAGTTGATGTGTTATCATTGGTCCAAATATAATTGGTTATCGGATTTCCACCACCCGTGAAACAAATCATATTCGTTGCTTGACCTGCACATAATGTTTGACTTGGAATTGTATCAACTATTGGGAAAGGACTTACAGATTGTATTGTAAAACTCATGGTATCGCCAATACAGCTATTCAATTTAGGTACAACCTTAAATACAGAGGTCACAACTGTGACTGGAACTGTACTGACAGGAAAAGAGAGAATGTTACCAGAGCCTATCAATGGTTGTCCAATTAAATTATTACTGTTTGTCCAATCAAATACTGTCATACTTGGTGGATTGTTATTTTGATTTCCAGTAAACAAAACAGAATTAGTGAATGCTCCAGCACATAAAGATTGATTAGGAATTTGGTTAACTGTTGGTTTCGGTTTTACTGTTATATTGAAGGTTGTCGGTGTTCCTAAACAATTGTTAAATCTAGGAATACACGTTACTGGAATAACAACAGGAACAGAGCCGTTGTAAACAGGAATAAACGAAGGTAAAATATTAGTTCCTGAAACGAGTACACTTGGAGCGCTTAAAGTATTCGTATAACTCCAATCATAGGTGGTTGATGAACCAAAGTTTCCATTAAATATAACTTGAGCTGTTGCTTCACCAGGACAAACACTTTGATTAAGTGGCAAGTTCACAGTCGGAACAGGATCAACAGTAATACTAAACTCTGCGGTGTCTCCAAAACAACCATTTATACTTGTTGTATAAACTTTATAAATTGCAGTTTGCGTTGTTGGTGGATTAGTGGTTGTGTTATGGCCAACAAATGATTGTAAATTACCTGTGGCGTCATCAACACCATTGTAAATAGATTGATCTTGAATAAAAACATTATTCGTATTTACCCAAGTGAAAATAGTTTGGGATACATCACTAGTGAAATTCACAGGAATGGTTGGGGCTCCATGACAATTACCTTGAATCGTTGGACTAACGTAAATATTTGGTTTAGGACATACATTGATTGCAAAACTAGAAGTATCCCCTAGACATCCTGCTAAAACAGGTGTGACTATTATTGTAGCCGTAGTACAAAAGTTACCCGTTTGCATTAAAGAGTCTGGAATAGTTCCAGAGCCATTTTGTGGTAAATTAATTGCAATATTATTATTCGACCAATTATAAACCGCGCCAGGAACATTGCCAGTTAATGCTAATCCTGGAAATCTCAATCCTTCACAAACTGAATAATTTTGTATTGGATTGACTCTTAATATAGGATTCACAGTAATCACAAAAGTTACAGGGGTACCAGGACATTGATTAAAGGTTGGAATTACTGTTATTGTGTGTGTTTCAACAATTAATGAAATATTATTTAATGCAGTAAATGAAGGTACAAAATTTGATCCTGATGCTGCTAATCCTAAATTCTCTGATGGGTTTGAATTATTATCTGACCAAGTAAAAGTAGTTCCCGACGGAAGTGCACTAAATACAACTTGAGAAGTAATATTTCCAGTACAAACTGTCTGATTAGCTATTGGTTGTAATATAGGAGTTGGTTTTACGACAATTGTAAAAGTTTGAGCAACACCTATACATCCATTTAAAGATGGTGTTACAGTTAGTGTTGCTGTTTCTGTATTTGGTATTGGATTACTTGGTAAAAAACTTGGAATATTCCCTTGACCAGCTGCTCCTAAATTAATGTTAGTATTAGTATTTGTCCAATTATAAACTGTGTTTGGATTACTTCCAGTAAAATTTATTGTTGGAACTGGCTGTCCAGCACAAATAGTAATATCCGTAGGGTCAGTTACCGTTGATATTGGTAGGACAGTATAAATCATTGTGTCAGCAACTCCAGGACAGCCTGCATTCAATGGTGTACATATAATTATAATTATTTGAATAACACCAGAATTATTTACAGCAGTAAATGAAGGTATTTGACCTGAGCCATTTGGCCCTAAACCTATTGATGGTAAAGTAAAATTGTCGTAAACCCAAGAATAACCACCTCCAGCAACATTTGTTTGCCAGTTAGTTGCTTGAGTAGCTGTATTTTCACACAATAACTGGTCATTTACATTTGAAATAGTTGGACGAGGAACTACAGTTACATTTATTTGTAAAGGCGTTCCGACACATCCAGAGGCTAAAATTGTTGGTGTCACAACATATTGGACAGTTTGGTTTGTGAAAATTCCAGGATTTAATGTTAGAACATCTGAAATTAACGATGTAGTTTGAACACCAACTGCTTCTCCTGAAACAGCTGGATTATTACTTGCGAACCAAGAAAAATCAGCTGTTAATCCACCACCTACTACTAATTGCAAGTTGATTGGGTCGCCAGTACACGCAATTGCTGTATTATTATTTAATATAAATGGTGTACGATTAATTGTGATTCTCACGGTGTCTCCAACTGCTCCACAAGGCCCAGCAGGATTGTTTGTTAAGTAAACTAAATCGGCAAATTCGTTAAATATATCCAAACTACTTGGTGTATAAGTAACATTTGAAGAATTAATACTAGGGGAAAAAGATCCCGCATTTGCTTGCAAAGCGTTCTTCCATGAAGCAGAACTTGCTGCGCCACCAAAAGTTCCAGAAACGTTGACTGTTTCTCCCTCACAAATAGTTAAATCTGGACTAGTACTTGAAGTTGCTGGATTTGCAAAAGTAATGGTAACATTTGCATCCATCGCAGGACAAGGGCCTGTAGGGTCGTTAGTTGTTAAAGTTAAAGTAACAGTTCCATTATCAAATTCTGTTTGAGTTGGTATGTAAGTTCCAGCTAAGTTATTTACATTTGAAAAAGTGCCACTTCCGCCAGACCATGTACCAGAAGATGCAGAACCACCAATTACACCAGCTAATTGGATTGGAGAACCTTTACATGATACAAAATCAGTTCCGGCACTAACTATTGCAAATGGATTAATTGTTACAGATACGGTACTTGAAACTGCCGTACATGGCCCTATTGGATCTTCAGTTGTAATTCGGAAGGTAACGAAACCATTTATAATATTTTCTTCACTTGGAGTGTAAGTAGCGTTCAACGAGGTCGTACTTGAGAAAGTTCCTGTTGCACCACCTGCAATTACCGACCATACGACAGAAGTTGCAACGCCTCCAATTGTACCACCAAGTGATATAATTGAATTAGAACAAACTATTTGTCCCAAGCCAGCGCTTACAACAGGCGCTTGATCGATAGTGATTACCATTTGATCTACAACATTGGGGCAAATTCCAGTTTGGTCAATTGCAGTAATGGTTAAAGTTACTGTTCCGTCTCCAATTTCACCAGGGCTTAAAGTATAAGTTGGTGTTAAAGAAGATGTGCTTGAGAAACCTACTCCACCAGACCATGTTGAAGCTGTTGCACTTCCACCTCTGGTTCCTGCCAATGTAACTGATGCATTGGAACAAACCGTTTGATCTAGACCTGCACTCACTGTTTGCACAGCTTTTACAGTAATTGCTGAAGTAGTTCTTGTACAACCTGTTCCTGTTTCGGTAAAAATAAATGATGCTGAACCAGCGGCAACTCCAGTAACAACTCCAGTTGTAGAATTTACTGTTGCAAAAGTAGAACCAGGAGCAACAACAGCCCAAGCACCTCCTAAAATAGAAGATGTTGTTAAACTAACTGTTTGTCCTACACATACATTTAAAGGTGAAGTTAGAATCGGTAATGCATTTATAGTAACTGTAAAACTTTCTTCGTCAGAACATCCGCCAGGAGTACTTGAATACATATATAGTGTGGTTACGCCAATTGTAGAAATTGGCGAACTAACAATCGGACCAACTCCACCAGTTGATGAATAATATTGGGGATTTGAAAGGTTAGAACCAGTTATTGTTGGTAAGATATAGCTACCTCCGCAAAGCGTTTGGTCAGCTATGTCCGATACGTTCGGTGCGTTTGGATTTGTTAGAGAAATAACCACCTCTGCTGATACACAAGTAGTAACTGGATTTGTTGCTGTAACCGTGTATGTTCCAGAACCTAGACTAGAAATTGTTATTTGACCTGAAGCATTTGTAGTGGCAGTAATTGGACCTCCTGATGTTGGACCTGTATAACTGTATTGAAAACTAGTGTTTGCAGTTAAACCATTAATTCTTACGGAACCATCTGTTCCATTACAAACTGTTGGGTTTGTTCTAGAAAGTGTAATTGCTGGATTTGCAATAATAGTTACACCAGTTGTAGTTGTTCTACATCCTGTGGTTCCATCCGTAAACTCAAAAGTTATACCTGTTGCAACAGCAACGCCTTCCACAATTCCTGAGTTTGAAACTGTTGCTTTACTTGGGTCACTAGAAGTCCAAGTGCCACCAGATATTGGTGTTACGGTTATGTTTCCACCTACACAAACTGATGCTGGCGTAGTAACGACAGGTAATGCATTTACAGTTATTGGTAGTGAATTTGCAAAACAACCCGTAGTTGGATTAGTATTGATTAGAAAAGTCGTTCCGGCGCTTACACCAGATACCACACCAGTTGTAGGGGTTACAGTTAAAACAGCAGTATTATTACTAGTCCACGTAAATCCTGTTCCACCAGTGAACACTATAGTAGAACCAACACAAACTCCTGACAGACCACTAACCACGGGGTTTGGATTTACCGTAATTATTGATGATGTATTTGCACAACCAGTAGTTGAACTAGTAAATATGAATGATGTTGTTCCTAAAGCAACGCCATTCACAACACCTGACGGGGAGATTGTTGCAATTAATGGATTTCCACCAGACCAAACTCCAGCAGTTGAAGCCGTTAGGTTAATGTTAGCTCCAACGCAAACTTGCGTAGATCCGCTCAGAACGGGTAAAGCATTGATAACAACATTTGAAGTAGTATCAGAACAACTAGAAGAAGTTTCTAAAAATCTAAAAGTTACGTTTCCAGGATTTGAAGGAACTGCAGGAGTGATTATTCCCGATGTGCTACCAACTGTTGCAACACTCGTTACCAAAGATGTCCAAGTTCCACCCGAGGATGGCGATAATGAGCCTGTACTTCCAACACAAACAGATGAAGGTGAGGTAAGAACTGGCTGAGGGCGCACTTCTATATTAGCTGTTGTACTAGAACAAAATGGCGCAGAAGTACTAGTAAATGTAAATTGAACCATTCCAGCAGCTCTGCCTAAAACAACACCTCCATTTGTGATAGTTGCTAAATTAGTATTACTACTCGTCCAAGTTCCGCCAGTTGCTGGTGTTAAATTTATTGTACTATTTATACATACAAAAGATGCCCCTGATAAGATTGGCCTTGCTACTATGTCAACATTTGGTGTTGTGGTACTACAGGTAGTTATATTATTAACACAAATGAAAGTTACAGAACCAGCGGTTACACCAGTTATTACACCACCACTAGTAACTGTCGCTCTACCTGTGTTAGAGCTTGTCCAAGATACTCCTGTTGTTGGAGTTAATTGGCCCGTCCCTCCTACACAAACAGATGTTGGTGCAGTCACAACTGGATTTGAATTTATAGTAACTGTAAAACTCTCTTCATCTGAACATCCTCCAGTTGTGGGAGTTCGTGTAAAAATATAAAGTGTTGTTGTTGTAGAAATAATTGTCGCAACAGCAATTGTAGGCCCCACGCCTCCTGGAGTTGCGTAATATGCCTGATTACCTGGTAAATTAGTACCAGTAATAGGAGGTAATAAGTATGTCGTTCCACACAACAATTGATCTGCAATGTCATTGATATCAGGCGCATTTGGATTGACCAAACTAACATTTTGTACTGCTGAACTACAACCTGAGCTAACTAATTGTACTGAAAATGTGTAAGTTCCAGCTCCTAAATTAGAGACAATTATTTGTCCTGAAGGATTACTTGTCGCAGTTATCGGCCCAGTTGTAACTCCGTTAAAGATATAAGTGTATCGGTAACTTGTATTTGCAATTAATCCGCTGAGTGTAACTGTTCCATTTGTCGCATTACAAACCGTTGGGTCTGTTTTTGTAGTTCCAAATGATGGTAACGCACTTACCGTAACAGATATAGTGTTCGAACAACCAGTAATAGAATTAGTAAATGTTAAAATTGCTGTTCCAGCTCCAATCCCTGTTACTAGACCTCCACCATCGACTGTGGCAACAGAAATTAAATTTGAAGACCATGTTCCACCAGTGTTAGGTGTTGCAGTTGTGGTTCCACCAATACAGATTGATGAAGAAGCAATTGTGAGAGTTGGTAAGGCATTTATTAAAACATTCGATGTTGTTCTACTACAACCAGTAGAAGTTTGATTGTAAGTAAAAGTTACGTTACCTGGATTTACAGGTGAAGCAGGAGTGACAATACCTGTCGTGCTTCCAACCGTTGCTCTTGTAATTCCATTTGAGCTCCATGTCCCTCCTGTAGAAGGTGTCAAGTTTCCTGTAGAACCAAAACAAATTGAAGCTGGTGAAGTTACCGTTGGTAAACTGTTAATAGTCACGGCTGAAGTTGTTGCACTACAACTTCCCGATGCTGCGGGAAGTGTATAAGTAAACGTTACTGTTCCTGGGCTTGTACCAGGTGTAATTACTCCAGAATTTGATACTGTAGCAACATTTGTATTAGGACTTACAGTCCAAGTTCCACCTGTTGTTGGAGTTAAGACACCTGTTGAACCCATACACACAGAAGCTGGCGCTGTTACAGTTGGAATGGAATTAATCGTTAAGGCTGAAGTTGTAGCTTGACACCCCGTCGCTGTTACAGTATATCTGAATGTTGCGGGACCAGTAGCTGATGAAGTTGTTGAAATGACACCTCCATTGGTTATTGAAACACCAGTTCCACCGATAACTACCCATGTTCCTAAAGTTGTTGGAGTTACATTTGCACTTTGACCTTGACAAATAGCTGAAGGGGTTAAGGTTACAGAAGGCAAGGGGTTAACAGTAACATTTGAGGTGGTATTGGAACAGCCTGTTGCTGCAAGAGTATAGGTGAAATTCACGGTGCCGGGAGCCACTCCTGTTACAACGCCAGTGGTTGAAACCACAGTTGCAGTTGCTACTGAATTAGAAACCCAAGTTCCTAATGAATTTGGGGAAAGACTGATAGTGCTTCCAACACAAACAGCCGATGATGCTGTAACTGTAGGTCTTGGGTTAACTGTTAATATGTGATCTCTAAAACATCCAGAAGTAGTCTCCGTATACCTAAAAGTAACCACTCCGCCAGAAGTAAGAATACTCACAAGGCCGGACGGTGTTACTGTTGCAACCGAATTATTGTTACCAGTCCAGGTTCCACCTGTGTTTGGTTCTAAAGTTACAGTTCCTCCAACACAGACAGATGTTGTACTCATTGTAGAAATCGGACGAGGCCCAACCGTTATAGTAAAATTAGTAGGAGAACCAGTACAACCATCGAATGAAGGAGTAACAGTAAAAACAGAATTTATTGAAGTTAGGTTTCCGTTGTCAGTAATAAAAGAAGCAATGTCTCCTGTACCTGAAGTTGCAATAACAGGTGAACTAATGTTTGTATTTGTTCTTGACCAAGTGTAAGTTGCAGTTGGAACATTACCCGTAAAAATAACCGCATCGGAATTCACTCCAGCGCATTTGAATTGATTTGGTATTGCTGCTACTGTCGGCGTTGGTTTAATTGTAATTGTTTGTATTGCTGGAATAAAACCATTACAAGTTCCGCTCGAAATATACAAAGAGGGAGTTCTTGTGACCGCTGTTGCACCAGAATTACAGTAAGAATAAGAAACATTTTGTGTTGAATTTGGTGTTAAAACAAGGAATGAACCATCTCCGTAAAGTAATCTCGCTTCTGTAACATTAGCTGTTGTAACCGTCATTGTTGCAGTGTAGCAAGAACAACCCGTTAAGTTGGGGTTGGTTACGTTAATTGTTCCCGAAGGCCCTCCAATTGTAACTGTTGCAACCTGTTGGATAGTTGAAGTACAACCTGTCAATGATCCAACTTGAAGGGTAACGATGTAAGTTCCCGGTAAAGAATAGGTTGCGCTAGGTTGCCAATTATTGGAAGTTGTCGGACTGACTCCACTACCAGGAATATTAGTTGAATTAAAATTCCAAACAGCAGTTGTATTGTCAACATTGTTTGAGGATGTATTTGTGAATGCTACAGAGGTCGGTGGGTTAAAACAAGATATGGAACTTGGAGATGCTGTTGCTAAAGGCACTGGATTTTGAACCGTAATTGCAATAATTGAGTCTTTCACACAACCTAAATTGTCTGTTACTGTTAACCTAATATTTGTATTACCTGAAGTAGGAAAAGTAAATGGAGCTGGGTTAGTTCCTATTACCGATGCTGGAGTTGCTGTTAAAGCTGTCCAAACATAACTGGAGTTTGTTAAACCCAGACCTGTAGAATTATTCGTAACTGCAACAGTTTGTCCAGGACAAATAAAATTTCTATTTACTGAGAAACTTGCGAATGGTTTTCTAACTATAACTTGTTTGGAAGTTGATTTAGAACAACCAAAAGCGTCTGTTGCAGTTAAAGATATGGTAAATGTTCCTGCATTTGCGTAGGTGTGCGTTGGATTCGCAACGTTCCCAGTTGTATTAGAAGTGCCATCTCCCCACCCCCAAACTCTACTTGAAATAGAAGTTACTGGTGCTGTTGAGTTATCCGTAACTGTAACACTTGCGTTGGCACAAATCGTATCAGCAACAGTAAAATTTGCTATAACACCGTGTACTTTAATGTAATTTGTTTTTGATTCGATTTCAAAACACTGATTATTTACGTCTGGATTATCTCTTCTATTTCTCATTGAAACATCATAGGTTCCCGGCAACCAGCTTACACCAAAATTTGAAGTAGCACCCGTCTCTAAAAAGCAATATGTGTTTGGACTTCCCCTTACCGCGGTAACTGTCGACCAAGTTGGATTAGTATTATTAATATTCCACGATGTATGTGCAGCTTGGGTTGCTGTTTGAGGTGAAGGTGTTTCATTGTAAAAAGTCAAACAACTATTTAAACAAACCTCAGTTGTTACAACTCTAGAAACTGTTGTATTGTTGTAGGATTGAAATGCCGCTGTATTATTTGGATAAGAAAAAATTGAGGTTGTGATTGCTGATGCAGGACAACCAGTGGAAGGGTCTGTAACAATTAATCTAACAGCATAAGCATTAGATTGATTTGAGAAAAAAGAATGTGTGGCTGTTGTTAAAGTTGATGTGTTGTTCACACCAGAAGCAGGATTTCCAAAGTCCCAAGCATAAGTTGATGAACCAGTTGTTCCAGTGGAAGTGCTTGTGAAAGTTCTTGTTGTTTGGTTGTCGCAATTAATAGCGCTTAGCGTATAAGAAGCAATTGGACCACTAATTACAACGGTAAAACTAACAGCTAAACCCGCGCAACCGAGCTGATTTCCAACAGTTGTAAAAGGGGTTGCGATTACAGTAAAAGTACCAACTGCTGCGAATGTGTGACAAAAAGTGCCTGCTTGGTCTGTGTATTCCAAAGCTGAACCATCACCCCAATTCCATTGGATGGTATCTGCACCTGTTCCTGTGTATTGAAAACAAACACTATTATTGGCAACAGCATTTGCTGGAGCTGCTACCGTTGAATAGCATTGCGTTAAAGGAGTTGTTGAAGCAAAAAGAGAAGTCGGTGGCACTCCAGAACCAATCGTAATAGCATTTGGAAAACTAGTAGTTCTAGTGCAACCCGCCGCGCTAGTTGTGGTCATTGTAATTGAAAAATTTCCAGAAGTATTATAAGTAACGCTTGGTGCATTTGCAGTTGACGTACTAGGCGAACCACCTGGACCAGGCGGATTGCCTGGGAAAGTCCATGAAACACCACCGCCAGCATTTGTTGAACTATTCGTGAAAGTCGTTGTAACTGGAGGTGAACAGAAATTAGTTACTGATGTGGTGTAACTGGTTGTAGGTAAACCTAACACTGAGATTTGTGTTGAATTATTGGCAGGACATCCCAATGTGTAAGTCAAAGTGTAACTTGAAGTAATTGGCGGAGAAACTGAAATCGTAGAAGTTGTTGCTCCCGTTGACCACAAGTAAGTTCCTCCTGGTGCAGAAACGGTAGCAGAAATTACAGCTGATGCACCTGGACAGATTGAACCATCATTTGCTATTCCTGAATTTTCTGTGCGAGTAAATCCAGAAATTGTTGGTGGAGTAGTCATTGAAACCGTAGATGAAGCCGCTGTACTTGAACAATTACCATCAGAATAAGTTACAGTTCTCGTTCCGGCAGTCGTCACATTTATTGCTACTGTTGTTGCACCAGTTGACCATAAGTAAGTTCCTCCAGTGGGAAGACCTGTTGCTGTAAGTGTTCCTGTCGCACCAGTACAAATAGCTAAAGGAGAAGGGTTTATAGAAACAGTTGGCAATGCTCTCACTGTTACAAATACATTTTGAACGCGAGAACAGCCATTCGCGGTAGATGTTACTGCATAAGTAGCTTGCAAATTTCCAGAAGTACTGTTTGTCAAAGTTTGACTAATATTTCCAGAACCAGTAGCAATACCTGAACCAGTAAGTCCAGAAGGGAGCGTTCTTGTCCAAGTAAATGTCGTTCCTGAAATGCTACTTACATGCGTATAATTGAAAGCTGTACCACTACAAATTGAATTTGGATTTAGTGGACTAGTTAGGCTTGGTGACGACGTAGCTGTAACCGTAGTTAAGTTCCCTGATATATTACAACCAAATGAATTAGTCACAGTTACGCTTGGTGTAAAAGAACCACCAGTCGTAAACGTATGTGTGAAATCCTCTGTTGAGTAGGCTGTTCCGTCGCCCGCATTCACTGCAAAAGATGCTAATGTTCCACTACCCGGTGTGCAGCTTCCATTAAAAGTTACTAGCAATGGTGTACAACCAGTAGTCGGTGTAACGGAATAAGAAATTGCAGGTCTATCGTAAACACGGATGAAACTATTTTGTGTGTTTGAAGTAGTAGTTACTCCATCTGTAACAGTGAGTCTTACATTGTAAAAACCCGATGCTGTTAAATAAACAGCAATTGATTTCCCAGTGAAAGATTGAGAATAAGACGGCCCAGTTATTAGCCAAACGTAATTTGCATCGGGGCCATAGGTTGTATTGGTCGCATTTAATGTAAATAAATTGTCAGGACATTGACTCGCGGCAGGACTTGTAAACGTTGCATTTAACTGCGAATAACTCACAAACGAACATAAAATAATCAAAAGCATAATCCCTATACTTTTGAATTTCATTTTTGAAAAAATCACTCTCATCTCATCCAAATTTATAATATTTAACTGCAGCATCTTTTTATAGTACGTAACTTGTTAAAAGTTACAACAACAAAAGTACACTTTTTAAATCGTCTTCAAAGCATTGACGTACAAAGTTAATGGGCGTTGCCTAACATTTTCTTATTTCAAAATAGTGGTTAAATTTACAATTTCAAATGCTTTTAAATCAAAAACTAAAGGAGTATAAACAAGAATTTCATCGATTTTCAATTGATGATTCATTGGTGAATTTTAAACAAAAAAAAGTAGTATTTATCAATGATTCGATGTGTTTTCAAAAACAAGAAGTAAAATTGATTTTAAAAGAAACTTTGTTTTTTGAAAAAGAATTTGGTATCAATTCACTTTGTTTGGTTAAGGGCACTGTGAAATTAAAGTACCGTGACAAAATTGTAAACACACCAATTTTAATAAAAAACTGCTCATTTGTTGAAAATAAAATAACGCAAACCTTAAATTTTACCGAGGAAGAAATTGACTTTGAATTAAACCCATTTCTTCAATTTTATTTAGATGAATATCTTAATTTAAGTGAAAATAATGAAACTAAAAACTACCTTCAATTATTAAAAATAAATTTTAAAGATACTATTTCAGAGAACGAACTTTACATTGGTAATTTTCATCCTCATCGTCACCGTTTTTTAAATGAATTAAGCAACCTCTTAATTTCTGAAAAATTTTCGCTTCCCCTTAAACATGTTTTTGGTGAATTAACATCCGATTACCAAATCGAAAAATTATCGAATAATTCATTGTATTATTGTGATGAAGATCAACATAAAGTAAATGAAACAATTGAAATTGAATCACTTATTCTCCAAGGCCCACCAGGAACAGGGAAATCCCAAACAATAACAAATACGCTGTTCAAGTTTCTTGAAAATCAAAAAACAATCTTAGTTGTTTCGGAAAAAAAAGCAGCATTGACAATCATCCAATCAAAATTAAAAGAGCAAAAATTAGACTTGATCTCGATTTTAACCAATGCTTCTGATAATTCAAGTGATATCTATTCCAACTTGAAAGAAACTTGGATTCAGTTTGAAAACTATGCTAAAGAAAATCAGGATTGGATTAAAAATGATTCAGATAAAGAAAACTTAAAACGAATCACTTTAGCATTTCAAAAAGAAGGGATTATTGGTGGAATTTCGCTAAAAGAATTCTTTTCTGAAAATAATATTTTAACTTTAAATCTAAAAAATTCGTTTCTCCAAAACACACCGTCTATACTCGAGTTTAAACTAAATGAACATAATCTTAGACAACTTTCTGAATCTAATTTTAAAATTTTAAAATTCGTTAAATATAATTTCATACAACTTTCATCAGTTGAAATTAATTCGAATTTAAAATCGAATTTTGAAGGAATTCAAAAACTTAAAAAAACATTTCAATTTGTCAATTTTTCAGATTTAGATTCCTTGATAAAAGTTGCAATTACTTACCAAAATTTCAATTCAACAATTTATAAAAAATACGGAACACTTTTAACCAAAAACACAAAGAAATTTATTGCTTTAAGAAAAAAATGGAATCAATTAAATAACCAAATTTCAGCTCTAGAAATACATGAAAACCACTGGTTAAAAAAACCAAGTTCCGCTGAAATTTCGTTGTTAAAATCGCAAGCATCATCAACTAAAATAATTGATAAAATTCGTTGGAGGAATAGGTGGAGAAAATGGACGCGCACACCAAAATTGAATGCAATTGAACAATTGGAGATTTATCAAAAATCAATGGAATTGAATGTAGAAATTGCAACAGTTAAAAATCAATTATTAGAGCTAGACATAACGAATACGAACGAAATTGAAACTATTTATTCATTAATTCAGACGACTGATTTGGAAAAGTGGAACATCTATTTAAAAGTGGATAAAAACCAATTAAACGACATTTTGAACAGTCACTCTATTTTGAAAAATCTCCAACTTGAACTTTCAAAATTTCTTGATTTAAAGCCTGAAACATTCACTGATGAACTACTTGAAAATTTGCTCGCTAATTTTGATGAATTATTGGATTTAAAAATACATTTGAAAAACATTTCAAAAAATACCTTTGAAAATTTGAAACAAGTAGCAAATTTTCAAGAATGGAAAAATGCAGTTTATAACACAACATGGAAAAATTTCACAGTTGAAAACCCTGAGTTTAGAAATTTTAGTTTTTTAGAACTGTTTCGACTTTGTAAAAAAATAATTGAAAAAGAAAAACGAGATTCACCTCATCTTGCTACTAAAATCATCGAAATTCAAGTTCGAAAATTTAAAGATTTTCATGAACTAATTAATACACCAAATTCAAAATTAAAAGAAAATCAAAAAAGAGAAAAGCAAGAATTAAAAATCGGAAAATCAATTTTAGTAAAAGAATTTTCAAAGAAACGCAATCACCTTTCATTAAGACAATTGATGGAATCTGAAGCTGAAAAATGGATGGCTATTTTAAAACCAATTTGGTTAACCAATCCAACCAAACTTGCAATTACTTTTCCAATGAAATGTGAACTTTTCGATTTGGTTATTTTTGATGAAGCTGGAAGAATTCCGCTTGTTCATTCACTTGGGGCTCTTCAACGGGCTAAAAAAATTTTAGTAGCTGGCGACCCGCAACAAATGGGACCTTCCAATTATTTTAGCGAGCTTTCAAACCTAGAGGAAGACCTATTGCATCAAGCCACTTTTTATTTAAAAAATGTATTTTTAAGCAATCATTACCGAAGTAAAAATAAAGCACTAATTGAATTTTCAAATACTCATTTTTACGAAAACAAATTAAAAGTATTTCAAGATTTCTCATCGATAAATGAACATCCCATTCATTTTAACTTCTTGAAAAATGGAGTGTATTCCGACGGTGTAAATGAATTTGAGGCGATTCGAGTGGCTTCAGAAATTAATCGAATAATCAATTGTTTAGATAAAATTGGTATTGTTGCTTTTTCAGAGTCACAACTAAATTTGATATTCAATAAGTTACAAGCAAGTACACAAGAACGGCTGTTAGAACGTGTCGAAAATGACAGCGCGTTTTTTAAAACCTTAGAACAAGTTCAAGGCGACGAATGTGATACTCTTTTAATCAGTTTCGGATACGGTAAAAATTCAGAAGGCAAATTTGAAATGCGTTTTGGCCCAATCAATCAACAAAATGGTAAAAAACGGTTAAACGTACTTTTTACAAGAGCACGTAAACGCATTGATTTCTTCGCAAGTGTCAAGGCTAGTGATTTTCCAATTTCTGAAAATGAATCAATTAGATTACTATGGCTTTGGTTTTGTTTTGTTGAAAAAATTCAAACGCAAAAGGCAAAACAAAACACAACGAACGAAATAGATTTTAAACAACAAGTTTATGATTCAAAAAGTTACCTTGAATTACTTAATAAAATAGCTGTTTACGAAGAACGGGGTTGGGTTTTTAGTTTTTAATTTCTTTTTCTGGTACAGGATCATATCCAAAACCTCCACGCGGATGACAAGAAGCTATTCTTTTGATTGCCAGATAACTCCCTTTAAATGGTCCCCAAATTTTCAGCGCTTCTACTGCATAGTGGGAACAAGTTGGCGTATAACGACAAGTTGCAGGAAAAATAGGCGAAATGATGTATTGATAAATTTTAACAAGTATAATTAAAGGAAAAACAAACAGTCGACCAAACCCTTTCATTTTTCAAAATTACTCTTTATTCCACAAAATGATGTTGTTAATATTTAATGTAACTAGAATCACTTTTTGCGCTAAATACTTATATTTATACAAACCAAAATGACATGCGAACTCTCTTAGTTACCTTTATTTCTGTTAGTTTATTATATTCAACTTATGCTCAACCACTTAACAATTGGAATGATCAAAAAATTGTTGTAACGAAAGAAAGTAATGTAAGTACCATCTTGCATGCTGAAGATATCTTTAGAGATCGTTGGGATGTTTTGGCTCAACCGCAATTCTGGAAACAAATCATGGTTTTATCTCCAGATTCTTGTATAATAAATGTTGGTAGCACGAGGCAGATGCTTCGAAAAATGTCAAATAAAGAATGGAATTCACGAACAGAAATAGAAAAAAGTGAATTTAAAACAGCTTTAAAAGTTGAATATAATCTACCTGAAGAAGCGATGGTTAATGTTACAATTGGCAAAAGTGATTTTTACCGCTTTAAAGATGTTTATCCTTCTATTTCCAAAGGGGTTGCAGCATTTGAAAAACAAGGAGTCGATCCTTGGTATGCACAAGCAATTTTATTGATTGAAAGTCCAGGTCAGCTGAAAAAATCGATTGCTGGCGCTTATGGACCATTTCAATTAATGCCAGACGTAGCTCGCTCAATGGGATTAATTGTTACAGATAAAATAGATGAACGCAAAGACTTTGATAGATGTGCGTATGGCGCAGCTCGATTAATTCAAAAAATATGTATTCCTGAAGCCAAAAAGATTTTAGATAGACACCAAATTGTTTACAACATGAATGATTTATGGTTCCGACTTTTTGTTTTACATGTTTATCATGCTGGCGCTGGAAACGTTGCAGCTGTTGTTGCAAAAATTCAACCCACAGGTGGTTCCCAACAACTTATTTTAGATATGTGGCAAAATAAGGCGGCGAAATTTGGAAATGGTTCTCAAAATTACACGCAATTAGCTTTAGCAGCACAACTTATTTTGAATGAAATGATTTATGAGCAATGTGATGATATTTGCGATTTTGCTTCCCGCTAATTCAATTTTCGGATCAAATACCCTTTCTCAATAATCAAATCTGATGGTAAATTATTGGTGTAAAGTCCACCAGTTCCCAATCCTTGCGGAAGCGTAACGTTAAATTCTCCTGTGAACTGCGCAATTGCATTTAGACCGATTGAAGATTCAAGTGCCGATGTTATCCACCAAGCTATTTTACGACTTTCGGCTAATTTGATCCATTCGTAAGTTCCAAAAATTCCACCGTGAAGACTCGGTTTAAGAATGATAAATTGCGGATTGATTACATCTAACAATTGTTCTTTTTCTTTCAAACTATTTATTCCAATCATTTCTTCGTCCAATGCAATTGGAACTCTATTTTCTTTGCAAAGCAAACGCATGTTTTCGATTTGTCCAACAGGAATTGGTTGTTCTATAGAATGAATATCCAGATCTTTCAACTCGTTTAAAACTTGAATTGTTTCATTATACGAAAAAGCGCCATTTGCATCCACACGCAACGTTATTTCTTCTTTGGAATAACGATTTCTTATTCCTTTTAAAAGCGCCAATTCTTTTTGAAAATCAATTGCACCAACTTTCATTTTAATAGTCGAAAAACCTGCTGAAAGTTTTTGTTCAATTTGTTCTTGCATAAATTGGTACGAACCCATCCAAACCAACCCGTTAATAGGAATTGACCTTAAGCCTCTGGAAAATGAATTATCAAATAAAATTCCTTTTACAACGGAGAAAAAATCTAAAAGTGCTACTTCAACACCGAATATGATGGAAGGAAAAGCAACAATTGAATTCATCAATTGAAGTAAATCTAAATTTACAAAACGGTAGGTTGCTTTATCAAAAATAACGGTTTCTGCGAGTTGATTCAAAACTAATTCTAAATCAGTTCTAACTTTTTCAAGAACCAATTCATAGTGAACATCATCCTCATAATCAGGTGATAAACCTTGAATAATACTGCACTCCCCTACTCCAGTCTTAAGTCCTTGATGGATTTCTAAAAACCAAGAAGGCTTGTGTGTTAAAACACCACGGCTAGTACCACTTGGGTTTTCAAAAACTAACTCAAACTTTCTAACTGAAACAACTATTTTTCCATCCACCTTGCATGCCACATTTGAAACATTAATAAATACCAAAGTTTTACATCTAATTCCTTTTTGCCATTATAAAAAGCATCTAAAATTGCTTTCACTTGTACCCAATTAAAAATTCCTTGTTCAGTAACTCTTTTTTCATTGACATAATCATTTACTAAATCTTTCAGGTCATTTTGTAACCAAGAAGCAATTGGAATAGCAAAACCCATTTTTGGCCGATCCATCATTTCCTTAGGAATATATTGATGTGTAATTTCCTTTAAAATGTATTTTTTACTTCCATTATGATATTTAAAATCGTCGGGTAATTGTCCAGCCCAGTCAATAATTCGGTGGTCCAAATAAGGTTCTCTTCCTTCTAAACTAACTGTCATCGTTGCTCTATCAACCTTTTGCAAAATATCGTCGACCATGTAAGTTTGATAATCTATCGCCATCATATAAGCAAGTGGCGAATAATTTTCTTTCAATAATTCCTTAGAATGATAAGCAGTATCTAATTCATCCACTCTATTTTTCATCAATTTATCTAATTGATTATTTGTGAATTGTTGACTTAAACTTAACATGATACTTTCTGGCGAAGGATTACGTAAAATTCCCTTTAGCTTTTCATAGCGATTGTGAAAATTATACTTATTTCTCAAAATTGGTAATGCATTAGAAGGAATTACATCCATTGCGCCTGCCACTAACTTACGAATCGGAGAGGGAATTCGATTGATTTTCGGACCGAAACGATACAAATAATCATAGCGATTGTAACCAGCGAAGACTTCGTCACCCGCATCTGCACTCAAAGCAACTGTAACATGTCGACGGGCAGCTTTACTTACCAATGTTGTTGGAATAGCGCTACTGTCTGCAAATGGTTCATCATAATAAAAAGGTAATTCTGGAATTAAATCAATTGCTTCTTTTTGAGTACAATTAATTTCCGTGTGATCTGTTCCTAGGTGTTTTGCCACATCTTTTGCATACGGCGCTTCATTTAACCCAATATCTGGAACTCCAATCGTGAATGTTTTTAGTTTTTCAGTTCTATCTTTTTGAAGTAGTGCTGTTACCGAAGCACTATCATATCCACCGCTTAAAAACACACCGACTGGAACATCAGCAACCATTCTGTAATCGCAAGCAGACTTTAATAATTTCTCTGTTTCAATTTTTGCTTCTTCAAATGAAATAGCTAATTTTTTCTTGTTATAGGCATCGTAAACATTCCAATATTGTTTTTGGTGATGCAATGAATTATTTAAAACTTCGGGCGCATTTCGTAGATTGAATTCCATAAAATGTCCTGGTTTCAATTTGATACAATCATTAAAAATACAATGAGGCGTTGGGACATTGCCGTATTGCATGAATGCATTTACAGCTTGAAGATTTATTTTCTTTTGAAATTTAGGATGTTCATGAAACGCTTTTAACTCAGATGCGAACATAAAAAGTCCATCTTTCCAATAATAAAAAAATGGTTTAATTCCAGCTCTGTCACGAACGCAAAAAACGTCTTTTGTTTCGACATTGTAAATTAAAAAAGCATACATTCCGATGAATCGAGAAAGACACTCTTTTCCCCATTGGATGTATGCATGTAAAATAACTTCGGTATCAGAAGATCCCACAAAAGAATGACCTAGGTCAACTAAATCCTTTTTAATTTCAGCAAAATTATAAACTTCGCCATTAAAACAAATCCAATAGTTTTGAAAACGCATCGGTTGCTTCCCAGATTCAGTTAAATCGATAATTGAAAGCCGAGCGTGACCAAGTCCAATTATTGCTTTATCATCTAGTAGTAATTCAGTTCCGCTGGCATCTGGTCCACGATGATGCAATGAAGCAGTCATCTTTAAGATGGTTTCGTTGGTAGAATTTTTATTAAAATCTATAAATCCTGTAATTCCGCACATAGTTTATTCTTTTTTAATTAGTAGGTTTTCCCCAGGTTTCGTGATAACCTCGGGTTTTGTTGTAAAGATAAGAAATAAGAAAGGTAATAAAGGCGCTCGGAATCGAACTAATACACCATAGAGAACAGATGTATATCCAGCCATGAAACCAATTAGAAGAACAAAAATAAATGAAAAGATTAAAAATTCGCTTGTCCTGACTCGCTTTATTTTTTTAAAAATATTTCCGACAAAAAGAAAATTCAAGGTCATAATAACCAAAATTAAACTTTCAATACCATTTAAAATTAAAGTAGGTGATAATGATTCATATATAAATGGTTTATAAACGCCATAAAAAACCGATATGGGAAAAGCACCAATCATTCCTGCTGGTGATCCATCGACTTCTCCAATATCATATTTTTTTCCTGTATAAATTGAATTATTTTTAAAATCATTTTGAACAATAGAGGCTTCTTGAGCCAGTTCCGTTATAACACTTGATGAAAAAACCGTAAAAAATCCAAATCCACCAACAGTTAAAAACACCAATCTAAAAGCAAATTTGGCAAATGGACTAGAGGAATAATTATTTGTAATTCGAGTGCCAAAAGCAGCCAACAAAGGTGCAAACGTAGCAGCTAGTGCAAAAGCTCTAATTTGACTTATTAAAAGGGTAAAAGCTACTATTGCAATTATATGTCTTAATGTTAATTTATTTTTTAATATTAAATAATCTAAACTGTAATATAGAATATTCAAAATAGAAATATAAATTAATGTATCTTTTGTTATACCAGAACACCAAAATCCAACAGATGGAACATATAACATACACCAAGCGGCAATTCTAGTAGTGTGAAGGTTCAACTTAGTTACTAACTCAAAAATATTCCACGTCGCTCTAGAAACAAAATACGAAAAAACAATAACGGTCGCAAAATATGATCTGAAAGTTATTATTGAAATTACAGAAGCAACTTTAGACACATACCAACCTTGTTCTTCTCTATAAATCCAACCAGGAGGAAAACCAGTTTGCATATTAAAGTGAATCAGCCTATTTTCTGGAGTTGGAGGTGATAATAGTGCATCGAAATACAATCCAGGAGAATTGAAAAATAATTTATTTAAAACTACTGCCCCGTCCCAATATGCTTTAGTATCTCCCCCACCGTAAACAATTAAGTAAACAATAGTAAAAGTGACACCATAAAACACCTTAATACAAAAATTTCTAGAGTAGTAAGTTTTTAATTCAGGATTGGTGATTTTATTTGCTTGACCGCTTACAATAATTGACAAAACAACTAACCAGAATAAGGCTGCAATAATGTCTAAAAATGATAGATATTCTGAAATCAAAATCCGAAAAACGTTATAAATTTATTCATGATGATAGGGTTCACCTTTCAATATTGTTTGTGCTCTGTATAGTTGCTCTAAAAAAATTACTCTAACAAGTTGATGGGAAAAAGTCATTTTAGAAAGTGAAATTAAAAAATTTGAACGATCATAAACTTCTTTTGAAAATCCATAAGCACCTCCGATAACAAAAACAAGGGAACGAATACCTTCATTCAACTTTTGATTCATCCATTCGGAAAAATTTACTGATGAAAAATAAGTGCCATTCTCGTCCATTAAAACTAAAAAATCTTGATTAGAAATCTTTGATAAAATTAATTCTCCCTCTTTTTTCTTTAACTCATCTTGAGAAAGGTTTTTGGGATTTTTAATATCCTGTAAAACTAATTTCTCAAAAGGCAAATAGTGAACTAACCGTTTCTCATACAATTCTTCTCCTTCTTTAACGAAGTCAAATGCTGATTTACCTACAACAAATAGTTTAATTTTCATGCCCTGTTTATACAGCTTCGACTTTTTTAACTTCGGGTGTAACTAATTTAAGAGCGTCCTCTAATCCTGCTTTTAAAGTCATAAAACTCATAGAACAATCACTACACGCGCCTAATAATCGAACTCTAACTATTCCGTCTTCCGTAATTTCTACAAATTCCATATCGCCACCATCAGCTTGCAGAAATGGTCGTAATTGATCCATTGCACCGATTACTTTTTGCGTAATTCCTTCTTTATCAATAGCTTTCATACTTTATTTACTTGAGTCTTTTAGTGTATTAAGTTGGTTGACAAAGGTATTAACTAAATCATCAAAAGCTTTAGATATAGGTGTGTTTTCTTGAAAAACTGCTGGTTTGCCAGAATCTCCAGCCTCACAAACACTTTGCACCAAGGGAATTGCGCCTAAAAATGGCACATTCATTCCTTCTGCTAAATTTTTAGCGCCATCTCTTCCAAAAATATAATACTTACTGTCAGGTAACTCTGCAGGTGTGAAATACGCCATATTTTCAACAATCCCAATAATTGGAACTTTAATTGTATCCATTTTAAACATATTTACACCTCTTCTAGCATCTACCAAAGCAACTTCTTGTGGCGTACTTACAATCACTACTCCATCTAAAGGAACGGTTTGGACTAAAGACAAATGAATATCGCCTGTCCCTGGAGGTAAATCTATTAATAAATAATCCAATTCTCCCCAATTCGCATCCGTCAGCATTTGAGTCAAAGCTTTAGATGCCATCGGTCCACGCCATACGACTGCGTTATCTTGGTCAGTAAAAAAACCAATCGAAAGAATCTTAATTCCATTACTTTCAATTGGATTTATCAAATCCTTACCGTCTATTTCTGACATAGTTGGACGTTCATTAACAACGTCAAACATAGTTGGCATAGATGGCCCATAAATATCTGCATCAACAATTCCAACTGAAAATCCTGCTTTTAAAAGTCCGCCTGCAATATTTGCTGTAACTGTAGATTTCCCAACACCACCTTTTCCTGAAGCTATTGCAACAATATTTTTCACGTCAGGAAGTACTTTCCTTCTTGCTTTTTTATTTTCGTTGTTCAACCCTTTAACGGTACAGTCAATTTGTAAATCTTGACCAAAAAATCGTTTCAGATTAAATTCAACAGCTTCTTGCATTCTCTTTCTTGCATGCAAAGCTGGATTGGAAAGCGAAATTGTTAACTTGATTTGACCTTCGGAAAAAACCAAATCTTCAATTAAATTTAGACTTACGATATCTTTTTTTAAATCTGGCTCCGTAATGTTTCCGAGTATTTTGAGAATTTCTGCTCTTGTTAATTCCATTATTATATTTTTTTGATTGATTTGATTGACTTATACATAAAATCTATTTCCTTCTTGCTATTCCCGTTTTCGCTATTCATAATTTGATAATAAACAGCATCTAAAATGACAACAGCATAAATATGAAAAGTAATATTCTTTTTTAAACCGATTTCTTCCTTTAATGTTTGTTGATAAACGAGAATCGAATTTTCTTCTTTAATAATTTTGGTTTTGTAAACCTTATTACCTATTATTTGCTTCTTTTTTTCTTCATACAAATAGTTGAAATCACCATAATCCTCAAAATTGATTGTGAAATAACGCCCGACCCTAATTTTCCATTTGTAGTCACCTACTTCGTGATCTATTAATGGTTTGAAAGATGCTCCGATTCCCGCACTCGCATCTGGTAAATAAATGGTAGCCGGAATATCATATTTTCGAAGATCAAGCCTTTGAAATTGATAATAATCAATATTTTCTCCACCGCTATTTTTACTTTCATTTTGACAAGACATTAAAAAAAACAAAAAAAAGAGGGTAAAAATAAGCTTCATAAAAACAAAGATAAGATTTTGACTTCATATCTTTTTTCACAACTTTGCATTATGAACAAAAGAATTTTAATTGGCGGACTAATATTATTTATTTTAGCAATCATTTTAGGAGCTTTCGGTGCACATGCACTCAAAAAACACCTAAATCCTGAGCAATTAATTTCCTTTGAAGTAGGAATTAGGTATCAGTTTTATCAATCGATTGCGCTGCTAATTGTTGGATTTAATGCTGACAAGTTAAACTTTAAACTTTCTAACTTCTTTTTATTTTCAATTATTGCCATCATTTTATTTAGTGGCTCTATTTATTTATTGAGTATTGCCTCGATTTTAAACTGGAATAAAGCGTTTATAGGTCCAATAACTCCAATAGGTGGTTTAATTCTTATTGTAAATTGGATAACTTTACTCTTCAAAATAGTCAAACAATAAAAGGGCTTTGGTACTTTTTTAAACTATTTTTTTCATTTTTTGTTTTTTTATTGATATTTGTTTTATCTTTGATTAGATACTAAACCAATAAACGATTATTATTTAAGCGACATGGAAAAATTAAAGATTGGAAATAACCTTCCTGCTTTCAGTTCAACTGATCAAAATGAAAAAACAATTAATTCTGATGCGTTAATTGGTAAAAAAACAGTGGTGTACTTTTATCCAAAAGATAATACACCTGGTTGTACAGCGCAAGCTTGTAACATAAGAGATAACTACGAAGTATTATTATCAAATGATATTCAAATTATTGGCATTAGCGCTGATTCGCTCAAATCACATCAAAGTTTTTCCAACAAATATGAATTGCCTTTTTCATTAATCTTAGATGAATCAAAAGAAATAATTCAACTTTTCGGAGTTTGGGGTACCAAAAAATTCATGGGAAAAGTTTATGATGGAATACATCGAACAACTTTTCTTTTTAATGAAGAAGGAAAATTAATTTCTCTCATTGAAAAGCCGAATACTAAAAATCATGTGGAGGAAATTTTAAAAGAATTTGGAATTTCTTAGATGAACATAAATAGATTACGTTTATTCCCCCTTACATTTGCAACAACCAAAACAAATATAAACCGAGTTAACCACTCACAACAACAAACGATATGGCAGCAAAAGAAACAAACGCAGCAAAAGAAGTAAACGCAGCAAAAGAAGTAAACGCTGAAAAATTAAAAGCACTCCAACTAACTATGGAGAAATTAGACAAAGCTTACGGTAAAGGTTCTGTAATGAAATTAGGAGATGCTCCAGTAGAAAAAGTAGAAGTTATTTCAACTGGTTCCATTTCACTTGACATCGCTTTAGGTGTTGGGGGACTTCCAAAAGGTCGAATAATTGAAATTTACGGTCCTGAATCTTCTGGTAAAACAACATTGGCAATTCATGCAATTGCTGAAGCACAAAAAAGCGGGGGAATAGCAGCATTTATAGATGCAGAACATGCATTTGACCAATTTTACGCTCAAAAATTAGGGGTAGATATAGCTAACCTTCTGATTTCTCAACCAGATAATGGAGAACAAGCATTAGAAATTGCAGATAACCTAATTCGTTCTGGTGCAATTGACTTAATTGTAATTGACTCTGTTGCTGCTTTAACACCAAAAGCAGAAATAGAAGGCGAAATGGGAGATTCTCAAATGGGTCTTCAAGCACGATTAATGTCGAAAGCATTAAGAAAATTAACAGGTTCAATCAATAAAGCAGGATGTTGCTGTATTTTCATCAATCAATTAAGAGATAAAATTGGTGTAATGTTCGGAAACCCAGAAACAACGACTGGTGGGAATGCATTAAAATTTTATTCAACTATAAGAATTGACATTCGTAGAGCAGCACAAATTAAAGATGGTGAAGAAATCACTGGAAATAGAGTTAAAGTGAAAGTAGTAAAAAACAAAGTTGCTCCACCTTTTAGAAAAGCTGAATTTGACATTATGTACGGAGAAGGTATTTCAAAAGTAGGAGAAATAATAGACCTTGGAGTTGAATTAAATATCCTGAAAAAAAGTGGCTCATGGTTTTCCTACGGCGAAACACGCCTTGGTCAAGGTCGTGATTCCATTAAATCTATTTTATTAGATAATCCACAATTGACAGAGGAATTAGAGAAAAAAATTAAAGATGCGCTCAGCAAACCTGAAGTAATTGATCAGATTTTGCAAGACTAAGCGCATATCGTTTGGTTGGTTAATAGCGAAGTTCTAAGGAGCTTCGCTTTTTTAATTTATTTAACTACATTTGACAAAAATATTTTATGAAAAAGACACTAATTTTGTTATCTGTTGCCACTATTGGCGTAATGACTTTTACAGGTTGTAAGAAAAAAGGTTGTATAGACTCTACAGCTACAAATTTTAATTCTAAAGCTAAGAAAGATGATGCGTCTTGCTTGTACATTCCAACTATTGCAATTATTGGAACAGCTGATACAACAATAAACGTTGGTTCAACTTATGCTGACCCAGGAGCAACAGCAAGTAACAAAGACGGATCAACCGTTACTGTTATGGTGGAACAATTAGCTGATTCTGTAAATACCACTTCAACTGGGATCTATTACGTTAATTATAAAGCAACAAATGACAATGGTTTTGCAACTGCAAAAAGAAAAGTGAACGTAATAATTGGAAAAGATAATTGGTTAGTTACGTGGAGCGTTTCTAGTAATTGTGGCACGACTAGCTTTCCTTTGGCTGGATCACCAGTTGTAACTTCTGGTTCGAATGCAAATGAATTAGTAATAGATAATATGTTTAGTCTAGTTGGCGGAACTGCTTATGCTACTATTGCTGGTGCAAACATAACTGTGCCTGAACAAACAATCGTTGTGACAGGTGGA
>Ga0105050_10002542_pt1 | contig 25979 bp, 25 predicted proteins | sample FRY01_FD_78088 | JGI IMG/M metagenome (GOLD analysis project Ga0105050, IMG submission 78088) | Freshwater microbial communities from Lake Fryxell liftoff mats and glacier meltwater in Antarctica - FRY-01 | ecosystem: Environmental > Aquatic > Freshwater > Ice > Glacier meltwater ...
ACTTCTGTGTCATCCGCGCCTACCTCGATACCATGCTCAAGCAAGGGCATAATGTCTTCGAGGCGCTTCGCTTGGCCTTCATCGGTCAGCCCATCTCGCCTGCCCTTGGCTGAATAGACACCACTGCGATACAATTTTTCAGGTCCGCCGTCCGCGCCTCCGGTATAAACAAGCCATGAATACGCCCGATCACATCCTCGTGGTGGATGACGACGCTGAGATTCGCAGTCTGCTGCGCGAGTACCTGCAGAAGCAGGGCTATCGCGTGACCGTGCTGGCTGACGGCAAGGGCTTGCGGGCGGCGGTCGAAACGGCTCATCCCGATGTGATCATTCTCGACGTGATGCTGCCCGGCGATGACGGCCTGACACTGTGCCGCGAACTGCGTGCGAGGTCACAGGTGCCGATTATCATGCTGACCGCGAGAGGTGACGAGACCGACCGTATCGTCGGTCTCGAACTGGGTGCCGATGATTACGTTGCCAAACCCTTCAGCCCACGCGAACTCGTGGCGCGGATCAAGAGTGTGCTGCGCCGGGCAAGGGCGCTGCCCGACAATCTGAAAAGCGATGAGTCAGGCGTGTTCCGCTTTGCCGGCTGGATGCTGGATGCGGCAACCCGTAACCTGACTTCGCCTGCCGGCGTGGTGGTAGCGTTGAGCGGCACCGATTTCCGGCTGCTGAAAATATTCGTGGATCATCCCAACCGCGTGCTGACGCGCGACCAGTTGATCGACCTGATGCTGTCGCGCGAGGCCGGACCGTACGACCGTGCGATCGACGTGCAGGTCAGCCGCTTGCGCCAGCGACTGGGTGAAGATGCCAAGGAGCCGGCGATCATCAAGACTGTGCGCGGCCAAGGTTATGTATTCGCCGCACACGTCGAAGCGGGCAAGTCATGAAATTGCTGCCGCGCTCGCTGTTCAGCCGCCTGGTACTGGTGCTGCTGGGTGGATTGTTGATCGCGCAATTGTTGAGTTTTGCCGTGCACATGCACGATCGCGGCGAACTGCTGGCGCAGGTCAGCGGCATGCAGTCGGCACAGCGCATTGCAGACATTGTGCGTCTGCTCGATACCATGACCCCGGCGGAGCGGGGAAAAATCGTACAGGTACTGAGCGCACCGCCATTGACCGTGCGCCTGGATCGTGGCCCGCTGGCCCCTGCCGCTGACACTGATTCCGGTGCGCGGGCCGTGCTGTTCGCGTCCGTGCTGCGTCGGTATCTGGGGGATCAGCGTCCGGTCGTGGTCGGTATGGCGCAGGGTGGGGCGTACCCGGGTGGTGGCGGGGGTGGCATGCACCGGCCGACATTGGGCGAGGGTGACGGGAACTGGATGCCGATGATGCACGCCGGCGCGCGCGGCGGCGGGCTGACCTTCGTCGCGCAGGTCCGGTTGCAGGATGGCGTGCTGGCGACTTTCGACACGCGACAGTCACTGGCGACCGAGAACTGGCCCTTCCGTCTGCTGCTGAGCATAGGCTTGCTGCTGACGGCGGTGATCGTGGTGTCACTGATCGCGGTGCGCTGGGCGACACGCCCGTTGAAGACGCTGGCCGACGCGGCCGATGAACTGGGCAAGAACATCAACCGTCCACCGCTGGCGGAAACCGGGCCGACCGAAGTCGCGAGTGCGGCGCGCGCCTTCAACACCATGCAATCGCGGCTGGCCAGTTATCTGCGCGAACGGACCCAAGTGCTCGCGGCGATGTCGCATGACCTGAAAACCCCGATCACAAGGCTGCGGTTGCGTGCCGAACTGCTGGAAGATGCGCAGTTGCGCGAAAAATTCGGCAACGACCTGCAGGAAATGGAAGCGATGGTGTCTTCGGCGCTGGATTTCCTACGCGGTATGGACAACGGCGAATCGGTGCAACCGGTGGATGTGATGGCGCTGCTGGAAAGCCTGCAGTCAGACTTTCGCGAAACCGGCGGTACGGTGACGATCAGCGGTCGGGCTGCGGGCCCCTATCCGGGGCGGCCGCAGGCGCTGAAGCGCTGTTTTGCCAACCTGCTGGAGAATGCGATCAAGTACGGCAAGACTGCACAGCTCGTCGTGGATGACAATGCTGCGCGGTTGCAGATAGGCATACTCGACGAAGGCCCGGGGCTGCCACATACTGAACTGGAGAAAGTGTTCGAACCATTTTATCGCGTTGAAAGTTCACGAAACCGTGACACCGGCGGCACCGGGCTCGGTCTGGCGATTGCGAAAAACGTTGCCGAAATACACGGCGGCCGCATTACGCTTTGCAATCGTGTCAAAGGCGGGCTCGAAGTGATATTGACGTTGCCGCGGACCCGCGCGGCATAGACGCTGCCACGCGTTATTGTCAGATCCGCCTGAAAAGTTTTCATGTAATTGAATTTTTGCGCGACCAATCGCGGATAAAAAAACCGCACGGTCATGCCGCATCTTCAATCAAGGTGTCGATAATGGGGCACCCGCATCCCCGGCTGCCTTTCGTGCATTGCGCCACCAGACCCTGCAGAGATTTCTGTATGGCGGCCAGGTCGTCGATTTTCGCCTTTACCATCGTGAGTTTTTTTTCGGCCAGCTCTTTGGTCTCGGTGCAGTGTTTGCCGTCCGATAGTTCCAGTAGCAGTGCAACCTCTTCCAGGGAAAAACCCAGCGCCTGCGCCCGTTTGATGAAACGGACTCGTTTTAAATCGGTCTCAGAATAGCGGCGGATACTGCCGTAGGTGCGGTCCGGCAGGGGCAGGAGCCCAATGCGCTGGTAGTAGCGGATGGTTTCGACGTTGACTTCCGCGGCCCGGGCGAGCTGACCGATGGTAGTGCCGATCGTGCTGTTTATGTTTCTGGGCATGGCGCTTGACTCCGTACTTGACTACGGAACTAAAGTTACCCCATTGCAGCATTCATGGAAAGGAGGCAATGGCATGTCCACCAACAAGGCCGAAACCGGTTCGCTCGTCACCAGCAGCATTGCCGCCGTATTTGCGTCGGCGTGCTGTGCCGGGCCGTTGATCCTGATCAGTCTGGGGCTGGGTGGCGCCTGGGTCAGCAATCTCACCGCGCTGGAACCCTATCGCTGGTTATTTGTCGGTGTCGCCGTGGCTGCACTGGTTTTTGCGTGGCGCAAAATTTATCGTCCGGTTGAACAATGCGAACCCGCCCAGGCCTGCGCAGTACCGCAGGCGCGACGCGCATACAAGATTGCATTCTGGAGCGTGGTTGTGCTGGTCGTAGCGGCCATCTCTTCCCCCTATGTGGCATGGCTATTCGTGAGAGGTTGATATGAAAAAATTTATGGTGTTACTGCTGGCCCTGGCGTTTTCTGCGATCAGCGGTTTATCGCAGGCAGCTCCAAAAACGGTGACTTTGTCTGTACCCGGGATGACCTGCACTTTGTGTCCGGTCACAATCAAAATCGCACTCAAAAGAGTCGACGGTGTTTCTGCGGTCGATGTGAGCTATGAGCAGAAGCAGGCGGTCGTCACCTATGACGATGCCAAAACCGGTGTTGCGGCGCTGACCAAAGCGACCACCGATGCCGGTTACCCCTCGACGGTCAAATAGCATGAGTCAATATGCTCTGGCCGTTAGCGGCATGACTTGTGATCACTGTGCGCAGACGGTGGAGCAATCGCTGGCTGCTGTGCCAGGCGTTATCAGCGCCCGCGTTTCCTACCTCGACAAACAGGCGAACGTGGAAGTCCGCAACGGCGTCAGCGACGCGACATTGATCGCAGCGGTCAAAAGCAAGGGCTACGGTGCAAAACTGCTGGACGCGGACAGTAGCGGGCGCCATGCGGCTTTGACGGGTGCATCAGGTGCATCAGGTGCGACAGCGCAAAAAGGTGGGGACGGCCTCCATATTGCCATCATCGGCAGCGGTAGCGGGGCATTCGCGGCGGCAATACGGGCTGTTGACGAAGGGGCGCAAGTTACCCTGATCGAGGCCGGGACTGTCGGCGGCACCTGCGTCAACGTCGGCTGTGTACCGTCGAAGATCATGATTCGAGCTGCGCATGTCGCCCATACGCAGGCGGCGAGCCCGTTTCCGGGGATCAAGAACCGGGCGGCACAGGTGGATCTTGCGGCACTGGTGGCGCAGCAGCAGCAGCGGGTCGAAGAGCTGCGGTTGGCCAAATATCAAAGCATCATCGATTCCAACCCCAGCATTAATCTGCTGCAGGGTTTTGCCCGCTTCAAGGATGGCCATACCCTGATCGTGAAGCGGCCGGACGGCAGCGAGACGCCAATCAAAGCCGACCGGGTGCTGATTGCGACCGGTGCTGCGCCCGCGGTTCCGCCGATACCGGGGCTCAAGGACTCACCCTACTGGACATCCACCGAAGCGCTGGTGGCGGAGGACCTTCCCGAACATCTGATCATCCTCGGCTCGTCGATCGTCGCCCTGGAACTCGGGCAGGCTTTTTTGCGGCTGGGTTCCCGGGTAACCATGATTGCCCGCAGCCAGGTGTTGTCGCGGGAGGATCCGGCGATCGGGGAGGCTCTCGAAAAAATTCTGGTGGAAGAAGGCATGACGATCCTGACTCAAACCCGGACGGATGCGGTGGTTCATCGCGGTGGAGTATTCCACGTTGAAACCAGCGCCGGTGTCGTGAGTGGAGATCGACTGCTGGTGGCAACCGGTCGCAGTCCGAATACGACCGGCATGAATCTGGATGCCATCGGCGTCGTTCTGGACGAGCATGGCGCCATTCAGGTCGACGACCACTTCAGAACCGGCGCAGCGGAAGTGTATGCGGTAGGAGATAGCACCAATCAGCCGCAGTTAGTCTACGTTGCGGCGGCAGCGGGAACCCGGGCGGCGATCAATATGACCGGCGGCGATGCGAAGCTCGACCTGACGACGATGCCGGCGGTGATTTTCACCGATCCGCAAGTGGCGACCGTGGGGCTCACCGAGGCCGAAGCGCATCTGAAGGGCATGGCAACCGAATCTCGCACGCTTACACTCGACAACGTGCCGCGTGCGCTGGCCAATTTCGACACACGGGGATTCATCAAGATTGTCGCGGAAGATGGTAGCGGACGCTTGCTCGGTGTGCAAGCCGTGGCGGACCAGGCCGGCGAACTGATACAGACGGCGACGCTGGCGCTCCGCAACCGCATGACCGTGGATGATCTTGCGGGGCAGCTGTTTCCCTATCTGACGATGGTCGAGGGTCTCAAGCTGTGCGCACAGACCTTCAGAAAAGATGTGAAGCAGCTTTCCTGCTGTGCGGGGTGACGGAATTTATTTCGTTGTCTGCGGCATGCGACCCACGCTCAGGATGGCGTCAAAAAACAGCTGTGGCTTTCCGCGCAGTGAATTGAAGAAAATGGCGGTGACGCTGGCCGCCATCGCTGCCATTGCCCAGATCGGGTAGATCAGGCCGGTGGCTGCGAGCGGCACGCCAATGCCGTTGAACATGATCGCAAGCCATACGTTCTGGGCCATCTTGCGATAACTCCACAGACTGACATCACGCGCATCGAGCAGAGTTCCCAGGCGCGGGTTGAGCACGATGATATCGGCAGAGTCTATGGCGATGTCAGTGCCGCTGCCCATGGCGATGCCGACGTCTGCCTGCATCAATGCAGGTGCGTCATTGATGCCGTCGCCGACCATCGCCACTTTGCTGCTTTGCTGCAATTTCCTGATCAGCGCCGCCTTGTCCTGCGGCAGCAGTTCGGCATGAACATCGTCTATGCCGGCGAGTGCAGCCATGTTCTGACTGGCGGCCCGGTTGTCGCCGCTCATGAGTAGTGTGCGTATACCCGCTTTGCGCAGTGTCGCGATGGTCTGCGCTGCGTCAGAGCGTAGTGTGTCGCCGAACGCAAGGAGTCCGAGCAGCCGCTTAGCCCGTGTGACCAGAATCACCGTGCGGCCTTGTTGTTCGAGCGCCCGTATCCGCGTTGCCGCGGCTTCCGTTTGCAGGTCGTTTTGCTCAAGCAGTCGCAGGTTGCCGACCAGAATTTCTTCGCCCGCTAACATGCCGCGTACGCCATGGCCGGGAATGGCGATAAAACTCTCCAGCGCAGGCGGCGTGATGCCGCGTTCGAGCGCGGCGCCCAGCACCGCTTTGGCCAGAGGATGCTCCGAAGCGGCTTCTGCCGCTGCAGCAACGCCGAGGAGTTCGGTTTCCGACGCGCCGAAAGTTTCAATTTCGCGCAACGCGGGTTTGCCCACGGTCAGCGTGCCGGTCTTGTCAAACACGAAATGGGTGACCAGGCGCAAACCCTGAAAGGCTTCGCCGGTGCGCATGAGTATGCCGCGCTCCGCCGCCTCTCCCGCACCGCGTACTATAGAAAGTGGCGCTGAAATGCCGAGCGCACACGGATAACCCATGACCAGCACGGTCAGGCCGGCGAACACGGCGCGTTCAAAATCAGGGACGTCGCCTGCCAGCCAGGGCACGACCAGCCAGCCGAGGGCTGCGGCCAGCGACAGCGTCAGTACGGCGGGCGCATAGACGGTCAATACCCGGTCCACCAGATGCAGCATGCCGGGTTTCAGCGCGCGCGCATCTTCGACTTCCCGTGCCACGCGCTGCAGAAAACTGGCGTCACCAATAGCGGTGACGCGCACCAGGAAAGTGCCGAGCCCATTCAGTGAGCCACCGATGACTGCATCGCCCACAGTGCGTTCAACCGGCATGGGTTCACCGGTGACGATAGCCTGGTCCACCGCGGAGTGCCCTTCAGTGATGACGCCATCCACCGGAACGCGTTCACCGGGACGTACGCGGACCAGGTCGTCCACAGCGACTTTTTCAATGGCTATTTCGACTTCGCGATGGTCGCGCACCACCCGGGCCGTTTCGGGTTGTAATTCGAGCAGTCGTCGCACCGCCTGTGAACTGCGTGTTTTGACGATCAGTGACAGCCATTCCGAGAAAATATGGTAGTTGCATACCATCACCGCCACGCAGAAAAACGGCGCGGTTGGAAAATCCGGCCCGCCTGCAGCGATGCCGTAGACGCCGCCGGCAAGGCCGGCAAACGCCGCGGCTTCCAGCAGCACGTGCTGATTGATGATGCCGCGCCGCAGCGATTGCCAGGCCATGGCCAGTATGGGGCGGGCCAGGAAAAACACGACGGCGACCGCCAGTGCTGCGGCGATCCACTGGTCGGCTTGTGCGATTGCACCCGATTCCCTGAACCAGGCCAGCGTGACGATCAGTGCCAACGCTGCAACCGTGCCGGCGATGGCGCGCACCAGGCCCGACCCGCGCAGCACCAGGAAGACCGCGGCCAGCAGGCACAGTGCAACAAAGGTTTCCAGCGCGGCGTACCAGAAGTCGCCGGGGCGGGCAATCAGCGTGAGTGACATCAGGCTGAATATGGTCGCCACCAGAAAGCGCCGTCCTTCCTTTACCAGTTGGCGCTCCTGTTCTTCGTAAGGCTGCATTTTGCGCGGATCGGAAATGACATAACCCATCTGACGCAGCGTCAGCAGCAGATCCTGGGGCTGTACCCGTTGCGGATCGTATTCGACGAGGGCCTGCTCGTGGGTCAGGCTGACCGAAACCTGGTCTACGCCCTGATGGCGTGCCAGCGCTTTTTCGATGCTCCCTGTGCACAATGAGCAATGCATGCCGGCGATGCGCGCACGGATGCGGGCGCGGTCGGGACGGCTTGCAGGTTCATGGCTCCACAATGGGATGGCGGTATCGGAAGCGGTGGTCATGATAAGTCTCCTTGTGCATTAACTATGACGTGGAGTATCAACCCGGCACCCAGGTTCAGGGTCAAGCGTCCCGCTGATTAATTGACTGTAACGTAGAGACCAAACCAGATGGACCACAGGCCGAGCGCCACAAACAACACCCCGGTCCACAGCGGTAAGCGGCGACTCAGGCCGGCGAGCCAGTCAAGCGCCCGTCGGGCACGGTCGGAAAACACCGCCAACACCAGCGGCACTGACAGCGCAAGACCGAACAGGGCGAGCGATACGAAACCGCGGGCCAGTGAGCTACCGCTTGCCCCGCTGGCGGCGGCCGTAGTGAGTAATGCCAGCAGTAGCGGGCCCGCACAGGCGGGGATGTTGAGGCCGAATGCCGCGCCCAGCGCGATGGAGCCTTGCCGGTTTGACAGACCCTTGAGTCGGGGGCCGATCGATCGCATCAACCAGTTAATGCGTCCCGTCAGGTAGAGCAGGCCGATGCCCGCATAGAGGATGCCCAGCAGCAGCCACACTGCTTTCTGCAAACCCAGGAACAGGGAACCGATCAACACGGCGACGATGCCCAGCAATCCGGTAAACACGGTGCGGCTCAGCGTAAAGGCGACCACCTGGCCGATCTTGCCTGCCGGGGTGGCACCTTCGAGGGTTTTGATAAATAGCAAGGTGGCGCCGATGGCGCAGGGTTCGATGAAGCCGAACAACCCAAGCGCGATCGGCCACAGCACGAAGGCTGCAATTTCACCAGCCACCATCTCCATGTTATTGCTCCACCACACGGTAACCCGCGCGTTCGATGGCGGCGGCCAGCAGCGTCGCGTCCGCTTTGGCGGGATCGTAGAGCGCGCGTGCGGTTCCAGCGGCATAAGACGCGCTCGACGCCTGCACCCCGGGTACGGCGGCCAGCAGCGCTTCTACGGTTTGGGCGCAGCCTTCACAGTGCATGCCGGTGATTTTCAGTTCAATGTTTTTCATTGATTGTTTTCCGCGCATCACCGTCGAGTGATTCCAATATGGGACATTCGCTGGTCGGGCCTGCACCCTGGCAGGCGACGGCCAGTTTTGACAGTGCCTGCTTGATGCGTTGCAAATCGCGGATTTTACTGTCGACGGTCCGGATTTTTTGACGTGCCTGCTGCCTGATATCGGCGCAGGTCGTTCCCGGCTGCATGCGCAGCGACAGCAGATCCCCGATCTCGTCGAGTGAAAATCCGAGGACTTGTGCCTGTTTGATGAAATGCAGCCGGCGCAGGGCGTCGCCGGCGTAAAGCCGGTAACCGGCGCGACTGCGCGGTGCATCCGGCAACAGGCCGCGTTTCTCGTAATAGCGTACGGTGGCGATGTTGACACCGCCGCGTCCGGCCAGTTGGCCGCGGGTCCAGATTTCCGGTTCGTTCATGCTGGCCTCCTCATGGTGCTTAATCTAAACCCTGAACCTAGGAGCAGGGTCAAGCAGTACATGAATCAGCAGGCAGAAATACTGTAAACAATTGATTATAAACAATAAAATAATTAAGATCGATTGCTAATAAGCGCACGATGCGCAGGCCGCGCTGCAGGGGGCAGGATTTACCAGCATTGGCCGCAATTGCCGCCGCATTGCTTCAGCAACCGCTCCGGGAAAGCGGGCAAGCTCAAGACGGTTTATACGAATTGGTAAGGCACCTTCAATATACGGGGCTCTTCATTACCATCTTCGGCGAGGGGGGGTGGTACACTGGCCAAAGATGTTCTCGGTCGGTTTGTTTCCCATCATCGTGTTTGTCTACTCTTCGCTTGCAAGGAGCGAAGAGCGACGGATGCTCAAGCAGTTTGGCGAGTCATTCCGAGCCTATCGACGGCGGGTGCCGATGTTCATGCCGCGATGGGGTCCATGGCGGCAGCTAGTCAAACGCTCCACTGTGTCAGTCGGCAGGCACTGACCTGCCCCGGTAATTGCAACCCAAGATTAAGGAGGAAACATGGATTCCACGTTGATTGTCATCGGTGTACTGGTGGTCATTGCGTTGTTGGTTTTTTATGTGATCGCGATATTCAATCAACTGGTCACGCTGAAGAATCGCTATAAAAATGCCTTTGCGCAGATCGAAGTGCAGCTCAAACGACGCTATGACCTGATCCCGAATCTCGTCGAGACCGCGAAGGGTTACATCAAGCACGAACGGGGAACGCTTGAATCGGTAGTCGCGGCGCGCAACGAGGCCTCCGCCATGTTGACCAATGCGGCGGCGGCTCCGGGCAACGCTGAAGCAATGAAGGGTCTGGTCGGCGCCGAAGGCAAGCTGTCCGGTGCCTTGATGAATATGAAAATGGTGATGGAGGCCTATCCGGATCTCAAGGCCAGTCAGAATATGCTGCAGTTGAGTGAGCAACTGACGACCACCGAAAATAAAGTGTCCTTCGCCCGGCAGGCCTTTAACGACCAAGTGATGGCCTACAACATCTATAAACAGTCATTCCCACTGGTATTCTTTGCCCCAATGTTTGGCCATGCGCAGGATGCGGTGTTACTTGAATTTGAGGACAGTGCGGCCATACAGGCCGCGCCGAAAGTCTCGTTTTGATCGCGGTCGTTCGTCCCGGCGTTTAAACAATGAATTTCTTTGAATCGCAAGACCGTGTTCGCAAGAACACGACTTTGCTTGTCGTCCTGTTTGTTCTCGCCGTGATCGCGTTGATCGTCATAACCAATTTATTGATCATGGTCGTGTTTGGTTTTGTCGATAGCCAGCAAATGCGTGATGGCGGGACATTGATCCGGCAAATGGATTGGCAAACCTTTGCTGCCGTGGGCGCCGGCGTCAGCGTCGTGGTAATTGCGGGCAGCCTCTACAAGATCATGGCGTTATCGGCGGGGGGCAAGGTTGTTGCGGAGTCGCTGGGCGGGCAGCTGATTCCTCAAAACACGGAGGATCCGAATCAACGCAAACTACTGAACGTGGTGGAAGAAATGGCCATCGCTTCCGGCACGCCCGTGCCGCCGGTATATCTGCTTGTGAATGAACCGGGTATTAACGCCTTTGCAGCGGGTTTCTCGCCGCGTGATGCCGTTATCGGGGTTACCCAGGGGACGATCGACCATTTGAGCCGCGAACAGCTGCAAGGCGTCATTGCCCATGAATTCAGTCATATATTCAACGGTGACATGCGGCTCAACCTTCGCCTGATGGGCGCGCTGAACGGCATTCTGATTCTCGGCATCCTTGGCTATTATCTGCTGTATTCGACATCATTGGGACGCCGGCGCAACAATGACAAAGGCGCGGCCGCAATATTGGCGCTCGCCATCGGGCTGATAGCCATCGGTTTTGCAGGCACCTTTTTCGGCGGTCTGATAAAAGCCGCGGTAAGTCGGCAACGGGAATTTCTGGCAGATGCCTCGGCGGTTCAGTTTACGCGCAATCCGAACGGGATCGCGGGTGCATTGAAGAGAATCGGGGGGCTGGAATACGGTTCAACCGTGGAAAATCCCGGCGCGTCCGAAGTCAGCCATGCTTTTTTCGCCCAGGGAATGTCGGGTGTCATGCAGTGGTTGTCCGCCACCCACCCGCCGCTGGCAGAGCGTATCCTGCGCATCGATCCCCAGTGGGATGGCAAATTCGATTCCACCGACCGGTCCGAACCGGTTCACGATGAGAAGCAGCCCGGCGAATCTGAAGCCGCGGCCCGCCAAACCGTTGCCAGGAACGCTGCTGCCGTTGCCGCCGGCGCAGCGGTTGCCGGCACCATGGCCGCAATAGATCAAATCGGCAACCCGCAACAGGAAGCAGTCGATTCCGCGCGCTCACTGCTGTCGGAGTTGCCGATAGCTGTCAAAGAGGCCGCGCGGGAACCCCACGGCGCTCGAGCCGTCATCTATTCCCTGGCGCTTGACAAGGGGCAGGAGATCCGCACCAGACAACTGAAACAATTACAGGATCACGCCGATCCGGATGTTTACGCATTGGCGCTCGTGTTGATGCCGCAGATGGACGAGCTGGATGTCAAATTCCGTTTGCCGGTAATTGATATCGCTATTCCGGCGCTGAAGCAATTGTCCCTCGGTCAGTACAAATTGTTCAGGAAAAATCTGGTCGCGCTGATCGCGATGGACTCCAGGGTAGACCTGCTGGAATGGTCATTGCAGAAAATCCTGTTGAACCATCTCGACGCGCAGTTCTTCAAGCTGACCCACTCGAAGGCACGTTATTCGCCTGAGCAACTCAGAAATGAAATTACGCTCGTTCTTTCGGTGATCGCCCATGCTGGCGCCCAGAATCAAAACGGTATCGAGGGCGCATTTGGCGCGGCAGCAGAATCGCTGGGGTCAGGCGGACTGGTGTTGCTGGCGAAAGATCAAATCAGGATTGCGGACCTGGATCTGGCTTTTGTGAAATTGGAACATTTGAAACCGCTGGCGAAATCCCGGTTACTGCAGGCGTGTGTCACCATCATCGAATTCGACCAGAGAGCGACAACGCTCGAAGTGGAGTTATTGCGCGCTTTTGCGGGCGCATTGGATTGCCCCATGCCGTCAGTGACAGCGTGACGTGCCGTTCTCCGTTGAGAATGAAACGAAAGGCGACAAGCAGGGCAACGTCAGCATGGAGATCACTTTTCGCGGCTGGCAATTGGAGATGCTTGCATTTCGCATCGCCATGGATTCCATGAAAATGGATGCACCGCTCGCTTGCCGAGTTTGACTTTGCCAAGTTCGCGCGCCTGAGCGACTTGGGCGGCGAGGAAATCACGCCAGCGCGCTGGACCGTAGAGGAGGCAGGGCACATGGGCCACCATCTCAAAGACACACTCGCTTTCGCGCTTCAACCCGCGCATCGGGCGGTCCTGGAACGCGCCCCAGTTACGTTCGAAATCGTCGTGCGCGGAGTGGCGACGTAGCTGAGCGAAGATTTAGATCGATAACCGCTCCTGCCGAGAAATGAGCATCATGCGCACGGCATTCGCTGCAGTTTTTGTGTCAGATCAAAGGTGGTCTCGGGAATTAATCCGGAGTGCTCAGGAGTAGAAGTCTCACGGCTGTGCCCGACCGGCATAGATGTAACTCATCGGCCGCGGTCCTTTGGCATATTCCGTGTCGAGGCTTGCGATCTGGAATCCTGCAGTCAGGATGAGTTGATCAATCTTCCGGTTCAGATTGCATCCCCCGGCGATCCTGCGCCACAACGGGTTGAGCCGCTGTTGCCAACCCTGAACCTGTGTTTCGGGAGCAAGGCCGTGTTCGGCAAACAGCATGGCGCCGCCGGGTTTAAGCACACGCCTCATCTCCCGCAAGGCCTGCAATGGATTGGGAATGGTGCACAGTGTCCAGGTCGTGACGACGGTATCAACGGATGCGTCATCCAGCGGAATCTCTTCGCCCGTGTGTGCAAGAAACTCAATGGGCAGCGTAATGCCACGGGCTTTTTTGCGGGCCATCGTTAGCAGTTCCTCAGACGGATCGAGTCCGTAGAGGCGTTCGACGCCGGCGCCGTAGAACGGCAGATTGAGCCCCGAGCCGACACCGATCTCGAGCACGGTGCCGTGCGCCTGCGGCACGATTTGCGAACGGTAGCGCGTTGCTTCCTTGTTACGCATTGCCACATCCACCAGTCGTGGCAATATCCATTTCTCGTAAAGATTCATTTATTGCGCATCAGTAGTTGCGGCAATCGGGAAACATGCATTGCTACGCTTCATCCTGGTTCCTGGCGCCGGGCGCGGATACAGGGGAGGATTCATCGCTATCCTGAATGCCGGATTTCGATTGGGCGGGAGCAGATTTGCTGCACATCTTGTTCATACACAGTCCGAGCGCACACATGATGGCGCACGGTGCGATGGCGACGAGGAGGGGGGCGACTCCCACGGCGACCAGCCACCCCCATTTGAAATACATGCCCGCACCCAGAGCGGCTACGGTTAACAGCATCAGCCCTTTGCGCCCTCCCAGGTAGTGCCGGAGCAAGGCCATCACGCTTTCGGTCAGGGTCATCTCGCTTGCTCGTTTGGTTTCGGTTGTAGGGCTCATGTCATCGTCTCCAATATTTCAAGTTAAGATTGATCTGGTTGCTGCTACTGCGTTTGTCCCTGGTTGGCAATCTGGCCCCATGTCTTGCCGAGGTTCTTGCTCAGATAGACGTTGCGCTCAAATGTGGCGATCACATATTCCTGTGGATTGACCGGGTTTTGGGCGATATGGGAAACGGCATCCCGGGTCAGAGGCGGGAGACTGATGGCGGTTTTTTTGCCACTACTCCATTCGATGCGGGTCAGTGCCGGCTTGTCACCATAGCTGCTGAACCAAAGCTGTTTCTCATCAAGATCAAAAAATACACTCAAGACCTGCTCGCCACCGGACAGGCGCTTGAAGTTGTCGCCGCCATCGGTGGAAAGAAACAATCCGGTTTTTGTGCCAGCAGCAACGATCTGGTTGTTTGTGGGATGCACGGCAAGGCTGATGAGTTGACCTTCCAGGCCGTTGGCTACTGCATGTTTCCATGAAAAACCATCGTTGACGGTGGCGTGGATGCCGGGTTTGCTCATGCGCGAATTGGGTGCGTGCGTGACCACGTAGACGGCATTGGTGCCATAACTTGTGGCCAGTTGATGGAAATCCGCCTCGCCTTCAAGCCCGAGCTTGCGCCAGGTTTTTCCACCATCGCTGCTCTTGATCAGGCCGAACGGGTTGGCGAGTCCGGACCCCGGCGCCGGGTGACCGCTGCTGTAGAAAAACTGTTTGGTCGCTGAAAATCCCATGTAGTCATTTTCGGGCCCTGCAGCTTTCCCCCATTTCTCACCACTGTAGACCGCCATGCCGTGATGGCTGGGCACGAAAATATTTTTGCCGTCTGCGCTGTAGGACAGTCCGTGCACATGCGTCAGGGTGACAGCAGAGTCAGCATTTGCCAGAAATGCAGTGAAAACGCTCATGGCTAGAGCGATTAGTCCGAATATCTTGAATTTTATGTGGGACATTGTTGATCCTTTCAGTAAATGGTCGGAAATAAATGGCAAGTTCAGATGGCATCTAACCCATGGTTGCCAGAATGGGGAAAGCCTGCAGCAGCCAGTAAGAAAATGCTGAGAGTTGTCCAGTCATGACGGCGATTCCCATGATGATCATGATGGTGCCCGCGCCGATCTGGAGCACGCGTCCGGCTCGACGCAATGTCTTGAGCCGGCGCGCGAGACCACCAGTGAAGAACGCCGATGCCAGGAAGGGGAGGCCGAGGCCGAGTGCGTAGGCTGACAGCAGGGCAATGCCGGATCCGGTATTTGATGAGACTGCACTCATGGTGAGTATGGCTCCCAACACCGGGCCGATGCACGGCGTCCAGCCGGCGCCGAATGCGAGGCCGAGACCATATGCACCCAGCGGGCGGCCACCGGCAATCTGGGTATGAAAGCGCAGATCCCGGGCCAGCCACGGCATTGGTATCAGTCCGGTCATGAACAGGCCAAACAACGCAATCATGGTGCCGCCGATGATGTTCGCCTCATAACGATAGGCGAGGAGCAGACGGCCCAGTGAGGTGGCGCTGGCACCCAGAGCAATGAACACCGTGGAGAATCCGAGCACGAAAAACACGCTCAGGCCGAAGTCCGCCAGCCTGGTGGACGGCTGATCGGTACGGTCAGCCGAGTGGCCTGCAATATAAGACAGATAGCCGGGGACCAGCGGCAGTACGCAAGGCGAGAGAAACGAAACGACACCTGCCGCAAAGGCTGTCAACACGCCAATACTGGACATGTCACTCATCCAATAACCCGCGAGTCGGTTTGGCAAATGCCAAGGTAAATTAATGGCCGTTTGTTCATGGCTGTTGGGTGGGCGTGACTTGAGTAATAGTGCAGGCGGCCGATTCGGCAATGTTCCTGCTGATGAGCAGCAGTGAAACGAACAACAGCGTAACACTCAGAATTCCGAATTCCTCGCCATTCAGCGGCAGCATGGCGATTGCGCCCGTGACACCCAGAGAGGGGAGGATTGCGCCTGCAATCAGCGAACCACAAGCTGCGCATCCGATGCCGAGCACACCGCTTGCCATGGCGCCGGAGCCTATGGCGATGTTCTGGCCGGCTGCCGCGATGCGCCTTTGCTTCATCAGGTAGGCGATCATTGCAGCGGTGATCCCGAAGAGAACGGCGATCGCAATGGTGTATGCCGCAGAGAACAGGCTGAAATTTGTGTTGATCCCACCCAGCAGGCTGAACATGATGCCGAGCTTGTCCGAAAAAGGCGCGCTGGAGTCTGAAAATATCTGGATGATCAACGCGTAGTTCGGAAACCATACCGCCAGCAGAAACGTCGCGGTGGCAAGCGCGCCGGCAAGCATGATATACGCCGGATAAGCGAATACCTCGCTTAGCGCGACGTACAGATTTTTCAGATAACGCAGCACGGTTCACTTTTCTTGAAGCGCAAGGTCAACGAGTTGTTTGAGCGTTGCGTAGGGTTGCGCACCCGAGAGCGGATATATCTTGCCCCCTTTCGATACGATGAGGCTCCAGGGTGTGCCTCTGCCTCCGGTGGCCACTGCGTTTTGCTGGTCTTCGTTGACGCGCTGATCGTGCCTTCCACTGGCCAGACATGACGCGAACTTCCCAGAGTCAAGTCCGATTTCCCGTGCGATCTGCGGCAATACTTTGTCAATATCCGTGCGGTTGTTTGATGGAGTCAGTTCATAGAAGCGGTCAGCGAATTTCCAGAATGCATCATTGCCGCCGAGTTCAGCAGCACACTCCGCTGCAGCCGCCTCCTTGCGGGCCTTGACCGGATGCAGTTCGTCGAGCGGAAAGTGGCGATACACCCATTTGACCTGGCCCTTGGACTCGTTTACCAGTTGTTTTGCAGTCAAGTGGAAGCGTTTGCAGAACGGACATTCGAAATCGGAATATTCGACCAGCGTTACTGGTGCATCGGGATTGCCGCGGATGTGATCGCGACCTTTAGTAACTGGCCGTAATGCGGTGGCACGCGTATCTGCTGCTTGCCGTTCGCGTTGTGCTGCCTCGGCGCGTTCTCGCTCCAGGTATCGGACGATGCCGGCGTCAACCGCCCTGTCCATTGCACCACTGTCGCGCAGTTCTTTCATGACGGCTTCCCTGACCTGGTCAACTAGTCCTGGATCAATGGTAGCGCGTTGCGGAGTCTGGGCGCTCGCGGCACTAGCGGTCGCGACGAGCAATGCCAATCCGATCATCATTGCTCTGGAAAGTTTTTTGATAAACATGTTAATTCCCTGGTTATGAGCGGGTTGTGGTGCTTTTTGTTGAGTCGGGCTACTGTTCTTGTTAAATGGAGGCGCTACTTTGGCGAGTACATGTCTTGAGCAATCACGTCACCAGAAAATTGCGCATCATGCCGCTATCCTCGTGCTCCAGATTGTGGCAGTGGTACATGAACAACCCGGGTTCGGTGGGTGTCAGCTGTACGGTTACCCGCTCACCCGGGAATACGAGGATGCTGTCTTTGTAACAATTTTTGATAAGACCTTCGGCCACGCTGCTCGGCGTTGATCCTTCGCGCTGCATTACCCGGAAGCGCACGCCATGAATATGCATCGGGTGCGGCATATCCATCATTCCGTTGCCGTTCTCGAATGTCCACGCTACGGGTTGGTTGAGTGGCAGACGCTCGTCATCGGCTACCGCGCTCATGTTAAAGGTGCGGCCATTAAGACTGCCGCGCATGTGTGCGAAGGCAATCCGGGTTTTTACTTCGAATCGCGCTTCCATCAAGGGTTGTGGCGGAGGTAACTTCACCGGCGCAGCGCGCACGGCCGATTCCCTGGCCACGGTAAAGCGTGCGATCGGCATTTCCTGTCCTTGGCCACCCATCATCCCGCCACCACCCATCATTCCACCACCACCCATCATTCCACCGCCACCCATCATTCCGCTCATGCCGCCGCTATCGGAAAACTCCTGGCTGATCAATGCGAGTTCCACGCCAGGCTTGCGTAGTCCAAAATCTTCCAGCACGTCGACGCGCTCGGTGGGCCCCAGCATCAGGTACGGGTATGAACGCGGTCCTTGTGCCGCATCCAGCAGGCCGTTGTCCGTGCCAATCACCACCAACGGGCGGCCATCCGACCAGGCGAGCTTGTAGATGCGCGCATTGGATGCGTTCAGTATGCGCAGGCGATAGCCGCGGGGCTGCACCTTGAATGCTGCATCCGGCTGGCCATTCACCAGCACTTCATCTCCTAGCACACCGGACATGTCGTCCATCATCATGCGCTTGAAGATGAGCTGGTTGCCGCGGCCCACGCGCCGGTCCTGGATGATCAGTGGCAGTTCATAAGGTTCCTGCGGCAGACCCATCTGCGCTTCGGCCGGGTCTCTCACGATCAACATGCCGGCCAACCCGTGATAGACCTGAAAGCCGGTGCGCCCGTGGGGATGCGGGTGGTAGAGGTAAGTGCCTGCCGGATTGACTACGGTAAATTCGTAGACATAGCTGCCGCCGGGCGCGACCGCGAAGCGCGGGTGACCGTCAGCGCGTTCGGGGACGATCATGCCGTGCCAGTGGATGATGCTTGCCTCATCCAGCCGGTTTTCGAAATGAATGCGCACCCGTTCTCCGCGCAGCAAATCGAGCGTGGGGCCGAGATAGCCGGAAGTGGGGCGCAATGCATTCCGCCGTCCTTTAAGCACTTCTCCGACATAACGGAAAACAGCGGTGGAATCGCCTGCCCAGATGGCAGCCTTGTCCGGCTTCGCCACGATCCGCAGAATCACGTCGGGTTCCTGAGTGCTGGCGCGGGCAAGCGGCCACCCCATGCCCGTCGCCGCACCGGCCGCAAACATGGCTTTAAGATAATCTCTTCTGGTCAACATTTTTGAATTTTCTTTTCAGGTCATGAGTCCAGCCGGCTGGAAACCGCATCCGGCATTGCGTTCACAAGGGCTGGTGCGTCGGCTCCGCGTCGAGCCTTGAGGCGCTTCAGGCGAATCCCGCTCAAAACCAGCAGTGCGAGTCCCGGGATCAGCAACAAGCCCGTCAGCCACTGATGTTTCCAGGCTTCCCACCATCGATGCGGGGTGCTGCCGGCATTGGCCAGGGCTTCGTCGTGCTCAGGACGCAGGAGGTTACTTACGAACGTGGTCAGATGTTCGGGTTTGAACCTGAGGCCATGAAAGCGCGCCTTCATTATTCCCTGCTGATCTATGACATGCGTTACCACGCCGTGCATCTGTTCCTCCCCGGATACCACGACGAAATCCAGGCCGTATGTTTTTGCCGCCTTGATTCCGGCGCCCGGTGCATTGTTGGAACCACCGGACAGAAGCACCCAGTTTTCGGGATCAAGGTTGTAGGTTTGTCCGTAGTTGCGCATGATTGCGACTGTGGATGCGGCATCTTCGATATCCGTTGCGATGGTCACAAACTGGACCTGATCCTGCATGGCGGCTGCCTTGATCTGCTGCTGGATCTTTGCAAGCAGAACGCTATGCAGCGGGCAGGCCTCCTTGCAGCGTGCATAGATGAAGTTCATTACCACGACTTTCCCGCGATAGTCGGCAAGCCTGTGCTGTCGATCCCATGCGTCTTCCAGAGCGAATTCCGGCGCAACTTGATGCACCGGCTGCAAGTAAGGTTCACTGTGTCGCAGTTCATTCATCGCGTCCTGCATGGAATGCGCGGCAGCGAGGCTTGCCGTCATTGCGCAAAGCAGCGAACCAAGAAAAATGGAGAAAGGGATATTCATCTACGGCTCTCTTTTTCCATCATTTTTTCCGGCAGATTAGAGGCCGGCGGGGCAATGTATGCTCGAATCAGCGCGATAATCTCCGGGCTGTCCCACTCGGCGGGGCCTATTTTTCTGCCGATTTCTCGCCCTTCCCGGTCGATGAGCAAGGTGGCCGGAATGGCTGCGATGCCCAAGCCACTCATTGCATCACCGGACTTGTCGATATAAATCCGCAGATTGCGGACGCCAATTTCATCGTAAAAAGGCCTGACAACGCTGGTGCCGCCCTGATCGATGGAAAGCGCGATGACTTCGAAGTCCGCCCCGCCAAGGTTTATCTGCAGACGGTCGAGAGTCGGCATTTCCTTGCGGCATGGAACACACCAAGTCGCCCATACATTGAGCAGGAGGAACCTGCCGCGAAAATCCTGCAGCGTCATTGCACGTTCTTTCTCGTCGGTAAACCGGAGCATCGGCAGGGCGCGAGGCTGCGGCAGGATATTGAAGGTAAACAAGGATTTTTGACTTCCGGAATTCACGGCCTGTGGCAGGGAAGCAGTGCCCGTGTTTTTTCTCTCGCGATATGCCATCACCAGAGAAACCGCAAGCACCACGACACCCGTGATCGCAATCAGGACCGTTGTCTTGCTGCGGGCCGGCGCCGACGTTGATGCAGGCATTTCTGGAGGGGTGGTCATGATTGGCGTAATTTCCTGATCAGCGGCAGGATCGTTTTCTCAAGCACTGCAGGGTTCAACGGGCCTATTTGTTTGTACGCAATCCGTCCCTGGCGGTCGATGACGAACGTCTCCGGCACGCCGTAGACGCCCCAGTCGATCGCCACCCGGCCCTTGATGTCAGCGCCAGTCCGCGTATAGGGATCTCCCAGTTCGGCCAGCCATTTTTCTGCATCGGCGGGCTGGTCCTTGTAATTGAGCCCGTGAATGGTGACAGCACTTTTTTCCCTGAGTGCCATCAGCAGTGGATGCTCGTCGCGGCAGGCCACGCACCACGAGGCAAATACGTTGACCAGCGATACCTCACCCTTGAGGTCCGTGCTGGCAAGTCCCAGTGTGCGACCCTTGACCGGTGACAGGCTGAACTCCGGTACCGGTTTTCCGATGAGCGGTGATGGCACTTCGCGGGGATTCAGGGTGAGGCCGACAGCGAGGAAAACCCCCGCAATCAGAAACACGAACAGCGGCACGAACCGCGTCAAATGCGTGCCTGTGCGCCGCGTCTCTGGTTTGCTGGTGAATATGCCGTCGCTCATTGGCACTGCTGCCGAATGAATGCGCTGATTTCCTTGGGGGAGGCAAATACGACGGCTGCCCGATCCCCTTGCATGCCCGTACCTACCAGGACCGGATGACCGGGCTGCGGGCCGAATTCGCCTGCATCCGTCTTGAGGCGCAGGTTGAATTCCCAGAACGGAATCGTATGGCCGGTAGCAGTAGTAATGAAATAAGTGTCTCGACAATGGCGGATTGACTGTACTTTTGCGTCCTGACTTGCTTGCTTCAAATCCGGCTTGAAGCGCGGCTTTGGTGGCCTGACGCTTTTGTTTTCCGATGCGACTTTCAGGTAGGCAATCAGGTCGGCGCGAACTTTGTCGTCCTTCAAGCCAGCGAAGCTCATGAAATTTCCCGGCATCATCGTTTGTGGATTGCGCAGCCAGGGATCAAGCGATTTCTCGTTCCAGACCTGCTTTGAATTTTTCAAGACATCCGAATACCTTGGGAAACTCGCAAGTGAGCCCGCTTTGCGGTTCCAGATACCGGCCAGGCTCGGACCGCTGAGATTGAGGTCGGGTTCCAGGCTGTGACATGCCACACAGGCTCCAAATACGCGCGCGCCATTCTCGGCACTGCCGGCGGCAAAGGTTGGTGCAACAAGCGTCAGCATCAAAACGGATGCCGGCATCTGCAGCAGCAGGTGCTTTCTCAAACGAAAAAATGTTGCTGAGTCAGAAAACTTCGACATTTCAGATTCTCCATGCCTGGGTGACCAAATACTGTCGCGACCAGGCGGTAGCGGCATTGCCGTGCTCGGACGCGTACCTTCTGACGCGTTCAGTACGGAAAATGGCGGGTAGAGATGGCAGGCCCAGCAATGCTGAGCCCGCCACTCAAGGAGAAAAGGGCTAAATCAGTAACCGCTGAATGCGGTATAGGAGGTGGGATTTTCCGGGAAATGCCGCTTGTATCTGCGGTGAATTCCGGAGTGGCGCTGTTGCTTCGGCGTTGACCAATGCGACTGTCGCGATGGCCAGCAGTTCGGGGCCTTGTGCTGGGGGAACATAACTGCGCAGATAGTGATTGCCGCTGATATTCGACAAGACATCATATCGATCAGCGCTGTTGGCGGCACTGCTGCATCCCTGGCAGTCATCCATTGTCATTATCGACGTTGTAATGCTTGCGTCGGGAGATACGCACGCGGCAAATGCAACGCCGGTTTGCGCCATTACCAACACGGCTGCCAGCAGCAGGGTCAGTATGCGTCGCGATTTGAGGAAGTGCTGAATCATGCTCAATGCCAGATCCGGAGGATTTGTTATGACACTAATGTGCGCGCTTGGTTCATTTTAACGAGAGGCTATTTCAGGTGATTTATGAAGTCAAACCAGCCCTGATCCGGCGGGTGCTGATACCTTGCGCCGCCGCATCAGGAAATACGCCGCAGGTATCACCAGCATCGACAGCAGCGGCGCGGTGATCATGCCGCCGACCATGGGCGCAGCGATGCGCTGCATGACTTCAGCGCCGGTGCCGCTGGACCACATGATCGGCAGCAGGCCGGCGAGAATCACCGCGACAGTCATGGCTTTGGGTCGCACGCGCAGCACCGCACCTTCAGTGATGGCGTCGATCACCAGTTGCACGTTGAAGGACGCGCCGGCGGCGATGCGCTTGTCCAGCGCCTGACGCAGGTAGAGCAGCATGATGACCCCGAACTCTGCCGCCACACCCGCCAGTGCGATGAAGCCCACGGCCGAAGCGACTGACATGTTGTACCCCAACAACCACATCAGCCACAGTCCGCCGATCAGTGCGAACGGTACCGTCACCATGATCAGCAGCGCTTCGTCGACGCGACGGAATGTGAGGTAGAACAATACAAAAATGATGACCAGCGTGAATGGAATAACCAGTGCCAGGCGTTTTTTTGCGCGCTCCAGATATTCAAACTGTCCGGACCACGCCACCGAATAGCCCGCGGGCAGCTTGACCTGCTCACGCACCATGCGCTGCGCATCGTTGACCACCGACTGCAGGTCGCGACCGCGCATGTCGACATAAATCCATCCGGAAAGTCTGGCGTTCTCGCTCTTGAGCATGGGCGGGCCATCGACGATGGTTAGTTTCGCCAGCGTGCCCAACGTGATCTGCGCGCCGCGCTCGGTGACGATGGGCAGGTTGCGCAGCTTTTCGACGGAATCGCGCAGTTCGCGCGGATAACGCACGTTGATCGGAAAGCGCTGCAGGCCTTCGATGGTTTCTGCGATGTTCTCGCCGCCGACCGCGGCCGACACGATGTCCTGCACGTCGCTGATGTTCATGCCGTAACGCGCCGCCGTCAGCCGGTCGATCTGGATGTCGATGTAGCGCCCGCCGGTCAGGCGCTCGGCCAGGGCAGAGGTGACACCCGGCACGTTCTTCACCACGCGCTCGATGTCCTGTGCCACGCGTTCGATCTCTGCCAGGTCAGGGCCGGAGACCTTGATGCCCAGCGGACTTTTGATGCCGGTGGCCAGCATGTCGATACGGTTGCGGATCGGTGGCACCCAGATGTTGGTGAGCCCCGGCACTTGCACCGTGCGGTCGAGTTCCTCGATCAGTTTTTCCTGGGTCATGCCGGCACGCCATTCGCTTTTCGGCTTGAACTGGATGGTGGTCTCCACCATTTCCAGTGGCGCCGGATCAGTGGCGGTTTCGGCGCGACCGATCTTGCCGAAGACGCGCGCAACTTCCGGCACGCTCTGGATCAGGCGATCGGTGAGTTGCAGGATTTCGGCGGCCTTGCCCGCCGACAGGCCGGGCAGGGCGGTCGGCATGTAGAGCAGATCGCCCTCGTCCAGCGGTGGCATGAATTCACCGCCCAAGCGGGTCGCGGGAAACGCGCTGACGACCAGCAGCAGGAGGGCTGCGACCAGCGTGCTGCGCGGGAAGCGCAAAACCGCCGCCAGCAGCGGACGATAGAGGGAAATCAATAACCTGTTGATTATATTTGTATTTTCATCCGGTATCCGGCCGCGTATCCAATATCCCATCAGCACCGGCACCAGCGTCACCGACAACCCGGCAGCGGCCGCCATGGCGTAGGTCTTAGTGTAAGCCAGCGGTGCAAACAAGCGGCCTTCCTGCGCTTCGAGCGCAAACACCGGCACGAAGGACAACGTGATGATCAGCAGGCAGAAGAACAGCGCGGGACCCACTTCGGTAGCCGCGTTGCCGATCAGTTGCCAGCGTTCTGATTCCGACAGGGATTGATCGGGATGCGCGTGTTTCCATGCCTCCAGATGCTTGTGCGCGTTTTCAATCATCACCACTGCGGCATCGACCATGGCGCCGATGGCAATGGCGATGCCGCCCAGCGACATGATGTTGGCGTTCACGCCCTGATAACGCATGACGATGAAAGCGGCGAGGATGCCCAGCGGCAGCGTGATGATGGCGACCAAGCTGGAGCGCAGATGAAACAGGAAAATCAGGCACACCAGTGCAACTACGATGAATTCCTCGACCAGCTTGTCGCGCAGGTGGTTGATGGCACGTTCAATCAGGCTGGAGCGATCATAGGTCGGCACGATTTCCACGCCCGGTGGCAGTCCGGGTTTCAGGGATTCGAGTTTCTCCTTGACCGCGGCGATGGTCTCCAGCGCATTCTTGCCCTGGCGCATGATGATGATGCCGCCCACCGTTTCACCTTCACCGTCGAGCTCAGCGATGCCGCGCCGCAGTTCAGGACCCACTTGCACGCGCGCCACGTCCTTCAACAGCACTGGTGTGCCGCTGTCGCCGAGGGTGATCGGGATGGAGCGAAAGTCATCCAGGGTTTTCAGGTAACCACGGGTGCGCACCATGTATTCGGCTTCACCCAGTTCCAGCACAGCGCCGCCTGCCTCCTGGTTGGCATTGCGTACGGCCTGGATGACGCGGCTAACTGGTATCGAGTACGCGCGCAGACGGTCCGGGTCGAGCACGATCTGGTACTGGCGCACCATGCCGCCGACGGAGGCGACCTCGGCAACATTGGGCACGGATTTCAATTCAAATTTGAGGAACCAGTCCTGCAATGCGCGCAACTGGGCGAGGTCGTTGCGACCGCTGCGATCCACCAGCGCGTACTGGTAGATCCAGCCCACACCCGTGGCATCGGGTCCGATGGCTGACTTTGCAGTGCGTGGCAGCCGGTTCTGCACCTGGTTCAGGTATTCGAGCGCGCGCGAACGCGCCCAGTAGAGATCGACGTTGTCGTCAAAGAGTACATAGACAAAGGAATCGCCGAAGAAGGAATAGCCGCGCACGGTTTTCGCACCCGGCACCGACAGCATGGTGGTGGTAAGCGGATAAGTGACCTGATCCTCGACGATCTGCGGCGCCTGGCCAGGGTAGGTGGTGCGGATGATGACCTGCACATCGGACAGATCGGGGATCGCATCGAGCGGGGTTTTATACATCGACCACACGCCCCAGACTGCGATCATGAACGTCGCCAGCAGCACCAGGAAACGGTTGGCGATGGACCAGCGGATCAGGCGCGCGATCACCGGGCAACCCCGCCGGCAGCGGGCTGGATGCGGGTGATGACGTAGTCACCATCCTTACCGGGTTCGCCGCGCATTTCGAAGGTGACCTGGTCGCCGGGCTTGAGGCTTTGCAGTAGGGTTGTGTCCTCGACGCGGAAGCCCATGGTCATTTCCGGCCATTTCAGCGAGGGGATGGGACCGTGGCTGAGATTGATTTTTCCAGTAGCGGTGTCCACGGCATTGATTTTTGCGCTTCCGACGTGGCCGCCGCCGGGGGGATCGTTTTTCGCGCCGCTTTTTTCGATGTCGACGGCACTCTCCAGTCGATTCAGCGTGCTTTTCAGGCTGGCTTCGGAATCGATCAGGAACTGGCCCGAGGCAACGACCCGCTGGCCACTGCGCAGTCCTTTGCGCACTTCGGTCATGCCGCCGCTGTCGCGGCCGGTTTCAATATCGACCGGACGAAATTTGCCGTCGCCCTCGGCGATGATGGCCACCGCGCGGGTGCCGGTGTGGATTACGGCTTCCGCAGGCACCATCAGCGCGGGTTTGTCGGCGCTGCTGAAAGCGAGGGTGGCGAACATGCCAGGCTTCAGTTCGCCGCCGGGATTGGCGAGCACAATGCGCGCCCTGACGGTGCGCGTGGTGGCATTGACGTCGGGCAACAGCGCGGTCACTTTGCCCTTGAAAATTTTCTCCGGAAACGCCGCTGTGCGGGCGGCGACCGATGCGCCTGGTCTGACCAGTGCAGCATCGGTTTCAGCTACTTCGGCATGCACCCACACTGAACTGAGGTTGACCAACCGGAACAGCGTCAGTCCGGGATTGACCGCCATGCCGTCGCGCGCGCCGAGTTCCCACACCAGTCCGTCGGCGGGTGCAGACAGCGTGACTC
>Ga0105050_10002544_pt1 | contig 25966 bp, 27 predicted proteins | sample FRY01_FD_78088 | JGI IMG/M metagenome (GOLD analysis project Ga0105050, IMG submission 78088) | Freshwater microbial communities from Lake Fryxell liftoff mats and glacier meltwater in Antarctica - FRY-01 | ecosystem: Environmental > Aquatic > Freshwater > Ice > Glacier meltwater ...
TGCCAGCTATCCTGTCACTGAGCAATGGTCGGTCTTTGGTGAATACAAGGGCACCTATTCGGTCAACAGCGCCGCTTTGAACAGCGGCGGCACATTGGAGACGGATATCGTCACCAATGCTATCAATCTGGGCGTCAGTTTCAGTTTCTAGCGCAAGCGCGCCGGCCTATTTGGCCGCCGCGCTGTTGGGCATGGACGAGACGCCGACCTGCGCGGGACGCAACAACCGGTCGTGCAGCAGAAAGCCTTCGGTCATCACCTGAATGATGTCGCCGGATCTGGTGCCGGGCAAAGGTGCTTCGAACATTGCTTCGTGATTTTGCGGATCGAACCGGTCGCCGATTTGCGGCGCGATGACTTCGATGCCGTGTTTCTTGAACACATTGACGATCTCGCGCATCGTCAGCTCCAGCCCTTCGAGAATGGGGGCGGATACTTTCTGTGCGTCATCCTCGATGGCCTGCATGGCACGCTTGAGGCTGTCATAGACGGGGAGCATGTCGCGGGCGAGTTTGGAGCCGCCGTAATTCTCGGCCTCACGACGGTCGCGGTCGGCGCGTTTGCGCATGTTCTCGGCATCGGCCAGCGCACGCATGAACCGGTCCTTGAATTCGTCACGCTCAAGCCGGAGCGCGTCGACCTCGTCAAGCAGAGCGGCTTCGGCGGCTTCGATGGAATCGCCCTCGTCGGCCATGTCGTCGAGGGATTGGGGTTCAAGGTTCTGTTCGGCCATATTCTCTTCCTCAGGACCGGTCGGCGATCAGTTTGCCAACCAGCTGCGCTGTATAATCCACAATCGGCACGATCCGCCCATAGTTCAGACGGGTCGGCCCGATGACGCCGACGGCGCCGATGATCTTTCGATCAGCGTTCATATAGGGAGAGACGACCAGAGAGGAACCCGAAAGTGAGAAGAGTTTGTTCTCTGACCCGATGAAAATGCGCACACCTTCGCCGGTTTCCGCCAGTTCGAGGAATTCGGCGATGTCACGTTTGCGTTCGAGATCGTCAAAGAGGCTGCGAATCCGGTCGAGATCTTCGGTGCCGCCTTGCCCGTCGAGCAGATTGCCCTGACCACGCACGATCAGCCTTTCAGTTGATTCGCCTTCATTGACCCAGGTGGCGAGGCCGGTTTCGACCAGTTGCTGCGCCAGAATGTCGATCTCTTGCCGATGTTTGGCGATCTCGCGGGCGATGACGGTGGAAAGTTCGGACAGGGTGCGGCCTTCGGTCACGGCGTTGAGGAAATTGGCAGCCTCACGCATGGAAGAGGCGGTCTGACCCGGGGGCGGGGTGAAAATCCGGTTCTCGACATGCCCGTCGGCAAAGACCAGCACGACGAGTGCGCGGTCGCGAGCCAGCGACACAAACTCGATATGTTTAATCGGCGCCTCATGTTTTGGCGTCAGCACGAGCGAAGCCCCGCGGGTCACGCCGGAGAGCGCGGCACCTACACGGTCCAGAAGCGTGGCGACATCCTGTTCATTGTCACCCAGCGTTTCATCCATGCGCCGCCGATCCTCGCCAGCGAGATCGCCGATTTCGAGCAGACCATCGACAAAGAGCCGCAGGCCTGACTGGGTCGGGATGCGGCCGGCGCTGATATGCGGGCTGCCCAGCAGGCCGAGATATTCGAGGTCTTGCATGACGTTGCGGATCGTCGCGGCACTGACCTGTTCGGTCATGGTCCGCGTCAGAGTGCGCGAGCCGACCGGCGCGCCGGTTTCGAGATAGCCTTCGACGACACGGCGGAACACCTCGCGCGAGCGGGTGTTCATTTCGGCGATCAGGTTTGATTTTTCAGGCATTGGCGGGTTCCTGAAGGCGGGCCGGGGGCCGTTATGCAGCCGATCAATTAAAGCGATGCAGCGGCCAACGTCAATCGGGGTTGGTTTTTGGCGCGTCGCGGCGTATCTGCGCCCCAAACCCGCAACAAGGATGAGACGATGCGCCCTTCTGGCCGAAAGACCGACGAACTGCGATCCGTGACAATTGAAACCGGGGTGAACCGCAATGCCGAAGGGTCATGCCTGATACGCTGTGGCAATACGCATGTGATCTGCACCGCGACGATTGACGAAAAAGTGCCGCCGTTCATGAAGAATACCGGTTTGGGCTGGGTCACGGCGGAATATGGCATGCTGCCGCGCGCCACGAATACGCGGATGCGGCGCGAGGCCAAGGAGGGGCAGACCGGGCGCACACAGGAGATACAGCGGTTGATCGGGCGGTCGCTGCGTGCCGGAGTGGACCGGGTTGCGCTGGGGGAGCGGCAGATCACGGTGGATTGCGACGTGATTCAGGCGGATGGCGGCACACGCTGTGCAGCGATCACCGGGGGTTGGGTGGCGCTGCGCCTTGCCGTTAACAAGCTGATGAAAGCGGGGGTGGTCTTGAGCAATCCGCTGATTGATCCGGTGGCGGCGGTGAGTTGCGGGATTTATGCAGGGCAACCCGTGCTCGATCTGGATTATCCCGAGGATAGCGAAGCGGGAGTCGATGGCAATTTTGTTATGACCGGGGGCCGGCTGATCGAAGTGCAGATGGCGGCGGAGGGGTCGACCTTTAGCCGGGAGCAGATGGGGATTTTGCTCGATCTGGCCGAAAAGGGCGTGAATGAATTGAAGGCGCTGCAAATGGCGGCGGTGGCCTGAGATGCGGCGGTTCGATGGCAAGGCATTGGTGGTGGCGACGCATAACGCGGGCAAGCTCGAAGAGATTGCAGCGTTGTTGGCGCCCTATGGCATTGCCTTGACGTCGAACGCGGATCACGGATTGCCGGAACCGGCTGAAACAGAGACTGATTTCGTAGGTAATGCGCGGATCAAGGCGCATGCGGCAGCGCGGGCGACCGGGCTGCCTGCGCTGGCGGACGATTCTGGGATCATGGTTGCGGCGCTGGGTGGCGCGCCGGGCGTAAATACGGCGGATTGGGCGGAGACGCCTGTTGGCCGTGACTTTATAATGGCGATGACCAAAACTTGGGACATGCTGGAAGCGGTCGCGGCGCCGGAACCGCGGCGCGCCGTATTCTGCTGCACATTAGTGCTGGCCTGGCCTGATGGGCATGACGAGGTTTTTGCCGGTGAGATGCCGGGACGGATTGTCTGGCCGATGCGGGGCGAACAGGGGCATGGGTATGACCCGATCTTTCAGCCTGATGGGCATGACGTGACCTTTGGCGAGATGGACCGCTGGGAAAAGAACCGGATCAGCCACCGTGCCAATGCGTTTCGCAAGCTGGTGGTGGGTTGTTTTGCCTGATCTGCGCGAAGACTGGGAGCATGGCGGCTTTGGCTTGTATATCCATTGGCCGTTCTGTCAGTCGAAATGCCCCTATTGCGATTTCAACAGCCACGTCGCGGCGCATATTGACCAGAACCGATGGCAGCGCGCCTATCTGAGCGAGATTGAGCGCGCGGGACGGGAGACGCCGGGGCGGGTGCTACGGTCGGTATTCTTTGGCGGTGGGACGCCGAGCCTGATGGAACCGGCGCTGGTGGACATGATCCTGCGCAAGGTGCGTGAGACATGGCCTGCGGCGAATGATATCGAGGTGACGCTGGAAGCAAATCCAACGTCGGTGGAGGCGGGCCGGTTTGCCGGATATCGCGATGCAGGCGTCAACCGTATATCGATGGGTGTTCAGGCGCTGAACGACCGGGATCTCAAAGCACTGGGGCGACTGCATTCGGTCGATGAAGCGCTACAAGCCTTTGATATTGCACGACATATTTTTGACCGGGTCAGTTTTGATCTGATTTATGCACGGCAGGATCAGACATTGACGGAATGGCGTGGTGAACTGGACCGGGCGCTGAACCTCGCGGTCGATCACTTGTCACTTTATCAGCTTACCATCGAAGCGGGAACGGCGTTTGACGATCGTTATGCCAAGGGCGGTTTGCGCGGATTGCCGGACGAGGACCGGGCCGCCGACATGTATGAAGTGACACAGGAGATAACTGCCGCGCATGGCTTTGAAAGCTACGAAGTGTCTAATCATGCCAAATCGGGGCAGGAGAGCCGACATAACCTGATCTATTGGCGCTATGGCGACTACGTTGGGATCGGGCCCGGAGCGCATGGGCGATTGACGATTGACGGCCAGCGGCAGGCGACGGAAGCGGTGCGGGCACCGACTGCGTGGTTGGCGCAGGTTGAGGGGCGTGGGAACGGCGAAGTTGCGCGGGAGGTATTGACTAAGGCCGATCAACTGTCCGAGGCGCTGCTCATGGGGATGCGGTTGACCGAAGGTGTCGACCTGGCACGGATGCAGCTCTTGGCGAACGGTAGTTTAGATAATAATATCAAAAAGTTAGTTGATATGGGTATGGTTGAAAATCTGTGCGGACGATTGTGCACCACGCCGCAGGGCCGACCGGTGTTGAACGCCGTGCTACGACAGCTTTTGGCAGATTCTCTGCACGCTTAGCCGCCAGAAAGGGCGCGCAACAGGTCGTCAAGTTGCGCCAGATTGCGGTAGCGCAAGGTCATGCGTCCGCCTTCCTCTCCCGAAATGTGGTCGATAGTCACGGACATTTTGAGTGTTGCGGAAAGCTCTTGCTCGATTTGGACAGTGTCGGCGTCTTTTGTGGCTTCGGAGCGCTTGACGGCCGGGCGCGCAGACTGCGGCGACTTGACCAAACGCTCGGCCTCGCGGACTGACAGCTTGCGGGTGATGATCTGATTGGCCAATTCCGAAGCGCGCGGGTGACCGACGAGGGTGCGGGCGTGGCCTGCGGTGAGGCGGCCCTCGATGACGTGGGTCTGCACCTCGTCAGGCAGTGTCAGCAGGCGCATCTGGTTGGCAATGTGACTGCGGCTTTTGCCCAAGGCAGTGGCAAGATTGTCCTGTGTATGGCCAAAACGGTCCATCAGCTGGCGGTAACCTGCAGCCTCGTCGATAGCGTTCAGATCGGCACGCTGGATGTTTTCGATGATCGCGATCTCGAGAACTTCGCTATCCGAGTAATTGCGCAGAATAACAGGGAGTTCATGGAGTTGCGCCATTTGCGCAGCACGCCAGCGGCGTTCGCCGGCGACGATTTCGTAGGCACCGGGGTGGGCAGGATCGTTGCGGACGATCAAAGGCTGAATGATGCCCTTTTCCCGGATGGATGCGGCGAGCTCGGCAAGGGCCGTTGGATCAAAGCTGCGCCGGGGCTGGTTTGGGTTCGGGTGTAGCGCCTCGACCGGGACGCTTTGATCGGGACGGCGGGGCCGGTCGACCCTGTCGTTATCGACGCCGACATCGGCCATGAGCGCAGAAAGGCCACGGCCCAAGCCACGGGATCTGATCGGTTTATCGTTCATGTCGGCCCCTGTATCAGCGTTCGCGGGCAAGGAGTTCTGCAGCGAGGGCGCGATAGGCCTCGCTTCCGGTGGAATTCGTGTCGTAGTCCAGCACGGGCATGGCGTAGGACGGTGCCTCGCTAAGCCGGACGTTGCGTGGGATCACAGTACGAAAAACCAGATCGCCCAAATGCTGGCGCGCGTCGGTTTCGACCTGGAGCGAGAGATTGTTGCGCTTGTCATACATGGTCATGGCGACACCTTCGATCCTGAGGCCCGGATTGGCGGTTTGGCGGACTTCGCGCAGGGTGAGCATGAGTTGGGAGAGGCCTTCGAGCGCGAAAAATTCGCTTTGCAGCGGGACAATAACGGAATGGGCGGCGACCATGGCATTGACAGTCAGGATGTTCAGCGACGGCGGGCAGTCGATCAGGATATAATCGAAAGCGAAGGATTCCATTGCTGGCTGGCGCAGCGCATCATGGAGCAGAAAACTGCGTTTTTCGTTTGAAATCAACTCGATGTCGGCAGAGCTGAGGTCCGTTGTCGCAGCAATAATGGAAAAGTTTTTGACATTCGTATCCTGAATTGCCTCTGCCGGCGTGGCGTCACCGAGCAGGAGGTCATAGGTTGTCACGTCGCGATCAGCCGCGCTGAGCCCGAGGCCGGTCGAAGCATTTCCTTGGGGGTCGAGGTCAACCAGCAGCACGCGACGGCCGGATTCGGCCAAGGCGGCGCCCAGATTGATTGCCGTTGTCGTCTTGCCCACGCCGCCCTTCTGGTTGGCTATAGCAATGATTTTTGGCAAGGCGATGACGTTGTGGTCAGGCACGCGCGATTCCTTTGATCCGCAGGATGGCGGCTTCCGGATCGGTGATACTCGGACAGCGCGCAAGTTCAAAGGCCCAGTTGGCTTGGGCCGCTGCGATTTCTGCATTGGCGTTCCGCCCCTTTGGCAGAAGTGCGATCCCGCCGGGCGTCAGGTGCAGGTGAGCGTGGCCCAGTAACGAATCGAGTGAGCCAAGCGCGCGGGCGGAGAACACATCGGCATCGAGCGAGGGGATTGATTCGATCCGGTCCGTAAGAACATTTGCCGCAAGCCCAATTTCCCGACTGGCGGTACGGAGGAAGGTTGCCTTGCGCTGATCGCTTTCGACCAAAGTAACCTTGCTGACCGGCGATTTTTCAGCGGCAAGGATGGCGATAACGATACCGGGGAAGCCGCCGCCACTTCCCACGTCTAGCCAATGTCGAAAAGGACCCGCAAGTGGAAATAGCTGAGCTGAATCAACGATGTGCCTCGTCCAGATGTCTGCCGTGGAGGCAGACGAGATCAGATTGATCCGCTGGGTCCACTTGGTGACCAGATCAGAAAATGTTGACAATCGCTCCATCGTTTCACGTGAAACATCCATGTCAGGCAGTATTTCAGCGCTCATGACGCAGCGCGGTCGCCCTGACGGCGCAAATTGGTCATAATAAGCAGGAGCGCTGAGGGAGTCATGCCGTCGATCCGACTCGCTTGGGCCACAGAAGCGGGCCTCGCGCGTTCGAGCTTGATTCGAAGTTCGGTGGAAAGCCCTTGAATTGCAGCGAAATCAAAGGCTGCAGGGATGATCTCTGCCTCGTCTCTTTGAAGCGTCTGAACGTCGCGCGCCTGACGTTCGACGTAGTTCGCATAGAGCGCGTCACGTTTAATCTGGACACGAATCGGTGGCGCGATATCCGACAAGGACGGGTCGAGCTGAATAAGATGATCAAACTCCGCATCAGCTAGCGAGAGGACGGACAGACCGGAACGACTTTCTTTGTCCGGATTGATCTGGATACCAAGACCGGCAATGGCACGCGACGTGTACGAGGTCGCTTCGAGCCGCGAACGAGCGGCGTCAAGCTGTTCTCGCTTTTCCGAATAGACAGCCCAGCGCGAATCCAAGACGCAGCCCGCAGTGCGCCCAAAGGGGGTCAGACGCTGGTCCGCGTTATCCGCGCGCAGGCTCAATCGAAATTCCGCGCGGGAGGTGAACATACGATAGGGCTCCGCCACGCCACGACTGGTCAAATCGTCGATCATGACACCGATATAGGACGTCGCACGACTGAAGATAACCGGATCGCCACCCAATGCCTCTTTCGCTGCATTGAGGCCGGCCACCAGTCCCTGTGCGGCGGCCTCTTCGTAGCCGGTCGTGCCATTGATCTGGCCCGCGAGGAACAGCCCCGGCACCGATTTAACGCCCAAGGCGGCGTTCAATCCGCGCGGATCGACATAGTCATACTCAATGGCATAGCCGGGTTGCGTTATGATCGCCTTCTCAAGCCCGGCCATGGAGCGGACATAGTCGAGTTGTACATCGGCAGGAAGCGATGTCGAAATTCCGTTTGGATAGATCGTATGATCGTCCAGACCCTCAGGCTCCAGAAACACCTGATGAGAATCCTTGTCTGCAAAGCGGACGACCTTGTCTTCGATCGACGGGCAATAGCGAGGTCCAATACCTTCGATATGCCCGCCATACATCGCAGAGCGCGACAGGTTTGAGCGGATGATGTCGTGGGTTTGTCGATTTGTATTTGTAATCCCACAGGATACCTGTCGGGCCGATACACCGCTGGAAAGAAACGAAAAAAGTGTCGGCGCATCGTCGCCCGGCTGCATTTCAAGCTGATCCCATGCAATCGTGCGCCCATCAAGCCGCGGTGGAGTGCCGGTCTTGAGTCGCCCCAACGGCAGACCAAAGCTATCCATCCTTTGGGCCAAAAGGACTGACGGCGCCTCACCCACCCGGCCACCGGGCCGCGAAACATCACCAATATGAATAACGCCGCGAAGGAACGTCCCGGTGGTCAGAACTACGGATTTGGCAGTAATCCCCGAACCATCCGCCAAGGTCAGACCCGTTACACGGCCCTCTGACAGCTGCAGATCGGTCACCTCGCCCGCGATCACATCCAGATTGCCCCGAGACCCAATGAGGCGTTGCATCTGATCTCGATAGCGCGCCCGATCAGTTTGGGCGCGCGGACCTTGGACAGCCGGGCCCTTCTTGCGGTTCAAGAGCCGAAACTGAATTCCGGCAAAATCAGCAACTTGGCCCATAAGTCCGTCAATTGCATCGATTTCTCTGACCAGATGACCCTTTCCCAAACCACCGATAGCCGGATTGCAGGACATGATCCCGATTGAGGCCGTTGTCAGCGTGACCAGCGCAGTTTTGGCACCCATCCGTGCCGCCACATGTGCCGCTTCGCAGCCAGCATGCCCGCCACCAACGACGATGACATCAAAATCCGGATGTTTCACGTGAAACGCCTTCCTACTTGCCGATGCAAAAGCTGGAGAAAATCTCGCCGAGAATATCCTCTACATCGACCCGCCCAACAAGCGAGTCAATGGCACGCATGCCACTACGTATGTCTTCCGCAATAAGATCCGGCTGTCCGGCACCGCTCTGAAGCCGCAATTGCGCCTCCCGCAGGTAGTGCCAGGCGTCCATCATGGCCAGCCGATGTCGTTCCCGCATGGCCAGACCTACCGAAGCCGTCTTTTGGCGCAGAGACGCACTGATGGCATCAATCAGCGCATCTACCCCCGCCCCAGTGTGGCCAGACACAGCAAGATCCGTACCAACATATAAATCAGACTTGGCGCAAACTACGAGATCGCCTTCCCGGACATCGAGTTCGGGAAGTTGCCCCGGCATCACCAGGTGGATCACAAGATCGGCCGCCATCGCCCGACTGACACCGCGCGCAATACCAATCCGCTCGACTGCGTCCTCAGACTCCCGCAAGCCCGCCGTATCCAGCAACGTTACGGCCAACCCATCAAGATCAAGCCGCACCTCGATGACATCCCGCGTCGTTCCCGCATAATCCGAGGTTATGGCCGCCTCCCGACCTGCTAAGTAATTGAGCAACGTAGATTTTCCGACATTCGGCGGACCAACGATCGCAATCTCAAACCCGTCGCGAATGCGTTCGGCAATTCTTACACCAGCAGATTCCCGGTCGAGCGCGTCCATCACCCCGACAAGCAGGCCAGACACTTCGGGCGTCACGTCGACGGGCACATCCTCATCAGCAAAATCTATTGTTGCTTCAATCAGCGCCGCCGCTCGAATCAAACTCACGCGCCAGAAGTCAGCCTTCGCGCCGAGTGCCCCACCAAACACCCGCATCGCCTGACGTCGTTGTTGGTCCGTCTCAGCGGCGATCAGATCGGCCAGTCCTTCGACCTGAGCGAGATCAAGTCGCCCATTCTCCAAAGCGCGTCGTGTAAACTCACCGGCGAGGGCTGGCCGCAGGGTCAGCCCAAGCTCTTGCAAGACCCCACGCACGACTGCGACCGATCCATGCAGATGCAGTTCGGCGACTGCCTCGCCGGTAAAACTGTGCCCCGGCGCGAATGTCAGGACCAATGCCTGATCAATCACCTCGCCGTCACGATCACGCAACAGCCGTAAACCCCGGCCAGCCTCGGGCAACGGGCCAGCCATCCGGCTTGCCGCCAGTCGCGCATCCGGGCCGGAGATACGAACGACGGCAAGACCTGCCGTGCCATGCGCAGTGGCCAGCGCGAAAATCGTATCCATCGCCTAAAACCTTGTTCAGAAAAGGAAATCAGGTATTCATGGAATCGAAGAAATCCGAATTCGTCTTGGTCTGTTTCAGTTTGCCGATCAGGAACTCGATTGCATCCGTGGTGCCCATCGGGTTCAGAATCCGCCGAAGCACATAGGTCTTCTGCAGATCGCCTTTGCTCACCAACAGCTCTTCCTTGCGCGTGCCAGACTTCAGTATGTCCATCGCCGGGAACACCCGCTTGTCCGCGACCTTGCGGTCGAGCACGATCTCGCTGTTGCCGGTGCCTTTGAATTCTTCAAAGATCACCTCATCCATCCGGCTGCCCGTATCAATCAGCGCTGTCGCAATGATCGTGAGCGAGCCGCCCTCTTCGATATTCCGCGCGGCCCCGAAAAACCGCTTGGGCCGCTGCAACGCATTCGCATCGACGCCACCGGTCAACACCTTGCCCGACGATGGCACTGTCGTATTGAAAGCACGGCCCAGACGTGTGATCGAATCGAGCAGGATCACGACATCCCGCTTGTGCTCCACCAGCCGTTTGGCCTTTTCGATCACCATTTCGGAGACGGCGACATGCCGCGAGGCCGGTTCGTCAAATGTCGAACTGACCACTTCGCCCTTCACCGACCGCTGCATGTCGGTCACTTCTTCCGGCCGTTCGTCGATCAGCAGCACGATCAGATAACATTCCGGGTGATTGGTCGCGATCGAATGCGCAATATTCTGCAGCAGCACGGTTTTTCCGGTCCGCGGCGGCGCCACGATCAGCCCGCGTTGCCCCTTGCCGATTGGCGAGACGAGGTCAATGATACGCGCCGACCGATCCTTGACCGTCGGGTCATCTTCGATCTCCATCTTCAGCCGTTCTTCGGGATAGAGCGGCGTCAGGTTATCGAAGGCCACTTTGTGCCGCGCCTTTTCGGGATCCTCGAAATTGATCCGCTCCACGCTGGTCAGCGCAAAATAGCGTTCGGTATCATTCGGTTCCTGCATCACCCCTTCGACGGTATCGCCGGTCCGCAACGAAAACTGCCGGATCATGTCCGGCGAAACATAAATGTCATCCGGCCCCGGCAGATAATTGGCCGATGGTGAGCGCAAAAAGCCGAAACCGTCCTGCAATACTTCGAGAACCCCGTCCCCGCCGATCACCCATTCCTCATCTGCCCTCTCCTTGAGGATCGAGAACATCATGTCCCCTTTCCGCATGGTCGAGGCGTTTTCGATCTCCAGCTCTTCTGCCATGGACAACAGGTCCTTGGGGCTTTGCGCCTTGAGATCGGCAAGGTTGAGACGATGTTGCGACATGGAAATCCTGACACAGCCTGGCGGACTGTCATTGATGCGTATGGAGATGCTGACCCTGTCCCGGACGGGAAGGTGGACGCAGACCTAATGACGAAATCCGGCCAAGTCAACCTTGCTCAGAATGGCTTTACCACGACCGCCACCACGACCAGCAGCATCAGAACCGTGGGCACTTCATTGGCTAGCCGATAGGTCCGCCCACTCCGACTATTCGTTCCGGCGACAAAATCCTTGCGCCGCGCTTCCAGCCAGCCATGCATCCCGGTCATGCCGATCACCGACGCCGCCTTGATCCAGGCCCAACCCGAACCCCAGTCAACCACCCCCGGCGTCAATACCAGCAATAGACCGAATACCCAGGTCGCAATCATGGCGGGCGTCATGATCAGTTTGATAAGTTTACGCTCCATCGTCTGAAAAACTGCATCCGTCTCTGATCCCGGCTTTGCCTGTTCCACGTGATAAACAAAAAGTCGCGGCAAATAGAACATTCCCGCCATCCAGGATATCACCGAAACGATATGTGCCGCCTTGATCCAGAAATAGGCCCCGATCAACAATTCCATGGCCCCGTTCCTCTCAGCCTGCTCTTCCTTCCCTTAAATGAAAGATAAGAGAAAGTAAGATGATGATTATGTAGGGGGTCGGGATAACTCCGGATTTTGGTTTGATCCGCAGAGTTATCCTCACATCTTGGGGCCGGTGATAACACCTAGTGGCTCTGTGGATAACTTACCAATACGCTGATATTAAACATAATTATAAGTTAAAATAACATTAAAAAATCCACTAGCCCCCTCTTGACAGCTCCTGCTGATCCGAGTCGTCCACAGGCTGGTTTTATCCTTGTCCACCGTGGAAAACCTTCCTTTTCTCCGCCCCGCACCTGCGACTTCTCCCCAGCCCTTGCTGCTGCATGGACTTTCGCGCCTACGGCTGACAGCTTGCCCGCAGGTTTGCCCACGGAGTCGTCCACATGTCACAGCACATCATTCTGGCATCAGGCTCTGCCATCAGGGCCAAGCTGCTGGCGAATGCGGCCGTTTCCTTTGACGTCACGGTTCCAAGGATCGACGAGGCTGCAATCCGGGACGCGCTTCTGGCCGAATTTGCCCCGCCGCGCGATATTGCCGATACCCTCGCCGCTGCCAAGGCTGCTCGCGTTGCTGCAAAACATCCCGCCTCTCTGGTGATCGGTTGCGACCAGGTTCTGGACCTTGACGGCACCCTTCTGTCCAAACCGCAAAGCCCGCAAGAGGCGCAGGATCAGCTGCGCGCCATGCAGGGCAAGACCCATCGCATTTACTCTGCCGTCGTCATTCATGCCGATGGCGCGCCGGTCTGGCGCCATATCGGTCATGTCCGGATGCAGATGCATGAGCTATCTGACGACTGGATCAGGGCCTACACCGACCGCAATTGGGACAGTATCCGCCACGCTGTCGGCGCATATAAGATCGAGGAAGAGGGGATCCGGCTTTTCTCTCGCATCGAAGGCGATTATTTCTCGGTTCTGGGCCTGCCCCTGATCGAACTCCTGTCCTATCTTGCCCTTCGCGGAGCGTTGTCGTCATGACTGAAACCCTCATTCCCCTCGCTGGCGTCATCGGCAATCCGATTGCCCATTCCCGTTCTCCGCGCCTGCACCGCCACTGGCTTAGGACCTACGGCATCGCGGGCGACTATATGCCGCTGCATGTGGCCGAGGATGATCTGGAACAGGTGCTCCGCGCCTTGCCGAAGATGGGTTTTGTCGGGGTCAATATCACCATCCCGCACAAGGTAGCCGTGATGGAGTTGGTGGATCATATCAGTGACCGCGCCATACTGATCGGCGCCGCCAACACGCTGATATTTCGCAAGGATGGCAAGATTCATGCCGATAACACAGATGCTTACGGCTTTATTGCCAATTTGAAGCAGGGCGCGCCCGGATGGCAGCCGAATGCCGGCCCGGCCGCTGTTCTGGGTGCTGGTGGTGCTGCCCGTGCGGTGATCATTGCACTCATCGAAGTCGGCGTGACCGAGATCCATCTGGCCAATCGCACCCGTCCCAAGGCCGATGCCCTCAAGGCCGAGTTCGGATCAAAGGTGCATGTCGTTGACTGGGTGCAGGCGGGAAACATGCTCGATGACGCCGCGACCGTGGTGAATACAACGTCGCTGGGCATGACCGGTGCTGCGGAGTTTCGCGTGCCGCTTGACGGGTTGCGTCCCGGCACAGTGGTCACCGATCTGGTCTATAGCCCCTTGCGCACACGCCTGTTGATCGAGGCAGAGGCCGCAGGCTGTGTCGTGGTCGATGGTCTGGGCATGTTGTTGCATCAGGCTGTTCCGGCGTTCGAGCGTTGGTTCGGTCTGCGTCCGGAAGTGGATGAGGCCACCCGCGCCGCGGTTCTGGGATGACTTATGTGCTTGGACTGACCGGGTCGATCGGGATGGGCAAATCCACCACCGCAGCGATGTTTGCTGATGAGGGGATTCCGGTCTGGGATGCGGATGCGGCTGTCCATCGCCTCTACGCCCCGGGCGGTGCGGCGGTGGCTTCATTGGCCGCAATCTTTCCGCAGGCTTTGCAGCAGAGCGGAATCTCCCGTGATGTTTTGAAAGCCGAGATTGCCACCAACCCGGAGGCGCTGCAGCGGATCGAGGCGGTAGTGCATCCGCTGGTGGCTGAGGATCGTGCGGCGTTTCTGGCGGCGACGGATGCTGATATCGTGCTGCTGGATATTCCGCTGCTGTTCGAGACGGGTGCGCAGCATTGGCTTGATGCGACGCTGGTAGTCACGACCACGCCCGAGGAACAGGAAGACCGTGTATTGGCCCGCCCCGGTATGAGCCGGGCCCAATTCGACACTATCCTTGCCCGACAGATGCCGGATGCTGAAAAGCGCCGCCTTGCCGATCATATCATCGAAACCCGGACTCTGGACCAGACCCGCGCCGATGTGCGAGGGTTGATTGGACAGATCAGGGCGGGGTTGGCCGATGCGTGAGATCGTTCTGGATACCGAAACCACCGGGTTTGAGCCGGATGAGGGCGACCGCATTGTCGAAATTGGCGCGGTTGAACTGCTCAACCATATGCCGACCGGGCGCACCTATCATCAATATATCAACCCGCAACGCGCCATGCCCCAAGGCGCGTTCGAGGTGCATGGCCTTGGCGATGATTTTCTGCGTGACAAGCCGGTTTTTGCCGATATTGCCGCGGCCTTCCTCGCTTTTATTGGCGAAGCAAAGCTGGTGATCCACAACGCCGGCTTTGACATGAAGTTCATCAATGCCGAACTGGGCTGGATCAAGCTGGCCCCCCTGCCGATGGACCGCGCAATTGATACCGTGGGGATGGCGCGGCGCAAGTTTCCCGGCTCTCCTGCCTCGCTCGACGCGCTGTGCCGACGCTTTGGCATTGATAATTCCGCCCGCACGCTGCACGGCACGCTGCTCGACAGCGAAATTTTGGCCGAGGTTTATCTGGAGTTGATCGGCGGCCGGCAACCCGACTTTATGCTCGGCACCGGCGCGCGACCGCAGGCGGATGGTCAGCCTGCGGCAGACTGGCGTGCGCGCCCGCGACCCCTGCCGCTGCCTGCGCGGTTAACCGAAGCCGAGGCCGCCGCCCATGCCGCTTTTGTTGCAAAGCTGGCAGATGGCGGCCTCTGGCCTAAGCCCTGATCAGACCACGCCGCTGGGCTGTGTCTTTGCTGCCTGCGCCTGTGCGCGGCGGGTAATTTCGGCGCGGTAGATCGCAAGGAAATCAATGGTTTCAAGGTTGAGTGCCGGAAAGCCACCGTCGCGTGTCACGTCGCTGACGATCCTGCGCAGGAAGGGGAATGTGATGCGCGGGCATTCGATCAGCAGATAGGGGTGCATCTGCTCTTCTGGCACGCCCTCGATCTGGAATACGCCCGCATACTCGATCTCGAGAACAAAGAGCGTGTCGCCCGTGGTCTTGGATTTTGACTTGATGTTCAGCTTGGTGATGACTTCGTACTGATTGTCAGCTCCGCGTTTGCGCGCGTCCAGATTGACCTGAATCGCAATCTCGGGCTGCACGTCGCCCTGAATCCCCTTTTGGGCCAGCCCGTTTTCAAAAGACATGTCACGGATATATTGCGCCACGACACGTTGCGTCACTTTGGCTGCGGCAGTGGGGGCTGCGGCTCCGGTGGCTGCGGTTTCGGGCTGGGCTGGGGTATCGGGCGTATCGGTCATCGTCAGGCTCCGGGAAATGGATTTGTCGGGCTGTTCCTATCAGGCGCAGGCTCATGGCTCAATGCCTGCAAGGAAATAAGCCATTTGACCTAATGTTCGGTCCAGCCAGAGGGCTGGCGCGGGCCAGGACGTTGCGGCGGCACCTCTTCATATTCGGCGTCGATCACGTCGCCGTTCCGGGTCTGTTGCGCCGTGCTGCCTGCGCCAAACGCAAAGCTTTGCATCCGCATCCGCGATCTAACCGCACGGATCACCCATTGCCGCACCGGCGGGATGAGCAAGAGCAGACCCACGCTATCGGTAAAGAAACCCGGCGTCAGCAGCAGCGCACCGGCAAAGAGGATCATCGCCCCTTCGGCAAGCGGTTCGGTCGGATCCTTCAATTCGGACATGGATTGCCGCAGCCGCCCAAGTACCTGTGCGCCCTGTGACCGGACCAGAATTGTTCCCAGAACTGCGGTCAGCACCACGATCGCCAGCGTTGGCCATAGCCCGATCAACCCGCCCACCTGAATGAACAGTGCGATTTCGATCATTGGCACCGCCAGAAACACCAGAAACAGCCACATGACCGCACCCCTCTGTCAATCATCGGGCCAAAGGTGGACTTGACCCCGATGAGCACTTACATAAGGACGACAGAGCAGCCTTGCCATGCCTGACGCCCCAAGAAAGAGGACGCCATGAATTCGCCCATTATTCAGTTGCTGGTCCTTGCCGGGATCGCGATCTTTTTGATTCTGCGGTTACGCAGTGTGCTGGGGACGCGCGAAGGCTTTGAAAAACCGCCCGTAGCCCTGCCAGCCGACAGCAAGCGCAAGGGGCGACCTGATTTTGAAGTGATCGAAGGCGGCCCGGACCGCGATATCACCGACCATGTCCCCAATGACAGCGATGCGGCCTCTGCCCTGGCGTCGATGAAGGGTGTCGATAGTGCATTCAATGTCCGCGAGTTCCTGCAAGGTGCGCGCGGGGCCTATGAAATGATCCTGATGGCGTTTGAGCGTGGCGATCTGAACGCGGTCAAGCCGTTCATTGCTGCTGAGGTTTACGATGCCTTTGCCGGTGTGGTGGCCAATCGTGAGGCTGAAGGCCTCAAGGTCGAGGCGACATTTGTGGGCATCAGCGATCTGACGCTGAAGGACGCCACCTTTGACCGCGATAGCCGCGAGGCCGAGATTTCGGTGCGGTTTGTCGGGGAAATGACCGAAGTGGTCCGTGACCGCGCTGGTGCGATTGTCGAAGGCAGCACGTCGGCGATCAAGCGGCAGAAGGACATCTGGACCTTTGCCCGCGTGATGGGCAGCGATGACCCCAACTGGATCCTTGTCGCCACGAGCGAGTGATCGCGGGCGCTGCGGGTCGGGGTGTGCAAACAGATGCAGACGACCCGCGCCGTTACCTATGAGGGACTGACCGGTTGGGCCGCAGATGATCATGCTGCGGCTTTGACCGTCTTTCGTGCAACGATGACGTCTCTGACGGCCCCAGATTGGCGCGAAATGCGCGCTGCCGTTGATGTGGCGACTGATGCACGCGCGTTCTTTGAGCAATGGGCGGTTCCTTTGATGGTTGGGCCGGAGACTTTTTTTTACGGGATATTTCGAGCCTGAATTGGCCGGATCGCTGTTCCGGGATGACGGGTTTACCGTGCCGGTGCATGCCATGCCCGATGATTTGCCAGAAGGTCCGTGGCTGACCCGGCGTCAGATTGAAGAGAGCGGCGCGTTGAACGGACATGAAATCTGTTGGGTGTCAGATTCGCTCGATCTGTTTTTCATGCAGGTTCAAGGCTCTGGCCGCGTGCGGCTGGCTGATGGACGCGTCATCCGGTTGGGGTTTGCAGGGCGCAATGGTCAGCCATATCATTCTATTGGCACGGAGTTGATTGCGCGGGGGGTCTGTCCTGCGGCGCAGATGAGTATGCAGGTGATCCGCGACTGGGCCGCACAGCATCCGGAGGCCGTGCAATCGCTGCTTTGGTGCAATCCGAGCTATGTGTTTTTTCGTGAAATGGGCGGGATTGCGCCGGAACAGGGCCCGATTGGTGCGCTGGGCGTGTCGGTGACACCGCTGCGGACGCTGGCCGTCGATCCGCTGCACATTCCCATGGGTGCGCCGGTCTGGATCGAGACGGCGGGGTTGCGTCGGTTGATGGTGGCACAGGATACCGGTTCTGCGATCAAGGGGCCGGAGCGCGCCGATGTGTTTTGCGGCACCGGGGCTGAGGCGGGCGCACAGGCGGGGGCTATGCGTGATCGCGGCCGGATGTTTGCCCTGCTGCCGCGCGCCATGACGGGTCTGTGATGCGCAGGCCGCGCCATGTATCGCAGGATGAAAAGGCGTTGTGGGACCAGATCGCTCGCCATGCCAAACCGCTGGGTCCGTTGCGCCGATCCGCCGTCGAAGCGCCCGTAGCGCCACGTCAGATACTACGGGACGATATCCCAAATCCGTCCCTGCCTCTGATGCCGTTTCAACTGGGTCAGGCTGTCGATCATCGCCGGGGCCATGACCTGCTGGCGTCTTTGCCGGTCCGCTTGCAACAGGCGCCTTTGCAAATGGATGCGGGCGCCTATGGCAAACTGAAGCGCGGCAAGCTGGCGCCTGAAGGCCGGATCGACCTGCATGGCATGACTTTATCCGAGGCATATCCAGCTTTGATTGATTTCATCGCCGCGTCCTTTGCCGCGAACCGCAGGCTGGTGCTGGTCATTACCGGTAAGGGCAAGGTGCGGGATGATTTCGACCCTGTTCCGGCTCGTTTTGGGGTATTGCGCCATCAGGTGCCGCAATGGTTGGCTTTGCCGCCGATTGGGTTGATGGTGATGCAGGTCATCCCGGCGCATCTCAAGCACGGTGGGCACGGCGCATATTACGTCTATTTACGCCGTCGCCGCTAGGCTCGTCCGGACCATGCGCATCGCGATTGTGCCGCAGATCGCCGCGAGGACGAAATAAACCGCGAAGCCAATCATCTGCACGGGAAAGTCGATTCCACGGTCGATCAATACGCCGCTGATTCCCGGTCCGATGGCCGAACCAAAGACCATGACTGCGGCTGCCACAGCCTTGATCGCGCCGATGTGACGGGTGCCGTAATATTCAGCCCAGAACGCGCCGGGCAGCGTGGCCTGAATGCCGGAGCCGACCCCGAACAGCGCCATGCCGACCGCCGCCATGCCAATCCCTTGCGCCAGTGACAATACCGCAAAAGCAGCGGCATAGGGCAACATGTACCACGGCGCGAGTCGGCCGGTGCCGAAACGGTCGATGGCCCAACCTGAGGCAAAAGTGAAAATGATGGTCACAAAGGTATAAAGCGGCAACAGCGCGACAAATTCGGCGAGCGTCCAGCCTTTGACCTCGGCCAGATGAACCTGCTGAAAGAATAGCGCGGTGCCCCAGGTGGGCGGGCCGATCATCAGGGGGATCATCAGCCAGAACAGCGGATGGCGCAACGCCTGTGCGCGGGTCCAGTGCAGGCCCGACATGCCAGCCACTTGCGCGGATTCCGCGGTGGATTGCGGATTGCGTTCCTGCCGGAGCAACAGGTTCGTGGCCGGGATGGTGATGAGGACCAGACCGGCGGCAATGACCCATGTCATCCGCCAGTCCATCATGACCAGAAGCGCCACGAAAAGCAGCGGCAAGACCGCCTGACCGAGCGCGAATCCCATCGAGGCAATGGAGATCGCCCGTCCACGCGTGGCGACGAACCAGCGTGCCATGGCCACGATGGCGATATGGCTCATCATGCCCTGACCGGCGAAACGCAGGCCAAAAATCACCAGAACGAGGCCCCAGACCCATCCGCCGGGCAATGCGGCCATGGCGAAACAAGCCAGTGCCAGCGCCAGCATGGTGATCATGCCAAGCTGGCGGGCGCGGAATCTGTCGGTCAATCCGCCAACCCAGATCATCGCGATGGCGGAAGCTGTCGTTCCCAGTGTGTATATGCCGCCCCATGCACCGTGGCTGAGCCCAAACTCGGCACGGATTTCACCGGCAAAGATCGAGATGAAAAATGTCTGGCCGTAGGAGGACGAAAACGAGAGCAAGAACCCGGCCAGAAGCCAAGTCCAGTTCGTCGTGAGAAAGCGCATGAATGACATGCGTGTTTCATCTGCGCCGATTCAGGGAATGGAAAGGGCTATTCGGATGTCAGAGCACATAGCGGCTCAGGTCAGCCGAACGGCTCAATTCTCCCAGATGCGTCTCTACAAAGGCCGAGTCCACAAGAACGACATCACCGGAGCGGTCAGGTGCTTCGAAAGAGAGATCCTCGAAAACCCGCTCCATTACGGTATATAGCCGCCTTGCGCCGATGTTTTCGACGGTGCGGTTCACCTCTGCCGCAATGCGGGCAAGGGCCGCGATACCGTCTGTGGTAAAACTGACCGTGACCTGTTCGGTTGCCATCAGCGCGGAATATTGCAGCGTCAGCGCGTTGTCCGTTTCCGTAAGAATGCGCACAAAATCCTGTTCGGTCAGCGCGCGGAGTTCGACACGGATCGGCAGGCGACCCTGAAGCTCTGGCAAAAGGTCAGATGGTTTGGCAATGTGGAAGGCGCCTGAGGCGATGAACAGAATATGGTCGGTCTTGACCGGCCCGTGTTTCGTGCTGACGGTTGTGCCCTCGATCAGCGGGAGCAGGTCGCGCTGCACGCCTTCGCGGCTGACATCGGCACCGCGTGCTTCGGAACGGGCGCAAACTTTGTCGATCTCGTCCAGAAACACGATGCCGCTTTCCTCGACTGCGGTGATCGCGGCGCGGGTGACGGCCTCGTCATCCAGCAGTTTGTCGGCCTCCTCGGCGACCAGCAGTTCGTGACTATCGGCGACGCGGAGTTTCTTGCGGGTCTTGCGCCCACCAAAGGCCTTGCCAAAGATGTCGCCCAGATTCATGCCCGGGGCCATGCCCGGCTGACCCGGAATTTCAAAGGCCTGCATCGGGTTTGAGGTATCGGCGACCTCAACCTCGATGATCTGGTCATCAAGTTCGCCAGTCTTGAGTTTCTTGCGGAACATCTCGCGCGTGGCTTCGCGGGCTTCGCTGCCGGCGATGGCGGCAATCACCCGGTCTTCAGCAGCCTTTTGTGCCCGCGCCTTGACGTCCTCACGCATCTGGCTGCGGGTCTGGGCGATGGCGATATCCACCAGATCACGGATGATCTGTTCGACGTCGCGGCCGACATAGCCGACTTCGGTAAACTTGGTCGCCTCGACCTTGATGAAGGGGGCGCGGGCGAGTTTGGCGAGGCGGCGGCTGATCTCGGTCTTGCCGACACCGGTGGGGCCGATCATCAGGATGTTTTTCGGATAGACCTCATCGCGAAGATCGTCAGAGAGTTGGCTGCGCCGCCAGCGATTGCGCAGGGCGACGGCCACCGCGCGCTTGGCATCTTTCTGGCCGATGATGTGGCGGTCAAGCTCCGAGACAATCTCGCGCGGGGTCAGGTCGGTCATGGCGGCATCCTTCTGTCACGTTGGATTTATGGCGGTTCGGGTAGAAAACCAAGGGGCGAATACGATATTGACATATTGTATATACACCCGACATTTTGCGATATAATTCAGTCTGATCAGACGACCCGCTGCTAGATGTGAACGTCATTGGGGAGGTGAGGGGATGAAGCGAAAAATCTTGCGCAAAATCCGCGATGTGGCCGTCGCGCAACCGGCAAAGCCGCAGCCAAAAGAGCCGGAATGGTCCGATGTCACTGTCATTCCAAGGCAACCCAAGAAAATGATTTCGCTGCGGATCGACCCGGACGTGCTCGATTATTTTCAGGCGCAGGGGCGCGGCTATCAGACCCGGATTAATGCCGTCCTGAATGCCTATGTCGCGGCGATGCGGGGGCGGGACTAGGTCGCGGTCAGAGTCTCGACGGTCAGGTTTCCGTTGGTATAGACGCAGATATCGGCAGCAATCGCCATTGCCTTGCGCGCGATCTGTTCGGCGCCAAGATCACTGTCCATCAGAGCCCGCGCGGCGGCGAGGGCGTAATTGCCGCCAGAGCCGATGGCAGTCACGTCATGCTCTGGCTCTAACACGTCGCCCGCGCCGGTGATGACCAGAAGCACGGTGCCATCAGTCACGATCAGCATCGCCTCGAGCTTTTGCAGGTATTTGTCGGTGCGCCAATCCTTGGCCAGCTCGACCGAGGCGCGGGCGAGTTGGCCCGGCATCGCCTCAAGTTTCTTCTCGAGCCTTTCCAGCAAGGTAAAGGCATCGGCAGTCGATCCGGCAAAGCCCGCAAGAACATCGCGCCCACCGGGGGAAAGGCGCCGGACCTTGCGCGCGGTGCCTTTGATTACGGTCTGGCCCAGACTGACCTGACCATCGCCCGCAATCACCACCTGCCCGCCCTTACGAACGCCGATGATCGTGGTACCATGCCAGCCGGGAAAATAGGATTTGCTCATGCTGTGACCCCTGACGCGAAAAATGCCGCGAGTTTTATGAAAAAGGCGCCCGAAGGCGCCCTGATCCATGGCCGGCAGCGATTTCAGATCGCGCTGTCGATCCAGTTTTGCAGGGCAGCTTTGGGTGCGGCACCGGATTTGTTGGCTACAACCTGACCGTCCTTGAACACGAACAGCGCCGGAATACCGCGCACGCCCATCTGGGCGGGGGAGTTCGGGTTGTCGTCGACGTTGACCTTTACGATCTTGATTTTGCCTTCATATTCGGCAGAAAGCTCTTCAAGAGCGGGGCCGATCATTTTGCACGGGCCGCACCATTCGGCCCAAAAATCCACCACAACGGGGATCTTGGACTGACGCACTTCGGCGTCAAATGTTGCGTCTGTGACTGCTACGGTGGCCATCGGTGATGCTCCTTGGCGGAATGTATGAGATGAAAACCTATGGGGGTTATGGCGGAGATTCAAGGGTTTGTGGCGCGGCGCAAGGCCGCCATGACCAAAGCGGTTGGCAATGACATAAGATGTGCCTTTGCGGTCCACAATATTGCCATGTCGATCGCTCTGTCCGGATAAATCTGCTGCAACATTGCGCAATAGGCGCCCATTTGCCGCAGGATACCCTCTGGCACTTGATCGGCGTCAGCGGGGACGATGCGGTTTGTTTTGAAATCTATGGCGGTGACCCTATCCGCACTGACGAAAAGAAGGTCTATGGTGCCCTGTATGGCGTGACCGCCCAGTTCGGGAAGTTGCGCGGTCAGGCTGACCTCGTTCAGGCCATTGGCCTTGAATATCCCGGCGAGGGCGGGGTTGTCGATCAGGCGCAGGACATCGCCGATCAGGCTGTCATGATCCGGTAATAGCGCGGCATCCGGCATCGCATCGAGGAGCGCATGGGCATAGGCCGCCCGGTCCGGTCCCGCAACGGCAGGAAGGTGTTCGAGCAGGAGGTGGATCACGCTCCCCCGGCTGAGCGCGGCATCGCGTTCTTCTGACTCCGCCTCGCCCGGCATAACCTTTGCGCCGCCAAGACCGGAGGGGGAAAGCGGCGCGTCACGTGCCGGAATTGCCGGAAGCGGGTCGAGTTGCGCCGGAATAGTGACGATCGTCGTGCGCTCTGGGGACTCGAACAACGGCAAAGCATCCCAGTCAAGATGACTGAAACGCAGGCCGGGGCCAGTGGGCATCTCGGCCTGTTCGGCCCCGGCATGGTCCAGCCCTTCGGCCACCATCGCGTGCCAGCTTTCGCCGCCCGCGCCGGTATCTCCGGCGGCACACACGATAAGCCAGCTTTCGGCACGGGTCATGGCGACATAGAGCAAGCGCCGACGTTCGTCCTCTTGGCGGGCCGCAAGATCGGCGCGTTTTTGTTGCATCAGGGGCGGCATGTCGGCGACGGAGGTTGCCCAGATCACGCCATCACCGCTTGGATAGAGGATGCGGCTATTGGGGGGTCGGCGTTTTGCGGTGTCGGGCAGGACGACGATGGGCGACTCGAGTCCCTTGGCCCCGTGTACCGTCATGACGCGGATCGCATCACCGGCGCTGTCGGTCTGGCGTTTCACCTCGAGCGAATCCGTTTCCATCCATTCGAGAAAGCCGGTGAGGCCGGGCACATTGGCGGATTCGTAGGCCATGGCCTGTGACAGCAGCGCGTCGATCCCTTCCTCTGCCTCGGTTCCCAACCGCGCGATCAACTGCCGCCGCCCGTCATGTCGGGTGAGGATCCGGTTGATGAGGTCATAGGGGCGCAGGAAATCGGCATGTTGGCGCAGGTCATCAAGCACGGCGCGGGTGTGGTTGTGGCCTTCGGCGCTGCGCAATGCCTCCCACAGGTAGGATTTGTCGGGGCGGGAATGCGCGAGGCCGAAAAGGGATTGTTCGCTCCACCCGAACAGAGGCGAGCGCAGTGCGCATGCAAGCGAGAGGTCATCTTCGGGCAGGGACAGAAACCGCAGCAGCGCGGCGATATCACGCACGGCAAGTTCGGCGCCGACGCGAAGCCGGTCTGCGCCAGCCACGCGGAGCCCGGCAGATTTCAAAGCACGGATAAGTTCAGAAAAAAGCTCTGACCTGCGCTGCACGAGAATAAGGATATCGCCTTCGGTGATGCGCCGCCGGGTATAGCTGCTATCCGCCATTCGGGCCGGAATAGTGCCTGTCTTGACCAGTTCTCGAAGTTTTTCAGCGATGTTTTGCGCCAGTTGCACGACATGATGTCGTTGACCGACCTGATCGACGGGGTCAGTCCAGTGGCGGCCATCGGCATCCTCTTTGACCGGGGCGACGGAGGGCCAAAGATCGACCCTGCCGGGCATTGCCTCTCTGAACGCGACATGGCTGGGCGGGGTATCCCCAAGTCCGGACAGATGCGGGCCACGAAAGACCAGATCGACGACGCGCAGGACGGCAACGGACGAGCGGAAAGAGTGTTGAAGTTCAAGCGGATTGAGGCCCTGACCTGTCACGGCCAGTTGCGCGGCAAAATGTTGTCGCATCTGATTGAATGCGGCGGGATCTGCGCCCTGAAACGAATAGATCGACTGTTTCTGGTCACCTACGACAAAGATCGTGCGCCGCCTGTCCGGATGCGCGCCGCTGCCTGCTGCAAATTCTTGCGTCAGGCTGCGGATCACGGCCCATTGACTTGGACTGGTGTCCTGCGCCTCGTCCACCAGTATATGGTCGATGCCACCGTCGAGCCGGAAAAGCACCCATTGCGCGACCTGCGGATCGGTCAGCAGTGCACGTGCGTTGCGGATCAGATCGTCAAAATCGAGCGCACCGCGCCATAATTTTTGCTGTTCATACCTCTGAACGAATACAGTCCCAAAGGCATAGAGCGCGCGGGTCCGCTCGACTGCGTCCAGCGCAAGCAGCAGTTGCCGCGCGGCTTGGGTCCGGTTCATCCAGTCAAAGACCGCCTCGGCATGCGGTTCTAACGCGATGACGGCAGCCTTGTGATTGGATTGAGGAAAGCGAGCGGCACGGGACTGACCTGAGAATTCGCCGCTCTTGTGCAGGAACAGATCAAAAAGTGACTCTAACCCAGCCTGTTCCGGCGAAACGAGGTCGATTGCTCGCAAGGCGGCGGTGAAATCGGTGTATGTCTTTGAAAGGTCGGCAAAGGCATCAGTCAGGTCGCTGACGATGCTGGATTCATGGCCAAGAAACGCGAGATCAATCGCATCCTGTCGGGTTGCGCCCGGATCGAGCCCATGCATCGATTTCAGGTTGGCGTCAGATGGCAGACGCGCAAATGCGTCTCTGTCATGCAGGATTGCGGTCAGGATCATGTCCAGATCATCGCCACTGACATGTCGCACCAACGCATCGACGATGCCAACGTCTGGCCCCATGGCCATCGTATCGACGACCTCTGCCCGCAGTAGCACGGCGGCACGTTCCTCAAGTTCCCGAAACTGCGGGCTGACCCCGGCTTCGCGTGGAAAACGCCGTAACAGACCGGCGCAAAAGGCATGGATCGTCTGGATTTTGAGCCCGCCCGGCACTTCGAGCGCTTGAGCAAAAAGCCGACGCGCCTCGCGCAGACGGGGCGTCCCGAGGTCTCCGTCGATACCCAGTTCCAGAAGTTCGGCGCGCAAAGATTCGTCATCCTGCATCGCCCAAGCCCCAAGACGCCGAAAGAGCCGGTTCTGCATCTCTGAAGCGGCGGCTTTGGTATAGGTCAGGCACAGGATGTTCTGCGGTGCGACCCCGTCTAGCAACAGGCGCGATACGCGGTCGGTGAGCACCCGGGTCTTGCCAGAGCCAGCGTTGGCGGAAACCCATGTCGAACTGGCCGGATCGGCGGCCTCGACCTGACGTTGACTGGCGGCGTTTCGCAGGATCATGTGATATCCTCAGCGGTGACCGGTGTCGCCTGATCCCATTCACCAAAGCGGGAAAGCTGGTCATAGTCGCTTGGGTCGGTGGCTTTTTGCATGGCCATACGAGCAGAATAGCCACGATCCGGCGCGCGCCAGCGGGCGATGAGGGTGCGAAACTCCTCCCAGACCTGAGCAGGCGGATGATCTTCGAGCGGCGCTGCGACTTCTTTGGTGCTGGCGCCCAAGCCGATATAGGCGGCACCCGCGATGGCACGCGGACCGAGTTTGGTGAAA
>Ga0105050_10002551_pt1 | contig 25904 bp, 29 predicted proteins | sample FRY01_FD_78088 | JGI IMG/M metagenome (GOLD analysis project Ga0105050, IMG submission 78088) | Freshwater microbial communities from Lake Fryxell liftoff mats and glacier meltwater in Antarctica - FRY-01 | ecosystem: Environmental > Aquatic > Freshwater > Ice > Glacier meltwater ...
CAGCACTCGCTTTGGGTTTTGAGGATTTGGGTCTCATCTTCGTTCCTTCGTCACTACGACGAGACCCAAATCCTCCTTAACTTACAACCTCAAATCTGTGCCACAGGTGCTGACGGGGAACACCCCCGAAAGTGCGCTAGGACGCGCCCTTACGGTCGGCCAAAATATTTTCTAAAACAATTAATAAGGGAGCCAAGATCCAAATGGCTACACCCGCAACGGGTTGCTGATTATAGCCTGCCAAAATCGATAGCAGCGTAACACACAGGTAAACGGACAGATGTGCGAAACCTCGCACCCGAATGCGAGCTGCCATTGCCGCGCCGTCGAACAGATATGTGCTTGCCGCAAGCTGACGGCATAGCGCGAATGATGCCAGAGCGTTGACCACCATCACCGCGTTAAACGCCAGCATTGCAGCATGGCTTTCATAATGATCAATGGCGAGGTTTGATGCAAAGGGGATGAACGACACCGCGCCCAATTGCAGGAAAGTCAGCATCGTCAAAGATACGGACCATTGCTTTGCCTTGCTTAGGAAAAAATGATTGTCGAACCAAACAACGACTATCATCATGAAACTGATGAGCCACGAACCGGTAATACGCGACCAATGCAAAATCAGGTCACTCGTTAATGTGATGTCGTCGGGCACCTCAAGTTCGATTATGAGAATTGTAGCAGCCACAGCGATGATACCGTCAGCAATTGCGGCAATGTGTTCCTTCTAGCTTTTTGGCAACCTACTGGTTCAAAAACAAACATGCAAACCGTGTCTAACATCACCCAAAATGCACATCTTGAGATGCTGCAGCGTAAACAATGCGTGAGCCGCTTAAAGTGCTCCTGCCATTATTTCACCGTAAAGGGAACGGCAGTACCTGTCGGTGATAGATAGGCTGCGTCGTCCTGCCGAGCCGGATTCTCCAGCCGATAGCATCCGACATCGGCGGCGCACCGCACTCAGGGCTTTTTTAATATCACCCTATTCCCACGGGAACATACGACATCGGATAGGGTTAGGTCCGAAAGCACAGCCGACATCTCCCAAACACCACATCGGCATTTTGCACCTCTCCCCAATTTAACTTTGAAATGTATTTGATATGCACATTGAACAGGCCTCATTCCAGCGAACAACTTATCGATACCGTAGCACGCGGCCGTGGCTGATTTTAGTGCTTTGCGCGGCAGCTTCAATCATGATGAGCCATGCGTCGCGATTGGTGTCTGATACGACTGAGATAGTGGTTTCGCCGTTCGATTCCGAAACGGTAAAACCCAGATTAAATGATCTGCCAGTTTTGTTAGGCACCATCACACCGAATTGTCGTTTCGAAATAGCGATGTTGGTTAACTGCGACATACAGGCTGATAAACGCCAAGCACGTGGAGAAATTTTGGTGGCCGAAATAGAGGACACCCAAGCTGATCAACTTCAGCGGCCGATAGGCTAAGCAGCTACTTTCAGGAATGTCATCCAGCACCGCACCATCACCTCTTGAACAAACAACAAATTGGGAGGCGGCTAACAATCGGTCGGCATTCTTTGTAGCGATTGTACTGGCTTCGGCATGGACTGTTTTGAGCATCTGGCTGTCGCGCGCTTGGCTGATCGATCTCCAGCATCTTACGACACCATTTCTGGCGATCTTCACGCTGACCTTCATTGCGTACGTACCAGGGTTCATGAATGCATTCTTGCTGTCCAGCTTGGTCCAGCAACCCGTCCACGTCCCCCATCCGCATGACGTTTACCCGTCTTTGACTGTCATTATTGCCGCGTTCCAAGAGGAGGCAGTCATTGCAGCAACGCTGCGCAGCCTGCGGGAGGTGATATATAACGGGTTAATCGAGGTGATAGTCGTCGACGATGGATCGGACGATCGGACAGCTATGGTGGCGCGGGAAAGCGAAGCAGCATTTGCTTTACTGGACAAGTTTACCTTCCGCGTTCTTCAACTGGAAATTAACGGGGGAAAGGCGGGGGCGCTGAACAGCGGCTTGGCATTGGCCCAACACGACTTGATCATCACGATTGACGCCGACACGACCCTTGAACATGACAGCATCGCGATTCTTGTAGACCGGCTTCAATCAGCCACTGGAAATACTGTGGCCATCGCAGGCGCGGTGCTGGTTGCCAATGCAAAGGAAAGCCTGATTGCCGGCGCGCAGCAATGGGATTACCTTCACGGCATTGCGGCCGTCAAACGTATGCAAGGGATGTATGGCGGCATCCTCGTCGCTCAAGGCGCGTTTTCGATATATGAACGGCACGCAATCTTAAAAGTCGGTGGCTGGCCGGATTGCGTGGGCGAAGACATAGTCCTGACCTGGGCGTTGCTTCAACGCGGTTACCACACGGGATATGCCGAAAATGCCATAGCATGGACTCGGGTCCCGCAAACGGTGCGCGGTCTGGCGCGCCAGCGCAAGCGATGGGCCCGCGGTATGATTGAAGCACTCTCGACTTACCCAAAACTGCTGTTCCATTTTCGGCTGCGCAGCATGTTCATTTGGTGGAATCTTTTGTTTATCATGCTGGACACGACCTTCACGCTTCTTTTCATTCCTGGCTTGCTTTTGGCCCTGTTCGGCCTTCTCTGGATAGCAGGGCCAATCACGCTGTTGGTCTTGCCTCTGGCGGCAATGTGGAATGTTGTGATCTACCGGATGCAATCACGTATGCTTCGCCTGCAAAACATTCAAATGGACCGAAGCCACTCCGGCTTTTTGTTCTACATCATCATGTACCCAATGCTGATGCAGCCTATCTCGCTGTGGGGGTATTTGTCGGAATTTGCGGGCCGTAAAAAAGAATGGGGTGTGGCATGAAAACGCTGACCTTTGCATTAGTCTTGTATGCACTTTGCTCTCCCCAAACAGCATCTGCGCAAGCACAGCCTGCCGTGGGCGGTGAAGTCTTCGCGTCCACGGATAGCGACGGCACGGACATCGCGAGAGTTGCGTTGAACTTCGACCTGCGGAACCGATCTGATGAAGATTATCTTGGCATCAGTCTCGAGGAAGCTCGTTTTCGCTCAAGCGACGGTAGTTCGGATAATCGCCAGCGCGTGTTCTTGCGGGCGTCGGGCAATATGAGCGGCTGGACGCTGCAAACCCGCGCAGGTACCGACGGCCACACGGTGATTGGCAGCCTATCGGCGCATGATGATGCGAAGCTCCGCAAGGAAGTCTTCATTGAACGCGACATCATTGAAACAGCGCTTGGATTGGACCAAGGCATCTACACGACTTTCGCCGGTGCAGCCATTGATTTGCCGGTCAACGAACGCAATGTTTTCACAGTTCTGGCGGGATACCAAACATTCAGGGGGCGTAACAACCGCATCCACTTTCGCGGCAATTTCGTGCATAGTGTGAAATCTGATTGGGGTCTGACCGCGCAATTACGCGGGCGCTATTTTCACAGTAGCGTGCCGTTCGAAGGCGGATACTACTCCCCCGGATGGTATGCTGATGTAATGCCCGTTGTGCAGGTACGCCGGTTCGTGAGCGGATGGGAACTGGTCGGTGCAACCGGATTGGGTGTCCAGAGGGACAGCGAAACCGATTGGCGTCAGTCCCGCTTTTTGCACGCGCGCTTCTCCAGTCCGCGCAAGGGTCAATGGTCGGTACAGGGGTCATTTTCGTACAGAAATTCACCGTCTGATAACGCCGTCAATCAAAGCGGATACAGCATCGGGCAAGCAATGTTTAGCGTCCTGCGGCGGTTTTGATATCATCAAAGCCGATTGGCAATTTCGAACTGTCCTTGCGGCTAAACCCGCCCTTACCACTAATGATGGGGAGCTTTTTGGGTAGCGGGCAAATAGGCCATGCCGCTTATAGCGGATGATTATCCCACAGCTGCACGATCGTTATGGTGTGTATGATCCCCAGGAGCAGATAAGTTAGCACCACAGGATGGCGAAAAGTGCGATATGTGACCGGGACCGCCAATATTGTCGCGACCTGAAACAACAGCAGAGGCACTGCGAATGTGGGGAACATACCTGTCAGCAATATTAGGGAAAATACCAAAGCTGCTGCATAAATCGCTGATAAGGCACTGCGTGCCGGCGATGGCGGACCAAACAGGCCGCGTACCCATCGTGTATTTTTGTAAAAGCCAAAGCATATGAATGCGAACAGCGCTACGTTAAGTATGCATGAAACCACCCACATATATCATCCCCACCTTCGCCTCTTTGCAAAAGCTTGCCGACGGATGACAGATAGCGAGAAACTTGCATATTTGGTAAAAAATTGTTGCCAAACTGGCTGTATAGAATCCGCAGTACCCGATGACAAATATTCTGCGGCGGTGCTGGCATAGCGGATAAAGCTAGCCGTCGCTGTGAGCTGATCTCTCCGCGCACTATACAACGCTTAGTCACCAGCACAGGAAGAAAAATGTTGTGAAGTCAGCGTTTGTGGTGCCGCCTATAGGATTCGAACCTACGACCCCCGCATTACGAATGCGATGCTCTACCAACTGAGCTAAGGCGGCGCGTGGCTTTTTGGCCAAGGGGGTCCGCATAGCCATTTGCGTAGCTGAGTTCAAGTGACCTTACACCAAAACACCCCGACAGCCTTATCGGCTATCGGGGTGCGGTTCGCGTCAGGCTCAGGGGGCCTGACGCGATGGGGATGGGCTTAACGCAGCAAGTTCAAAACGCCTTGCTGGCTCTGGTTGGCTTGCGCCAACATCGCGGTCGATGCCTGCGCGAGGATTTGAGCTGATGCGAGCTTCGTCGATTCTGCCGAGAAATCCGCGTCCTGAATGCGCGACTTGGATTCCGTCAGATTTGTGGCGGTCGATGTCAGATTGTTGACGGTAACATCCAGACGGTTTTGGACGGCGCCGATTTTGGCGCGTTCCGACGCTACAGTATCAATTGCGGTATCGAGCAGATTTAGCGCCGTGCCTGCGCCTGCTTCGGTGGAAAGATCAAGCGCACTAAGGCCAAGTCCGGCCGCATCCATAGCTACCAACGCAATATCAACGGTTTCAGCACTTTCGATGCCAGTCTGAATCTTGATGGTGCTTGCAGCACTCAATAGGCTTGTGCCGTTATATTCGGTTCGACCGGTGATATCGCCGATCTGGGCGATCAACGCATCGGATTCTGCCTTAATTGCTGTGCGATCCGACGCTGCGGAAGTACCGTTGGCCGACTGAACCGCGAGTTCACGTATACGGATAAGGATATTCGAGACTTCGCTCATCGCGCCTTCGGCTGTCTGCGCCAGCGAAATACCGTCATTGGCGTTACGCACTGCCTGATTCAGGCCACGTACCCTCGCGTCCATGCGCGTGGCGATTGCAAGGCCAGCGGCGTCGTCTTTAGCGGCGTTGATACGCTTGCCGCTTGAGAGGCGCTCCATGGCGGTGCCTAGCGCGTTATTCGCGGTACGTGAGGCGTTTTGGGCGCGCAGGGCGCCAACATTGGTGTTGATGACTGTCATGTTTAATCCTTTTGCTGTCGCTATGAGTGGGGCGGCCCGGGGGGTGTGAGCAGCCTCCACACAAGAAACGACGCAGGCTGACATCGCTTTAATATGCCACGTCGAAAATTTGGCGCAGGGCAGTCCTAACGCGCCGAAAAGCATTGAGGAAGCTAAGGTTTAGAGAACTGGCACGGCGTTTGCATAGGTGTGCGGAAAGGCAATTCCGCCTGTGGACCACAGTATATGTTGACGATTGACCAAAGCCGGCTTTTACAAATGCGCTCCTCTATCCTGAACCAGAATGACGCGCTTCGGCGCGCTGCTGGACGCGATAGTCCTGCTGGAACAACCGCAGAGACAACAGTGTTGGCGACACCCTTTGCACAAACCATGACCGAAGCGCTTCAGGTGGTGAGCGTTCAACAAGGCAAGGCCAGCGATTTGTCCGCCGCCTATGAGCGCGGCGAAACAAACGACATCGTTGCCGTCATGGTCGAACGGCAAAAAGCATCGATTGGCTTTGAAGCTACGCTTCAGGTGCGCAACAAGCTTTTGTCTGCCTATCGCGACATCATGAACATGCCAGTATAACAAATGGCGGACCAACAGATACTGGCCGCTGATGCACCCATTGCCGGCTCAACCTTGTCACGAAATGCTGCATTAGGCGGCAGTTACGGTCTTGATAGCCTACGCGGTCTTGGGCGACAGCCTGCTGTGCGCAAGGCGCTACCGCTGATTGCACTCACAGGCGCGGTAGGTTTAACAGCGCTCACCTATTTCGCCCTGAGCGCCCCTGCACAAGCGCCCTTGTTCCAAGGCCTGGCCGAAGCTGACAAGGCTGCGGTCGCAGATGCGTTGCAGGCGTCGGGCATCAGCTACACCCTTGATCCCGCGACAGGCGCATTGTCCGTGGACGCAGGTAAGATCCACGAAGCGCGCATGTTGCTTGCGGGCCAAGGCCTGCCCAAGGCACAGCCCAGCGGTGATGCGGTCATGGCATCACTGCCCATGGGTTCAAGCCGTGCGGTCGAAGGCGAGACATTACGCGGCGCACGGGAGGCTGATCTGGCGCGCACCATTGAGGCCATAGATTCCGTCAAAACAGCGCGCGTTCACCTAGCGACCCCCGAAGCCAGCGTCTTTGTCCGCGAAAGCCGCGAGCCTGCGGCATCGGTCATGCTGACGTTACAGCAGGGCCGCAGCCTCTCCGCAGCGCAGGTACGCGCCGTCCGTCACTTGGTCGCGTCATCGGTACCCAATTTGTCGGCAGATGCGGTTTCCGTCATCGACCAAAGCGGCGCATTGTTATCGTCCGATCAGGCCAGCGCTGACGACCGCATGTTTCAACTGCAGTTGCAAATGGAGGAACGCTATCGTCAGGCGGTCATCGCCTTGCTGACCCCCATTGCAGGATCCGGCAATTTTTCCGTCGAAGTTCATGCTGATGTCGATGCCAGTGAAAGCCAGTCGACGCGCGAAACCTACCCCGAAAATGACCGCGCCCTGCGCAGTGAACAAAGCAACAAGTCCATCAGTGGTGCAGCTGCAGAAGCAGGTGGCATCCCCGGTGCGCTCGCTAATCAGCCGCCGCCTGCTAGCCAGCTTGTAGCCGCGCCGCCAGCCGCAAATGGTGCCCCCGGAGCTGCGCCCACACAAAGCGAGGAAAATTTCACGCGCAGCTTTGACGTTGGCCGCGAAATTGCCGTGACACATCAACCGCAGGGTAGCCTGCGCCGTTTGTCCGTGGCCGTGGCGCTCAAAGATGGAAAAGGTGCAAAAAAGCGGTCGGCGGCTGAAGTCACTGCGCTCGAAAATCTTGTAAAGGGGGCCGTCGGCTTTAAAGCCGATCGCGGCGACGTGGTCGCCATTTCTGCGCGGCCCTTTATCGAAGAAACCCCAGCGGTCGTCAGCTTCTGGGATCAGCCGTGGTTCTTCCCGCTGGTGCAACAGGTCGGCGCTGTCCTTGGCGCTATCGTTGCATTTTTCCTGATTGGTCGCCCGCTTGTCAAAGCCGTCAAGGCGCGGATGGCCGCAGCCAAGGAACGTGCGGATACCAAACAGCAGCTTTTGGCCGCCGCGCCGCACCGGCCACATTCCCCCAATGGCATTGTAACCATCGACATGATCAAGGCGGCGCCAAGCTATGAGGCGCGTGCCAATCTCGTGCGCACATTTGTGAAGCAAGATCCTCAACGGGCCGCGCTCGTTGTCCGTCAAATGTTGAGCCAGCGCGCCAATGGATGAAGATCTCGACATTGATACAGTCGTCGCCCCGCCGCCCCGTGTAGCGGACGGCGGTCTGTCCGCAGCGATCCTGCTGATGCTGTTGGAGGACGGCGACAGCTCGGCCGTCTTGCAACATCTTGAGCCGGCCGAGGTCAAGTCGCTTGGCAAAGGCATGTTCGAAGCGTCCGGGGCCACCGAAGCAGATGTCGAACATGCGCTGGAGTTGTTTGTGCAAAATAACCGCGATGTCTCGACCCTCGCAGTCGGCGCGCCTGTGCGCATTCGCGGCATGATGAACCTCGCGCTGGGTGATTCAACAGCAAACCGGATCTGGTCGGAAATCGCACCACCCGCGACCGCCGCACCATCGCTAGAATCGCTTCAGTGGCTTGATGGCCGTTCCATCGCGAAGCTGGTTTCGACCGAGCATCCGCAACTGGCTGCGATCATTCTGTCCGCTCTGTCCGCCGAAGTCGCCGCAGAAGCCGTAAGCGGCTTGGACGAAACGATGCAAGCCGACCTTCTGTTTCGCGCGGCCACGCTTGGTCCTGTGTCAGCAGCGGCCCTTGCCGATATCGAAGCCATTCTTGCGAGTTACAGCAGCAGCGGTTCGCAAAACCCGCTCGTCAACCTCGGCGGCCACGGTGACGTCGCTAAAATCGTAAATAATCTTGACCGCCCTCAAGCTGAAAAGCTTCTGAAAACTATCCGTAAAAAAGACCGTCGTCTTGCTGATCAGATCGAAGATGGAATGTTCATTTTTGCCGACCTTGCAGGATTGGACACAAAATCACTTGGCGCTGTCATGCGCAATGTCGAGGCGGACCGTCTTGCGTTGGCCATCAAGGGCGCAGATGCGGCGCTTGGTGAACGGATATTGGCCACGCTGTCGGCGCGCGCGGCACAAACCATAACCGACGAAATCGCCGAGATGGGCCCTGTTAGCCGTAATGATGTAGAAGAAGCGCAAAAGGCAGTCGTTCTGGTCGCGCGCAGCATGGCTGCATCAGGCGAAATTATGCTGGGCAAGCAGAGCAACGATTATGTCTGATCCCCGCCCTGTATCGCTTGCACAATATTTCGATGACCGCAGCGGGTTTCGTCAACGCGACCATCGGTCCGTGCCTGTTCCGTCCGTTATCAGTGTTACGGATCCCTATACGGCTGGGCTGGCCGACGGGCAGCAGATGGCCGAAGCAGCGTTTTCGCTTGAACGGAAACACTATTGCGAATTGGTCGCCGCTACAGAATCATTGCGTGTCGAGGACAATGCGGAAATTGTTTTCCTGTTGGATGCCATCATCCGCGACGTCGTCACACGCATCTGCGGGAACATCGATATTGATGCTGCCTATCTGCAAAGCCAAATTGATGCGGCAACAGCCGTCTTGACCGAAGCGGATACAAACCGCACGCTGCACCTGAACCCCGCCGACCTCGCGTTGCTAAGCCATGCTGACCTGCCCATAGCGTGCGTCGCGGATCCGGATTTACCGCGCGCGACGCTGCGCATTGCGTGTTCCGATGGATGGATTGAGCATGGTCCGGCCTTTGCCCTTGACCGGCTGAAGCGCGCCCTCAGCGATACCGAGGTTGAGGCATGACGCGGCTCGCCAACATCCTATCCAGCCGTCGTGACCTGGCGCACCTCATCGACACAGCGCCCTGCCGCGTTGGCCGGCTGGCAACGATGCACGGACAATATTGCGAAGTGAGCGGGTTCCCCTATCCGCTTGGCACAGGAACCAGAATGCAGACCACCAATGGCAGTTATGCCGAAGGTGAAGTCGTCGGCTTTCAAGGCCAGCGCGCCATCATTCAGCCCTTGGGCGATGTTGGCAGTATCGCCAGCGGTGCAGCAGTGTTCGCTGACGGTCGGCATGATATGATCGCAGTCGGCGAAGAATTGCTTGGCCGGGTTATAGACGCCCGCGGTAAGCCGCTTGACGGAGGCGCGCCACCCACGTGCACGCAACGCCAGAACATCAGCCGCAGGGACAGCAATCCTCTCGACCGTGGCCGTGTCGTAAAAGCTATCGACTCCGGCGTGCGTGCCATCAACGCATTGCTGACCATTGGCGAAGGCCAAAGGGTCGCGATCGTTGCTGGCTCCGGTGTTGGAAAATCGGTTCTGATGGGGCAAATTTTGCAAGGCGTAGATGCGGACGTCATCGTCGTGGGACTGATCGGCGAACGGGCGCGTGAAGTCACCGATTTCGTCGAAAACAAACTCAACGCGACCATCAAGGCAAAGTCAGTGGTGGTCGCGGTGACTGCTGACCAAGTGCCGTTACTTCGCTTGCGCGCCGCCATGCGGGCAACCGCGATAGCCGAATATTTTGCGGCAACAGGTGAGCGCGTTTTGCTCATGATCGACAGCCTCACCCGCATCGCCCATGCACAGCGGGAGATCGGACTTGCGACGGGTGAACCGCCCACGATGAAGGGCTACACGCCCTCCTCGCTCGCGCTTATCCCCCAGCTGGTTGAACGGGCAGGCGTTGACCGGCATTCAGGCGGTTCCATTACTGCCATCTATACCGTCCTTGCCGATGGCGGAGATTTGGAAGATCCCGTCGTCGACGCTGTGCGCGCGATTGTGGACGGCCATATCATATTAACGCGAACACTTGCGGAAAGCGGCGTTTACCCCGCGATTGATATCGGCAAGTCATTGTCGCGCCTGATGCCCGACATTGTTGACCCGGCGCACCTCGCCGCCGCCGCGCGCTTCCGGCAATATTGGTCCAGTTATGAACAAAGCAGCGATCTGGTCATGCTGGGCGCATATGCACAGGGCAGCGACCAGGTCCTCGACCGAGCGATCGCACAAAGGCCCGCGATGCTTGACTTCCTCAAGCAACCCATGGGGCAGATTGTCGCCTTTCCAGAAGCGAAGGCTGCGTTGATTGATTGGATGGACGCATGATTGCGGCCAAGCGTTGGAAACGCATCCAGACAGTGCGCGCGATCCAGCGGCAGATTGCAGAGCTGCAATTGAGCCGGTGCGAGAAAGACGTCAGCAGTTTGGCTGACCTTGGTCAACGCATTGCACTGATTCGTAATACAGCCGTTGCTTCAACGGGCCTCGAAAACAGCGCCGTGTTGCGCGCGCATTGTGAACTGACGACCCGCCTTGATGGCGCGCAAGCAGCTTTGGCCGCATCGCAAAACAAAGCGGCGGAGGCACGCGACCGCCAGTCCACGGCGGTTCGCGACGCCAAGCAGCGTGAAATGGCTGTCGAGAAAATCGCGGTTTCTGCGAACGCCGATGCGGAAAAGCGCGCCTCCGAGCGTCAGAATAAATCGCGTATCTTCCGCAAAACAAAGGTCCGGGGGAGCGGCGTATGATCCCTGCTATCTCCTCCGCCGCCGCCTTGTTCGCCGCCCACTGTTCGGAGCAGCCCGTCGCTCCGCAAGGCGAGACATTCCAGAACATCTTTAACGACGTCGTGCCGCTGGATGAAGCAGCCGACGCTCTAGATGCCACTGCAACGAGAGCCGTTCCGACAAATAGCGTAGGCGACGTCGCAGAATCTTTTCTAGGTCTAGCCAAGCCTGCGCCAGCCGCAGCTAATCCCGCATTGGCTTCCGCCATCCAAAGCGAGCCAACCTCAGACGAACCAATGGACGAGAGCAATGTCCTGATGACGCAGGTTCCGCAACTCACGCCGGAAATGTCCGTCCCGCAAGTAATTGCAGCCGCGGCAAAGGCAATCACGCCCCAGACCGAAATAGCCAAGCAAACCGAGAATAGCACGCCGCAACCGACGGGTAGCGCTATCGCTGCCCTGACACCTGGCCGAAACGAGCGGCGCCAGCGACTTTCGGCGCCATCGCAAAAAGCCGCCAATGATGTGCCGCTAGTCCCGAAAAACGAAACGAGGGCCGCGGTGGTTGCCGCTGATCTGCCAATGCTGGATGCTGCCCCCGATGTTGCGGTCGCTCCAGCGCCTGCGTCGCCCAGCACATTCCAGGCATCGCCTTCCGTTGCCGTCAGCACGCCCGATGTACGCCAGCTCTATTTGACGCCTGATAATCAATGGATTGATACGCTGCGCAACGAGATCGTGAGCAGCCCGGCGCGGGACAACCAACTGCAATTCACGCTGAAGCCAGAGCATCTTGGCAAGCTTGATGTCATTTTGACCACACAAGATGGCAAGGTCGACATCCGGTTCGATACAAGCACATCGGCAGCCGCACAGATGCTGGCAACGGAACAGGTCCAGCTACTTGAGAGCCTACGCCAAGCCGGCGTGAAGGTCGGCCAGTTCGAAATGACGAACGGCCAGGATGGTGCACGCCAGCAACAGCGCCAGCAGCAAGACACAGAGACATCAGACCCCCAGTCCACCCCCCGGCCGAACACGCTTTCGAACGAAATGCGCGGTCGGTTCGACCTGAATGAGAGTGAAATAATGAGCAAACACAAAACATCTTCAGAACCGGGATCTTCGCCCAAAAAGCGAAAGAAGCTAATTATCGGCGCGGTCATTGGTCTTGGGCTTATCGCCGCCGGTGCGACAACGGGTGTGTATCTTGCAGGCGGCATCGCCTCCAAAACACCCGAAATTGACCCGCTGCGCCCAATGCTCGTCGAACGGAGCAAAGAACCGGAACCACCCGCAGAGGCTGGTGCGGAAGCCGAACCCTTGCTGAAAGAGGGAACCATTGCGGTCAAGCATGACCGGGTGCCAGTCGATCCCCGCAAATATGAAGTTACCTATGTGGGGTTGGAACAAAGCTTTACCGCCAATCTCGCCGACGGTGCTGGGTTTGTCCAATTGGGCCTTAGCCTTGCCACTTATTATGATGGCCGGGTGGTCCAGAATATTCAGCGCCAAAGCGTCCCTATTCGTTCGGCTGTGCTTATGGTCCTGTCGCAACAGGATGCAGCATCTTTGTCAACACCGCAGGGAAAGCAGCTTCTGCAGCGCGACCTGACCGCAGCGATTAATCAGGTCCTTCGCGAAAAAGAGGGCTTTGGCGGAGTAGAAAATGTCTACTTTTCGAACTTGGTAATTCAATGAGCGCGTCCCTTCTTCTCCGTCCGCGCACGTCGCAAGATGACTTTGGCTGGTTTCAACTACTGGCAAAATCACTAGCCAACGGGTTGCAGGATTTCCTGTCTGGTCCGGCGCAGCTGACGGCTTCGGCAGGCCCAGTGGCCAAAGGCCGTTTCTCCGAATGGTATCCCACGCAGAGTGCTTTTGGCGTTTTGCTGCCCTTCGAGCTTGGCAAGGATGCGGACGAAATAGTGATCTTTATTCCGGGCCCTTTGGTCAGTCAGGCACTTGATCTGCATTATGGTGGTTCAGGCGGCGCAGCGGTTCGTGAGGGTTTCACGCCATCAGAGTTGCGTTTCCTTTCCCGTTTAGCCGTTAGCCTTGTGCCGCATTTGGATGTGGCCAATAGCGACGCTGCTCCGCACCCTGCCCGCCCATTGGAAATGCAATGCGACGTCCATAGCTTCAACTGGCCGCGCTATCGCGATAGCATTGTTGTTGCGGATATTCAGGTTGCTGGACCCAATATTATGCCGGCAACGATCAGCTGCTTTATCGGCTACGCGCGAGCCAAGAAAATCGCTTTGCGGCTAGCCGGATCGAACCCGACACAGCTGCCGCCACAGCCCGAATGGCAGGCAAAGATGCGCACAGCAGCACAGCGCGTTCCCATTCCCGCAAGCGCGGTTTTGACGCAGGCAGATTTCCCCCTGTCCCGCCTGCTGGCGCTGCGCGCTGGCGATATCCTACCCGTTATGTTGCCGGCAGAAGTCCCGCTTTACGTAGCCGGACGCCGCTTTGCCCATGGTTCGATTGGCGAGTCCAACGGCCGTAACGCCCTGAAAATCGATTATATGGAAGGCCCGATAAATGAGTGACATGTCCGAAGCGCCGAATTTCCGGCAAGCAGACCGATCGGTCAAAATGGACCTCCTGGCAGACGTGTCCTTGCGGGTATCCGTCGAGGTCGGCTCCGCATCATTGACGCTCGCCGCCCTCCTTGACCTTGGCGAGGGCAGCGTTCTTGAGCTTGACCGTCAAGTGAACGAGCCGCTCGACCTATTGGTCAACGGAACGTTGATTGCAAAGGGCGAAATCGTCGAAACAAACGGCCGTTTCGGTATCCGCGTCATCGAAGTAGCCCAAGAAGGCGGCCGCCTGATGGGGCTGGAGGCGCGATCATGATCCTCGAATATTTCGGACGGCTACTGGTCGTCATGCCGCTCATTGCGGGCATGGTCTGGGGCTCATTATGGCTCTGGAAAAAGTTCCAGCTTGGCCTGCCGATGCAGACACAAAAAACCCGCACGGTGAATGTGCTGGAGTCCATATCGCTTGGTAGCAACGGACGTTTGCTGGTGGTCGAATTCGGCCGTGAGAAACTGCTCGTCGGCGTGTCGCGCGCGGGCATCACATTGTTGACGGCAACGGATCAGGACCTTCCGCATGCGTAGGTTGCTGACCATCTGCGTGTGCCTTGCCGCGCTTTGCGTGAGCCAGTCAGCATTTGCATCGCCGACGTCGATGGGGATGGAAAAGGCACTCGGCGCAGTTGCTGGTGATGGCCGCCCGCTGTCGTTGTCGCTGCAGATTTTGTTATTAATGGGTTTGCTGACGGTATTGCCGTCCCTTATCCTCATGATGACCAGCTTCACGCGGATCATCATCGTGCTTTCAATCCTGCGTCAGGCATTGGGTCTGCAGCAAACGCCGCCGAATCAGGTGTTGGTCGGCCTTGCGCTGTTTCTGAGCATCTTTGTGATGCAGCCCGTATTCACGACGATCAACAATCAGGCGCTGGAACCTTATGGCCGCGACGAAGTGAGCTTTGAACAAGCGCTCTCCACCTCCGCTAACGCCATGCACGGCTTTATGATCAAACAAACCCGCAAGTCGGACATCGCCTTATTCAGCGACATTGCCAGGGCTGGAAAATTTGCCAAGCCTGCCGATGTGCCCTTCTCCATTTTGCTTCCTGCGTTTGTGACAAGCGAGCTGAAGACCGCGTTCCAGATCGGCTTTATGATCTTTCTGCCCTTTTTGATAATCGACTTGATTGTGGCCTCCGCGCTCATGTCGCTGGGCATGGTCATGCTATCGCCGACGATTATTTCCATGCCGTTCAAGCTGCTACTGTTCGTGCTGGTTGATGGCTGGGCGCTAACAATGGGCTCGCTCGCCGGCTCGTTTGTGATGTAGCCATGGACCAGGATTTCTTCATCAATGTGGCGCAGCAAGCGCTCTGGATTCTCGCCCTTGGCTCCGCCCCCATTCTGATCCCTGCCTTGGCGGCAGGGGTGATTCTGGGGATGGTGCAGGCGGCCACATCCATCAATGAACAGACGTTGAGCTTCGTCCCCAAACTGGCGATTGTTGCGGTGGCGCTTGCTTTCTTTGGCTCGAGTATAATGATCCTGCTGGTTGACTTCACCAAAGATATTTTCGTCCAAATTCCGCTGCTGGTGCGATGATTCCTGTCGGACTGCAAAATGTCGAGGGGCAGTTGCTGATCTGGATGGTCGCGATGATCCGTCCCGGCGCGGCGTTTGTTGCAGCGCCGATGTTCGGTGCCAATGTCGTGCCCGTGCAATTGCGGCTCGTTTTGGCGCTTGCCGTCGGCATTCCCTCTGCGGCCATGGCGAATATGGCGCTTCCTGCCCAAGGCATGATTTCAATGCCCGGATTGTTCATGATTATGTCGGAAATCATGGCGGGGCTGGCACTCGGTTTCGTCATTCAGATTGCCTTTGCCGCCGCATTGGTGGCGGGTGAGGCAATCAGCAACGCAATGGGCCTTGGTTTTGCCTCGATGGCTGATCCGGCAAGCGGCCAAGCTAGCCCTGCGGTAGGCCAGTTTCTGTCCATGCTGACTATGTTCCTATTTCTGGCAGCGGACGGACATCTGGCCTTGATATCTATCGTTGCGGAAAGCTACCGCACCCTGCCACCCGGCGCGTCGTGGCTCTCATTTACAGCAATCGGTAGCATCGTCGAATTCGGTAGCCTGGCCTTTTCAGCCGGCCTGTCCATCGCGCTGCCCGTCGGCTTTGCCCTTGTCCTTGTGCAGCTGATCATGGCCATGATCGCACGATCTGCCCCCACGCTCAACCTGTTTGCCGTCGGTATGCCCGCTGCCTTGATGGCCGGCATTGCGCTGCTTGGCATATCGCTACCCATCATGGCCGACACGATAAGCCACGCGCTTCGCTTGGCGCTTGATCATGCCCAGATGATTGGTGGTGGCCGTGTCTGAAGCGCCCGATAAAGACCAGCAAACTCAAACGCCTACCCAGAAGCGGAAGGACGACGCGGTCAAGGAAGGCGATGTTCTAGCTTCCAAGGAATTGGCCACCGCGCTGATGATGGCTGCCGGTGCTGCTTGGATGATTGGCCTCGGCGCGTGGTTCTTCAGCGCGGCCAAGGCATTGCTAAAAGGGGGACTGTCGCTTGATCTTTCCGACCCCGACAATTTCCAGCCGCTCGACGCGCTGGTTGGGCCGCTGACGCAAATTGCGTTGCCGTTGGCTGGTCTGCTGCTCCTCTCCTTGATCGCCGCTTTTGCGGCGCCAGCCATGCTCGGCTCATTAGGCATGCGCGGCAAGGCAATGGCGCCCAAAGCTAGCCGCATCAGCCCCATTGCCGGGCTGAAGCGCATGTTCGGGATGCAAGGGCTGATTGAACTGTTCAAGGCCACTGCCAAGGTCGTCGTGCTGGGTTACGCCGGATATTGGGTGATTGCACAGGAAGTGGAATCGCTACCGGGGCTAGCCGCCGCCGACCCAGCGGCTGCCGTGGACATAATCGGTGGAAAACTGATCTTCACCATCGCGATATTGACCGCTGGCCTAATCCTCATTGCGCTTGTCGATGTGCCCATCCAATGGTTCCAGCGCCTCAAGCGGCTTCGTATGACGTTGCAACAGCTGAAAGAGGAAATGCGGCAGACAGACGGCGCGCCGGAATTGAAGCAAGCGATACGGGCGAAGCAGATGGAGGCCAGCATGTCGTCGGCGCGAAAGGGAATGGCCGATGCAAATGTCGTTTTGACAAACCCGACCCGTTTTGCTGTCGCGCTGCGCTATCGCCCCGGCATGGATGCTGCACCTGTGGTCGTCGCCCGTGGTCGGGGCGAAGTGGCACAGGCTATTAAGGCTATCGCTGCCGAAAAGAGCGTAGTGACCCTCGAATATCCACAGCTAACGCGTGCGCTCTATTTCACAACCCGCACGGGCAAAACGGTTTCCGAGGACTTATATGTGGCGGTCGCTGCAATTTTGGCGTTCGTTTTCCGTCTCGAATCTGCCCTTGCCCACAATGTGCAAAAGCCGGTGGTGGAAGTGCCCGCCGCGAAACGCTTCGACCAAGACGGCCGCCCGATGCCCTAAATCCTCAGCCGATTAAGCCGTATATCGCCGCAAGGAGTTTGATATGATTTCATCGATTGCAAGCAGCCTCGGCTTTGGTTCCGGCATTGACACAGTGGGGCTGGTCTCCGACCTCGCGGCGGCATCACGGGCGCCTAAAGTGCAGCGGCTCGACGCCTTGGCCAAGGCCAATCAGGCGAAGCTCAGCACGCTTGCGCAGGCGCGTAATGATCTCGACAGTTTTGCGGACTCCTTGGCATCGCTTACTGCGGGCGGCACCTTACGCAGCCAGCCGACGACATCCAATGACAGCGCGGTCGGGGTCTCTGCCAAATCCGGAACAATACTGGGCGGCCTCAACGCGCAGCTTACCGTGCAGACGCTAGCGAAATCGCAAACAAGCTATTCCGCGCATATTGCTTCGCGTTCGAACGCCATTGGTCAAGGGACACTGACGCTTAATGTTGGAGGCAGTAGCCATGTGGTCACCATAGATGCGGCGAACGACAGTCTCGACGGCCTTGCCAGCGCGATCAACGCAACCAGCAGCGGCGTCCGCGCAAATATCATCAACGATGCTGGCAATTTTCGATTGGTTGTGAAGGGTGAAAGCCGGGCTGCAAACGCATTTACGCTGGACGCCGACGCTGGAACACCCGCCAGTATACTGCAATTTACCGATGCCCAGCTGGTGCGCGGGCAAGCGGCACAGGATGCAGATTTTACCATGGATGGCGTCGCTTATCGTCGTCCCTCGAACATCATTGAGGATGTAATTCCCGGCCTAAATATTACGTTAAAAAAGGCTGATCCCCTCTCTTCTGTTTCAATAGCGGCAACACGTCCGACGGAAGGCATCCGTCAAACGCTGACTGATTTTGTAGCTGTGTTTAACACGCTCAAAAGGGACGTCGAGGCTGCCCGCAAAATCAATAACGGCAGCCCTGCACTTCGCGCTTTCGAACGGCAGTTGCACCAGTTTGCCGGACAAAAGCTAACGTCTAACTCCTCTGTCAGGTCGTTATCTGACGTTGGTTTATCGACAAATCGCGACGGCACCTTGGCCCTTAATCGTGCCAAGCTGGAGGTTGTATTGCGCGATAATCCGGATGCCGTTGAAGCCATGTTCAACCCGCCGCGTACCGACACCCAGACCGAAACAACCGATCCCGGCATTGCTTTGGCGCTCGACAGCCTTCGCGACGCGGCTGTGTCGGCAAATGGGCCATTGGAACAAGTGCGCGTATCGCTTCAGCGTGAAGCGGATCGGATCGCCAGCAACCGGACGAAGGTCGAACAGCGTGAAGACGCCTATCGCAACAGACTGGAGCGGCAGTTTGCCAGTATGGACGCGCGTATCGGCGCACTCAAGGCCACGCAAAGCTATCTGGAACAGCAGATAAAGCTTTGGAATAGCGACAACGGATAAGATGATGTTCGCACGCACCCATCCCATCATAGCCAATGAACATTATCGCACGCTGGAACTACAAAGCCGCGTCGCCAGTGCCAACCCGCATGGCCTTATCAGTATTATGTATGAAGAGCTGCTGCGCGCCCTCGATCTGCTGATGCTCAGCCACAAACGTGGCAACGAGATTTCCGGCAGCGCGCATCATGGCAAGGCCTTGTCAATCATCATCGCACTCGATTCCAGCATCGACTTCAACAATGGCGGGGATCTCGCGCCCGTGCTGCAAAGGGTTTATCACTCGGCCTTGCGCACATTAAGTGACGCAGCCAGCCAAAATGACGTTGCCGGTGTACAAGAAATTCGCACAGCGATTAGCGACATCGCTTACGCATGGAATGCACTATCGTGATTAGTCGCCGCTCAAGACCCAGCCGACGCTAATCTGTTTGGCCGCCAGCGGGACATCGAGACGCGCTTCGCTGAAGTCAACTTTTGCACCGGGCGCCAGGCTTCGTGTTTTCGGCTTCATCTTCCAGCTATATACTGGCCTGCCAGTTGAATCCCGCAGCGTAACCAGCATTTCGGGAACATCCTGTTTGACGGCGGTTGGGTTCACGATGCTGCCGCTCGCAATGAAATAAGGGGTGCCGTCGGCGCGTTCGTTCAGCTCAAGATTTTCGTTCAGCACAATTGTCAGATCGGGTTCCGCGCCGACATTGCTGATGCCCAGATCAGGCATGCCGAAATAGGAAATGGCGCCACCAACAGCTGCGACGATTATCGCAAATGCAATTGCGGCAGCTGTCCACAGCTTGGCCGGATTGCGACGCGGCTTAAACGGCGGCTCATGCGCGAAATGACTGTGCGTGGTTTTGTTTTCAACCGATCCGATGCGGTCGACAGAAGCGTCAGCATAAACCGCATCGGTCTCTGGAGGCGACGTCTGTTCCTCCGCGAAGCGCGGCAAACTAGGCTGGTCTGCGCCGATATCGTCGCTATCACGAGACCCGGGTGAAATAAACTTAGGCGGTGGCTCGTCCGAAAAGGCAGGCGCGGCAACGGGCGGCACGTCAAGGGTTGCAGGGACTGCGACCGGAGGCGGTACTGCGTCAGCTACCTCTGCGGCTGGCTCGGCCGGTGCCACAAATGCCGGTGCAGGAGGGGCGGCTGGAACAGCAGGCGCCTGAAACCAGCTATGCTTGCAACTGGCGCAACGCACCTGACGGCCATCAACGCCGACGGCTTGATCAGGAACGACATATCGCGTGCGGCAGGAAGGGCAGACAAGCAGCATTTTTCTGCATAAACATCAGCCGACGGCCAGTTGCAAGCCCGGTGTTACAAATTGCTGTGGACGGTCGGGGTCGGCAGGCAGGCAGGCCGCCTTGTGAATAGGCTTTGCCCCATTCGGCAGTTTGTGCCATTTGTCGCGCTGATGCAAAGCGTTGTGGAATTCGATAATGTGGGGCTACGATATGGGACAGGAGCAGAAACGCTCACTGACCTCAGCTTCACATTGTTTCCCGGCAGCTTCTACTTTTTGACCGGAGCGTCAGGGGCAGGAAAGACATCGCTGCTTAAGCTGCTGTATCTGGCACATCGACCAAGCCGCGGCGCGATCCGGATGTTTGGCCATGATGCGATAACGTTGTCGCGCGAACGGCTTCCCGGTTTTCGCCGCCGTATTGGGGTTGTGTTTCAGGATTTTCGGCTGGTCCCGCATTTATCGACGTTCGACAATATTGCATTGCCGCTCCGTATTGCGGGCATCCAGGAAAAGGACCTGAAAGGTCCCGTGACTGAAATGCTCGCTTGGATTGGCTTGAGTGAAAGATCGGACGCCCGCCCTGCAACCTTGTCGGGCGGAGAGCAGCAGCGTGTGGCGATTGCGCGCGCGGTGATTGGCCGTCCGGAAATGCTTGTCGCCGACGAACCGACTGGCAACGTAGACCCGGAAATGGCGCGCCGCCTGCTTCATCTCTTTGCTGCGCTGAACAAGCTCGGAACCACCGTCGTGGTTGCCACCCATGACATTCATCTGTTGCAGGAAATCGACGGCGCGCAGATGATGCGGCTGGACAAGGGCAGGTTGTCAGACCCGACCGGATCGCTGCGGCATCCGCCACGGCCGCTGGTATTGAAGAACTGATGCTACTCGATTTTATTCTGCCCGCGCATGATCGCAAACTGATACCCGAAGGCCGGCTATCCGGTCCCATGCCTTGGGTGATTGCTATCATGCTTTTTCTGACATTGCTGGTCGCAGCTAGCGGGCTGGCGCTCGCAGACGCTGCACGCAAGGGCGGGCAGGATCTCGCGCGACAGGCCACGATCCAGATCATCGAAACCGATCCTGCCCAGCGCGCCGCCCAACGTGCGGCCGTGTCTCGGGCACTGCGCGGTTTCGACGGAGTTGAATCGGTCACCCCCGTAGCTGATTCAGAAGTGCGTGGGTTGCTTGAACCATGGCTAGGCAACGGTGTCATTGACGTCGACGTCCCCGTACCCGCGTTGGTCGATGTTCGTTTCACATCCGCGCCGACGCGCCAAATGCTTAACGATGTTCAGCGGTCGCTTCGCAATGTTGCATCAGATCTGCGCGTGGACGCGCACAGCAGCTGGATGGCGCCGTTTTTTGAACTGATGAATGCCCTTGTTTGGCTTGCTATTATGATTCTGTTCCTGTTGTCCGTGGCGACTGCAGCCGTCATTGTACTTGCCGTACGCAGCACGCTCAACACGCACCGAGGCACGATTGAAATCATGCATATGATGGGCGGAACCGATCTGCAGGCCGCCCGCCTGTTCCAGCGTCGGGTCGGGCTAGATGCCTTGTTGGGCGGCGTCGCTGGGTTCATTTTGGCCGCTGCGGTAATTATCACGCTGGGCGACAGGTTCGCGGCGGTGGAGCCCGGCTTGCTATCTGGCGTAACATTTCCGGTTTATGGTTGGGCAATACTTGCTCTCATTCCGCTTGCCGTGGTGGGGCTTGCCATGCTTATGGCGCGTTTCACGGTCATTACAGCGTTGAAGAAAATTTTATGATTAGGCGGTCCATAGCTTTCATATTACTTGCTTGGATGCTGGGCTTTGCCTGGTTCGCCTTGCTGCTGCCACAGCCAGCGCCGATTGCACAGACTGACGCAGTGGTCGTCCTGACAGGTGGCCCGAACCGCATCGACCGTGGCCTCGAAATCCTGAAAGCCGGCAAATCGCGCAAGATGCTGATTTCCGGTGTCGACCGCGATGTGAAGCCACCCGAACTTGCGGCGCAATATCGAGGATCAGCCAAATATTTCAAATGCTGCATCGACCTGGGCTTTCAGTCGGTCGATACCCGATCCAATGCACTGGAAACAGCGGCGTGGGTGAAACGGAACAAAGTGAAGAGCTTGCGACTTGTTACGAATGATTGGCATATGCGGCGCGCGCGTTTTGAACTCGACCGGACTTTACCCAGCGGCGTTAACATTACCAGCGATGCGGTATCTACGCAGCCATCGTTTGGCGGCTTGTTCAAAGAGTATAACAAATATTGGTTGCGGGCAGTCGCGTCTCTTTTGGGTCTCTGAGCGATGATCGCGCTGATCCGCTCTGTCCTGTTTATGGCCATTTTCTACACGGGGTCCGTGTTCCACGTGGTGACCGCGTTTCTGGCCCAATGGTTTTCAATTCCGTTGATGCAATGGGCCGTGCGCGCTTGGTCGAAATGGCAGTATTTTTGCTATCATTGGATATTAGGCATCACCATCAAGGTGGAGGGCAATCTACCGGAGAAGACCGTTTTATATGCCATAAAACACGAAAGCATGTTCGAAACGATAGATATGCCTCGCATGTTTCGAAAACCGGCCGTCGTCACCAAGAAAGATCTGTTCGATATCCCCTTATGGGGTCCCGCCGCGCGCGCTTATGGCATGATACCTGTTGATCGAGATGGAGGCGCGGGGGCATTGCGTGCCATGCTGGCCTTGGCGCGCAAAATGATTGCCGATGGTCGCCCCATTGTCATATTTCCGGAGGGCACCCGCGTGCCACATGGCAGCGGTCCGCCCCTACAATCCGGTTTTGCCGGCCTGTATAAGCTGATTAATTTGCCTGTGGTGCCAATCGCTGTGAACAGCGGAACATTGAGCCCGCGTAAAACCGGCATCTGGCGGTCGGGTACGATTACCTACAAGGTAGGCGAAGAAATACCCGTTGGCCTGCCCCGCGCCGAGGTGGAGGCGCGCGTTCACGCTGCCATTAACGCCCTGAACGATTAATGCTTACGCCCGAAATCGGGCGCATCGTCATCTTGCCCTTGCTCCACAATGGATCGGCGGATGTTTCGGGTCCGGCTGAACAAGGCTTCCAGCTCGTCACCCTTATCATAGCGGATCGCGCGTTGCAGTACGCTCAAATCTTCCGAAAAACGCTGTAGCATCTCCAGCACAGCATCCTTGTTGGCCAAAAATACATCGCGCCACATCACCGGGTCGGACGCGGCAATACGTGTAAAGTCACGAAAGCCGCCGGCCGAATATTTAATCACTTCGCTTTGTGTAACGCCTTCAAGGTCATCGGCAGTGCCGACAATCGTATAAGCGATAAGGTGCGGGAGATGGCTGGTCACCGCCAGCACCATGTCGTGGTGCCGTGCGTCCATAATCTCGACATCCGCGCCCAGTCGTTGCCAAAAACTACGTAGCCGCTCAACTGCTGCTTCGGGCGCATTGTCGGGCGGCGTCAAAATGCACCAACGGCCTTTAAACAAGGTCGAGAACCCCGCATCAGGGCCGCTTTTCTCGGTACCGGCCACGGGATGTGCAGGAATGATCGTCGCATGTGGCAATACTGCGGCAAGCGCTTCTGCGACGCTTTGCTTGCACGACCCTACATCGCTGACGATGGCATCTACGGGCAAGTCATCTGCAAATTCCTGAGCCACGGCGCCCATCGCGCCTACAGGTACGCATAAGATAACCAAATCGGCATCGATGACCGATGCGCCAACCGTGTCGGTTACGTCATCGCAAATGCCGAGGGCAACCGCGCGGTTGCGCACTTCGGCATCGGCATCAAATCCAGTGATGCGCACGGACGGCATCTGCGCCTTCACCGCGCGAGCAACCGATGAGCCAATCAGGCCCAATCCGATAATTGTCAGTCGCGCAAAAGGTAGCATCAGCTATGCGCGGTCAATATTTTGCGCAGCGCCTTCATCAGACCCCGATTTTCTTCTTCGGTGCCAATAGTGATACGAAGCCCGCTGCCAAGGCCTTGGCCAGGAAGCCAGCGAACGATATAGCCTTCATCCATCAACGCCATATAGGCTGTTTCCGCACTGCAGGCGCCTTCGAACAATATCATCAGGAAATTCGCCCATGACGGAATGATCCGCAGCCCGTGGTTTGACAGGGCTGCAAACTCGCCCGCCATCCATGCACGCCACTCCGCATTATGCTGGCGACTGCGCACGACAAAATCGGTGTCGGCCAAAGCGGCGATGGCTGCTGCTTGCCCGGCACTGGTGACGTTGAACGGTGCGCGTACCTTGTTCAGCGTCGCGATCAGGCCCGGATGGCCATAGCACCAGCCAATACGCTCGGCCGCAAGCCCATAAATCTTTGAAAATGTGCGCGTAATCAACACGTTGTCATGCCTGCGGGCAAGGTCGAGCGCACGGGGTCCGTCATCGTCCAGATATTCGCCATAGGCCTGATCCAGAACCAGAACGCAGTTGGCCGGCAATCCAGCGTGTAGGCGTGCGATTTCGCCATCGCTGCAACATGTGCCTGTCGGGTTGTTCGGGTTGGCGACAAAGACAACGCGCGTCTTTTCCGTCACAAGTGCCAGCAACGCATCGACATCAGTTCCAAAATCCTTGTCGGGGGCAACAACGACATTGGCAGCAGCTTTGCGTGCAGCGATGTCATAAACCGCAAAGCCGTAGCGGACATAAATGATGTCATCGCCTGCGCCTGCATAGCCCATGGCGATCAAGTTAAGCAGTTCGTCGGAACCCGTTCCGCAGACGATCTGGTCACTTTCAATGTCATATGCTGCACCAAGTGCTTCGCGCAACTTGGTGCTTGCAGGGTCCGGATACCGGGCCAGCGATGTTGCTGCTTCGTCCAATGCTGCTGAAGCATCCGGGCTGCAGCCCAACGGATTTTCATTGGCTGACAATTTAATCAGGACACGGCCATCGTCCGACTTTGCTTTGCCGGGCGTATAGGCGCTGATTGCTTCGATCCATGGTTTGGCTTGTGGTGTGTTCATGGCGGCGGCCATAGCGGCGGCGACGCAGAAGCGCAATGTCATGCCCGAAAAGCTGTCGGTCGTTACAAGAGTTTGGTTGTTTCGCCCGACCGTGCTGATATGGCGGACCTATGCAAGGAGATGCGCGTTTCGGTCTGGATAGAAAAGCCCGCCTGCTGGGGCCGGTAAAGCTTGACAGCGGGGCGAGATTCGCACCTGTCAACTTTGCATATGAAACCTACGGCACGCTGAATGCGGATAAATCGAATGCCATACTTATCTGCCATGCGTTGACGGGTGACCAATATGTCGCCTCGACTCATCCGACAACGGGAAAAGACGGCTGGTGGACTCGTATGGTGGGCCCGGGCAAGCCAGTTGACCCCGAACGACATTTCATCATCAGCATAAACGTTATGGGTAGCTGCATGGGCTCGTCAGGCCCCGCTAGCGTCGATCCCTCCACTGGCAGCGCCTACGGCATGGATTTTCCCGTTATCACCATCGCCGACATGGTGCGCGCTCAGGCGATACTGGTGGACCATCTGGGAGTCGAGATATTGAGCGCAGTGGTGGGCGGATCGATGGGGGGCATGCAGGCCTTAAGCTGGGCTGCGCTTTATCCCGAGCGCGTAAAATCAGTCGTCATCATTGCGTCGACCGCGCGGCATTCTGCTCAGAATATCGCATTTCACGAGGTTGGCCGCCAAGCCATCATGGCTGACCCGCGCTGGAACAACGGTGCTTATTACGGCCGAGAGGCCCCGGCAGCCGGTTTGGCTGTCGCCCGAATGGCGGCGCACATCACCTATTTGTCCGAAGCTGGCCTAACCGAAAAATTCGGTCGAAGGCTGCAAGATCGAAAGGCCAAAAGCTTTGGCTTTGACGCCGATTTTCAGGTTGAGAGCTATCTGCGCTATCAGGGCCTCAGCTTTGTCGATCGCTTTGACGCCAACAGCTATCTCTACATTACGCGGGCGATGGACTATTTTGACTTGGCCGAGCCACATGACGGCGTACTGGCCAAAGCTTTTGCTGGCACCAAAACGCGGTTTTGTCTCATCAGCTTCGATAGCGACTGGTTATACCCCACAGCTGAGTCCCGCCGTATTGTGCATGCCTTGAACGCGGCCGGAGCCGCCGCCAGCTTCGTCGAACTTTCCAGCCCCTTTGGCCATGACAGCTTCC
>Ga0105050_10002556_pt1 | contig 25885 bp, 27 predicted proteins | sample FRY01_FD_78088 | JGI IMG/M metagenome (GOLD analysis project Ga0105050, IMG submission 78088) | Freshwater microbial communities from Lake Fryxell liftoff mats and glacier meltwater in Antarctica - FRY-01 | ecosystem: Environmental > Aquatic > Freshwater > Ice > Glacier meltwater ...
AAAACCCGCCAAAGTCGCCATCGTCACTCTCATGCGCAAACTTATCGAAATGGCAAATACTTTGGTCAAAGCTGATCGAAAGTGGACGCCAAAAACCGCTTGATCAAGACGGATACTCTCGTCGGGTTAGCCGGTCCCGCGAGCGTTGTAGCATGACCGGCGGGCACTGGTTGCGCAGGGGTTTGCAAGCGTTTTGCAGACGGTGCCGGATTGTCGGCTGCGATCAGGATGTGACCAGCGGGGGCGATCAGGTCTTCGTATTGGTCGTGCTGCAGCGTCCAGAAGGAGGCGAGGACCCTGGTCTGGCTTAGCCCGATAAATACGGGCATGAGGAGTAAATGAAGAGGACCACCGTAGGATCTAGAAGCACATTTGGCCGAAACCGGTTCAATGCCTTGTTCGCCGCATCGGCCACTCCTGAAGGCATCGAGGCCGCCAACATGATCTGCAAAGGTCAACTGACAACCGGGCTCTGCCCCTTGCCCAGCTTGCAGCGCTGGTGGCGTAACCCGAAGAAATCACGGCGCTTTTGATGCTGGGCGCAAAAGTTTGCGACAGGAGCAGATGCCCTCAGCCGATGGCGTTGAGAACGAAAGGATGTGCCAGCCCGGCAAGCGCGATGGCAATGCCCATCGGCAAGGTGCCGGGGCTGCGGATCACAATCCACTGCGATCCCTTCAGCCAAGGCGCGGCCCGCACCAGCAGCACGAACCCGATCGCCAGCAGCATCGACAGCGCGAAGACCAGCGCAAACAACGCCCAACTGATCGATGGCACGAAAAGCGTCAGCGCGCCGAGAAGTTTGACATCACCGCCGCCGAACAGGTTCAACGCAAAGGTCAGGATGCCAACGATCAGCACAACAAGCGCCGCAATCAGCCGCAGACCGACCTCGTCCCATGACAATAGCGGCAGGCAAAGCAGGAAAAGAAGAATGGCCAACCCGCTGATGAGATTGGGGATCCGCATACGCGTTGCGTCCGACCAGCCGGCCCAGATCAGCAACGGCGCCATCAGCAGCAGCGGGATCAACTCCATCCCCAGCGTCACGCAGAGCGGGCTTGGCCGGTTACAACGACTGGGCGCGCCGACAACAGCCGGTAGAGAAGATCCGCCTGTCCTGTGCTCCCGGTCTTGGCGTAAATATTGCGCAGATGCGATTTGAGAGTCGAAGCCGAAATTTCAAGTTCCGTCCGCACCGCCTCTCCGTTCAGGCCACGCGACAGCAGTGTGCAGACCCGGTATTCGGCACGGCTGAGGTTGGTTGGATTGTCATCGGACAGGATCGGCTCGGCCGCGGATGTCGCACCGGCAACACGGCTGCCGTCGAGCAGAGTTTCGGCGAACAGCCCCCTGATCCGGCGCCCCCAAATCCTTGCAAGAACGGGCGCGATTTCAGCAAGGGCCGATTCCGCCCGCCGGTCTGTCGGCGCAGCAAAATGGCATTCAAGAAAATCGACACGGCTCGGTAACACTTCGATCGGGATCACGGCCAGTTCGGCCAACCGGTGCCGTTGCTGGAATAGTTCAAGCGCGGGATCTTCGACCCCATCGACCTGTGAAGCCATCCAGACGCTGCCTATCAGGGGGCGCGCCAAGTAGCCGCCGAGGACAACTGGCGCAAAGGACCGCTCAGGACTGGACCTCAACATATTTCCACGCCGGATTAGCCGCACACCGTCATTGCGGCCATGCCGCGACAACGCGATCATCTCTGTTCCCAGCGCGGCATGAAGCCCGTCAAGCGCGGATCCGACATTCACGATCCCCTGCGACGCCTCCGACCAAACGGCCATCGCCCCGACAAGACCTTTCGCAGACTGCAACACAGAAGGCCGCAATTGGCCGAATTCGTCCCAATACCCCATAACCACTCCCCGAGCGGCGCCCGAAACCGGGTCTTGCCGCCTTAATCCAATCGGAGCGCCGCCAAATCAAATTACCGCTTATGGTCTTGTCGCGCGTCAAAACAAAGCCACTTTGTCAGGAATAGGTCAACTGCAAGTCGCAAAAAGGGCGATCTGGAAGGCCAATTCAATTAAGAGTTGCTAAAATCATGTTTGATTGGATGCAATATGGCAACAAGAGGGCGAAACGCATTGAACCGTTGCCGAGTCATCCGCCCATGTTTCGCATGTAGCGAATCACAACTGGGCCAATGGTGATCAGCACGATCGCTGGCAGCATCAGCATGGCCAGCACGGCCGACATCTTGACCGGCAACTTGTTGGCCATCTCCTGCGCCTTCAGTTCCCGGTAGGCCCGCATTTCCACTGCATAGGTGGTGAGCGCCTCTGCCATCGAGGTGCCGAATTGCAGCGATTGGATCACCACGTTGGCAAATGACCGCACCATTTCAACCCCGGTACGCAGCGCCATGTCATGCAATGCAACCTCACGCGGGCGGCCAGCCTGGATCTGCAACTGGACCCCCAGAAATTCGCGCGACAATTCGGGTGACACCTGTGACAGTTCATTGCCGACCCGCGTCATCGCGGCATCGAAACCCATCCCTGCCTCGACCGAGATCTGCATAAGGTCCAATGCGTTGGGAAAGGCTTCTATGATCTTCAGCTGCCGCTCCTCCACGCGGGAGCGCAGCCACAGCGTTGGGGCGAAATAGCCGACTGCAATCAAGACTCCGAGGATCTGGAACATGGTCAGGTTGTTCAGCCGCGCCAGTCTGTCGGTCAGGCCCAACGGCATGTTGATGCCGGGGATCCGGCTGACATAGGCCAGACCAAGAAACAGCATCGGCAGGCCGAAACCCAGCACCACGCGGATCAACGTATAATTGCGAAGCGCGTGTTTGCTGGTCACTCCCGCCTGCGCCAGTTTGCGACTTAGTTCGGTGCGCTCGTTCAGATCGGTGGGAATGAAGCCCTTCATGAACCCGCGCGGATCCTCGGAGGGGTCGAGCAGTAATCCCCCCTCGACCCGGTCGCGCCGTTGCCGCGACATCGCGGCAAGCCGCACCACCGCCGGATTGTCGCCCGCAACGGCCGACCAAACCCCCCATAGCAGGATCAGCATCCCCAATCCCACGCCCGCGATCAGCAGCGTCCCGGTGGTTATCCCCAATTGCAGGGCGATGACGTCAAGCTGTTTCAGCATTGCGGCGCTCCATTCAGAACCGGAACTGCACCAGACGGCGCAGCAGGAAGAAATTCGCGATCACCAAACCGGCGATCGTCATCATCATCGGCCGGAACAGCGGGTCGTCCGCCACGCCGCCGAAATATGTGGGCGACGAGATCGAGGTAAAGACAAAAATGACAATCGGGATCGCCGACAGGAACCAGGCCGACAGCCGTCCCTCGGCGGTGATCGCCTTGATCCGCCGACGCATCACCATCCGGTCGCGGATCACCCGGCTGAGAACATGCACCACCCGTGCCAGGTCGCCGCCGGTCCCGAACTGGATGGCAATGCTCACCGACAGATAATGCACATCCTCGAGATCGACCCGCTCCGCAAATTCGCCAAATGCCTCGACAAGATCATCGCCATAGCTGACCTGATCGTAGATCAGCCCGAATTCGGTGCCTATTGGATCGGCCATCTCCCGCGCCACCGCCCCGATAGAAACGTTGAGCGGATGCCCCACCCGCAACCCGCGCGCCATCAGGTCAAGTGCATCGGGCAGCTGCGCGATCAGCCGGTCGGTCTTGGCCTGCGCGCGGGCGCGGATCACGACAATCGGTAGCACCACGGCTACGACGATAGCCACGGCTGCCGCAATCAGGGGCGAGGTTAGGCGCACCGCAACCAGAAACACCACCAGCCCGGCCATCAGTAGGAGTGCCAGCAACCGCTCTGCCGACAGGTTGATCCCGGCACGACGCAACGTCGTCGGCAGGTCACCGACAAATGGTAGACGCTCCAGAAAACCACGTCTGATCTCAGGCTTGAGCAGCGCCAGCACTTCTTCGGTGGATGCGCCGCGCGCGATCATCCGCATCCGTCGGCTCTGGGCCTCGCGCCGGTTCTCGCCACGGGTGGTCAGTTGCGTGAGCCCGGTAAAGACCAGCAACACCCCCAGCGCCACGCCGACATAGATCAGGTAGATCATGTCAGGACTGTTAAGCAGGTCGCGCATCACCTTAGCGTCCCTCGGCCTTGAACATCGTCGGATCAAGCTCGACACCGGCCGCCAAAAGTTGCTCCATGCAGCGGGGGCGGATGCCTGTGGACGTGAAATCGCCCGTCACCTCGCCGGTCTCGGTCCGGCCTCGCTTGCGAAAGATGAAGATGTCCTGCATTGCGATCACATCGCCCTCCATGCCGGTTATCTCCGAGATCGACATAACTTTGCGCTTGCCATCCGACAGTCGTGACAGTTGCAGCACCACGTTCAGTCCGGACGCGATCTGCGAGCGCACCGCGCTCATCGGAAAGTCAACGCCCATCATCGTCACCATCTGTTCGAGACGACCGATGGCATCGCGTGCGGTGTTGGCGTGGATCGTGGTCATCGACCCGTCATGGCCGGTGTTCATCGCCTGCAGCATGTCGAACGCCTCGGCGCCGCGAACCTCGCCCACGATGATGCGGTCAGGGCGCATCCGCAGCGCGTTGCGCACCAGATCGCGCTGATGCACCGCGCCGGTGCCGGACGGGCTGGGCGGACGGGTTTCCAGCCGCACGACATGCCCCTGCTGCAATTGCAGTTCGGCAGCGTCCTCGATGGTGACAATCCGTTCCCGCTCGTCGATAAAGCCCGACATGGCGTTCAGCATCGTGGTCTTGCCCGACCCGGTGCCGCCAGAAATTATGACATTCAGCCGTGCCTCGACCAGCCCGCGCAAAAGTTGCCCGGCTTTGACCGACAGCGCGCCGGTTTCGACAAGCCGGTCCATGGTCATTGGCTTGCGCGAGAATTTGCGGATCGACATCGACGGGCCGTCGATCGAACAGGGCCGGATGATCGCGTTCACCCTACTGCCATCTTCCAGTCTCGCATCAACCCAGGGTGTGCTTTCATCCACCCGCCGGCCGATCCGGCTGACGATCTTGTCGATGATCCGCATCAGGTGCTTTTCATCTCCGAACCGGACGTTGGCCCGTTCCAGAACACCGAAACGCTCGACAAAGACGTTGCGATAGCCGTTGACCAGAATATCGTTCACCGTCGGATCGGCCAACAACGGCTCCAACGGGCCCAGACCGAGCACCTCATGCATCAACTCGTCCACGGTCGTCTTGAACTCATCCGACCGCATCGGCGTGCCGTCCGTCTGCAGCACCTGCTGCACCAGACCTGCAACCTCACGGCGCAACTCCTCGGGTTCGACCTTGTCGATCACCGACAGGTTCAGCCGTTCAAGCAGCGCATCATGCAGGCGGCTTTTTTGTTCCAGACGCTTGACCAGCGCCGCCTCGTCAGACGCTGCGTCACGGTCCACATGTGGCACAGGGCGGTCGGTCGATCTGTCGATCATCACCACCTTGTCATGGCCGCCCTCACTGGTCCGGGTGAAATTCTTGAACATCTTGGCCCTCCCTAGCGAACCTTGGCTTTGTCTCTCTGCTTGTCCGTCCGCGGACTGAGCAGGGCTTTTCCGATACGTCCGATTGACTTGGCGAGCGCCGATGACGGCGCGGCCTGCGACAGGGGCACGCCCCGGTCCGCCGCCGCGCGCGCAGCGCGGGGATCCTCGGGCAGCCAGTATTTCAAAGGCCGTTCCAGCACCTTGGCGGCCTCGGCATGATGGCGTGAGGTGATCAGCGGTCGCGATTCCAGGCTGATGACGATCTCGATGTTCAGAGCCATGTGATCCTCGGTGAAAAAGTCGATCAGCTTGCGCGCCTGTCGGATCGCCGGCACAGAACTGTCGGTCACCAGCAACATCAGGTCTGCCCGCTCCAGGATCGGTTCGATCCAGTTCAAAAGCGCATGCGGCAGATCCACCACGACGAAGTCAAACTGCCCGCGCAGATGGTCGAGGATCGCGGCCACCTGCGGCGCCCCGAGCGCGTCCAGCGGCGCAAACCGCCCCGGCGCCGTCATCACCGACAGGCCGGAGGCATGTTCCACCATCGATTGCCGCAGGAACATCGCGTCCGGGACTGTGCCACTTGCCGCCATCATGAACAGCGAGTCGCGCGGTTCGATGTCCAGCAGCGACGCGATCGATCCGAACTGCAGGTCCAGATCGACCAGCGCCACCCGGTTGCGCGCTACCTTGCGTAGCAGTCCCGTGCGGTCCAGCAACCGGTCCGCAAGATTGACGGCGAGCGTAGAGGTCCCGATTCCGCCCCGCGCCTGCGCGACTGCAATGATCCGCCCCGGTGTGGCGGCGCTGGTCGGCGCCCCGCTCAGAACCAGCGCATTAGGCGCCGCCCAACGGCCCGCGAGATCGCGAAGTTCGGTTGGGTTGAACGGCAATGGCAGCACTTCGTCCACGCCGGTCCGCGTCAGCCGCCGTGCCTCGGCAAGCGAGATCGTGTCATCCGTAAGCGCAAACAACGTGACCTTGCGGTCCACCGCAGTGCGGATCGTGCTCACCGCCTTGAGGTCGCTTTCGCGGCTGTGATCGGAGGTCCTAAAGACGATCAGATCGGTTTCCGTCGGCAGGTTCGGCGTCTGCGCCAAGATATCGGCGAGCGTTCCCGCACGCCGGTTGACGACGAGGTCGGTCACGGTTCCCATGACCTCGGCCACGGCCTCCAGAAGCGGCGGTTCTTCCGATATCACCGTGACGCGTTTGCGGGAAGGCGTCATTGCCGTATCTTCAATTTGTCACTCATCCACTTTCGCCCTGCGCAAGATCCTCGGCCGGCAGCGACACGCTCATTGGTGGGAAAGGGATATCTGCCCCCAAATCAGCAGACGGCGTCGCACCGGCGGCACGGGCCAGCGCGCCGAGGGGCGACACAAATTCAAACCCGAGGTTCTGTAGTTCCATTGTTACCACAGGCACATAAGGCCCTCCCAGAAACCCAAGAGCGGAATCGTAGGTATAGCTGAGCCGGATATTGGCTGGGGTGGCGTGATTGGGCAGCAAGGCAGCGACAGCGGACCAGATTTCAGACGCTGTCGGATTGGCCAGTGTCGCGGTGCAGGAGATCGTGCCGGGGTTGGCGCAGACAGTCGCTCCGACGCTGCATCCGGTGCCAAAACGCGGCGGCACTGAGTTGCCACTGTCATTGCCCCGCACGTTGATTTGCGGCACAGCGGGACAGGCGGCGGGGCGCACCACGGCGATGCGCGCCGCGATATGCATCGCCTTTTCCGCCGTCACATAGTGATAGGCCAGCCGCCCGAAATCAATGATGCCAAACAGCATCAACAGCACCAGCGCGATGACAAAGGCAAACTCCACCAGTGTGGCGCCGTCGTCATCGCGGGCGAAATGGCTCAGTTTTGAGTTCAGGACGCTGCGGGTCATGATCCATACACCCTGTTTTCATCCGCAATGATCGCGGTCAGGGAGTTCAACTCATCCCCAGCAAGATCAAAGATTCCAGCGAAGGGAAAAGTCACGGTCAACGTGGCCGTCACGGTCACAATAGGCACCGGCGAAACCCGGTAGTCCCCCGCGACGCAGCGCAGCGCCGGCGTGACCGTTTCGATGCTGATCCCACCGGGCAGTAATGTGTCACCGTTGATGCTCTGGCGCACGATGTCCGTCAGACGGCTCGTATGGCCTGCCACGCTGCCCCCCGTCGTGCAGATGTCTGACGGCACTACCCGCGCCAGATAGCGCGCCGCATCGCGCACCCCCGCAGCCGCCGTCTGATAGGACCACATCATCCGTCCGCCCTCGATCACAGTGGCAAATACGACGAGGATCAGCGGCAACGATAGCGCGAACTCCACCAGCGCAGCACCCCTGTCATCGCGCAGGAACCGTCTCAGTCCGGGATTAGGGGGGCGGGTCACGCTCTGCTCACCGATACAACTGCACGACATCGCGAAAGATGCCGTTTTCGCCAGCACCACCGCTGTCACCACCCGCGCTGCCGATTATCTCACCCCAGATATCCACCTGCGGCGGTGATGAGCCATCCTGCCCCACAGGTTCTGTCAAAAAGATGCGCACGAATTCCTCAACCGGGACGCCGGTTTCGGCTCCGCGGATTTCACGCGCGTTGCAATCGATGGCGGCGGCGATGATGACGCGGCGGTCAGGGTCTGCACTTTGCTGGTTGGAACACATCGGCCGGCCCGTCTCACTGCGGGGAGCTTCGAGAATGCGGGTGTTTGCACCGCCGCCGCCCGCCGCTGCGATCTCGGCCTGATAATACTCGAACCGGGTCACGGCAGCAGGATGGGGATCGATCCCGTCATAGTTTATCGCTACATAATTCGCCCGGCCAGCCGACCATTCGCCATTGCCAAATCGGTCGCAGTTGCCGTTGGTGAAACACGTGTCGCGCGGCACAGCGGCCGTATCAGGTGAGATCTCGACATTGCCGCCAAGGCACTGCGGCCCACCACCGCCACCACCACCGCCCGGCACGATCCCCTTGATGACATTCGGCGCCGGGGCATAGATCGGATTCTGGCGCCGCCCGTTCATGATCGAGGTGTAGATGTCAAAGCGGACGTTGAAGATCGCGTTCTCGATCCCGTTGCGCTGGCCCGGCTGGGTATCCACGCCGCGCTGTGAAAAGCACTGCGTGATCGACCCGATCGCGCCTGTGAGGCAGGCGTCCCTTTGCACCCCGCTCAGCCCGCCACAGGGGCCAGCCGGATCGACCAGCGCGCTCGACGAGTCAATAAAACCAAAATTCCCCGGTCCCCAGGCCGCACCGTTGCCGCCAGAACGCAGCCGCACCATGATGCCCACGTTTTCCTCCGCGCGGAACGTTGGATCCGGCATGCAGAACAGCAGCGGTGTGATATCACAGGCAAACTGCGTAAACCCGGCCACCGCCGACGCGCCGGGCCTCGGGTCGGCCAGCGGCGTGTCGGTCAGCGCCGCCAGCGCCGCGCCGAACGTCAACTGTACGGTGGTGTCATTGGCCCGCACCCGCACAAATACCGCCGTCAACGGGTCCGTCGTCTGAAAGGCCATCGCTGTCGTGTCCGACGCCGGCAGGGCGCTGTGAAATGTAAGCGTAAAATCTGCAGACCCTGCGAGCGTCCGGTCGCCCTCGCCAAAGGTCTGCCGGTCGCTGATCAGAGCATCCGCCGCCCGTGTTGCGCGTTCAATGGCGTCATCGCGCCCGTCCAACTCTCCAGCAGCCGCGAGGGCCACGCTATCGGCAAAGGACTGCAATTCTGTCTGCACGATCGCGACCCGGCCCAGATCAAAGGACAGCGCGATCATGCCCATCAGGACGGACAGGCTCATTGCCCAGAATACAAGTATCCCGCCGCGCTCCGCACGGTACATACGCTTCAACATAGCGGCTCCCGTTGTGTTGGCCCGACCCGACCGGGTCAGGGATTGAGCGGAACGAGGGTTTCGACCGTGCCACGCCGCACCACGATCTCGCGGACCGGGGGCGGCGGCGGCGGCGTCTCGCCTTCCTCCAGCGCAACCGGCACCGGGGCTTCGACGCGTAACAGGTCGTTCAGGCTGATCGCCTCCAGAACCGGCGCGACCTCGCCCTCCAGCGCTGCTGTCCGCAGCGACAGACTGAGCGTCCCCGCCCGCCGCGCCAGCGCGAGACGCTGCCCGTCTGACGGTGACACCTCGAGCGTTACAGTTCGGGCGACGGCGACCGAATTGTCGTTTTCGTCGCTGTCCTGGTCGACGCCCATCACCCGGATGTTCTGCAGGATCGTCACCGCGCGCAGCGTCTCTTGGGTGCCAGAAGTCAGCAGGATATCGACCCGGTCCCCCGGAGTGACAAAGCCGCCCACAGCCGTCTCTGCCGATACTTCGATCGCCACCGCACGAAAACCGGGCTCGAGCGCCTGGACAATCGTCACTTTCTCACCGAATTCGGACAGTTTGCCGGCAAGAATGACCTCACCCTGGGTGATCGCCCGCCGCGCCCGGCGCGGTTCGCCACCCGGAGCACCCAGCAGCGGCTCGTATTCGGTGAAACTATCGGCAGGCAGCGCTTCGCGCGGCCAGGCTACCGTGGTCAGCATTGCCGCCTCGATCGGCTGGCCCAGCGGAATATCACGCGAGGCGACAATCACCTGCACGATGCCCGCCTGCGTGGCGGCAACCGACTGCGCCTGCTGCAACTCAACATAATTGCGCGCAGCAAAAACAGAGCCACCCGCAACCGCCAGTCCAAGTATCGAGATCAGGATGGATGACAGTCGCATGATGGTCTTCTCCGTTCAAAATCGTCAGGTACGGCCCGAAGGCCCCAGCGCCCGGTCATCTCGACCGCCGCATCGTTTATATTGGTGCTCACACCAGCGCGATGGGGCGAGAGCAGTACGCCGCCTTTCGATATCGCAGGGATCAGCGCGATCCCCTATGCGACAAGCATGACACCAATGTCATTGCGGGCGAAAGGTGGCGAGTTTGCGTAGGTGTTGCCATGCAGCTAATGAAATTAAACGACTGATTTGCCACATGAATCGCAATCGCTTCACAACCGTAGTTTCATGTCGGGACGTCAGACAAGGTGAGTCTGACGTCCCCCGAAGCGCCCATTAATATTCAGCGTTCCGCCAAAGCGACTCCGGCTTCGCCCATGTTAGAGGTAACCCCATTTGACAGGGTCATCAGCACGGCCCCGCCGACGCCAATTGCCAGCACCAGCGCGATGCCGTATTCCACCAGCGTGACGCCGCGTTCGTCCTTGCGGAAACGGGCGAAGAAAGTCTTGAGAGCATTCATCAGGAAACTCCTGTTCTAATGTTAATTGGGACTGAACTTCAGGCCCGCAAGCCGCACCGATTCGGAGGGCATAGAAAATTCATACTTCTGCCATGATTTTGCCACATCACCCGAAAGGCTGAAATTTTCGCGCCCTGGTTGCATTGTTAAGAGATTATTAACACCTCCAGATGAATCGTGTTGCCCTCAGATCCAAGAACTGCGCTTTAGGCCGTCTTTTCGTTCCCCTAATTGTTGGATTTTGCTGCCAGAGTTGGTGAGCTCTGCGCTGTGTAATTGGCGCTTGAAGCTGGCGTACCGACCAAGGCCCTTGTGCTGAACCATCGACAAACGCCGAAAAACGCTTGATTTTATGCTGTCGAAGTGGCGCAATAGGACCGCAGCGACCAAGTTATTTGTCCGCGCGCTGGCGGCGAACGGCCTGCCACGGAAAATCGTGTTTCTCCGCATTGGCCACGCCAGAAGGCATCGAGGTTGCCAAGATGATCCGCAAGGGCAACTGAGACCCGGACACTGTCGCTTTGTCCAGTGTGCGGCGCTCGTAGCTGATCAGGAGGAAATCAGAACGCTTTTGCCGCCCGGCGCTGGAGCTTGCGACAAAGCCGATGCAATTACCGCAACCGCTTTCCTACGCTTCATGTAACGATGCCTATACTTTCATCGAAAGGACATTGACCCGGATCAGCGCCTGAGACGCGGCGCAGCGGAGATCAGACATGTACCAATGGGCCAATTCCTTCGCCGTCGCACTAATCGGGCTTTTTCTTGCCTGTGAAGCAGGGGCCGAGGTTCAGGGATCACCGGACATCCTCGTTCTTGGCGACTCGCAGTTGTCATTTGGTGCCGGACTGGCTTTTGTCGCGTTGTTTGACGAGATGCAGGGCGACTGCGGCCTTACCCCCGGCGCGACCGTTGGCGTCATCGGCGTACGCTCGAGCAGCCTGCGGTCTTGGACTTCGGCCAACAGGTCAGCCAAATCCGCGATCTGTGATGTTGATCCGACCTGGAACGTGAATGCCGGGGTCTATGGCACCTTGGCCCTGAGCGATAATCCCTGGGTCCAGATCGGACGGGGCGAGCAGTTCCAGTTTTGCGCGGCGGAACGCTCGCCACTCCAGGCCGTGTTTCACGCAGGCTATTACCAGCCCCGGCTCTTGATCATGTTCCTGATGGGCAACGCGGCAGAACGCTGGGCGGGCAGCGCCGAGGCCGCCTTGCAAGATGTCCGCGCCTTTGTTGCCGATCTGCCGCCGGGCCAGCCCTGCATCTTCATGACATCGGCACCGACCTATGGCGAACAGTCCGTGCGCCTTCGCCAACGCGCGCAGGACAATATCGCCACGGCATTTGCCGAGGCCGGGGGGCAGTGCGGCTTTGTCCCCGGATTTACCGCCGAGACGATCAGTCTGAATCTGGGAAACGCCGCCAATTTTCGCCGCAATGATGCAGGGCGGGTCCGGGACCCATACCATCCGACCGAAGTGGCAGCGCGGCAGTTCATGGGTCTGCAGCGAGCGGCGCTGTGTCAGGCCATTGCTCAGCAGCTGGGGGCGCGGTCGCGGCACGCGGGAATTGACGCCGATCACGAACCCGCGACCCTGTTGACACTTCAGTAATGCTCGAAGGTATCAGCGCGAACAGACAGTGAGACGTTCATAAAGGAAACTTTACCATGTTCAGAATGACCACCCTTGCAGTTGCATTCAGCGCCAGCATGATCGGCATGGCCTTTGCCGGCGAGCAATATGTCGACGAAACCGGTTTTGCGGTGTCGGGCTATGATGTCGTGTCGTATTTTGACCTGCCACAGTCCCAGGTCGGACAACCCCAGCAAAGCCCGCTCGCGGGAAGTGCCGCGTTCACCGTGGATTACAACGGCTCTGTATTTGCCTTCTCAACCGAAACCAACCGCGAGCGGTTCCTTGCGAACCCCACAGCATATGTTCCTCAATATGACGGGCACTGTGCCTTTGGTGTGGCTCAAGGTGGCAAGGTTCCCGGAAATCCGACGCTCTGGCGTATCGTGGATGGCAAGCTGTACCTGAACATCACCCGGAACGTCGTCGGTTTCTGGGAAGGGGACATCCCCGGCAACCTGCAACTGTCAGAAGCAAACTGGACCAGGCTCGAGCCGGCCGGGGCTTCGACCGCCGCGATCCCCGGTTTCAATTCTCAGGCACCTGTCAACAACTGATCGGGCGAGATTTTTGACGATTTCCCAACCGCTTTCCCGGATCGCGCAGGCCCGGTCAGGTTTGCGCGTTCCGGATCTCCTGCAAATCCTTGCCGGTCCCACGACAACATGCTGCTGGATGACACTGTCACAGAGGTGATCAAGATTGAAAGCCCCGGTGCGGGCGAGGATACGCACGGCTGGAGTCCGCAGTTTCTCGCAGGGGTCGAGGTTGCTGTCACCGGGCCAAGCGCGAATTATCTGTCGGCAAGCAGGGGAAAGCACGCGGATGCCGTCAACAGAATCGAGTTGATACTCTTGATTGCGGCCCTCACGGCTAGGCGTTCGTCGCAAGTATGGCCGGTCTTCTGTGAAGGTGCGGACATTCCCTTCGGCCCACTCAATGATCTGGTGCAGATCTTTGTAAATCCGCAGGTGGCCGGGTGCAGTATGCGGATCGAGACGACCCTTGCGACGTGTGAACCCGCGTCCCCGATCGGCGACCCGTTGAAGATGTCGCAGACCTCTGTCATCTATGACAGGCCGCCGCCCTCCCTTGATGCCGATACCGGCGCGGTTCTGACGCGATGTCCGAGTCTGACGGGGGTAGCGCTTACTTCGCTGGCGGCAGCGGGTGTGCTTGGCGGAGTTCTGGACCCATGACGACTGGCGCGGATATCATCGGGGCGGCGCTTGCGCAGGCGGGGGCCACCCATGCCTTTGGCATTCCGGGGGGCGAGGTGCTGGCGCTTATGCAGGGCCTGGACGCGGCAGGCCTGCGCTTTGTGCTGGTCAAGCATGAAAACGGCGGCGGTTTTATGGCCGAAGGGCTCTGGCACATGACAGGCGCCCTGCCGGTGCTGGTGGCAACGCTGGGCCCCGGCGTGGCCAATGCGGTGAACGTCGTGGCCAATGCGATGCAGGACCGGGTGCCGCTGATCTTTCTGACCGGCTGCGTCGATGCCATTGATGCAGAAACCTATACCCATCAGGTATTCGACCATCAGGCGCTGCTGCGGCCCGTGGTCAAGGGCAGCTTTCGTCTGGCGCCCGGCGCCGTGGGCGCAGGCATGGCCAAGGCGATTGCGCTGGCGACCGCAGGCCAGCCGGGGCCGGTGCATGTCGATGTCCCAATTTCCATGGCCGAAGGGCTGGCGACCGACACTCTCGCCCGACGATGGACCGCCGCTCCCGGCCTGCCGCCGCCTGATGGGTCGGCCGAGGCACTGACCGCGTTGCAAGCGGCGCAGCGCCCGATAGCCATTGCTGGCGTCGATGCGGTGAACGCGGGGGCGGGCCCGGTGATTGCCGATTTCTGCCGGGCGCACGGCATACCACTGATCACCACCTACAAGGGCAAAGGCCTGATGCCCGAGGGTGACCCGCTAAGCCTTGGCGGCGCGGGTCTGTCGCCCAGGGCCGACCGTATCCTGATGCCCTTGATCGCGCAGGCCGACACGGTCCTGCTCCTTGGCTATGACCCGATCGAGATGCGGACCAGCTGGCGCAATGCCTTTGGCTCCGATCAGACCGTGATCGACATTGCCCCCGGCCGACGCGAGCACGGCATGCACCGCGCCGACATTCCGCTGATCGGGGATCTTGCGCTGACGCTTGGCGTGTTGCGGCATGACGCGCCGCCCCGCTGGGCAGAGGGTCAGCCGGCCACCGCACGCGCCGCCCTGAAAGCGGCCTTCGCGAGGCCCGGCATATGGGGTCCACATGCGGTTTTTGCGACCCTGCGCGCCGCGATGCCACCTGAGACGGTCGTTACCGCCGATTCTGGCGCGCACCGGATTCTGGTCAGCCAGATGTGGGACTGCCCGGCGCCGCGCCTGATGCTGCAATCGTCTGGCCTGTGCACGATGGCCTGCGCCGTGCCACTGGCCGCTGGGGCCAAGTTGGGTCGGCCCGGCGCGCCGGTTCTGGCCTTTGTCGGCGATGCCGGGCTGGAGATGGGGGCAGGGGAACTGGCCACCCTGACCGCTCAAAACCTGCCCATCGTGATCTGCGTACTGGTCGACCACAGCCTGACGCTGATCGAGATGAAGCAGCGCGCCAGCCAGCGCCCGAATCTGGGTGTCGATTTTGGCGGGCCGGGACGGGGGACCGATTTTGCCGCGCTCGCCCGGTCCTTTGGCGGGCATGGGGTGGACGTGTCCGACAGCGAAACCCTTGCGAGTGAGGCTACCGCTGCCCTGTCACGTGACCGTTTCACCCTGATCGCGGCGCATATTCCCAGGCGGTCCTATGACGGGGCGTTCTAGGCCCGCTGCGATAACGCTTGCGTGAACGGGCGGTCACAAACCGCAACAACTGTAACGATCCTGCCCCTGGCCCCGAACCGTATCGCGACGGTCTGTGACACCGCACAGGCCACGATGCGAAAGGCCGCCCCATGCCCCTGTCCGATGACCTGAGTGCAATCCCGACCTCGCTGTCTTCGGACAGGATCGGCGACTGGAATCGGGTCATCCGGGGCATCCTGTCGCACGCTGCCAGCACCGGCCCCGACCTGAACCTTGTTCTGGCATCCGCGCCAGATTTTGCACTGGGGCAGGCGGTCAGGGGGCTGTCCTGCCTGTTGCTGGGCCGGGCCGAGATGATGGCGGTCGCACGGCAGGCCTATGCCGCGGCGCTGATTGCCGCACCAGCCACGGCGCGCGAGATGGCCTTTGTTCATGCTTTAGGCGATTGGCTGGCAGGTCACCCGACCAAGGCCGCAGCGCGGATGCAGGTCGTCCTGACCCGGAACCCCCGCGATGCGCTGGCGATGAAATTGATTCAGGCGATCCATTTCGTGATGGGTCGGCCCGACGCGATGCGCGCGTCCGTCGAGGGGGTCATTTCGGCATGGGATGACCACGCTGCGCGCGGCTATATTCTGGGCTGTCACGCCTTCACGCTGGAAGAAACCGGCGAGTTTGCCCGTGCCGAACAGATCGGCCGCCAAGGCGTGGAACTGGCCCCGGATGACGCGTGGGGCCTGCATGCGGTGGCGCATGTGTATGACAACACGGGCCGCGCGCAGGCCGGACTTGACTGGCTGACCGGCCGAGAGGCGTCCTGGTCGCATTGCAACAACTTTCGCTTTCACGTCTGGTGGCACCGGGCGCTGATGCATCTTGATCTGGGCGAATACGACATCGTGCTGGCGCTTTATGACGCCGATATCCGCGCGGAAAAGACGGATGACTACCGCGATATCTCGAACGCTGCGTCGCTTTTGTCGCGGCTGGAACTTGAGGGCGTCGATGTCGGAAACCGCTGGGAAGAGTTGGCCGATCTGTCGGAGAACCGTGCCACGGATGGCTGTCTGGCCTTTGCCGACCTGCATTACATGCTGGCCCTTTGTGGCGGGGAACGTGACAAGGCGGCGGCGGGCCTGATTGCGCGGATGCAAGCGACAAAGCCCTCTGCGAATGAGGCACAGCAGATCATCGCCCATCCCGGCCTGCATGTGGCGCAAGGGCTGCAGGCCTTTGCGGCGGGTGAATATTCCGTCGCCTGGATGCATCTACGCGCCGGGCGGGTCGACCTGCAGCAGATCGGCGGCAGTCATGCGCAACGCGATGTGTTCGACCGAATCACGATCGAGGCGGCCCTGCGCGGCGGCTATACTGACGCGGCGGGTGCCTTGTTGCGGGACCGGATGGCGCGGCGTGCCGGTTCGGTGGACGGCTATACCGCTGCCCGCCTGTCACTGATCGACGCGGTCCGGGTTCAGGCCGTCTGACATGGCCCAATCCCCAAGACAGCGCGACCTGCGCCTCGACTTCTTTCGCGGTGTCGGCATGTTCATCATCCTGATCGCCCATATCACCAACAATCCCTGGACCTTGTGGATCCCGGCCCGCTTCGGCTTTTCCGACGCGACCGAGATGTTTGTGTTCTGCTCGGGCATGGCCTCGGCTATTGCCTTTGGGGCGGTCTTTTCGCGGGCGGGGTGGCTGATGGGGACCCTGCGCATCGCGTTCCGGGTCTGGCAGGTCTACTGGGTGCATCTGGGTGTGTTCTTTGTAACGCTGGTCCTGATGCTGGTGCTGAACCTGACCGCTGTCTTTCCACGGGACGAGGTCGGGGCACTGAACCTTTATCCCTTCCTCAACAACACCGGCCCGAACCTGATCGGGTTGATGACGCTGACCTATGTGCCCAACTACTTTGACATCCTGCCGATGTATCTGGTGATCCTTGCGCTAATCCCGGTGATGATGGCGCTGGCGAAACTGGATGTGCGGCTTGCGGTGTTGGCAAGCCTTTTGCTTTGGGTTGCCGCGACGGCGGGGCTTAGCCTTCCGGCCGAATTCTGGTTCGTGGAACCCACCGGCCGGGCTTGGTTCTTTAACCCATTTGCGTGGCAACTGGTCTTTTTCACGGGTTTCGCGCTGATGGCCGGATGGCTGCCCGCGCCGCCGGTCCGCCGCTCTCTCGTCTGGCTGGCGGCGGGTATAGTTCTTGTGTCGGTGCCCTTCGCCTGGGGGAAAATCATCTCCCAGGTCGAGGTGATCCGCGAAATCCGGCAAAGCGCCATGCCCCTGTTCAACAAGACCGACTTCGGCATCCTGCGCTATGTCCACTTTCTGGCACTGGCCTACCTCGCATGGGTTGTGGCCGGACCAGAGGGCGTTTGGTTGCGGAAAACCGGCTGGGTCGGCGAACTTATCGGCCTTGTCACCCGCGTGGGCCAGCAGTCGCTGGCGGTCTTTGCCGCATCCATGGTGCTGGCCCGCGTCCTGGGTGCGTTCCTGAACCTTGCCGGGAACGGCGCGTTGGCCGCGCTGTTGGTGAACCTGACCGGCTTTGGCCTGATCATTGGTGTGGCCCACATCGCCGCCTATTTCAAAAGCCAGCCCTGGAAGGCTCACGCCGCGCGTCCGGGCGTGCCGGAAAATGACAGGAACCCGCGGGCCGAGGTGAGAACATGACCGATGTTTCACGCCGCGACCTGCTTGCCCTGATCGGGGGGCTGTCGGCGACGGGCCTTGTCCCTGCCTGGGCGCAAGATGCCCCCGAACCCGCCGGCATGACGCTTGGCCAGCCTGCGCCATTTGATCCTGACATGGTGGTGGACCGCGCCCGCGCATTGGCTGCGTCGGCCCATGTGCCCCCGCCGCCCGTGTCGCAGGACTGGCTGGACCTGTCCTATGACGATTTTCGCGGCATCTGGTTTGATACCCGCCATACGCTATTTCGCGGGGCACCGGGGGCGGTGCAGGCCGAATTTTTTGTCGCGGGCCTCTATTTCCCACACAAGATCGGGCTGAACGCGGTCGAAGGGGGCCAGACCCGCGCAGTCACCTTTGAGATGCGCAATTTTGGCATGACCGACGAGATTGCAGCCTTGCCAGAGGACGGCACAGGTTTCGCCGGGTTCCGCCTCTTGGGCGAACTGGTCGAAAAAGACCTGTTTCAGGAATATGCCGTCTTTCAGGGCGCAAGCTATTTCCGCGCCATTGGTCGCGGGCTGACTTACGGCCTTTCGGTACGCGGTCTTGCGCTGAACACGGCGGGCGTCGGGCCTGAGGAATTCCCGGTCTTTCGCGATTTCTGGATTGAGGCGACCCCGCCGGGCGCGCCGACGGTGACTGTCCATGCGCTGCTTGACAGCCCCTCAGTAGCGGGGGCTTTTACCTTCCGGATTACCAAAGGCGAGAGCACGGTGATGGAAGTCGCCGCGCGCCTGTTTCCGCGCATCGATCTAGCCACGGCGGGCATTGCCGCCGGCACGTCGATGTTTCTGTACAGCGACATCAACCGCGCCCGGTTCGATGACTTCCGCGAGGCGGTCCATGACAGCGACGGCCTGCTGATGCTGAACGGCGCGGGTGAGGTGCTGTGGCGCCCCCTGACAAATCCGAAGGGAGTCGAGGTCAGCGCCTTTAGCGACAGCTCTCCGCGCGGCTTTGGCCTGATGCAGCGGGCGCGGGGCCCGGGTGATTACAACGATCTGGTAGCCCATTATGAACGTCGCCCGTCGCTATGGGTGGAGCCGTTGGGCGATTGGGGCCCGGGCGCGGTGATGCTGGTGGAAATTCCCACCAACAAGGAAATCAACGACAACATCGTCACCTTCTGGCGGCCTGCAACCCCTTTGCTGGCCGGACAGGAACACCGCTTTGACTATCGCTTGCACTGGTCAGCCACGGCCCCTGCAGAAGGGCTTGTGAGCCCCGTGACCCATACCCGCACCGGTGCGCGGGTCTTTGAAGATGGGCGCATCTTTACCATCGACTACGCCCCACATCCCACCCTTGGCACGGACCCCGACCAGCTCGAAGTGCGGGTCACTACCAGCGCGGGCCAGATTGCGTCACCGCTGTTGCAAGTCAACCCGGCGACCGGCGGCTTGCGGTTGGACTTCACGCTGAAAGGTGAACCACCGGTGGCCGAGTTGCGCGCCGAATTGTGGCGCAGCGGGCGGTCTGTGGCCGAGATCTGGGTGAACCGCTGGCTGGCGCCATGACCTTTGTGACTCGCCAGCTTGTTCCCACAGACGTTGTAGCAGAACCATTGGCGATGCCGGACCAGAACCTGCGGGCCCCGTTTCGCGACCCCGCAGCGCCCGGTCTGCGCAGCAGTGGACTGACGTTGGTTCTGCGGGCATGGGTCCTGCTGTTGCCATTCTGCGTGACGGTCACTTTGGGATGGCTTTCGCTGGGCTGGTTCGCGCTGGACGGGCGGCTGACCCTTGCCGATATCGCATTGGTCAGCGTGACCAGCTTTGCCTTTTTTTGGGTGGTGCTGTCGGTCGGTACCGCAATGCTCGGCCTTGTCTGGCGTGAAACGCCGGCGGCGGTACCGTTTCAGGAGCTGACGGTTGCCATCCTGCTGCCGATGTATGGTGAGCCTGCCGAAGAGACCATCGGCAATGGTTTGCACCTGCTGGCCGGTTTACCCTCCAAGGGCCGCCACCGCTTTGCACTGCAGGTCTTGTCCGACACCCGCTCCCCCGTTGCGGCGGCGCTGGAGGAAGCGGCGGTTGCGGCGGCCCGCAGGCTGCACCCAGGTCTGAGCATCGACTACCGCCGCCGGGAGCAGAACACCGACTACAAATCCGGCAACATCCGCGATTGGGTGCGGTCTGGCGGGCACGCCCATGACGCGATGCTGATCCTGGACGCCGACAGCGTCATGAGCCCGGACGCCGTGCTGAAGATGGCCGATGCACTGGCGCATGAACCGGGGTTGGGTCTGATCCAGACGGTCCCGCGCGTGCTGCCGGGCCGGACGGTGTGGCAAGGTCTGCAAAGCTTTTCCTCTCAGGTTTACGGGGTGAACATGGGGCGTGGTTTTGCGATGTGGACGGGGGCCGAGGGCAACTTTCTGGGCCACAATGCGCTTGTACGCACCCGCGCCTTTGCTGCTTCGGCCGGGTTGCCGCATCTGTCTGGTGCCGCCCCGCGTGGTGGCGTCATCCTGAGCCATGATTTCATCGAAGCCGCCCTTCTGCGCCGCGCCGGATGGGGCGTGCGCATGATGCCCGAGGCCGAAGACAGCTTTGAGGACACTCCCGAGACATTGAACGGCTATCTCAAGCGTGACCAGCGCTGGTGTCAGGGGAACCTGCAGCATGTTCGCCTGCTTCTGGCGCCCGGACTGCACCCGATGTCGCGGTTTCACCTGCTGCAGGGGGCAATGGCCTATCTGGCTTCGGTCTGGTGGCTGGCGCTATTGATCCTCTGGGCGCTACCCGGTCAGGGGGATGCGATGTCCGATGTCTTTGCCGCCAATCCCCTGATGCCGAACTGGCCAACCCTGCCGCTGATAACGCAGGCGGCTATTGCCGGCTTTGTGGGGCTCATGCTGATGGCACCAAAGTTGTTGGGACTGGTCGGCCACATCCGAAGACATAGGGTTTCGCTGGCCGTCGCCCCGCAATTTGCCGGAGTAGCTCTGGCTGAGATGGCCTTGTCTGCACTTCTTGCTCCGGCGCTGATGGTGCATCAGGTACGCGCAGTGCTGCGTACGGTCTGGGGCCTCGACGGAGGCTGGATGCCGCATGTCAAGGGACGGTCCGACCTGCGCACGCTGTTGCGGTTTCACGCCGTCGAGACTGGTCTGGGCGCGGTGCTGCTGGCCTTTACGCTGGCAGGGCAGCTCAGTCTTTGGCTTTTGCCGGTCGTGATCGGCCTGTGCCTGACCGTGCCTTTGGCGGCATTAATGCAGATGCCACGGTCGACATTCCCGTTCCGCATCGCCCGCCGGAGGATCGCATGATCAAAACGGGTCTTGGCGTTGCAATATCGCTTGCAACCAACATCTGCGCTACCGCTGCCTCCGCCGATTGCAATGGCGCGCCCGTACCCTGCATGGTGCCGGGCGGCACCTATCACATCGTCTTGCCAGATGGGGCGACGGGCCCGATGCCGGCGATCCTGCTTTTGCATGGCTATGGCGGCGAAGGCCTTGGGTCGATCCGCAACGAGGGCATGGTCAATCAGATGCTGGCGCGCGGTTATGCCGTCATCGCCCCGGACGGCCAGCCGCGCGAGAATGGCGCAGGCCGGTCATGGGACTTTCACCCCGATCGCCCCGCCACCCGCGATGAGACCGCATTCCTGATCGCGGTGGCCGATGAAGCTGCGGCAGCATTCGGTCTGGACCGGGACCGGATGCTCCTCGCCGGGTTTTCGATCGGCGGGTCGATGACCAGTTATGTGGCCTGTCAGGCACCAGACGCCTTTGCCGCATACGCCCCCGTCGCTGGAAGTTTCTGGCGGCCCCATCCGACCAGTTGCGCGGGCCCGGTGCGGCTTTTGCACACCCACGGGACAGAGGACCGCACAGTTCCGTTGACCGGGCGCGAAATCAGGCCGGATTTCGTGCAGGGCAATGTCTTTGAGGCGATGGAGATCTGGCGACTGGCCAATGATTGCCCGAAGGCAGATGCGGACAAGACCTATACGCAGAACACTTACGAGATTCAGCAATGGACCGATTGCCAGCCCGGCACCAACCTGCAATTCGCCCGCCATGACGGTGGCCACAGCATCCCCAGGGGATGGGCGCAGCTGGCCATGGACTGGTTCGAAACGCCCTGAAGCGCCTACCAGCGCAAGCTGCGCGCGCCGATCAGAGTCGAGACTAGCGTGACAACCATGATCGCAAGGCCGTACCAAGTGACGTAGAACAGCGGGCTGTCTTCGGTGCAGTGCAGGGCATAGGCGGCCGCTGAAAAGCCGGACCCGGCCAGACCGGCGACAAAACCCGCCCGCGCGGGCGCGGTCGTCGCCCCGTGACGCAAGGTGTAATGCAGCGTGGCCACCGGCAGGACCGACAGCAGCGGGATCGCTACCAGACAGGTCGTCATCGTCTTGCCGACCACCGCCATCTGACGGGCATCCTCTGGCGTGGTAAGATAGGCCCAGAGCAGTAGCCCCAGCGCTGCAGAACCGACAGCCGCCAAGGGCCAGAGGCGCGCAGTTTGCCCACCTTCGGGCCGCGCGAGCAACAGGGCCAACCGGGTGGCGGCAATACCCAGAATGCCCGTCAGCACGATGCGCGCGACCGAGACCGGCGTGACCAGCGCGGTCAAAAGATCCTCCCGAAAACCGAGCACAAGCCAGACGCCCAACACGGCAACTGCCAGCGAAGGCACCAGACCAAGCATCAGGGTCTGCCAAAGACCGCGCTGGCGCTCTGTGTCGGCAGCCAAGGCGCGGATGAGGTCGTCGGTCTTCATTTCACATGCCTTTCCCGCAGGATGGCCAAAGTTTTCAACGCCCGGTGCAGGGCAACACGCACAGCACCTTCGCTCATCGTCAGTGCCTGACCCGTTTCTGCTACGCTGGCGCCATCCAGCCCGATCTTGCGCACGATCTGGGCCGATCGGCCGTCCAGCATGCCGATCATCTTGTCCATGTCGGCCGCCTCGGTAGGGTCGGGCCCGGCCTCGGCCGCCAGAACCTCGGCAAAGTCGTCGATCGGCACGTCTATTCTGCGTCCACGCGCCCGGAACGCGTCGACAACCTTGTAACGCGTGATGGCATATAGCCATGGCCGCACCGGGGCACCGGGGTCCCAGGTGTGTCGCTTGAGGTGGATCGCAAGCAGCACCTCTTGCAACACATCCTCGCAACCGGCATCGCCCAGACCGCCACCCTTTGCCCTGACGATGCCCCGCAACACCGGCGTCACGGACTGCAGGAACCGTGCATAAGCTCGGGCGTCGCCGCCATTTGCGGCCGCCAGCAGCTGGCCCCAAGTGTCGGTCTGTTCTGTCATCACACCCTTCCACTTCGCGCCACACCCATGTTTGTTACACGGGTCCATGCGATAGATGTGGCACCATGGTATCCGAACACAAGATCGTGACGACTGTAACGCTCAGCGCCCTACCACGAAATGCCTCACATGAACCGCAAGCTTGCGCCACCCATGCGCGGAGCATGATGAGGCCCGATCGACAGGATGACACCTCGACTCTACCGCACCGGTGAACGTTGCCCGCCGGGTTTCTGCCCTTGGTCCGGTCATGATCGAGGCTCGGCCTGATGGACCTGATATTTGCCTATCTTGCCGGCCTCCTGACGCTGATCAATCCATGCGTGCTGCCGGTTCTGCCCATCGTCCTGGCCAGCAGTCTGCACCGGGATCGCCGCGCACCTCTGGCGCTTGCTGCCGGGATGAGCGTGTCGTTTGTGGCGCTGGGTCTGGGTGTGACGGCACTGGGCCCGGCGCTGGGGCTGAGCAGCGACAGCGTGGCGCGGGCGGCGGCGCTGATGATGGTGGGTTTTGGGCTGGTGATGCTGGTGCCCGTCCTGTCAGGCGGGTTTTCGACCGCGACGGCCGGCATCGCCGCCCGGGCCGATGCGCAGATCGATGCCACCTTGGAAGCAGGCCTTGGCGGGCAATTCCTGTCCGGCGCGCTGCTGGGCGCGGTCTGGAGCCCGTGCATCGGCCCCACCCTTGGCGCGGCCATTGCGCTCGCCTCGACCGGAGAGAGCCTTGGGCGCGCGGGGGCGATCATGGTTGGCTTTGCGCTCGGCGTCTCGACGCTGATTCTGGGGCTGGCCTATGGTGCCCAGTCCGCCATCCAGCGGCGCCAGAACCTGCTGCGCAGCCTGGCTGCGCGGGCCAAGCCGGTGATGGGGGTGACATTTGTCGCCGTTGGCCTCGCGCTGTGGTTCGGCCTGCACCACGTCATCGAAGGCTGGCTGGTCCAGACCCTGCCCGCCTGGCTGATCGACTTTTCCGTATCCATATGACCCAAAGGAGCGTCCCCTGATGCAACGCCGTGATTTCATTGCCCTGTCGGCAAGCCTGACCCTTGTCCCTTTTGCTGCCCATGCGGGCGAGGCGACCATGTACACCCCCGGCGCAGCCGAGGCCGCCATGGATGCGGGCGAGATCGTCCTTCTCGACTTCTGGGCAAGCTGGTGCAGCACCTGTGCTGCGCAGGAGCGAGTGCTGGCCGCGCTGAAGGCGGAAAACCCCGCCTATGAACAGACTATCAGGTTCTTTGTGGTGGACTGGGATCAGTATGCCGACGGCGAGCTGTCGCGCGCGCTGAACATCCCGCGCCGGTCAACCCTTGTCGCGCTGAAGGGCCGACAGGAACTGGGGCGGATCGTGGCGGGCACCGCGCGCGCGGAAATCAAGGCGCTGCTGGACATGGCTATCGCCGCAGCCTGACGGCTGCCTCAGGGGCTGCAACGAAAACGGACGGCACGATGTGCCGGCCGTTTTTGTTGTTTTTAAGCAATAGTTTATACATCTTTCGGGTCACAGGATCGTGACGCTCCCAAGGTAACATTCGCTGCTTTGCGCGCGAACTGCCCCCTACGAAACACAATCTCGGGGAGAGAATCATGCTTCAGCAATTTACGGCTCAATACTTTCAGCTTTCGGGCACAGGGCTCAATCCCACGCCAAGCGTGCGGACCGTGACACTGACGGACAACGATCTGCTGCGCGGCAATGATGCGGACGAAAGCATCGGAGTATTCGACGGTCTGCAACAACTCGTTGATGGTCGCTTCGTCACGGTGGATGACGGCGAGGCTGTCACGACCGTTTTCTTCAGCGATGGCACGTCCCTCGCCGGTGTTCTCGCGATGTATGATCTTACAACGTTCAAATTCCTCGACCGTACGGAATCCTTCCTGCTCGATCCCGCCGCACTCGCGGCCGCAGGCAAGACGCTGGACGATATCACGAGCGTCAAGCTCGATGCCCTTATCGACCATGACCTGAGCTGGGCCGATTTCGGGTTCACCCCGACTGGCATCACGGTGCCTGATCCGGAACCCGAGCCCGAACCGGTGCTGACCCTGCTGCAGGGCACGGTGGGCAATGACCGCCTGATCGGCACCGCCGCCGACGAGTTGATCCGTGGCGGCGATGGCGATGACCGGCTGACCGGGGGCGCGGGCCAAGACACATTCGTCTTTGGCGCCGATGCGCGCGACGGCAACCGTGACCGCGACATCATCACCGACTTCAACGCGGCCGAAGACACGATCCTGTTCGAAGCTGGCGCCACGATCCGCTTTGTCGAAGAGCGCAAAGGCAATCTGGTCATCCAGCTTGAAGGCGACCGCGACACGATCACCGTGCACAACGCCGACCGGGCGATCGTGGCGAACTTCGAATTCACCGATGGCCTGTTTCTGGGCTGATCTTCAAAACCGGCCGGGCCGATCAACACTTGTCGCGCAGAAGGGCCGCCAAGAACTGGGGCGGTTGGTTGCGGGCACCTCCAGAGCCGATATTCAGGCGTTGCTGCTCGAGGTTGCCTGACGGACCCAACATGCGCATAGCCTAGCCGGGTGGCATGTCTTGTCGCCCGGTTTTTATTTTTTGTTAACCGGTCAAACGGCGCAATTGTTTTTGCTAGGGGCTGTTGACGTTCACTGGAGTCGGATGACAGTTGATGCCAGGGCGATGAATGCGCTGAAACTGGTGTCGGTCTTGCAGTATCTTGTTGCTATACCCCTGTATTCCTTTAGTT
>Ga0105050_10002566_pt1 | contig 25835 bp, 31 predicted proteins | sample FRY01_FD_78088 | JGI IMG/M metagenome (GOLD analysis project Ga0105050, IMG submission 78088) | Freshwater microbial communities from Lake Fryxell liftoff mats and glacier meltwater in Antarctica - FRY-01 | ecosystem: Environmental > Aquatic > Freshwater > Ice > Glacier meltwater ...
CCTTCGGGGTCGAAAAAGTAAAGATGCGCCGGATCGAGGCCGATTCCGATGGGCACGTCGATTGCCGAGCGGTATCCGCGGGCGGCCTTTACCTCAAGCTTCTTGTCACCGGCAAGCACGGTCAGATAGGTGACATCACCCGTCGGTTCCACGCCGTAGACCATGCCTTGCAGATGGTCACCCCCGACGTGACAATCCTCGGGGCGCACGCCCAATGTCAACGCGCCGTGCAGATGGGCGGGACAGGGGACCGAGACACCCGGCGCGGTAAAGTGGCCGTCCGTGGCCGTCCCGTCGATCAGGTTCATCGGCGGGCTGCCGATAAAGCCCGCGACAAAGGTATTGGCGGGGTCGGAATAGATTTCATCCGGGGTGCCGACCTGCTGTATCGCACCCTTGTTCATGATGACGATCCGGTCAGCCAGCGTCATCGCCTCGATCTGGTCGTGGGTCACATAGACGGTGGTGACGCGCAACTGGCGCTGCATGTGCTTGATCTGGACCCGCATGCTTTGGCGCAACTTGGCATCGAGGTTCGACAGCGGCTCGTCCATCAGGAAAACCTGCGGCTGGCGCACCACGGCGCGGGCAAGGGCCGCCCGTTGGCGCTGGCCACCCGACAGTTCGCCGGGCTTGCGTTCCAGAAAACTGCCCAGTTCCACCATATCCGCCGCAGCCCGGATGCGCGCGTCATGCTCTGACGCAGGGACGCCTCGCATCCGCAGCGGAAAGCGGATGTTTTCGTAGATCGTCATGTTGGGGTAAAGCGCATAGCCCTGAAACACCATTGCCACGTCGCGGTCGCGGGCATCGACATCGTTCACCACCTCGCCGTCGATGATGATCTGGCCTTCGGTCGGGGTTTCCAACCCTGCGATCATGCGCATGGTCGTGGTCTTGCCGCAGCCCGATGGGCCGAGCAGCACCAGGAATTCCTCATCCGCCACTTTCAGCGACATGTTTTGCACGCCAATGAAGGCACCGTAGCGCTTGGCAATATTCTGAAGGTGGATCGACGCCATGTTTTATCCTTTGACCGCGCCCATTGTCAGACCACGCGACAGGTGCTTCTGGATCAGGATGACCAGGATCAGAATGGGCACGAAGGCAATGAACGACACAAGGGCGATAGCGTTGTAGATGATGCCGTCCGAACCGCCGGTGAAATTCGCAAGGGCCACCGACATGGTATAGGCCCGTGAGGTCGAGGCGATCAGCAGCGTGAACAGAAACTCGTTGATCGCGAAAATGGCCGCGATCACGGCGGCGGTGATGATGCCGGGCAGGCATATGGGAATGACGATCTCGCGCAGGATGGTCAGATCGCTTGCACCATCGGTGCGCGCGGCATCTTCCAGTTCCTTCGGGATATCCAGCATGTAACTGCGGATGATCCAGGTCACGAGGCTGAGGTTGATCGCCGCATAGATCAGCATCAGGGCCCAGACAGAATCCAGCAAACCGATTTCCTTGAACAGAAAGAAGATCGGCACCGCGACGATAGCAGGGGCCATCATGCGTGTGGACAGGATAAAAAACCCGATATCATCGCGCCCCCTGAACTCATACCGCGACAGCGCATAGGCCGCCGGAATGCCAAGGATCAGGTCGATGACCACCGAACCCGCCACCGCCACGACCGAGTTGCGCAGATAAAGCGCTATGGGCCAGTCGCTGGTCAGAAGGCGCCATGCGTCCAGCGAGAACGTGGGCCAGTAGATCGGCTGCGGCGTGATCACCTCGGTCCGGGGGCGAAAGCCGATGGACAAGAACCAAAGGATCGGAAGCAGGCACACAAGCGCCCACGTGCCAAGGATCAGATAGCGCAGCAGTCGTCCGTCGCTGCGTCGCTTGCGTACCTGCGCCATCAGTTTTTACCCGAGCGGAAGGCGCGCTTGACCACCGTTTGCGCAATGATGATCGTAAGGATCAGCATCAGGACCGAGGCCGCCGAAGCATAGCCGAAATTGAACATCCGAAAACCCTGCCGGTAGATGAAGTAGCTCATGGTTTCAGTGGCACCGCCCGGGGTGCCTTGGGTCATCACGAACACATTTGCGAACATGGTGGTGATGTCGATGCCGCGAATGGTGACGGCCACGACAATCACGGGCCGCATCATCGGCAGGGAAATATTCCAGAATATTTTGGGCCAGCTTGCACCGTCAAGGCGCGCGGCCTCTTCGATCTCCTGGTCTTGCCCTTGCAGGGCGGCCACGAAAATGATGAACAGGAAGGGCGTCCATTGCCAGACATCGGCGACGATCAGGGTCATGCGCGCCAGCGGGATGCTGGCCAGCCAGTCCACGTTGCGCTCGATCAGGCCAAGCCGCATCAGGATGTCCGAGATCACCCGCCCGTCGTTGAACGCAAGTTTCCAGATGAACGCCACTGCCGAGGGCATGAACAGCATCGGCATCAGATAGACGATGCGCCAGCCCCGGATAAACGGATCGCGGTAGGCGAAATAGGCCAGCGTCAGGGCAAGGAAGGTCTGCACGCTCAGCGCGATGGCGCCGATGACGAAAGTGTTCCACAGGGCCGCCCAGAACTCGCGGTCCTGCAAGATGCCCTGATAATTGCCAAGCCCGGTCCACGTCCAACTGGTAAACCTGACCACGAACAGGCTTTGATAAATCGCAAAGACGCCGGGGTAGAGGGTGATTGCCAGAAGGTAGATGACCGCCGGTGCCAGCAACAGATAGGGAAACGCCCTTCGCATGATCGGACTGCGGCGCGGGCGAGGCGCCTTCCGGAGGTTGGGGGTGGCCATGGCCACCCCCGTTTTCGGAACATAGGGATTTGCAGTTCCCATTGTGTCAGAACGGCAGGGCTTTGCCAGCGCCCACATAAAGGCCGGGTGCCACATCGGCATAGTTGATCGGGCCGGAACCGCCTTTGAAGCCGTTCTTCTCCATGATCGACTTCCACGCCGCCTGCCCGTTATCAAGCGCTTCCTTGGCGGTGATCTGACCGGTGATGGCCCGGTTGATCTCATTGCCAAGCGCTTGCTCCATCTCGAACATGCCGGGCAGGCGCGGGCTGCACCAGGCGTGCTCAAGGCTGGCGGCCCAGACCTTCATCGGCTGCGACACAGCGCGCAGACGTTCGTTGCCCAGAACCGACTTGTATCCCGGTGCCACGCCGTTGGCGTTGGCCTCGTTCATCGCCATGATCGACGCCGTGGTCAGGAAGGCCAGCATCAGGAAGGCGCCTTCCTTGTTCTGGCTGGTTGATGTCACAACCGAGGTCGAGCCTGCGATGTTTGGCGGCGCAAACACGCCGCCCGCGATGCGCGGTTCATAGATGGTGACAAAGTCGCCGACGATCTGGCTTTGGTCCGGACGCATGGCCTGCGTGCCGCTGTCCTGCCAGCTGATATTGGCCGCGACCTGACCACCAAGCCATGCCGCCCGGTTTTCGCCCCAGCCGGCGCCCGAAACACCTTCGATTGCGTTCTTGGACAAGGCCAGAACGGTCTCAAGGCCCATCATGCCCGCGTCGGTGTTCAGCGTCGGGTTCCACTGATCGTCGAACAGCATCATCCCGGCCTGCGCCGCAACATGTTCCCATGTGTAGGTTGACCAGAAGCCCCGCGCGCCCAACATGCCGATGCCCGCAACGCCGCCACCAAGTTTGTTGGCTTCTGCGGTGATGCGGATCAGCTCTTCATAGGTCGGAACCGACGTTACCAGATCAATCGGGCCGCCAAGGATCTGTTCCATCTTCGATTTGCGCAGGTGAACCATCTGAATGTCGCAGTCAAACGGGATGCCGACAAGCTGACCGTTCACATAGCCATAGTTCAAACGGTAGGTGTCATAGAAGTCGTCGAGTGGCAGGTTCCACTTGGCGGCAAACTCATCGAGCGGGGCAAGGAAACCCGGAGCCGCAAAGTCGCCCAGCCAGGCCGAGAAAAACTGTAGCGCGTCGAACGAGGCATTCCCCGAGATAAATTCGGCGATGGCCTTGTCATAGATGCTGTCGTCCGGGATCGGGACCAGTTCGACCTTGATGCCCGAAAGCAACTCGAACGGTTTCAGGCCTTCGGCGGCCGATTCCTGGTCTGCTGCACCGATGGCAAAGCGCACAGTGGTACCACCAAGTTCGGTCCTCACTTTTTCCCAGTCAACCGTACGGATCCAGTCTTTCGCAGGATCCCAGAGCGGCTCGTTGCTCATGGAATAGAGTTTGCGATAGTCTTCGCGCACATACTTGTCGACCGTGATCTGGTCGAGAACGCTTTGCACGTCCGGCAAGCCGGACTGTGCCAGCGCTGGCATTGCCAAACCCGGCAAGCTTGCGGCAGCCCCGATGGCTGCCCCCGAACGCAGAAATGAACGGCGGGACAGTCCCGTCAATCGAGTGGTCATTCTGATCATCCTCCCATTTGCGATACATTGATCTTTTTGCCCGGGTCCCGGCAAGTCAATGCGGCCTCCTATTCCGCATTTGATTGCCAGATCGGGCACAAGTGAACATTCGTCACCTGCACCAATAATGTGTGCAGACTATCAAACCTGTCAATGACGAATTTTTGCCTGAATTTCCGCAGCGCAGCATGAACGATCTGTTGACAAAAATACAAATGTTCAACTACTTTCCGATCAGAGCGTTTAGAGGAGAACCGGAATGCCCATCAATGTAGCGCCGACCGGCCTCGCCAAAGACCTGGCGCTGAAGGCGCAAAGCGGGCGCCCGATCCGGATCGGACTTGTCGGCGCAGGAGAAATGGGCACCGATATCGTCAGCCAGGTCGCACATATGCAAGGCATTGAAATCGGGGCCATCAGCGAGTTGAAGCCTGGTGCGGCGCTGAAGTCGGTGGAAATCGCCTATGGAAGCGGGGATCGCGCCACAGAGGTGGCCACTGCCGATGCTGCAAACGCAGCGATGGAAGCGGGCAAGATCGCGGTCACCGACAACGTGAACGCCTTGCTGAATGCCGGTCTGATCGACGTGGTGGTGGATGCCACCGGCGTGCCCGCCGTGGGGGCCGAGATCGGCCTGTTGGCGATGGAACGCGGCAAGCATCTGGTGATGATGAATGTCGAAGCAGATGTGACGATCGGCGCTTATCTGCGCGCCGAGGCCGCGCGTCTGGGCGTGATCTATAGTCTTGGCGCGGGGGACGAGCCGTCGTCGTGTATGGAACTGATCGAGTTTGTCAGCGCCATGGGCCACCGGATCATCAGCGCGGGCAAGGGCAAGAACAACCCCTTGAACATTGACGCCACGCCCGACGCCTATACCGCCGAAGCCATCCGCCGTCACATGAACCCGCGTATGTTGGTGGAATTCGTCGACGGCTCGAAAACCATGGTGGAAATGGCCGCCATTGCCAATGCCACTGGCCTGATCCCCGACCGCCCCGGCATGCATGGCCCCGCCTGTTCGCGCGAGGAACTGAACTCCGTCCTTATCCCACAATCGGCGGGGGGGCTTTTGTCCTCCTCCGAAGGCCGCGTTGATTTCACCATCGGCAAGGGCGTGGCGCCCGGCGTCTTCGTCGTGGCCGAGATGAATCATCCGCGCATCCGCGAACGGATGGAGGATCTGAAGATGGGCAAGGGGCCGTATTTCACTTTTTTCCGGCCCTATCACCTGACCTCGCTGGAAGTGCCGCTGACCTGCGCGCGTGTCGTGCTTTACGGCAAGGCCGACATGGTCCCGATGGAGCGCCCGGTAGCCGAGGTTTGCGCCGTGGCCAAGAAGGACATGGCCGTCGGGGAAACGCTCGATCAGATCGGCGAATATTGCTACCGCGCCTGGATCATGGAGGCGGGTCAGGCGCGTGGGGCAGGGGCGATACCTTGCGGTCTGCTGACGGGCGCCAGGGTGACCGCGCCGATCGCCAAGGGCGCCCTGATCACTTACGCCAATGCAGCCGTCCCCGCAGACAGCAAGATCGCCGTTCTGCGTGCGCGCCAAGACAAGATGCTGGGGCTTTGAGCATGACCGCAGTGCCCATGTCTGCGCCTGACAATCGCCCCTTTGCTATCCGCACCTATGCGCCCGAACGACTGCGCGAGGCGCTGAAACGGATGTATCTGATCCGCCGCTTCGAAGAGGGGGCCGAAGACAGTTACACGCGCGGGCTGATCCACGGTACGATGCACCTGTCCATCGGACAAGAGGCCAGCGCCATGGCTACCTGCATGGAGTTGACCGACGCCGACAAGATCACCTCAACTCATCGCGGCCACGGGCATTGCATCGCCAAGGGTGCCGATGTGGGCCGGATGTTTGCCGAATTCTTTGGCAAGGAAACCGGGTATTGCCACGGGCGCGGCGGGTCGATGCATATCGCCGATGTGAAAACCGGCAATCTTGGGGCAAATGGCATTGTCGGCGGTGGCCTGCCGATTGCGGTGGGCTCGGCGCTTTCGGCCAAACGATTGGGCAAACCCTATGTGACGATCTGCTTCTTCGGCGATGGGGCGAATAACGAAGGCGCGTTTCACGAGGCGCTGAACATGGCCGCCATCTGGAAGTTGCCCGTCGTTTTTGTCTGTGAAAACAATCAGTATGGTATGTCTACGTCGGTCAGGCAGTCTACTTCGGTTGCCCGGATATCCGACCGTGCGGTGGCATACTCGATGCCGGGCGTGACAGTGGACGGCAACGACTTTTCGGCTGTGGCCGAGGCGGTGCATATTGCCATTGCGCGCGCGCGGGCAGGGGATGGTCCCAGCCTTGTCGAGAACCTGACCTATCGCTGGCGTGGCCATTCAAAATCCGACCGCAACCGTTATCGCACAAAGGAAGAGATCGAAGATTGGATGACGCGCGACCCCATCGCGCAGTTTCGCGCCGAATTGATCGCGCATGGCGTGGTGGACGAGGCCGGTGCCGACGCCCTAGCCGAGGCAGCCATTACCGAAATGACCGCAGGCATCGCCTTTGCCAAAGCCAGTCCCGCGCCCGATGTGTCCGAAGTGACCCGCTACGTTTACGCGGAAAATTGAGATGAACGCCATGACCATTGATCAAGGCTTGCGGGTGCTGTCCTATTCCGAGGCAATCAGGGAGGCGATGGTCCTCGCGATGGAGGCCGACCCCACGGTGATCTTGATGGGCGAGGATATCGGAGTTTATGGCGGGGCGTTTCAGGTAACGCTCGACCTGATCGACAGGTTCGGCCCGGACCGTGTGATGGACACGCCGATTTCCGAACTGGGAGGGGCGGGGGTGGCCGTCGGGGCTGCGCTGACCGGGCTGAAGCCCATCTTTGAATTCCAGTTTTCCGATTTTGCCATGCTGGCGATGGAGCAGATCGTCAATCAGGCGGCAAAACTGCGCTACATGCTGGGCGGTGAGGCATCGGTGCCGGTGGTGTTCCGCATGCCTTCCGGCTCGGGCACGGGGGCGGCGGCGCAGCACAGTCAAAGCCTGGAGGCCTGGTTCGGCCATGTGCCGGGGCTCAAGGTGGTGCAGCCCGCAACCCCCGAGGATGCCAAGGGCATGCTGCTTGCCGCCTTGGCCGACCCTGACCCGGTGATGATCTTCGAGCATAAACTTCTCTACAAGACGCGCGGCCATGTGCCTGAAGGCCATTACACCACCCCTATCGGCAAGGCACTGGTGCGGCGCACAGGCACGGATGTCACAATCATTGCGGGCTCGATCATGGTGCATCGTGCGCTGGAGGCGGCCGAAACGCTGGCGGCCGAAGGGATCAGCGCCGAGGTCATTGACTTGCGATCCATCCGGCCGATTGATCATGCGACCCTCTTGTCTTCGGTACGCAAGACCGGGCGGCTGATGGTGGTTTACGAAGGTGTGAAGGCTTTTGGCGTCGGCGCCGAGATCAGCGCGATGGTCGCCGAAAGTGACGCTTTCGACTATCTCGATGCGCCGATCTTGCGGCTGGGTGCTGCGGATGCACCCGTGCCCTACAACCCGGATCTGGAACGTGCGTCGGTGCCGCAAACCAGCACGATCGAGGTTGCCGCGCGCAGTCTCGTCCGCCGCGAGGTGTGACAAATGCCCGTTGACGTGATCTTGCCCAAGGTGGACATGGACATGTCACACGGCACCCTTGCGGTTTGGCATGTGGCCGAGGGCGAAGTGGTTAAAAAGGGTGCGCCGCTTTTCGATATTGAAACCGAAAAGGCCGCGATGGAGGTTGAGGCCCCTGCATCGGGCCGTCTGCATGGCGTGACGGCAAAGCCGGGCGACAAGGTGGCCGTGGGCAGCGTGATCGCCGTGATCCTTGTCGAAGGTGAAGCCCCCGATGCCATCGCCGCCACTGCTGCGGGGCCTAGTGGCGCGCGCCCGGTCGAAGTCGTCCTGCCCAAGGTGGACATGGACATGACCCATGGGATTATTGCCGTTTGGCATGTGGCCGAGGGGGGCGAGGTCAAAAACGGTGCCCCGCTTTTTGAGTTGGAAACCGAAAAAGCCGCCATGGAGGTCGAAGCGCCGGCGTCTGGGCTGCTGCACCACATCGGCGCCAGGCCCGGTGACAAGGTGCCGGTTGGCACCGTCGTGGCTTATATCTATCCGCCCGGCATGATGGTCGGACCAGCGCCGGCCGTTGGGGCCGCGGTCGGGGCGCAATCTACCAAAAGCTCAAGTGCCGAACCGCAACCCGAGGCTGTCGCGGGCGCGCCAGAACCGACACCTTCGTTTGCAACCGACCCGGTTGGTGCCACGCGCGCCACGCCAGCAGCGCGGGCGGCGGCGCGCAATGCCGGACTCGCTTTGGCCGATGTGGCCGGGACCGGGCCGCGGGGGCGAATTCAACGTGACGATGTGATCGCATGGGCCAAAGCGCCAGCCCACAACCTGTTTCTCGCCGAAACTTCAGCCCCTGCGATCTGGACCGCTGTCCCCGGACCGCTGCATGTCAGCCAGCGGGCAGGCACGGGAATACCGTTGGTGATGATCCACGGATTTACCGCCGATAGCCAAAGCTGGGCACCGTTTGAAAAGGCGCTTGGGCGAAATCAAGCCCTGATCCGGATCGACCTGCCGGGTCATGGCCGTTCGCCCCGCCGCCGGATCGCCAATTTTGCCACATTGGCGCGCATGCTGGTCGAGGTGTTCGACGATGTGACGCGTTCTTTTGATGTCGTTCACCTGCTTGGTCATTCGCTGGGTGGCGCACTGGCGCTTGCCATCGCTGACATCCGTGCCGGCAAAGTGGCAAGTCTGTCGTTGGTGGCACCCGTAGGGCTGGGGCCGGAAATAGATGCGGCGGCACTTCTGGGGATCGTGCGGGCCAGCCGCGTGGAAAGCCTTGCGCCGTGGTTGCGGCGGCTGACGGCAGCGCCAGCCGGGATCAGCGACGATTATGCCAAGGCGGCCATGCGTCTGAGGGCCGACCCCATGCTCCGGGCGGTGCAGGCCGAGATGGCCGAGGCGCTGTTCCCCGATGGCGTTCAGTCCTTTGATCTGCGGCCCGCGCTTGGCCGTCTGACCGCGCCAACCTGCATGATCTGGGGACGTCAGGATCATATCTTGCCTTATTCCCAAGCCATTGGTACCCAAAGCGATGCCGCGTTGCACTTGATGCAAGGTGCCGGGCACGTCCCTCATCTGGAATGTCCCGAACGGGTGGCCCGGATCATCGCCCGGCACATGCGTGTCGACCTGTAGAATATTCGTTTTGGTCAATTTCGGGAAAACCGATGGCGTCTGTAGCACTTTCATCCATTCCACAAAATGACGCGGACCGGCTGCGGGCACGGGCGGTCTGGCTGTATCATGTCGAGGGACGTACACAAAGCGACATCGCCCAACAGCTTGGGGTCAACCGTGTGATGGTGGTGCGGCTTTTGGCTGATGCCAAGCGGCGCAATGAGGTTCGGGTGACCATTTCGGCCCCGCTGACGGAACTGATTGCGTTGGAACGCGCGATTGAAACCAGGTTTGGGATTTCCCAGGTCATTGTGGCGCCTTTTTCTGATCCCGACGGCGACCCGGTCAAGGTCATTGCTGCGGCCGCGGGCAATTTCATATCGGGGCTGATGAAATCAGGCATGACGGTGGGTGTGGGCTGGGGCAGGACGCTCTACAACACGCTGCCCTTCATCACTGGCGTCACGCTGGAGGATTTTCGTGTCATCTCGCTGCTTGGCGGCATCGCTGCGGCGCGACGGTTCAATCCGGCAGAATTCGCCTGGCAATTCGCTGAACTGTTTCAGGCTGAGGGTTTTCTTATTCCGGCTCCGGCGGTGGTCGACAGCATCGAGACCAAACATGCGCTGTTGGAAAGGTGCGGGCTTTCCGCGATTTTTGAGATGGCCGACAAGCTTGACGTGGCGCTTTTGTCCGTGGGCGAGATTTCGACCCTGACAACAAGCTATCGAACCGGATACATCAGCGAGGCTGACCGCAGATCCCTGATTGAAACGGGTGCGGTGGGGGACATTCTTTACAATTTCATCGATGCGGCGGGCGATCTGGTGGCGCATGAGGTGAACGACCGCGTTATCTCGGTCAAGCTTTCGGCAATTCGCCGGACGCCGGAGCGCGTATTGATCTCTGGTGGGCGTGACAAGCTGATAGCAGTACGCGCCGCGCTTCTTACATTGATGCCGACAACCCTTATCACGGATGAATTGACCGCGCGCTTCTTGCTCGAATAGCGTCATTGGTGACCCGTTTCAGCTTTCAAATGCAATGTTTGTTCTGATGGTACGCGCGTACCCCGGATATGGCTTCTTCAAGTTTCAAATACTTGGGTCGTGCGGGGTCGCTGGTTGATCAGCAGGGCGAAATCGTGGCGCTCGGTCTGACTGATGAAGCTCAGGTCGGTGCCCTTTCGGCCCGATTGCCGAGCGTCCCGGCCACTCAGTCGCAGTCGCTGTAACCGGATTTCAAACACACCCCGGCCCGCCGTTGCGCCTCGGATATGTCGGCGGCAGTCATCTTGCTGGCGGCAACATCCCGGTTATGCCCGTCGGCAGCCGCCAGTTTGAACCACATATGCGCCGTGACATAATCCTGCGGCTCGCCTTGCCCATCAGCATACATCACGCCGAGGTTGAACTGCGCGCCTGCGTCCCCCTGCTCTGCCAACGGCCGCCATTCTCTCAGCGCGACGTCAAAGTCGCCCCGTTCATAAGCCGCCAAACCCGCGGCATAATCCTGCCCCAACGCAGCAAGCGGCATCAGGGCCAGAACGGCGGCAAAGATTGCATTTCGCATTACTTCCATTCCATCACTTGGCACGCCCACCAGCCACGCCGGGGCTTTGTACCAGCCGCCCGTTCCACCGTAAATACCGCCGCCGCCGCCCGCCGCGAAGCGCAGCGACACGGTGCCGTGGAACTGCTCCCACAGGTCTTCGTCGATTTCGCGCGCGACACGATCGACATGACGGATCCCGGAACCGGCGAAGCCCACGCGATGAAGCTGTTCGTCGCGGCGTCCCTTGCTGACCCATCCCGCCTCCGAGCGGCTTGTCATCCTCGGGTTGACCGGCATGGCATCGGCGCTTGATCAGCAGCGCCGCGCAGCTGCCACGTTCGACGCTCTTTGCTTCGAGGATCGCCTCGGTTTGCCGGTCGACCGCGAAGCCGCCGAACGTGATGGCAAACGGCTGACCGCCAGGCTCAGGTTCGCAGCCCCCGGACAAGCCGCCCGCGTCGAAGATCTCGACCTGCGCTCACCCCGCGGCATCGACCGGGCAGTGTCAGCCCATCTCGTGGATGGTACATGGATCGATCTCCTGCGCCCTCGAGTGTAAACTTCAGACAGTCAAATGTCTCACTCTTGTTGGCACGGAGGGCCGCTTCATGGAAGCGGTTCACGTCGCGCCCATGGTCCGCAAGCGTCTGCATGGCCGCAGCCTGCAACCGTTCGATGCGCACCTGTTCTTCGTGCAGGCGGTCAATCTCACGTTCGATGGCCTTCTTTGCCGCGTCATATTCAGTCTGTCTGATCCCGAAAAGGTCATCTGGGCGCAGGTCTGCACCACCAAGGGCTAGGCGCGACGACGGCGTGCCTTTGCCTGAATTTAGGAAGCCGCCGCGCGGAACGAGAGTGCCATCGACGAGGGTGGGGCCGTCTGCGACCGCGATACCTCTGCCTGTTGCACCAGCAAGATCGACCGCGTTGACATGCTCGGTCCCGTGCCACTGATCAAGTTCAGTCAGCTGCTGGACAACATCGTCGTGGTCAAAGTCGTTTTTAACCTTGAGGTAGCGTCTGTGTTCCCAGCCGAAATTGACCCACTCGCCGACCTCGACAGTCGTCGGGTTGCCTTGAATGGTCTTGATGAGGGCAGGCATCTTCTTCGTGATGATTGCCGAACTTTCAACGCCGCACTCTATCTCGACGATCCGCTGATTGTCTGACGCGTATAGCTTCCCGCCATGCAGGATGACGTACGCTTGCCACGTGGCCGCTTCTGCGAACGGTCCTGTGAAGGCACGGGCCACCTCAACACGGTCAAAGAAATCGTGCGGAAGGATCATTGAGCCTCCGCCACAGATTGGATTTCTCCAAGGCTGACAACGCTCATGGCGCGTCAAGCCGTATCAAAGCGAACGTTGATTGCGCCGTTGCCCCCATGCGTTTTCCACGAGGTCGGGCCGCCGGAATAGAGGCCGGATATTCGCATCATCCGATTGCCCGTTGTCGCAAGGCCGTGGCAATGTGTGCCGCGGGAGTAGGTGTTGTAAAAGAGGGCTCACTTTTCGCGCGCCTTTTCAGACTCATCGTTATTCGGTGAAAGGCAGATATACCCGTCAGCCATAGCGACTACTTCATCCAGGCAGAGGTGGTCTTCGCCTTGGTGAAAGACCGGCAGGACTCGGTTGTTCGGAAACGCCGTCTTTAGGATGGCGAAATTCTCGTCTGCTTCCTTGATCTTGATGGCCTTCACATCGTCGGTGTCACCAAGGTTGGTGATCACATCCAGATTGATCAGGAACACCTCATCGAACAAGTCGCCCGCAAGGTCGAGGAAAGCTTTGTATGACTGCACAACATTCGACACGGCGCTCGACCGTCCCTTGCTCCAGTCCGTGAACGCGCCGGAATCAACCATTCAGAGGCGGTGTAGCCAGGACCGAGACGCTCACTTAGGGCAAGCAGCGCGTCTTCGTAGGGCGCCATGCCGAAGGATCGCGCCCACGTTCTGCCAACTCGTGGCGCATCCGACTGTCGGCCCGCGCCAGCTTGCCACTTAGGCTCGGGGTCCGTTTCAGTTGATCACGGAATAAGTGGATGTTTGCGCGAACGTCTTCGACCCAGCGCCGAAGGGGCTTGTTGTGGTCAGGATGGACGGAAAACAGACGCTGCCTCGCCAACTGGTTTTCAACCACTTGAAAGTCGTGGTTAGCCGGTGCCTCTTGCGCGTAGTGCAACATTCGTAGCCCCCTTACAGGAAAAGGGCTTAATGCACTGATGTGGCAGGAGTTTGGCGCAAACGGTGCAACAGTCGTATCAGGCCCCCGTGTTTAAACGTGCCGACGTCAAATGTTGCAAAATTGTTGCAAAAACGGAAAAGGCGTCCCGTAGAAAGCCCTATAACCCATTGATTTGCTTGGTGGAGCCACGCGGGATCGAACCGCGGACCTCTTGAATGCCATTCAAGCGCTCTCCCAACTGAGCTATGACCCCACCGGAGGTGCAGCGCAGCATATTGGGTGCCGCCGCGTCGCTTCTGGCTGTCTAGTGAAGCGCGCGGGGGGGTGCAAGTGGAAAAAAGCACATCCCCCGCGAACAGGTTTCAGACGTCTTCCTCGTCGCCGGCCACATCGGCCAGATCATCGAGCGACACGTTGTCGTCGGCATCGTCTTCCAGCAGATCATCGTCGATTTCGGTATCGTCGGCGGGGTCGGCCACCAGCAGATCATCATCGGTTTCGATATCATCCACCAACACCTCGTCGTCCTTTTCAGGCGCGACGCGGGCAATCACGGCAGCAACGGCCTTGCGGCGCGCGCTTTCGATATCCACGATCTCGCCGGTATAGGGGCTGACGATCGGGGTTTTCTTCAGGTCATAGAAGCGTTTCCCGGTGGTGGGACAAATCCGCTTCGTGCCCCATTCTTCTTTGGGCATGGTGGTTCCCTTGCAAGGCTGGCTGGTCCAGAATTGCAGTCGCTTGCCACAGGCGGCGGGTGGTGTCAAAGGCTTTCGCGCAACTGTGATCGCGGCCTTTCAGGGGGTTACGCAGGCGCTCCGCCCGGCTATTCTGCGCGCAACACAAGGAACCGCCATGCCCATGCTGCCCGGTCTGCCTTCCGTCGAGATTACATTGCGCCGTTCGGCCCGCGCGCGACGCTTTTCGCTGCGGGTGTCGCGGCTTGACGGGCGGGTTACATTGTCGCTGCCGCTGGGTGCCCGCGAAGCCGAAGCCTTGGCCTTTGCCCGCGATCAGGAGGGCTGGATCCGGCAGGCGCTGGCAACGCTGCCGCAACATGCGGTTGTCGGCCATGGCACGCTGTTGCCGGTGGAAGGCGCGCGGCTGATGATCCGCGAAGGTGCGGGCCGCCTGGTGCGGATCGAGGGCGATTCGCTGCTGGTGCCGGGAGATCCGGCGCAGGTGGCGGTGCGGGTGGGTGCCTTCTTGCAAGTGCGCGCGCGCGACAGGCTTGCGGCGGCGTGTGACCTGCATTCGCGCGCTTTGGGGCAGCCCTACAGCCGCCTGACGTTGCGCGATACGCGGTCGCGATGGGGGTCGTGCACGTCGGATGGTGGCCTGATGTTTTCGTGGCGGCTGATCCTCGCCCCGCCCGAGGTGCTGGATTATGTCGCAGCGCACGAAGTGGCGCATCTGGCCGAGATGAACCATTCGCCTGCCTTCTGGGCCGTGGTCGCGCGCCTTTGCCCCGGCTATGGCCCGAAACGGGCGTGGCTGAAGCGGCATGGGCAGGCGCTGCATGGCTTCCGATTTGCCGGCTAGGCCCTTGACCGCGCGCGCGCGCTGATGCTTGGCTGCACCATGCAAAGCCAACCGCGCCCATCGGATTCCACCACAGCCGAGCATGAACGGCTATATCGCAGCCTGCGCGCGCAGGTGATGCATGGCGAGTTGGCCCCCGGTCAGCCGCTGACGCTGCGCGGGCTGGCGAAAACCTATGGCGTGTCGATGACCCCTGCGCGTGAAGCCGTGCGGCGGCTGGTGGCTGAGGGCGCGTTTTCGCTGTCGTCATCCGGCCGGGTGGCCACACCGGAACTGACGCCGGAACGGATCGAGGAACTGGCCGCGATCCGCGCGCTGCTGGAACCCGAACTCGCATCGCGCGCTCTTCCGCGTGCGCATTTTGCGCTGATCGACCGCCTGACCGTGATCAACGGTGCGAATGCAGAAGCGGTGGCGAAAGGCGATGCCGTGGGCTACATCCGCACCAATCTGGAATTTCACCGCACGCTGTATTTGCGCGCGCAGGCCCCCGCGATGCTGGCGCTGACAGAAACCGTGTGGCTGCAACTGGGCCCGACGATGCGCGCGCTTTATGGCAAGCTGCGCCGGAACGAGCCGCCGCACCATCACCGGGTCATTCTGGCTGCGTTGCGGGCGGGGGATGAACCGGGGCTGCGGCTGGCGGTGCGCACCGATGTAACGCAGGGTCTGCGGCATCTGGCGGGTTAGGGTTAATGATGGATTATCGGTCATATCGGGCCAGGGGAAGGGTGACATGACCGTTCATATCGGGGCAAAACCGGGCGATATTGCCGAAACCGTGCTGCTGCCGGGCGACCCCTGCCGCGCCCGATGGGCCGCGCAAACCTTCCTGCAAGATGCGCGGCCGGTGGGCGTGGAGCACCATTGCCAAGACGTCGCAGGCAGCTTTAGCACCCGTGGTTCCGCTCATAGCCGTTGACTGCCGGGCTTTGCCAGCCCTGCGGCGGCGCGTCCGGCGCGAACACTTCGACCAGCAGCGGGTGGCAGGTGGCGGTATCGGACGAATGCTCGGACGAACAATCGCCTCCCGGGCAGGCAGACAGGGCACCCAACAGGTCAATCTCGGCAAAGAATTCGATGTGGTCGCCGGGGCGCACCGGGCTGGCTTTCATGAAATACTGCCCGGTATCACGGGTAAAGCCGGTACACATGAAAACATTGAGCACGTCATGCACATGCGGTTCCGCCAGCGCAGATGGCATGCCGGTATAATCCGCCAAAGCGCGCGTCAGGTTGGAATGGCAGCAGTGGTGATACTGCCCGCCCGCCAGCAGGTTGTGCGTATAAGGATCGCAGCGGGTGCCGATCACGTCGTGCACGGAACCACCGAACGCATCGAAGCCATACCAGTCCAGCGTGTCGTCTATGATCGTGGCGAGGGGGCGCAGGAAGGGCAGGTTGGACCACATCCGGTCCCCCGTAGACAAGTGGGTGCCATGCAGCGCGCGGGTCTTGCCGGAATAGAAACGCTCTGTCAGATCAGCGGCGTTCCACAGGTTCAGGTCACCCACCTGCGGGCCGTCGGGGGCGGATATGCGGAAGACATGCCCGGCAGGCACGGTAAAACTGCGGGCGTCGCGGGCGGGGATCAGCACCTCGGCGGTTTTCCGTGCCGTGGCGCGGGCGGCCTTGTAGGCGGCCAGATCCGGGTGCGGCAGGGTGTCCACCGGATAGCAGATCACCGGGGCAACCGCCTTGCGGGTCGCGGCATCGGCGGGAGCAGGATGGCTGGGCGTATCGGGTTTCATGGTACCTCCGGGTTGCGCCATTGTCGCTGTGCCCGGCGGCAGCGTCAATCCTTCGGGCGCAGGCAGTCGCGGGGTGTCTTGCCGGGGGCCATATTGCAGACCGCCCCGCAGGCGGCGCAGCGGTAGTGCGACGGGCCAACCGCGCGGTCCAGCCGCCAGCGGCAAAGGCGGGTCAGCGTGGAGCCGCGGCGTGACAGCCAGAGATAAAGGAACGCCGACGCGGCAAGGATCAACAGCAAGACGGGCATGGCCTGTCCTGTGCCCGTTTCGGCCCTGCTGCGCAAGGGCGTCCGCCGCCATTTCAAGCGCAGGTTGAATTGTCTTGCCGACGGAAAATGTCATTTGTTTTCGGCGCTCTGTGCCGTAGAGTACTGAAAGTATGGACATTGTTTCGAGGGCAGAAAAATGCGTGTTATTACCCTGTGTGCTGCTTTGGTTGCACTGGCCGTTCCGGTTGCAGTTCAGGCGCAGGAACTTGTTGGCAGCTATGTGGCCTACATCGGTGAAGACGATCTTTACAACTCCAGCGGTGCGCGACTGTCCGAGCCGTGGCAGGTGCTGCGGCAGGACCGTGCGAATTTCCACCGCTATGGCATCAGCCAGAATGGTGATGAATGGGATCCCTTCTTTGGCGATGCGAATAACCGCGCCGCAATGGAGCAGATGGTGATCAACGGCGGGGTTGATGCGGGCGCACGCCGGTTGCTGCTGCGCGGCGGGGCGACGGTTTACGTCGATATCTACGGGCGGGGCGGACGCGGCACATCGGTGCAGGTCGTGGTGTCGAACTGAGCGACAGGCCGGGTTCCCCAGAAACCCGGCGGTTTCAGCGCCTGAAAGGGGGGGGCGGCCACCCCGTTCACTTCCGCCAATGCAGCCAGATCAGCCGCGCCGCGTAGACGGGCAAGGCGAAACTCTCGCGCAGGATCATGCGCGCATGCTGGTGCGGGTTAATGGTGCCACGGGCAAAGCCGGGGGCCGACCCCCGTGCCCGCAGCCCCAGCATGCGCGCGGTCAGCAAGGCGCGGGGGATGTGGTAGTAATCGGTCACGATTGTCACAGACTGGCCCGCAGGCAGCAGCGCCATGGCAAAGCGAAGGTTTTCCAGCGTAGTGGTGGACGCGCCTTCACGGATTACTGCGGCGTCGGGAACGCCCATGGCCGTGCAGATCGCCGCTGTCACCGCGGCTTCTGACGGCGGATGCTTGCCTACCCCGCCGGTCGCAATGATCTGGCCCGCTCCCGCTGCCAGAAACAACCGCGCCGCATGTTCGGAACGGCGGCGCAGGGTCGGGCTGGCTCTGCCCCCCGGCCAGACGGCCGCCCCCAGTACGATGATGACGCTGCCCGTGCGGGCCTGCGCCCGGTCAGCAGCAATCACACCACCCGTTCGACCATCAGCTTCTTGATCTCGGCAATCGCCTTGGCCGGGTTCAACCCTTTCGGGCAGGTCTTGGCGCAGTTCATGATCGTGTGGCATCGGTACAGCTTGAACGGATCTTCCAGATCGTCAAGCCGTTCGCCCGTCGCCTCGTCGCGGCTGTCGATGATCCAGCGGTAGGCATGCAACAGCGTCGCAGGCCCCAGGTAACGATCGGAGTTCCACCAGTAGCTTGGGCAGGCGGTGGAGCAGCAGGCGCACATCACGCATTCATAAAGCCCGTCCAGTTTTTCGCGGTCATCGATCGACTGCCGCCATTCCTTTTGCGGTGTGTTCGATTTCGTCTCCAGCCAGGGCTTGATGCTGGCGTGCTGTGCGTAGAAATGCGTCAGGTCGGGGACCAGATCCTTCACCACCGGCAGGTGCGGCAGCGGGTAGATTTTCACATCACCCTTCACCTCTTCCAGCCCGTAAATGCAGGCCAGAGTGTTGATCCCGCCAATATTCATCGCACACGATCCGCAGATGCCTTCACGGCAGGACCGGCGGAAGGTCAGGGTCGGGTCGATCTCGTTCTTGATCTTGACCAGCGCGTCCAGCACCATCGGCCCGCATTTGTCCATATCGACAAAATAGGTATCGACCGCCGGGTTTTTGCCGTCATCCGGGTTCCAGCGATAAATCTGAAACTTGCGGACGTTCTTGCCATCCGGCTTCGGCCAGGTCTTGCCCGTGCGGATTTTGGAGTTCTTGGGAAGCGTGAACTGAACCATGGGTTATCCCTTCCAGTCAATGCGGGTGTAAAGCGGCTGCGACGGCGGCTCGCCTGATTTTTGAAAGACGCAAGCGTCGTAAACGGCCGAGGGGTCGCGGCCCATGACATAGTCGGAGGTGACGGTCAGCTCCACCCTTGCGGACGGCCCGTTGGTGCCCGTGCCGACACCGATCAACCCGCGCGGCTGCTGCGCCAGACGGGCGCGTTCAAAGCATTGCGCTTCAGCATTCTCGCGCGACACCGGGCCGCAGGCGGCAAGCAGCGATAGGGTAACAAGCGCCGTCGCACGGATCATACCGGCAGCATCGGCAGACCCGCCCGCAGGATGCAATCACGCGCGCCAGGGCGTTGCAGCACGGTCATCACCGTCTGCACCGTGGTCGTGCCCGCCCGCGTGCCCACGTCACGGGCGAGGGAAGAAATCTCGCCCGCGCTCGCATTGTCGATCACGCAATTTGCCACGCCTTCGGCCTGCGGCGCGGGCAGATACTGCTGCACCACCGGTACAACCACCGACTTTGCCGCCCGCCGCGCGACCTGATCCGCCATCTGCTGCGGGTTGCAGGCCGCGAGGACGACCAGCAGAGCAAGCGGTGCCGGCCCGCGCATCAATACACCCGTGCTTTCGGCGCAATCTTCTTCAGGTCGATCCCGCCGTCTTCAAGGCTGGTCAGCGGGTCCAGATGCACAGGGCGTGTCCCAAGGGTCACCTTGGCGCCGTCGACATAGGCGAGGCTGTGGACGCGCCAGTTCACATCATCGCGCGACGGGTAATCTTCATGCGCGTGCGCACCGCGCGATTCCTTGCGCGCTTCAGCGGCCACAATGGTGGCCAACGCGTTCGGCATCAGGTTGCCAAGTTCCAGCGTTTCCATCAAATCGCTGTTCCACACAAGGCTGCGGTCAGTCACCCTGATGTCGGCCATCTTGGCCGCAATCGTTTTCATCCGGGTTACGCCTTCGGCCAGCGTCTTGTCAGTGCGGAATACGGCGGCGTCCGACTGCATGGTGCGCTGCATTTCGAGCCGCAGATCAGCCGTGGGAACGGATCCGTTGGCGTGGCGGGTCGCGTCAAACCGCGACAGGGCGGCATCGACCGACACGGTGTCGACAGGGGCTGCGCGCTCCTTGGCATCGACAATCCCGCCCGCGCGAATTGCGGCGGCACGGCCAAATACCACGAGGTCGATCAAAGAGTTGGACCCCAGACGGTTCGCGCCATGCACCGATGCACAGCCCGCTTCGCCCACGGCCATCAGGCCTGGGAAGGTAGCATCCGGGTTGCCGGGCTGCGGGTTCAGAACCTCGCCCCAATAGTTTGTGGGAATGCCGCCCATGTTGTAATGTACCGTCGGCAGCACCGGGATCGGTTCCTTGTTCAGGTCCACCCCGGCAAAGATGCGCGCGGATTCCGAAATGCCCGGCAGGCGCAACGCAAGCGTTTCGGGCGGCAGGTGGTTGAGGTGCAGGTGGATATGGTCCTTTTCGGGCCCTACACCGCGGCCCTCGCGGATTTCGATCGTCATGCAGCGCGACACCACATCCCGCGACGCCAGATCCTTGTAGGTGGGCGCATAGCGTTCCATGAACCGCTCGCCTTCCGAATTGGTCAGGTAACCGCCTTCGCCGCGCGCGCCTTCGGTGATCAGGCAGCCCGACCCGTAAATGCCGGTCGGATGGAATTGCACGAATTCCATATCCTGAAGCGGCAGACCCGCACGCGCCACCATCCCCCCCCCGTCGCCGGTGCAGGTATGGGCCGAGGTCGCCGAGAAATAGGCACGGCCATAGCCGCCGGTGGCCAGCACGACCAGCTTGGCGTTGAACACATGGATCGTGCCATCGTCCAGCTTCCACGCCACAACGCCGGTGCAGCGCCCGTCGGTCATGATCAGATCGATCGCGAAATATTCGATGAAGAATTCCGCCTTCTGCTTCAGGCTCTGGCCATAAAGCGTGTGCAGAATCGCGTGGCCGGTGCGGTCGGCCGCCGCACAGGTGCGCTGCACCGGGGGGCCTTCGCCATATTCGGTGGTGTGCCCGCCGAAGGGGCGCTGATAAATCTTGCCCTCTTCGGTGCGCGAGAACGGCACGCCGTAATGTTCCAGCTCGTACACCGCCTTGGGGGCTTCGCGCGCAAGGTATTCCATCGCGTCGGTGTCGCCCAGCCAGTCCGATCCCTTCACGGTGTCATACATGTGCCACTGCCAGCTGTCCGGCCCCATGTTGGACAGGCTGGCGGCAATGCCACCCTGTGCTGCCACGGTATGCGAGCGGGTCGGGAAAACCTTGGTCACGCAGGCGGTGCGCAGACCTTGTTCGGCCATGCCAAGCGTGGCGCGCAGACCGGCGCCGCCGGCCCCCACGACAACCACGTCATATTCATGCGTTTCATACGGATAAGCGGTCATTCGTTTGTCCTCACAGCGCCAGTTTGACCAGCGCGAACAGCCCGATAGCGATGCTGCCATAGCTAAAGCACGTGACGCCGATGATCAGCGCCTTGCGGGTGATGCCATGGGCGTAATCCTCGATCGCCACCTGCGCCCCGTTCTTGAAGTGCACCAGCCCGACAATCAGCGTCAGCGCGGCCACCACGGCGGGGAAAGGGTGCGAATAATACGCCAGCACCTGTTCATACCCACGGCCCACGGCCGACCCGAAGGTAAAGATGAAGGCCGGCACCAGAAACAGCAATGCAACGCTGGATATCTGCATGTGCCAGAAATGGTCGGTGCCGGATTTCGCCGATCCAAGGCCGGTGGCCTGCTTGCGGTCGGTCAGATAACGCATGTCGGCCCCCTTACAACACAATGACGGTCAGAATGGTCAGCACCACCGACCCCACAAGGCACCCGATGCCCAACTTCTCGGCGGTGGGGATGTCCAGCCCGCGCCCGCTGTCGAAGTAAAGATGACGTAGCCCGGCCAGCAGATGATACCACATCCCCAGCGCAGAAAACGTCAACACCAGATCGCCGAACCACGAGGTCAGCACTCCGTTGGCCGTCCGGAAATACTGTTCACCCGATGCGGCGGCCAGCAGCCACCACACGATCAGGATCACCGTCACGAACAAGGCGTTGCCGGTAATACGCACCAGGATTGACGTGATGCTGGTCAACTGCGGGCGGTAAATTTGCAGATGGGGGGAAAGGGGACGCTGTGCCCGCTTCGCTTCAGCCATGATCTGTTCCCTTATCTTGCCAACGCGCCCGCAAAGACCGGATGCGGGCCGGATGCTTTTGGTGTTGACCCTGAATAGCGGTTTTTTACGCCAAGTCACCTGCGACAAACCGTGCAAGTGCAGCAAATACCGGATGAAAGGCAGAAATAGTGCACTTGTGATCACATATTTTTGGCCTGTGATCACAATGTTTGCGCAATCAGTCGATGTGAGGCACCCCTGCGCCAGCCACAAGACTCAGCGATATGCGGCCACGCCGGCGCGCCAGATCAAAGCGGCACCAGCGCCCAGTAATCCAGATCCAGCAGCACGTCGGGCAAGTATTTCCCGTCCTGACCGCGCAACGCAAACGGTGCGCCCCTGGTGGCCACCAGCCGCAGACGCAGCGCACCAACGCCCGGCGCCGGGGTCGGCGCATGGTCCAGAACCTCCGACCACGCCCTTACGGTATCGCCCGCAAATGCCGGGTTCGCATGGGCGCCGCCGTTCAGCGCCACGATCATCTGCGCATTCGCCAGCCCGTTGAACGACAGCGCCCGCGCAAGGCTGATGATATGCCCGCCATAGATCAGCCGCCGCCCGTCTGCCCGCTGCGTTACATCGAAATGCACCCTGGCGGTGTTCTGCCACAGCCGGGTGGCCAGCATATGCCCGGCCTCCTCCAGCGTGACGCCATCCGCATGGTCAATTGTTTCGCCAACAGCGTAATCGCCCCAGCGGTGCGGCTCGCCGGCCAGCCCGAAGTCGTAGCGCGTAAAATCAAGGCCCTGCGGGACAAGCAGCGCATTGGGTGCCACCACCTTGGCCAAGACGGGCAAAAGGGCCTCGGGTGCTGTGCCTGCGCCACGTTTGCGCACCATCACCCAGCGCACATACTCCAGCACCGTCTGGTCATGCTGGTTCAATCCGCGCGTGCGCACATACACCACGCCCGATGTGCCGTTGGAGTTTTCCTTCAACCCGATCACCGTGCTTTCGGACCGCAGCGCATCGCCCGGCCAGACCGGCAACAGCCAGCGCCCCTCTGCATAGCCCAGATTGGCCACGGCGTTCAGCGATATGTCCGGCACGGTTTTGCCAAACACCACATGAAACGCGATCAGATCGTCCAGCGGGCTGAACGGCAAGCCGCAGGATCTGGCAAACTCGTCCGAGGAATGCAGGGCGTGCCGCGCCGGATACAGCGCGTGATACAGTGCACGCTCGCCCATGTTCACTGTGCGCGGCACGGCGTGGGTGATCACCTCGCCCGGACGGTAATCCTCGAAAAACCGGCCAGGATTGGTTTTCATCAGTGCTCGCCCAGCTTGGTGCCGGGCGTGTAGGTGCCCGGCACGTCCTTGGTGACCGCCTGCCCGCAGCGCATCACGCCCTTGGCGGCATCAAAGGCGTATGCCGGCTCGCCGTGCAGATGCCAGCCCTTGTTCAGCGCCGCCGTGACCTTGTGGCAAAACGCCGATGTGTCATCTTCGGACAGAAAGCGATAAAGTTTCATAAGATCAGCCCCAAGGTTGCACGCCAAGCCAGTTGTGTATCGCCATCACCAGCCCCACCACGACCAGCGTGGCGGCAATACTGGTGTATTCCTTGCGCACCGGCCCGCGGCGCGGCGCAACCCAGTTCGGTTCGGCGCGATTTATCAAGATAACTTCGGCGACGGCCCAGGCCAGCATGCTGCCGAACAGCACGATCGACGCGACATCGCCGTTCACCAACAGATGCGCCACGGCCCATGTCATCACCGCCGTAAGCTGCGGGTGGCGGATTTTCGTGGTGATCCACGCCTTCGCACCGGATGCGGCATAGAGGTAGAACGCCAGGATCATCAGCAGGTTGTTCACATGCGTCAGGAACGCGGGCGGCGTCCAGACGGCGCTGGAATCGGCGCTGCGGTAGCCGGTCACGATCAAAACCAGCGCACCCACCAACAGACCCGCTATCAGCAACTTGCCCTTGTCGCCCATGGCGGCCCGCTGCGCAGGCGCCAGACGTTTGAAGAAATGCGCACCGGCCCACAGGGCGATGCCGAGTATCAACAGGATCATGCTGCCCTCTCAGGTGGCGTTCATCGCGGCAATCGCCTCGGCCTTGGCCAGAGTTTGCCGCGCGGTCACGATATGCAGGTTCTCGACGATCTTACCATCCACAACGGCCACCCCCAGCCCTTGTTTTTCCGCCGCCTCAAACGCTGCAATCTGCCGCCCCGCCAAAGCGATCTCGGCCTCTGACGGCGCGAAAACCGCATTTGCCACTGCCAGTTGCGCCGGATGGATCAACGTCTTGCCGTCAAATCCCATGTCCCTCCCCTGTTCGCATTCGGCCCGCAGGCCTTCGTCATCTTTGAAGGCATTATACACGCCGTCCACAATCACCAGCCCATGCGCCCGCGCCGCAAGCAGGCACAGCCCCAGCCCCGCCAGCATCGCAAGACGGTCAGGGCGGTAACGGCTGCCAAGCTCCTTTGCCAGATCATTGGTGCCCATCACCATCCCTGCCAAACGCGGGTGTGCGGCAATTGTGGCGGCGTTCAGCATTCCCAGGGGGGTTTCCATCATCGCCCAAAGCGGCACATCGGGTATGGCCTGCGCCACAGCCTCCAGATCGGCGGGGGAAGACACTTTGGGTATCAGCAGCGCGTCAATTTTTGCGCCCGCAAAGGCCGCCACATCCGCACGTCCCCATGTGGAATCAAACCCGTTGATCCGCACGATCCTCGCGCGGTTGCCGTAGTCCGTGCTGGCCAGCGTTTGCGCAAGCAGGGCGCGGGCATTGGCCTTTTCATCTGCCGCCACGGCATCTTCCAGATCGAAAATGATCGCGTCGGCGGGCAGGCTGCGGGCCTTTTCCAACGCGCGGTCCTTGGAGCCGGGGATGTAAAGCACGGAACGGGTGGGGCGGGCTACAGGGGTCATGATTCTCTCCCAAGCAACAATATTTCGCTGTGGACCACATGTTTGGCATATTCAGCAAGCCTATTTGTGCCGCATTGCAGAAAAACCCGCCCGCCGCGTTAACCGTTTCTGCGCAAACGGCGCGCATGATTTTCCCATGACGCCACCAAGGCGCCGCATCTGATGAGGGCCGCACTGCTCGCGTGCGCTCCGGAAAGGCCGTCCGATGACCAAAAGCCTCTTTGCCCTGTCCTTCGGTTTCGCCGTCGTGATCGCGGCCACCCAAGCCGGCCACGCCGCCCCGCAATGCGCCGAACGCACGTCTGTTTTGGCGCAACTGGCGGGAAAATTCGGCGAAACCCGCCGCGCAATCGGGCTTTCGGCAAGCAACACGGTGATGGAGATGCATGCCTCCGACGCATCCGGCAGCTGGACGATCACCGTGACGCTGCCAAATGGCATGACCTGCCTTGTCGCGTCGGGGCAGGGGTATGAGGCGGTGGTAGAGGAATTGCCCGCGAACGGCGCCCCCGCCTAAGCGGTCAGTTTCGCCCCCGCCTGCCACAACAGCCGCAGCGACACCGCCAGCAACGCCCAGACGATCAGCCGGAAAAACAGCTTTTCCGGCAGTATCTTCACCAGCTGCACGCCGCCGAACACTGCGAACGCTGCCACAGGCAACAGCCAGGCCGACACCATCAGGTTCGCGGCAGAAAACTGCCCCAAGGCCCAATAGGGGATCAGCTTTATCGCATTCACATAGGCGAACAGGATTGTCGAGGTGCCTGCAAAGACCGCCTTTTCCAGCCGCAACGGCAGCACATACACCTGATAGGGTGGCGCGCCTGAATGGCTGACAAAGCTGGTAAAGCCCGCCGCCGCCCCCCAGAACAACCCCGGCGCCACATCCGCAAGCTTTGCCGCCCTGTCGCCGCGCCGCAGCAGCAACGACAGCGCGAAACTTGCCCCGATCAGCCCGACCA
>Ga0105050_10002567_pt1 | contig 25809 bp, 20 predicted proteins | sample FRY01_FD_78088 | JGI IMG/M metagenome (GOLD analysis project Ga0105050, IMG submission 78088) | Freshwater microbial communities from Lake Fryxell liftoff mats and glacier meltwater in Antarctica - FRY-01 | ecosystem: Environmental > Aquatic > Freshwater > Ice > Glacier meltwater ...
CATGACCCGGAACGCGGGCGCGATTATGTGATGTATCAGATCTCGGGTGGTGGATATGGCGGCAACGCGGGGCATGACGGGTTAAGCAACGGCTGTTCCACCATCGGCATATCCAAAGCCCCACCAGTAGAGATCATGGAGCAGACCTATCCGGTGCTGTATCGCCACTATGCGCTGCACGAGGGTTCTGGCGGAGCGGGGGCGCAGCGCGGCGGTTTCGGTCTGGATTACGAGGTGGAATTGCTGCGCGGCACCGCGCGGGCCAGTTTCGTGATGGATCATGGGCGCACCGGGCCGCAGGGCGCGCTTGGCGGCAGTGACGGGGCGGTGAATCGGGTGGAGGTGACACGGGGCGGCGTGGTGAGCGTGCCCGAACACCTGTCGAAAGCGCAGGACATTCTGCTGGAGCCCGGCGACCGGGTGCGCGTGCGTACTCCCGGAGGCGGCGGCTATGGTGATCCCAGGACGCGGGACCGCGCCTTGGTGGCGGAGGATGTGCGATTGGGACGCTATACGGCAGCGCAGGCAGAGCGGTTGTTCGGTGGTTGACTGGCGGTATTTGAAGCTGGAGGCGCTCTGTGCGGGGCTTTTCAGACACAGAACATGAAACGCCGGCCGCGCAACCTACAGCGCGACATGCACTTCTGTGCCCCAGTCCTCGCAACGCTTCATCATGGCGTCGGGCAAGGGCCTGTCGGTAAACACCGCGTCGATTTCAGCAAGCGACGCCAGCCGCACCGGGGCAGACCGTTCCAGTTTCGACCCGTCCACCACCAGATAGGTCCGCCGCGACTGGCGGATGATGGCGCGCGACACCCGTACTTCGGGCAGATCGAAATCCAGCAGGTCGCCGTCCTGGTCCAGCGCCGAGGTGCCGATAATTGCGTAATCCACCTTGAATTGTTCAATGAAATCAGTCGTCAGGTCGCCAACCAGACCGCCGTCTGACCGGCGCAGCGCACCGCCCGCGACCATGATTTCGCAACTGTCGTTCCCGACAAGTATGTTAGCCACGTTGATGTTGTTGGTCACGACCGTAATGTTGGAATGGTTCAGCAACTCGCGCGCGACGGCCTCGGTGGTGGTGCCAAGGTTCAGGATCATGGAACAGTTGTTCGGGATGCTTTGCGCGCATAGTCGCCCGATAGCGGCCTTGGCGACATCGTTCATCCGGCGGCGTTCTTCATAGCCGATGTTGCTGACGCCGGTGCGCATCACCGCCCCGCCATGCACCCGGTCCAGCAGGCCCGCATCGGCCAGTTCGGTCAGATCGCGGCGGATGGTTTGCAGGGTGACGTTGAACCGCTCGGCCAGCGTTTCGACCACAACGCGGCCTTCAAGGCGCGCAATATCCAGGATTTCGCTTTGCCGGAAACTGAGTGCCACGCCGCCCCCTGAATGTTCGCTTTCTGTCTGTGACACAAGTTTTGCGAAATGTCATGCGCGAGTTGCGCCTTCGCACTTGCAGCAATTGCGCGAATGACCGGTTTAATGTTCGTTTGCGAAAAAAATAGCGGCAAAACGAAAATAAGTTTTGACAAAGTGTCGCAGAAAGCCTTCCTTGGCGCAGGTTCCTTAGGGGGGAGACCATCGTGGTCCTGACTGCATCGGGTGCAAACCCGGTTGATCTTTTTATCATCGGAGGTGGCATCAACGGCTGCGGAATCGCGCGGGATGCTGCGGGGCGCGGCTTGTCTGTGCGTCTGGCCGAGATGGGTGATCTGGCGCAGGCAACCTCCAGCTCCTCGACCAAACTGTTCCACGGCGGGCTGCGCTATCTGGAGTATTTCGAGTTTCGTCTGGTGCGCGAGGCGCTGGCAGAACGCGAAACGCTGTTGGTCGCAATGCCGCATATTTCGTGGCCGATGCGGTTTGTCTTGCCCTATCACGCCGACATGCGGTTTGAATCCGCGACGCCGACGTCGAAACTTCTTGGCTTGTTCATGCCGTGGATGAAGGGTCGCCGCCCTGCTTGGCTGATCCGTCTGGGCCTGTTCCTTTACGACAACCTTGGCGGCCGCAAGATCCTGCCGGGCACCCGCACGCTGGACCTGACACGCGATCCGGCAGGCAAGCCGTTGAAGCCCAAGTTCAGGCGCGCCTATGAATATTCCGACTGCTGGGTCGAAGACTCGCGCCTTGTCGTGCTGAACGCGCGGGATGCCGAGGCGCGCGGTGCGCAGATCATGGTGGGCACCAACGTGCTGTCGGCCACCCGCGACGGCGCGTTGTGGCGTATCGTCACCGAAGGCCCGGCGGGTCGGGCAGAGCATCTGGCGCGCGGCCTCGTGAATGCCGGCGGTCCGTGGGTGGAAGACGTGATTCGCAACACCATTCGGATCAATTCGTCCGAAGGGGTTCGGCTGGTGCGCGGCAGCCATATTGTAACCAAGCGTCTGTTCGACCATGACCGCTGCTATTTTTTCCAGGGCGAAGATGGCCGCATCATCTTTGCCATTCCCTACGAGCAGGACTTCACCCTGCTTGGCACCACAGATCACGACCATCAGGGCGCGCCCGGAACCCCTGTCTGCACACCCGAGGAGCAGGATTATCTGTTGGACTTCGCCTCGAAATACTTTGCCGAACCTGTCACCCGCGCCGATGTGGTCTGGACGTATTCGGGCGTGCGCCCGCTTTACAACGATGGTGCGAAATCGGCCACGGCGGCGACACGCGACTATGTGCTGAGCCTGAACGGAGAGCCGGGGCAGGCGCCGTTGCTGAATGTGTTTGGCGGCAAGATCACCACTTATCGGCGGCTGGCGGAATCGGCGCTGGAAAAGCTGACGCCGTTCTTCCCGCAGGCCACGGGCAAATGGACGGCCCGCGTTCCGATGCCGGGCGGAGACTTTCCGTATGATGGCGTGGCGGATCTGACGGCGCGACTGAAGGCCGCTCACCCTTACCTGACCGACTATTGGGCGGGTCGTCTGATCCGGGCCTATGGCACCGAAGCGGTGACGGTTCTGGGCAGCGCAAAAACTGCGGATGGCCTTGGGCGCGACTTTGGCGGGACGCTGACCGAAGCCGAAGTGCGCTGGTTGATGACGCGGGAATATGCCCGCAGCGCAGATGATATCGTGTGGCGTCGGTCGAAACTGGGCCTGCGGATGACGAAAGACAAAATCGCGGCGCTGGCGGTCTTTATGGCAGAGGTGCAGGATGCCGACCACAGGGCGACAAGCCCGGCGGCGGAGTGAGGGGACGGCAATGGCACTGGAATTGAAGGGGGTTTCGCGGGCGGTTGAAGGGCGGGTGCATATTCATGCGACCGATCTGACCCTCGCGAATGGCACGATGAACGTGCTGCTTGGCCCCACACTCGCGGGCAAGACAAGCCTGATGCGGCTGATGGCGGGCCTTGATCCGCCGACCACCGGGCAGATCCTGTGGAACGGCACGGATGTGACGGGCCAGCGGGTGCAAGACCGCAAGGTGGCGATGGTTTACCAGCAGTTCATCAATTACCCGGCGATGAGCGTGTATGACAACATCGCGTCTCCCCTGCGCCTTATGGGCAAATCAAAGGCCGAGATTGACCGTGACGTGCTTGCCACCGCCGACATGATGAAGCTGACGCCAATGCTGACGCGCAAACCGCTGGAGCTTTCGGGCGGCCAGCAGCAACGCTGTGCTTTGGCGCGGGCTTTGGTGAAGGGTGCGGGTCTGGTGCTGCTGGATGAACCCCTGGCCAACCTGGACTACAAGTTGCGCGAGGAACTCCGCGCCGAAATTCCGCGCATCTTTGAAGCGTCCGGCGCGATTTTTGTATATGCGACAACGGAACCCGAAGAGGCGCTGCTTTTGGGTGGCAATACGGCAACCCTGTGGGAAGGCCGCGTCACGCAGTTCGGGCCGACCCCGTCGGTCTATCGCCAGCCGAAAGATGCCACCACCGCCCGCGTGTTTTCCGACCCACCAATGAATTTCGTGCCGGTGGTCAAGCAGGGCGGCCGGATCAAGATCGGCACGGCCTCGGCCCCGGCGGATGGCGCGTTTGCCGCATTGGCCGATGGCCGCTATCTGGCGGGATTTCGTGCGAATCATCTGGAACTGCACCGCCAATCCGGTGCGGCCATCGCGTTTGCCTGCACGCTGGGCGTCACCGAAATTACCGGGTCCGAGACGTTCCTGCATCTTCAGCACGGCACCGACCGCTGGGTCGGGCTTGTCCACGGTGTGCATGACCTTGCACCGGGGTCGGATCTGTCGGTCTGGCTCGACCCCATGCATGTTTATCTGTTCACCGAAGCGGGCGCGATGGTCGCGCCTGCTGCCTACGCGCTTGCGGCCTGAGGGGGGTATCACATGGCACAGATCACACTGTCGAAACTCGCCCACAGTTATTACCCGAACCCCAAATCCGACACCGAATTCGCGTTGAAGGAAATGGATCATATCTGGGATGACGGCGGGGCCTATGCGCTGCTTGGCTCGTCCGGCTGCGGCAAGACAACGCTTTTGAACATCATTTCCGGCCTCGTGCGGCCCAGCCATGGCCGTGTGCTGTTTGACGGGCGCGACGTGACAGATGCGCCGACGGCGGAACGCAACATCGCGCAGGTGTTTCAGTTTCCCGTGGTTTACGACACCATGACCGTGCGCGACAACCTCGCCTTTCCCTTGCGCAACAGGGGGATGGACGCGGCCTATGTCAAGAAGCGCGTCGATCACATCGCAGCCATGATCGGCATGGAAGCGCGGCTGAACCACAAGGCGCGCGGGCTGACGGCGGACGCCAAGCAAAAGATATCGCTTGGCCGTGGCATGGTGCGCGAGGATGTGAATGCCATCCTGTTCGATGAACCGCTGACGGTGATCGACCCGCACATGAAATGGGAATTGCGCACGCAGCTGAAACAATTGCACCGCGAATTCCGCCATACCATGATCTATGTGACGCATGACCAGACCGAGGCGCTGACCTTCGCCGACAAGGTGGTGGTGATGTATGACGGGCGCGTGGTGCAGATGGGCACGCCGCAGGAACTGTTTGAAACGCCGGGCCACAGCTTTGTGGGTTATTTCATCGGGTCGCCGGGGATGAACTTTCTTGACGCGGATATTCAGGGATCGCAGGCCATGGTCAATGGTCTGCCGGTGCCGCTGGCGGCGGCTTACGGGCCAATCAAGGGCCGCAGCCAGATCGGCATCCGCCCCGAATTCGTCACGTTGACGACGGGGCAGGGTCTGCCCGTCACCATCACACGGGTCGAGGATGTGGGCCGCCACCGCATCATCCGCGGCGAGGTGTCTGGCCAGACGATGAACATCATCGCGCCGGAAGGCATGGCTATCGGCGCCGACCTGACGCATGTTGTCTTTGCTGCCGAAAGCATCAATGTTTATGCCGATGACTGGCGCGTTGCGCCGTTGTCCACCACCCGAAGGGCCGCGTGATGGACAAGACACAGAATAACCGGGCTTGGTTTCTGGTACTGCCGGTCCTGCTGCTGGTGGCCTTTTCCGCAGTGATCCCGCTGATGACGGTGGTGAATTACAGCCTGCAAGACACCTTTGGAAACAACGAGTTTTTCTGGGCCGGGCTGGAGTGGTTCGAGGATGTGCTGGACAGCGACCGCATCAAGGATGCGCTTGGGCGGCAGATCCTGTTCACCGGCATCATTCTTGCCATCGAAGTGCCGCTTGGCATTTTCGTGGCGCTGAACATGCCGAAGAAAGGCTTCTGGGCATCGTTCTGCCTTGTGTTGATGGCGCTGCCGCTGCTGATCCCGTTCAACGTGGTCGGCACCATCTGGCAGATTTTCGGACGGGTGGATATCGGGCTTCTGGGCTATACGCTCGCGGCGATGGGGTTTGATTACAATTACACCAGCGACGCGGTGGATGCCTGGGCCACGGTGATCGTGATGGACGTGTGGCATTGGACCAGCCTTGTGGCGCTGCTGTCCTATGCCGGTCTGCAATCCATCCCCGAGGCCTATTATCAGGCCGCGAAGATTGATCAGGCCGGGCGTCTGGCCGTATTCCGTTTCATCGAATTGCCGAAGATGCAGGGTGTGCTGTTGATCGCTGTGCTGTTGCGCTTCATGGACAGTTTCATGATCTACACCGAGCCCTTCGTCCTGACCGGTGGCGGGCCCGGGAATGCCACCACGTTCCTGTCGATCGATCTTGTGAAAATGGCCATCGGACAGTTCGACCTTGGGCCCGCCGCCGCCTTCAGCCTGATTTACTTCCTTGTGATCTTGCTGATTTCATGGGTGTTCTACACGGTGATGACCAATCTTGATAAGCGGGATGGTGCGTAATGCGTATCAAGGGTTCCGCCATCGTCATGGGGCTGTATCTGACGTTCCTTCTGGTGCCGATCTACTGGCTTTTGAACATGAGCCTGAAGACGAATACCGAGATTACCACCGCTTTTTCGCTTTGGCCGGAAAACCTGACCTTTGCGAATTATGCGACGATCCTCACCGATCCGTCGTGGTATAACGGCTATATCAACTCGATGATCTATGTGACGATGAACGTGGTCATATCGCTGACGGTGGCGCTGCCCGCCGCCTATGCCTTCTCGCGTTACCGGTTTATCGGTGACAAGCATTTGTTCTTCTGGCTGCTGACCAATCGCATGGCGCCGCCCGCCGTGTTCGCGCTGCCGTTCTTTCAGCTGTATTCGTCGGTGGGCCTGTTCGACACCCATATCGCCGTGGCGCTGGCTCATTGCCTGTTCAACGTGCCGCTGGCAGTGTGGATTCTGGAAGGCTTCATGCGCGGTGTGCCGAAGGAAATCGACGAGACCGCCTACATTGACGGCTATTCGTTTCCACGCTTTTTCCTGAAAATCTTCCTGCCGCTGATTGCGTCGGGTGTCGGTGTGGCTGCGTTCTTCTGCTTCATGTTCTCTTGGGTGGAACTGCTGCTGTCGCGCACCCTGACGGCAACCCTTGCCAAACCCATCGCCGCGACCATGACGCGTACGGTTTCCGCATCGGGCATGGACTGGGGCGTGCTGGCCGCCGCCGGAGTGTTGACCATCATCCCCGGCGCGCTGGTGATCTATTTCGTCCGCAACTATATTGCCAAGGGCTTTGCCCTGGGGAGGGTATAAGTCATGGCCTGGATGGCATGGACCACACCGACCGCGATATTCTTTGTGATCATCGCCTGCCTGCTGATCACCTTCACGGTTCTGGCGATCAAATACCCCGAGACTCCCCGCATCGGGGTGCTGCGCATCGAAACCACGCGCGGCGACCGGTTGTTCATTTCGCTTCTTGGGTCGGCCTTCATCTGTCTTGGCTGGCTCGCCGCCTTCGGCTCTCCCCTCTGGGGGGCGCTGATCTGTTGCCTGATCTATGCCGCAGCGGTGTTTCGCTGGGTCTAGGTCGGCATGACTGACGTAAAAGTCCAACTTCTGGGAGGAGACTGTCATGAGACTACGTTACGCGACCACCGCCATGGCGCTTGCGCTGGCGGGAACAGGCATTCCCGCCTGGGCCGACATGGAGGCTGCAAAGGCCTTCCTTGACGCCGAAATCGGCGAGCTGTCCACGCTGGACCGCGCCGCACAGGAAGCGGAAATGCAGTTCTTCGTCGACGCTGCAAAACCGTTTGCGGGCATGGATATCAAGGTGGTGTCCGAAACCATCACCACGCATGAATACGAATCCAAAGTGCTGGCCCCGGCCTTCACCGCGATTACGGGTATCAAGATCACCCATGATCTGATCGGCGAAGGCGATGTTGTCGAAAAGCTGCAAACGCAGATGCAGTCGGGCGAGAACATCTACGACGCCTATATCAACGACAGCGATCTGATCGGCACGCACTGGCGCTACAAGCAGGCGCGCAACCTGACCGACTGGATGGCGGGCGAAGGTGCTGCCGTCACCAACCCGAACCTCGATCTTGAAGATTTCATCGGGCTGAAGTTCACGACCGCACCGGATGGCAAACTCTATCAACTGCCCGACCAGCAGTTCGCCAACCTTTACTGGTTCCGGTACGACTGGTTCAACGATGCGAAAACCCAGGAAGATTTCAAAGCCAAGTACGGCTATGATCTGGGCGTTCCGCTGAACTGGTCCGCTTACGAGGATATCGCGGAATTCTTTACCGGCCGCGACATGACCTCTGCCGGTGGCCCGGCCAAAGTCTATGGCAACATGGATTATGGCAAGAAAGACCCGAGCCTTGGCTGGCGCTACACCGACGCGTGGATGTCGATGGCGGGCATGGGCGACGTGGGCGAACCGAACGGGATCCCGGTGGATGAATGGGGTGTGCGCGTCGATGAAAACTCGCGCCCTGTCGGGTCTTGCGTAGCACGTGGCGGTGCCACGAACGATGCGGCGGCGGTTTATGCCGTGACGAAATCCATCGAATGGCTGCAAAAATACTCGCCCCCCCAAGCCGCAGGCATGGTGTTCGGCGAGGCAGGCCCGGTTCCGGCACAGGGCGAAGTGGCCCAACAGATGTTCTGGTATACCGCCTTCACTGCCGACATGGTAAAGCCGGGTCTGCCCGTGATGAACGAGGACGGCACGCCGAAATGGCGTATGGCCCCCTCGCCACATGGTGCATACTGGACGGAAGGCACCAAGGTTGGCTACCAGGACGTGGGGTCATGGACGCTGATGCAATCCACCCCCGTGGACCGCGCACAGGCTGCATGGCTTTACGCGCAGTTTGTCACGTCGAAGACCGTTGATGTGAAGAAGGCCCACACCGGCCTGACTTTCATCCGCGAAAGCACCATCCAGCACGAAAGCTTCACCGAACGCGCGCCGAAACTGGGGGGCCTGATCGAATTCTATCGCTCGCCCGCCCGCGTACAATGGTCGCCCACAGGCACCAACATCCCGGATTATCCGAAGATGGCGCAGCTGTGGTGGCAGAACATCGGCGATGCCATGTCGGGGGATAAAACCCCGCAGGAAGCGCTGGATGCCCTGTGCGAAGAGCAGGAAAAAGTGTTGGAGCGGATCGAGCGTGCCGGCGTTCAGGGCGATATCGGCCCGAAGATGAACGAACCGCAGGATCCGCAAATCTGGCTTGATGCCCCCGGCGCCCCGGTGGCCAAACTGGAGAATGAGAAGCCCCCGGGCGAAACGATCAGCTATGACGAGCTGATCAAGTCGTGGAACTGATCTGCTGACAGGCGGGCGGGGTGCAATGCCCCGCCCGTTTTCTATCGCATTCTCTGTGCTTAAATATCCCCGCCGGAGGCCTCGACGCCGGTACCCGGAACTGGCCTCAGGGTCTTGCGTGGCAACGCCGCAAGAGGGGGCTCGATGCCCCCGATGGTGGCACCCCCGGCTAAGGTCGGGGACCTCCGGCGGGGATATTTAAGAACAGAGAATGAGCAGGGACGAATGCCTGATTGGCCACGTACCGGCCTCGACGGGACGGATGGCCGCTGCCGCTGAACTATTGACGCAACTGTCAGAGATACCCGCCTGTCCAGGTGTGCGACGGGCCACACAAAGGACGACGCTGATGCCAACCCATATCCTGGCCATAGACCAAGGCACCACGTCATCCCGCGCCATCCTGTTTGACGCGGGCCTGCATGTCGTGGCCGTGGCGCAGGAGGAATTTCCGCAGCACTACCCGCAACCGGGGTGGGTGGAGCATGACCCGTTGGACTTATGGTCCACCGTGGCCGGGACGGCGCGGGCTGTGCTGGAGAAGGCGGGCGTCGATGCCCGCGATGTGGCGGCGATCGGGATTACCAATCAACGCGAAACCACGCTTGTGTGGGACAGGGCGTCGGGCCAGCCGATTCACAATGCGATCGTCTGGCAGGACCGGCGGACGGCGGATACCTGTGCTGCGCTGAAAGCGGCGGGACATGAGCCCGGCATTACCGCGAAGACCGGCTTGCTGCTGGATCCTTATTTCTCGGCCACGAAGGTGAAGTGGCTGCTTGATCATGTGGATGGAGCGCGGGCGCGGGCCGAGGCCGGCGAGTTGCTGTTCGGAACGGTCGACAGCTTTCTGATCTGGAAGCTGACGGGCGGGCGGGTGCATGCGACGGATGCAACGAATGCTGCGCGAACCATGCTGTACAACATCCGCAACGTGCAGTGGGACGCCGCTATCTGCGCGCTCATGGGTGTGCCCATGGGTATGCTACCCGAGGTGCGTGATTGTGCGGCAGATTTCGGCATGACACGCGCCGATCTGTTCGGGCGCGAGCTACCGATTACCGGCGTCGCGGGCGATCAGCAGGCGGCGACCGTCGGGCAGGCGTGTTTCAATCCCGGCATGATGAAATCGACCTATGGCACCGGGTGTTTCGCGCTGCTGAACACGGGCGATCAGATGGTCGCCTCGCGTTCGCGCTTGCTGACGACGATCGCCTACCAGTTGGGCGGCAAGCCGACCTATGCTTTGGAGGGGTCGATCTTCATCGCGGGTGCGGTGGTGCAGTGGTTGCGCGACGGGTTGAAGATTATTCGTGCGGCGGGTGAGACCCAGCCATTGGCCGATGCCGCGGATCCCGCGCAAGACGTGGTGCTGGTGCCTGCCTTCACCGGGCTGGGTGCGCCCTATTGGCGGCCGGATTGCCGCGGTGCAATTTACGGCCTGACACGGAATTCAGGGCCCGCGGAACTGGCACGGGCGGCCCTTGAGAGTGTGGGTTATCAGACCCGCGACCTGCTGGAGGCGATGAAGGCCGATTGGGGGTCGGCGGCGGATGGCGTGCTGCGCGTGGACGGGGGGATGAGTGCCTCGGACTGGGCGATGCAGTTCCTGTCCGACATCATCGGCGCGCCGGTGGACCGGCCAGTGGTGCGTGAGACAACGGCGCTTGGTGCGGCGTGGCTTGCCGGGATGCAGGCCGGGATTTGTCCCGGACCCGCGGAATTTGCGCGGGATTGGGCTTTGGAGCGGCGGTTTGAGCCGGCAATGGAGGCTGAAGTACGCGATACGAAATACGCGCGATGGGGGCGTGCCGTACAGGCAACGATGAGCTTGTGAGCTTTGGCATTGCACTTCCCGGGCGTATTCTGTTCGGGCGGGGGGAGGCGGCCAAGGTTCCTGCGTTGATCGCCGGGTTCGGGCGGCGTGTGCTGGTGGTGCATGGCGCGTCAGCGGCACGGGCGGACTGGCTGATGGACGGGCTGGCTGTGCAGGGGGCCGAAATCACACGGCTTGCCTGTTGCGGCGAGCCGGACCTGCCCGCTCTGGAAGCCGCCATTGCCGCAACGAGGGCATTTGCGCCGCAAGTTGTCGTCGGGATCGGAGGCGGCGCGGTGCTGGACATGGCGAAGGCGCTGGCCGCGCTGATCCCCGCACCTGGCGGTGTGATGGATCATCTCGAGGTTGTGGGGCGTGGCCTGCCCCTGACTGCGCAGCCATTGCCTTTCATCGCCATACCGACAACGGCGGGAACGGGGGCCGAGGCGACCAGGAACGCGGTGATCGGGGTGCCTGCGCATGGCCGCAAGGTATCGCTTCGGAATGAAGCGATGCTTGCACGGGTGGCGATTGTGGACCCGGCACTGACCGACGGTTGCCCACGCGGGATTACGCTGGCTTCGGGGCTGGATGCGGTGACACAGGTGATCGAGCCTTATATTTCGGGCCGGGCGACGCCGTTTACCGATGCGATCACCCGGCCTGCGATTGCGCAAGGGCTGGCGGCTTTGCAACGGCTGATGGAGGGCGAGGACGCTGGCGCGCGGGATGCGCTGGCCTATGTCAGCCTGACCGGCGGAATGGCCCTGGCGAATGGCGGGCTGGGTGCGGTGCATGGCTTGGCAGGCGTGATCGGTGGGCTGACCGGCGCGGCGCATGGCGCGATTTGCGGAGTGTTGCTGGGGCCGGTCTTGACGGCAAACAGGGCCCGTGCGCCCGAAGGCAGCGTGGCTGCGGCGCGAATGGATGACGTTGCGGGCTGGCTTTCGCAGGCGTTTGGCGCAGCGGACGGGCCCGGCGCACTGGCCGATTGGGCGCGGGCGCAGGGTTTGCCACGGTTGACCGCCCTGGGGCTGTCTGCGGTGCAACAGCAGACCGTGGCCGAGGCGGCGCTGGTGTCATCGTCGATGCAGGGCAATCCGGTGGTGCTTTCGGCAGACGATCTGATGGCGGTGATGTCGGCGGCGGGTTGATGCTTTTTCGTACATGGTGTGGTGCCTTCCCCGTGTCCACACTGCATGTGGCCCGGCTGCGTGGCGGGTTGGACACCCAAGTGCACAGTTCGGTCCCGCCACGCAGCTTGGCCGGAGACACCGCTGTAAGGTGCGCGACGACTGAACTCCTGTCCATCGGCGTTGTCGGTAAAGACCGCGTGTGCGCGCAGCTTGTCATTGCGGCACTGCGCGAGCCGGGTTTGTATGTGGACGCCGAGGAAGCCGATCGTGTCGTTCTGGTGGGTCCTACCCTCGCGTGGTGCCACCCGGTCTTGTATCCGTGGCTTTTGATGGTGAAAGCCCTGCGGCCCGCGCTGACCCGTGGTCATCGACCGCGCTGCACGGCAACCTGCGATCACGCCGCGACCCGTGCACGGCGCGTATCAGATCCGGTGTCGGCAGAATGGTGCGGCGTCACGCCCCGCTGGCCAATGAAAACGCGTGGCCGTGCCAAGGGGCAGTCTGCTGCCATTCGTCTTTGCCGCAGCGCAGAGGGGAAGGCGGCATTTCATCAAACTGTTACAAAAACATTACATAAGAGTTGTCACAGATAGGTAGTCAGACGCCGAGGCTGCGAGTTGCGCGCCGCCTGGATGACTAAGGAGATAAAGATGTCCAACATGAAACTGACCGTCTCGACGCTGGCAATCGCTGCCCTGTCGGCTGGCACCGCGATGGCGCGTGATAACGTGCAAACCGCTGGTTCCTCGACCGTTCTTCCCTATGCCACCATCGTCGCCGAAGCCTTCGGCGAGAACTTCGATTTCCCGACGCCGGTTGTCGAATCGGGCGGTTCGGGCGCCGGCCGCAAGAAACTTTGCGAAGGCGTGGGCGAAAACACCGTCGATATCGCCAACTCGTCGTCGCGCATCACCCAAAAAGATATTGATCTGTGCGCGACCAATGGCGTGACCGAGATCATGGAAGTGCGTTTCGGCTATGACGGCATCGTGTTTGCCTCCGACATCGCAGGCCCGGCTTTTGTCTTCACCCCGGCTGACTGGTTCAAGGCGCTGGCCAAGGACGTGGTTGTTGACGGCGCCGTGGTTGCCAACACCGCCAAGACCTGGGCTGACGTGAACGGGGAGCTTCCCGCACAGGACATCCTGGCTTTCGTGCCCGGCACCAAGCACGGCACGCGTGAAGTGTTTGACGAAAAGGTCATTCTGGCCGGGTGCGAAGAAGCTGGCGCGATGGAAGTGTTCGCCGCAGCCAATGGCGGTGACGAAGACAAGGCCGAAGAAATGTGCATGACCCTGCGCACCGACGGCGTGTCCGTGGACATCGACGGCGATTATACCGAAACGCTGGCCCGCATCGACTCGAACAAGAATGCGATCGGCGTGTTCGGCCTGTCGTTCTACGGCAACAATACCGACAAACTGCAAGTCGCCACCATGTCGGGCATTGCTCCTTCGACCGAGACTGTTGCTTCGGGTGAATACCCGGTGTCGCGTCCGCTGTATTTCTACGTCAAGAAAGCGCATATCGGCGTGATCCCCGGCCTTCAGGAATACATCGACTTCTTCGTGTCGGATGACATTGCCGGCCCGAACGGCCCGCTGGCCGCTTACGGTCTGGTGTCCGACCCGGAATTGGCAGCGACGCAGGCTGCTGTTGCCGCCGGCACCCCGATGGGACCTTTGAACTGATCTGACAGCTTGCGGGTGGCGTGAAAGCGCCACCCGTTTCCATTTGCATACGCCCCCGCGTTTTCCTTCAGTCTGTGGAATTCCCATGAGCATTGGTCTTCTGTCCCTGATCTTGCTGGCAATTGCCGGGATCGGGTTTTTCCTTGGGCGCCAGCGCGCCCTTTCTGCCGTTGAGGGCGACCCCCGCAAGCTGCATTCGCTGCCCGCCTACTACGGCCAGTCGGTATCCCTGTTCACGGCGGTGCCTGCGCTGCTGCTGATGGCGGCATGGCTTTTGCTGCAACCGATGCTGATCGAAGGCCGGATTTCGGCGCTTGTTTCGGAGGGTGCGGTTGCCGGGGGCACCTCGCAGGAATTGATCATGTCGGACGTGCGCCGGATTGCCGACGGGCTGGACCGGGTGATGGAGGCAGGCGGAGTAACCGAGGCAGATCTGACCGATATGGATGCGGGCGTCACCGATGTGCGCGAGAGGCTGGCCGAGGTCGGGGTCGCCGTGGGCGCCGATATTTCCGCCAACGTGTTCGAGGCGGCGAAGGCCTATCGCAGCCAGTCCGACTTCTTGCACCTGGTCATGGCTGCGGTCGTGCTGGCGGTTGCGCTGGCTGGCTTTCTGTTTGCCTATCTGCGCATCACGCCTGAATTCCGGGCCCGGAACGTGTTTGAAATCTTTGTGATGACGCTGCTGATCGGCGCGTCGCTGGTGGCCGTGCTGACCACGGTGGGCATCATCTTTTCGCTGATATTCGAGACATATCATTTCTTCCAGTTGTATCCGGGCCGGGATTTCTTTTTCAGCCTGACCTGGAGCCCTCGTTTCGGAGGCGGGTCGCAGCTTGGTATCTGGCCGCTGCTGTGGGGTACGCTTTACATCAGCTTTATCGCGTTGCTGGTTGCCGTGCCGGTGGGCCTGATGGCCGCGATCTATCTGGCGGAGTATGCCAGCAACCGGATGCGTAGTTTTGCCAAGCCGGCGATCGAGATACTGGCAGGCATCCCGACGATCGTTTACGGGCTGTTCGCGCTTGTGACCGTCGGGCCGCTGCTGCGCGACTACTTTGCCGAACCGCTGGGGCTTGGCACGTCGTCGTCTTCGGTGATGACGGCGGGGTTGGTGATGGGGATCATGCTGATCCCGTTTGTGTCGTCGCTTTCCGATGACATCATCAACGCCGTGCCGCAATCCTTGCGCGACGGATCATATGGGCTTGGCGCCACGCCATCGGAAACCGTGAAGCAGGTGATCCTGCCTGCCGCGTTGCCGGGCATTGTCGGCGCGATCCTGCTGGCCGCAAGCCGCGCGATCGGCGAGACGATGATCGTGGTGTTGGGGGCGGGGGCTGCGGCGCAGTTGAACCTCAATCCGTTCGAGGCGATGACCACCATCACGGTAAAGATCGTCAGCCAGTTGACCGGTGATACCGAATTCGCATCGCCCGAAACGCTGGTCGCATTTGCACTTGGCCTGACGCTGTTCATCATCACACTTGGCCTGAATGTGGTCGCACTGGTTGTCGTGCGCAAATACCGGGAACAATACGAATGACCGACGCAACTTCGCAGAGCCCGGCTTCGCGCCACACCGTGTCCTTGTTCACGCCGGACAGTCGCACAAAGGCGCGCAACGCGGCCGAAAGCCGGTTCCGGATGTATGGCCTTGTTGCCGTGTCCATCGGGGTTTTGGCGCTGGTGGTGCTGCTGACTTCGGTGCTGAGCAACGGGCTTGGCGCGTTTCGCCAAACCTTTCTTGCGGTGAATGTGACGCTTGATCCGGCAGTGCTGGACAAAACCGGCAACCGCGACCTTGAAGACCTGAAAAAAGTGACCACCGTCGGCTACGGCAAGCTGCTGGAAATTGCGCTGGTGGCGGCTTTGGCGGAAAAGGGCATTTCGACCGATGATGCAACGGTCCAGGATGTTACGGGCCTGCTGTCCAAGGAAGCGCCCGCGCAGTTGCGCAACCGTGTGCTGGCAGACCCGGAGCTTGTGGGCCAGACGATCCCGTTCAAGGTGTTTGCCACCGGGCGGGTCGATGGCTATTTCAAGGGCCGCGTCTCGATGGAAAGCGCGGCTCTGGACAGCAACGTGACGCCGGAGCAGTTGCAGCTTGCCGACAAGATGCGTGCAGCCGGGATCATCACGATGGGTTTCAACATGGCGTTCCTGACCGGACCCGACGCATCCGAACTGCGTCCCGAGGCGGCAGGTCTGGGCGTGGCGATCCTGGGATCGGCCTACATGATGCTTATCGTGTTGGTGCTGTCTTTGCCCATCGGCGTGGCAGCATCCATCTATCTTGAGGAATTTGCACCCAAAAACCGTTGGACGGATTTGATCGAGGTGAACATCTCGAACCTCGCTGCGGTGCCATCCATCGTTTACGGCATCCTTGGCCTTGCGATCTTCATCAACTTTGGCGGCCTGCCGCAATCGGCCTCTATCGTGGGCGGGCTGGTGCTGACGCTGATGACGCTGCCGACCATCATCATATCCACCCGCGCCAGTCTGAAGGCGGTGCCGCCAAGCATCCGCGATGCAGCCCTTGGGGTGGGGGCGTCGAAAATGCAGGCGGTGTTCCACCATGTGCTGCCGCTGGCGATGCCGGGGGTTCTGACCGGCACGATCATCGGTCTGGCGCAGGCCCTTGGTGAAACCGCGCCGCTGCTTCTGATCGGCATGGTGGCGTTTGTTCGCGATTTCCCCGGTGCGCCGCCGGAAGGGTTCTTTGACCCGGCGTCGGCGCTGCCGGTGCAGGTGTTTCAATGGACACAGCGCGCCGACCCTGCTTTCGTGGAACGTGCGTCGGGGGCCATTATCGTGCTTCTGGTGTTCCTGATGATGATGAACACGCTGGCGATCATTCTGCGCCGCCGCTTTGAACGCCGCTGGTAAGGGACCCGACAAATGAACGATATGCGAATTGTGGAGAGAGACGTGGACACCAGCCCGAACAAGATCACCGCACGCGGAGTGCAGGTGTATTACGGCGCGACCCATGCCCTGAAGGATGTGGACGTCAACATCCTCGACAAGACGGTCACGGCATTCATCGGGCCGTCGGGCTGTGGCAAATCCACGTTCCTTCGCTGCCTGAACCGGATGAACGACACGATCCCGATTTGCCGGGTGGAAGGGGCGATCACCCTCGACAGCGAAAACATTTACGATAGCAAGGTTGACCCGGTGCAGCTGCGCGCCAAGGTCGGCATGGTATTCCAAAAACCCAACCCGTTCCCGAAGTCGATCTATGACAACGTGGCTTACGGCCCGAAAATTCACGGTCTGACCCGCAATAAGGCAGAACTGGATGCGATTGTGGAAAAATCGCTGCGCAAGGCCGCGCTGTGGAACGAAGTGAAGGACCGGCTTTCATCGCCTGGCACCGGGCTGTCGGGTGGTCAGCAACAGCGGCTGTGCATTGCGCGTGCCATTGCCACATCGCCCGAGGTGCTGCTGATGGACGAACCCTGTTCGGCGCTCGACCCGATCGCAACTGCGCAGGTCGAGGAACTTATCGACGAACTTCGCAGCCAGTTTTCAGTGGTGATCGTGACGCATTCCATGCAGCAAGCCGCGCGGGTCAGCCAGAAAACCGCGTTCTTCCATCTTGGCTATCTTGTGGAGTATGGGGAAACCGGCGAGATTTTCACCAACCCCAAAGACCCGCGCACTGAATCCTACATCACCGGCCGGATCGGCTGACGGGAGGCTGACAAGATGAACAATGAAAAGCATATCGCCTCGGTCTTTGACCGGGATCTGGAAGCCATTCAGGCAATGATCATGAAGATGGGCGGGCTTGTCGAAGCCGCCATCCTGGAAAGCTCGCAAGCGCTTGAGACCCGCGACGAAGAACTGGCAAGCCGGGTCATCAAGAATGACAAGGCGATTGACGCACTGGAAGAACAGATCAACACTGAATGTGCCCGCGTGATCGCCTTGCGCGCGCCGACGGCGCAGGATTTGCGCACCGTGCTGACCGTGATGAAAATCGCGGCGTCGCTGGAACGGTGCGGCGACTACGCCAAGAACCTGGCCAAGCGGTCCACTGTTCTGGCGCAAATGGCGGCCATTGGTGGGTCTGCCGGGTCCATCCGCCGGATGGCCAAGGCGGTGGAACTGCTGCTGAAAGATGCGTTGGATGCGTATATACAGCGCGACGCCGATCTGGCCGCCGATGTGCGGGTGCGTGACCGCGAGGTTGACCAGATGTATAACGCGCTGTTCCGTGAATTCCTGACGCATATGATGGAAGACCCGCGCAACATTACCGCCTGCATGCACCTGCACTTCATTGCAAAAAACATCGAGCGGCTTGGCGACCATGCGACGGGGATTGCCGAACAGGTGATTTACCTTGTCACTGGTGCGATGCCCGACGAAGCGCGGGTGAAGGGTGACACAACGTCATATGCAATGATCACAGCCGAAGGTGGCAAGTGATGGCTGCTGCCGGACAACCGACCGTTTTGCTGGTGGATGACGAACCGGCACAACGCGAGGTGCTGTCCTACAATCTGGAAGCCGAAGGCTTTCGGGTTGTGCAGGCATCAAACGGCGAAGAGGCGCTGATGCTGGTGGACGAGGTGTCACCGGACGTGATCGTGCTGGACTGGATGATGCCGAACGTGTCCGGCATCGAAGTGTGCCGCCGGTTGAAAACCCGGCCTGAAACCCGCGCGGTGCCGATCATCATGCTGTCGGCGCGGTCCGAAGAGGTGGACCGGGTGCGCGGTCTGGAAACCGGGGCGGATGATTATGTCATCAAGCCCTATTCGGTTGTCGAGCTGATGGCTCGGGTGCGCGCGCAACTGCGCCGCACGCGGCCTTCGTCGGTGGGGCTTGTGCTGGAATATGCGGACATCCGCCTTGACCCGGAAAGCCACAAGGTGTTCCGGTCCGACAAGGTGCTGAAGCTGGGCCCGACCGAGTTTCGCCTGCTGACCACATTCATGGAAAAACCGGGCCGGGTGTGGAGCCGGGAACAATTGCTGGACCGGGTGTGGGGCCGCGATATTTACGTCGATACCCGCACCGTTGACGTGCATATCGGCCGGCTGCGCAAGGCGCTGTGCGCGTTTGGCGGCGATGATCCGTTGCGCACGGTACGCGGGGCGGGGTATGCCCTGGGGTAGGAAGACCGGCCCGGCCAGCACGCCGGGCCAGTGAAACGGGTGTTCCGCTGAACCGCTCTGCGCGCCCGTCCATGTGGCAGACGTGCGCATGGAACGCCGCCGCGATCCAGCTTTCCCGAGCCTTATATCTTTTGACTTGTGGAGAGCAGCGGAACCAGACCGGGTTTAACCCAACCTCTACAACGGTGCGTCAGCCAATTACCCGTTACCCTGTTCAAAGGGTTGCCCGGCGATTTGCAGCGGCAAGGGCGAATGGTATCGGGATTGCGGTCCTTCCGACCACTCACCGTGTCTGTCTCTACCAAGTTTCGCAAGAGATTGCCGCGCCGTCACGGTTTGACCCGTAATCATTTTTATGTTATATATCCAGTGCCTTACACCGGCCGATCTTTCGCCCGTCCGGCCCGGGTGCAACAGTCGTGTCATTCTGCAATGAAAGGCGCGGCCTTGCCGCTGATCTGCGGATCATGCCGCATGTGGCGGGTGTGCCGGATCGGCTGGCTTTGCCGTTTTGCGTGGCCACATCGTCAAGCCCGGCGCGGGCGCGCAAGTCTTTGGCGGTGGCGGGGTAGAGCGCGTTGACCGGGCCGCGTCTGTTCACCGCCGGCATGGTCGCGCGCGGCAAGCCTGCGCCTGACCTTTTCCTGCACACGCGGCGGCTACGCTCGGCGTCGACCCTGCGCAGTGTCTTGTCATTGAACACAGCCTGAACGGGGGTGCGCGCGGGTCTTGCCGCGGGTATGCGGGTGTGGCGCTTTATCTACGGTAGCCATCTGCTGGGGCGCGACCTGACAGCGCCCGATGATTCGCGCGCAGAGCGGGAATTTGCATCCTTTGCGGATTTCTTTCAGATTGACCCAGACCTCTGTGAGAATGCGGAAACAGCATGAGCCGGATCGAACCCGAACCTACCTTGCAGGACGAAGCCGCCCGCGCGGGCTGGCTTTATTGTGTCGGCGGCATGACACAAGACCAGGTCGCTTATCGGTGCGGTGCGGGTTGAAGAGGGGCGCACGCAGCCTGTGATCGCGGTTGCTGCGGGCTCGTCGAACGTGCGCGCCATTCGCGGCGCCATTGCCGGGCGCAGCATCAACGGTCTTGTGACCGACGAGCCGCCCGCCCGCGCCCTGCTCGATTAGGTAGATTTTGTAAACCTGTTGAATGCGAACGAAGTGTTTTCGGTGACTTTACGTTGAACAAGAACAAATATTTACCCACGCGATGAGCATATGTTCAATCCTCAAGGGAGGACTCATACCAGCGGCGTTTGGTCTTGACTCATTTGGGGATTCCCAGGAGTTTTTCAATCTTATTCTCTTGCTGAGAAGCAAGGGAGGTTTTGATGACAGTGCACATCGCTCGAACAGACGTGACGGCACGGGAGTTGCGTGCGGCGGCGAAGAGCAAGGACGCCAGGGCGTATCGGCGAATTTCGGCGATCGGGCTTGTGTTTGATGGCGTTGACCGGAAGCTGGTTGCGGAAAGTTGCGGAACGGATCGGCAGACCTTGCGGGATCGGGGTGAAGGGCGCCCGGAATTCTGTCCGGTGGACAGAATTCAGCCCTGAACGGGCGAAGCCCCGGGTAACGACGCCGAAGGTCTGCCGGGTTTGTCGAACCGCCGCGTGTCTGGACCATCGTGCCGTTTGAGCCCGGGACAGAAGGAAGACCTGGCGCAGAAGGAAGACCCGGCGCAGCGGGTTCGCAATGGCCCTGACCCTGCGACGGGCGGGGTGGTGCGCTGGCGGCGCGTCGATCTCAAACGCGGGATCGAGGAACGCTTTGGTGTTGTCATGCACGAGCGCACGGTTGGCAAACAACTGGCCGGGCTCGGATTTCGGCGACTTTCGGTGCGCCCGCAGCACCCGAAGTCCGATCCGGAGGCGCAAGACACGTTTGAACAAACGTCGCCACAAAAGCAGGCGAGGCATTGCCAAGGGCCGAGCGCGGCAGGCCGCCCATGATCGTGACGAAGTCTGGTTCCGGGATGAAGCCCGGGTCGGCCAACAAGGCACCCGGACCCGTGTCCGGGCCGATCTCCGGGCCGATCTTTGGGCCGATCGTGGCACCCGCCCACGCGCGCCGCGCGACACCAGATACCGATCGGCCTGCATATCCGGCGCTGTCTGCCCCGACCGTGCCCCGACCGCAGCAAGACCGCAGCACTTGTCATGCCGCAGGTCGACACGGCGGCGATGAATGCCCATCCGGTCAAAATATCAAAGGCTGTCGCACCTGGTGCCCATGCCATCTTGGTGCCCATGCCATACTGGTACTCGACGGCGCAGGCCGGCATGGGTCAAAAGCATTGCAGGTCCCCGGAAACATGACACTTTTGCCTCTGCCGCCCTATGCCCCCAATCTCAACCCGGTCGAAAACATCTGGGCTTGTGCGGGTCTCCTTGCGGCCATGCCCGGCCTCGTCCTGCCGCATTGTGGGGTGGTCTGGGGCGACCTTCCCGAAGCACGACCTTGCATCGGACAAGACCGAGTCCTGGTTAGCTTTGAGAGCAAGGCACCAATCGCCGCCCCTTTCGTTGATCGCTGCAACCGTGCGGCGATTGCAGTGGAGCGCATCGGCCGTCTCGGCCTTGCCTTTGAGCGATCGGGCCCAGCACCTCAAGCGCCGCCCCAAGTTCTGCGCCATCGTCGGCGGCCACCGTGGCCAGTGTCAGGCGCAGGCGCGCGGCATAGGCCGTCAACATCATGCGGGTCCGCGCGCTCTGTCCCGCCCGTTCTGGCCCTTGTCGCGCGCGCCGCGCAGCGTTCGCCGGGCTTGCGCGGCCCGACCTGGGGCCACGGTCCCGGCTCACTGCCGTCGATGGCGATCACATCGCCGTCATCGAGGAGCGCCGAGATCTGCGCCAGCACCCGTCCGAGGGCGGCGACCAGCGCCTTCGGATCTATCATCCGAAACACCGTAAGGATCGGTGTCACGCGAGGGTATCGCATGTCTGAGCTTCAGGAAGCCTCTGAAAACATGCTCTTTTGCCCTGCCGAACGCGGCCATCCCGGCGCAGTTGATCGCGCAGCAAAGCGCGGCGGCAAAGCCCACGACCAGCTGTTCGCAAAGGTCGTGACGCGCATTGTCTGCCCGGGGATCGGGAAGTGGTCGAAGGCGGCGAGAAAGATGTCCATGCGGGGAACGAACTCCAAAAGGGTGTTTCATGCCCAAGAATCCATCCTCCCCCAAACCGCAAGACCCCTCAGCCCGCCTTATTCAGCGAAATCGGAAGGGATTGGTTGCGTGCGCCTGAAAGTGATGTAGATTCAATCTGTTAGACGCAAACCAATAGCGGCACTGGACGCACGCATCGGGGATTTGTTACTTTCGGTCACGATGGGTTTCAACCGCTCTTTGCGCATTGAAAGTCGCGTTGACAGACTGATCGGCGATCCCGGTACGGTGCTCTTGCGAAAGATCGTCGAGCAGAGCGGCATCGTCGGCTGGATGACCGCCCGCCTGACCGATCCACTTAAGCCAGGTCGACGTCACGCATGACCTCGGCTCGCTCATTCGCACGGCTAGGCTGCTGGCGGCGCAGGGCTGGCGCGACCACGATGGCTTCGCCACGATCCGGCGCGTCGCACGGGCCACCAGTTCCGCAGCCGGGCTGACGCCGCTGAGCTGTCCAGGGTTGGCGTCGCAGCTGACGCTGTCGCGCTTCACTGCGCTGATGGCCGAGCCCGCGAACCCATCGGTTCTGCGAGAAGCGGTGCAGGAGCTGGCCGGGCGCGGCATCAGAGCCGAGCGGGGTGGCCCAGGCGGATGCCGTCCGTCCCCCTCGAATGTCGACAGCGCGCCGATCGAGGGCGAGTCGGCACGCGCCACCGGTTCGAGCGTGGCGGCGAACGGCCACCAGCCCGAGGCCGAATGGAACGGCCACACCAATGCCCGGATCTACCACCCGCTGATTACCAGGGTCGCCGAGACCGGTGATATGCTCGATGCGCGGCTGCGGGCGGGCAATGTCGGCACCGCCCCCTCTCGGCAAATAGCTTCGCAATCCGTTGGCCGTCAGGTGAATGCCTGCATTCACCTGACGGCGCCTGCCCGCTGCCCGGCAGCATATGTTTATATGTGCGAGAGGGGGGCAATGGACGGTGCGCTGGACGTGATCCTCGATGTGGTGGACCGGGCGCAGAAGAGCTTCTGCGATGTCGCCATGGTGCGCATTGATAGGGGCTTTCCCTCGGCCGCCCTGCTGGCCGGACTTGAGGCCCGCGACATCGATTACGTCTCGCGGCTCAAGGCCAACCGTGTGCTGGACAACCGTGTGCTGGCCAACCCTGTGCTCGATCGACTGGCCGAGCCGCACATGGTGCGCCCGGTCGGCCGAAGGCCAGCGACGCCGCGAACCTGGCTGCGCGAATTGCGCTACCGGGCGGAAAGCTGGCAGGCGCAAAGCTGGCAGGCGGAAAGCCGGGACAAACCGCGCCGCGTGGTTCTGGTGGTGAAAGAGCGGGCGGACGACGCGGCGCGCGACCGCTTCTTCCTGGTGACCTCGCTCAATGGGACCCGTAAGCTGCGCCACGTGCCGGCCCCCAACCTTCCGGCAAAAGGTGCCGCGAACGCGGCAAGTTCTTGCCCATCCATGTTATTTCTCGCCCCTTGATAACTTCTGTCAATTCTTTTCATCACCTCCGGCTTGTCTGGCATTGCCCGAACCGGTCTGGCGGGCCAATCCGGAGCGCAAGTCATCCCCGCGATCAAATAGCCGGCAGGTTGCTTTCATTTTGGCCCGGGTATCCGCCCCACAGGCCGCCAACGACCGCAGCGGCCCTTGTCAGCACGCAAGCCGTGCGACCTTGGCCGCAATCCGGTCAGCCAGAACGGCAAGATCGGCCTCTGCCAGCCCCGCCGTATCAATCACCCGGCGCGGCCCCGCACCGTCGCGGCTTTTCAAATAGCGTGGGTCGTAATGGCCGTCCATCAACGCCTCGGCCAAGGCAAAATGCGCACCGGATGCGGCCAGGGCCTGCCACTGCGCAATGACTGTGGCCGCGTGCGCAGGGCGCAGCCGGTCGATCACATCGGTCAGGCGGGCCGGGTCGGCGATCATGTCGGCATAGGCACGGCAAAGGTAGTCTGCCCGCGCGGCCAGCGGGGCGGCAATCTCGATCCGCAGCGCCGCACGCATGGCTTTCCACAGTTGCGGCGGCAGGCGGCAATCGCCGACTTTGCTGGATTCCGCCTCCACCACCACCGGCCGCGCGGGGTCCAGCCGTGCGAAGGCCAGCGCCAGCGCGCTCTCGAACGCGCGCTGCGAGGGCTGCCCCCCGGGCATCGCACCGAACACCGAACCGCGATGATTTGCCAGCGCTTCCAGATCAATCACCTGCATACCGCGCTGCGCAAGCAGGGCCAGCACGGCGGTCTTGCCCGATCCGGTGTTACCGTCCAGCACGACCACGGGCGACGGCACGGGCGCGTCGTACAGAGCCTGCACCACCAGCCCGCGCCAAGCCTTGTAGCCGCCCGCCACCGTTTCCACCCGCCAGCCGATCTGGGCAAGGATCGTGGCGAAAGACCCCGACCGCTGACCGCCGCGCCAACAGTAAACCAACGGCCGCCAACCGCCGGGTTTATCGGCCAACGGCCCTTCCAGATGCGCCGCGGCATTGCGCGCGACCAAAGCGGCGCCGAGTTTGCGCGCGGTAAAGGGGCTAACCTGCTTGTAGACCGTCCCGACACGCGCCCGTTCCGCATCATCCAGCACCGGCAGGTTGATGGCACCGGGAATATGATCCTCCGCCCACTCGGCAGGCGCGCGCACGTCGATGATGTCATCGAAGCCGAGGTCGAAAATCTGGGCAAGCGAGGTGAGGGTGATGGCCATGCGCCCGTCCTACCCCAGCCAACGGCGCGGCGGAAGATGGCAAGACCACAACCCGTAGAAACCGGTTGTGGCATGACCAGACCGGCGACAGCACAAGGCGCGCGTCGTCTGACCAAAACAGACCGGCGACACATCGCTTTTAACGATCCACCCGCGGGCATGTGCCGCCGCGCGCCACAGGATTTGCGCCCTTACAGCCCACCCTCCAACCTGTTCAGCAAAGCCGCCAGCATCGACTCGCAGCGCGCCAGTTGTTCCAGCGTCACATATTCATCAGGCTTGTGGCCCTGCGCCATGCTCCCTGGTCCGCAGATCACGGCGGGAATGCCAAGCCGCTGGTGGAACAGCCCGCCTTCAGTGCCGAAAGCCACCTTGATCGTCCCGTTCGCCCCGGTCAGGCCCTTGACGAAATTTACCACTTTGGCATCCGACGGCGTGCCAAGGCCGGGGTAATCCCACAGCCGTTCCACCACGATTGCCGCTTCGGGGAAATCAGCGCGCAAAGGCGTGATCACGCGTTCGGCAGCCTCGCGCATCGTGGCGATAAGGGCGTCGCTGTCCTCCCCTGCCAAAGACCGGATCTCAAAATCCAGCACGCAGGTATTGGGTACGATATTTACCTGCACCCCGCCACTCATCTTGCCGACATGGACGGTTGTATAAGGCACGTCATAATCACCGTCACGCAACCCGGCCGACGCGAGCCGCGCCTGCAACGCCCGCAATTCGCCCATGAAATCCGCCCCCAGATGCAGCGCGTTCAGCGCGAGCGGGGCCAGCGCCGAATGACCCTCGCGCCCTTTGCATGTGGCGCGCAGCGCGATCTTGCCCTTGTGGCCGGTGGCCACCTGCATCCCCGTAGGCTCCCCCACGATGCACATCATGGGCCGCACAGGGGCCGCCTCCAGCATGGCGATCAGTGACCGCACGCCCAGACAGCCGACTTCTTCATCATAGCTCAGCGCCAGATGCAGGGGGGTGCGCAAAGGCCGCCCTTCCGCCCCCATCCGCGCCGCCGTCAGCATCGCGGCAATCGCACAGGCAACAAAACCCTTCATGTCGGTGGTGCCGCG
>Ga0105050_10002575_pt1 | contig 25761 bp, 18 predicted proteins | sample FRY01_FD_78088 | JGI IMG/M metagenome (GOLD analysis project Ga0105050, IMG submission 78088) | Freshwater microbial communities from Lake Fryxell liftoff mats and glacier meltwater in Antarctica - FRY-01 | ecosystem: Environmental > Aquatic > Freshwater > Ice > Glacier meltwater ...
GATCCGATTAGATAAAATAGGAGAAACCCCCGTATATAGGGAGCAGTCGCGGTTGCTTCAAGCGACCGCCGGTGGCAGTACGGACACGGATAGCCAGAATCGGGTGACATTTCGCTCATAGTGGTCTTTCCTGCAAAGAAAAAGTTTGCTTTGTTTGGTGGGCCAATGGTAGCATGGCCGGCAATGTTTCGATTGCTTTAACGTGTGAAACCTTTTCAGAATCGTTAAACGACGAAGCACGCGTTGTCTTGATTAGTAAAAGTGGTGTAGTAATTTGTCTACCACGTGCGATTCTTTCAGGCAAGGATATATGCAATGGATGATCGATCAAGTGAAGATGAGTTGACTCCGCGATTTTTGGCAGAGAAATTGCAGCATCCCGCGAGTGAATCTAGTCAGTGGATTAGGCGCCCCCCTTATTAGGTCGCAGACTGTGGTTTCTGCCTATGAACGAGTGCACGCAGGATTAGTTGCCGGCACTACCGTTTTTGCATCGATATCAATGGTGCTGCTTGTTTTGCTTTATCACTGGCAGCAAGTTGATGGAACGATGTTGCGGGATCCGATTTTAAAATCGGTGGCAGGCATTGAAGTTAGTAAGGTTAGTTGGGAGGCGGCAGCTGATGTGCAGGAATTTTCTGATGATTTAATGGCTCAATGGCAAAGGTCACAATTGCCCGACGTTGTCATTCCCAAGGATCTTTTTGAGTATGGAGTGAACCAAAGCGGTGGTGAAAGTGGTTGGAGTGTAGGTGAAGGAAATTTCGGGCTAGATCGTCGGCGAGTTTCCCCGTTAAAGATCGACGAATTGCAGGTGAACCGATGGGATTTGAATTTCCAAGTGGTTAGTTTTCAGGAATACGTCGACCTGCTTCAATCGCGGGAAGTTGAAATTGCTGCGGTGGGAAAAAGTGGGCAGCGGGTCGACTATGTGAAATGGGTCCAAGGCGATGTCAAGACTTGGTCCGGCCTGCGAAAGTCCGAGCGGCGGTTCTATTTCTCGCACACAAAGTCTCAGTGGAATCGATGGGATGGGAACTTGTTGCGCGAAGCAGGCATAGATGATTCCAGTGACAAAGTACTGCTTCAGTTTTACCCGCACAAATTTCTTAGCAAATTAGAAGGCTTGCAGAACGCAAAACTAGCGGCAGATGGCCGCGTTAAGACCGATATCCAGAAAGTCCGCTTTTGGCTTAAACGCCGCACGGGCGTGGTGGAAGTCGAAAAGTATGAGGTGGAGTATCGATGAAATTGCCAAGATTTATGGCAACTTCATGTGAAAATTAGATTGTTTGCCTAGCGGCAGGTTAGTAGAGTAAAATTCAGTTAACCCAAGTGGTTCGAAATACCCTTTTAGGTCTTCGAAGTACACTGTAAGTCATAATCTTCCGAATTAATGTCTTCCCGACCATAAACTGGTGATTTAGCCAACACTCAACCATTTGAAGCGGTATTTAATCACCCGCTTTAGACTAACTCATGTTTGGGCAATATCATGTCAAAGCAGTCGATATCGCGTGGCTTTGGTGCATCGTTTGACGTTAGGCTTTCGGACTATTTTTTTATCGCGATCGTGTTGGTGTCTTTCCTGATTTTTGACGGGATTTGCAGCTCGCAGCAGCTACTTGCGCAGAATACTAACCCGGGAATGTCAGGTCGCCCTGGAGGATCCCAAGTTCCAGGAACGTATGGGGTGCCGGGGCGATCTGCTCGGCCAAATACATCGTCTCCTTCGACGCCGGGGTCACCTTCGCCTGGGTTCTCGAATTCGTCAGGAATGGGCGGATCGCAAAGTTTCCCTGGCCCGTCGAACTTTTCCTCGCCTCCGCAGAGTAATATGGGCAGCGCGTTGAGTAGTAGCGCGGAATATCGGTGTTCGAAATGCAATAGGACCGTTTCTAAGGCGGCACCTTCATGCCCAAAGTGCGGTGCTCAGTTCCATTATGTTCAACAGGCTGATGGAACAAAGACCTTCGCAAATGGGAACCCATTCGCTTCTGGAGCAGGGTCTGGAGTCGGGGTTTCTAGTTCTAATTTGCTAGTTAGCATCGTGGTGATTTTGTTGTGTCTGCTGGCGTTGGGTAGCGCTGTCGGCGGTGCGGCTTTTGGTATCAAGAAGCTGACGGGGGATGGGAAAACCACGGGTAAGCCTCGAAGCGGTGGACGGTCAACACCATCAGGGTCAAGACCATCAGGGTCAAGACCATCAGGGTCAACACCATCAGGGCCAACACCATCAGGGCCATCACCGGGTGGTTGGAGTGCAAATCAGCCTGCCAGTCCTTATCGGAATCACGGGGGTAATCCTTCTCCGCGACCCGGTTATCAACCCGGTGGCCATGGCGTCCCTTACCAACCTCAATCTATCGCATACCAACCCCAAGTTGGCGCATACCAACCTCCGCAACCGCAGGCTCAGTCAGGACCGGGATACCAGCCGCCCGGACAGGGCGGATATCCAAATGCAGCACCACTGGCCCGGCCTGTGGCCGCCCAGAACAAAGGTGGATATGCCCAAGCAATTCCTGTGAATCCCGGATACGGACAACCTGGAGCCGGTCAGGCTGGTCCAGGTCAGGCCCGTCCAGGTCAGGCCCGTCCAGGTCAGGCTGGTCCAAGTCAGCCGCCAGTGAATCCGAGTTACGGTCAGCCGTATCAAGGGCATCCAAACGCTGGGCCGCAGCGTCCTGGTTTTGGTGTGCCTCCGCATCCAGGCTTTCCGGCCCCGCCAGCCGGATACGGTCCCGCAGGTGGACAGGTTCCAAATCAGCAAGTCCCTCCGCAGCCGCAAAATGGGCCACCTAAAAATGGTCCAGCGCGAAACCGTCCGAACTAGGATTGGTGGATTCTAGCTGATGGGATTATGTTTCACTGGTTGAAGGCTGGATTTGAGCTTGCAAAACAGGGATGGGTTGTTAGAATTCGAGGCTCGACTGGATGGGAGTGCCGCCAATTTTGGTTTTTGTGCCTCCCGATAGTGATTTTGATCAACTCAGGTAATCTGTTGGAATTTGTGATTTATTGCATTTTTCTCGGGGAAACCGGCGAAATTGTCTGGTGTTTGAGTTGAATAAATTCGATTGCCTATCGACCGAAGGCAATTTAGGGCGGGTGTGAAGGTTGCTGGAAATGAATGTTCGGCCGTAGGTTTGGCTTCATTTCGTGTGTTAAAATCTTCAGGCACTTGTTGATACTCTTAATATTCACGGCATTTATCAAACAGATAATGGATCGCAATGACGATTACGAAAGAGAAAAAAACAGAACTGATCAAGGACTTTGGGCATGCCGAGGGCGACACTGGTTCGTCGGAAGTCCAAATTGCGATCCTAACGACCCGTATCAATAACTTGACCGAGCATATGAAGATTAATCCTAAGGATTATGGTACTCGTCGTGGTCTCCAGGCCATGGTAGCTCGTCGGCGAAGCTTGTTGGATTACGTTCGCGACAACAACCCTCAGATCTATCTGGATATGTTGGCTCGCTTGAATATCCGTAAGTAAGCGTCCCTGGGCAGGTGTTTTCACTTGTTAGCAGAGCGAGTTTGCTTCAAAATCAGGATTTGCTACGAAATGGGAGGTGAACTTAATTGTTTCCTGCCCTGGGTGTGAAAGCACGTTGTGGATGGTTGATCGCAGGGTCAGCCGCTTATGTCGAGGCAGTCGCTGCTGCGGAAGCAACCGCTGATTTGGAAGCAGCTAGCCGTTTGGCTGCAATCGCAGGATTGATTTATGGCTTAGGCCGTCTGCGGTACGGGTTTTTCGTGGTGTATTGAATTCCCCGGTAGATAATGGGCTGCACGGGCTTAGTTGGGGTTCTGGGCTGGTTGGAAGAAATGGTTCGGATTCAGTGTATTCGCGTTTCTATCCTACCTAGTTTAAACAGTCTGAAATATTGAACATTAAGCCAAGCCTTCTTTGGAAGTTCTTGGCTTTTTTCGTTATTACTTCCTTTTGAATCGCTCATACTCCTGCGATCGCCGGGGGTGATTCAAAGCGGAACACCTGTATCTGGGCGATTCGTGGTATGGTACGATTGGGAAGCGAAATCTGGATGGGACATAAGTTGTGCCTGTTAGGGCTGATGTGTTCGATCCTAGGCTGTTTCAATTTTGGTGATTCCGGTAGAGATTTAGAAGGGATCGCCAGCGTTTGATTTTTCGAGATTGCCGGCAGAGAAATTTGGTATCGGTCACAGTAGTTCCGGTACTGGTTCCTGCAACATCCGTATGGGAACGTCTGTATTGGGTAGTGTAGGTTCTGCAAGCGCGTGGACGAATAGTTGTTGCGTTTGGGTATGACGGCAGCTTTGGAATAGGTTTCTTGTTGTTATGAAAATGGTGTAGGCGGTAGATTAGTAGTTTGATTGTGGAGTCGTTGTTGGAAGCGGAATAAAATGGGTCGTGTCATGGGTATGGTGGAAGTCACCTACTGACGAGGTCGCTGCGTACAGCGGCAGAAAATGCAAAAGAAATATTCTGAAAAGTGATTGAAACATCGTCCATTGGGAAACCGTTTACAGAATTCCCGAATGTTTCAAGCTTTGCCATCTTGGCTTTGTCGACTGTGAATAGAAAGCGTGCGTGGTTCAACGGACGCTTGGCTGCAGTTGAAAGAATTATGGACCCGATCGCTTGGCGTCGATGTTTGTGGATTCTTAGAGAAGCCTTACAGTCTAATCGATTGCGGTTAACTAACCGTGGTTGGCCGGCAAAATGAATTGCCTGAGATTTTTCTTTTGGCCTTGTTTGACATGGCTGTGGACTTAATGATCAGTTGGAATCGTCGTTGGACGTATTGGATCGTTGCAGTCTTCTGGATTCGCACCTGCAAATGCTGAAGTGATTTTCTAGGAATCTAAAGCCCTTTGAGGCACCTGAATAGTTGTGTAATAGGAAAGAAAAAAGAAGTGAAAATTAGAGTAGAACGACAAATAGGTTCAGGCGTCTTGTCCTTTGAGACAGGCATGTTGGCTAAGCAAGCCGCTGCCACTGTAATGGTGCAATATAATGACACCGTTGTGTTAAATGCGGTTACCAGTGGTAGCCCTCGTCCTGGGATTGATTTTTTCCCTTTGACTTGCGATTACCGTGAACGAACGGCGGCTGCGGGTAAATTTCCTGGTGGATTTATCAAGCGTGAAGGTCGCCCGACCACCAAGGAAACCTTGACCAGTCGCCTGATGGATCGTCCGATCCGTCCGTTATTTCCTAAGTCGTACAATGACGAAGTTCAATGCCAGTCGATTGTGCTTGCCAGTGATCGTCAGACCGACGGTGACATTTTGGCAATGAATGGTGTTGCTGCGGCATTGCTAATCTCGCCACTGCCGTTTGCGGGGCCGATTGCCAGTGTTCGAATTGGCCGAGTTGATGGTCAATTGCTTTCGTTTCCAACCCAGGACGAACTGGAAGAAAGCGACTTGGATTTGATCGTGTCCGGGAGTGAGCACGCGGTCACCATGATTGAAGGTTTTGCTCAAGAGATGCCTGAAGCCGAAATGGCCGAAGCGATTGAGTACGCTCATGAAGTGCTTAAAGAGATTATCGATCTTCAGAAGGAATTCGCTTCGAAGGTTTCGGTGTCGAAGGCTCCGTTTGAGATTCCAGCCGATGACGGTTTGGATACTCGGTTGAAGACTGCTTATTACGACCAGTTGAAAACCGCGAAGCAGACCGATGGCAAGCAGAATCGCGCCGACGCAGTTCGTGCGGCTAAGAAGTATGCGATGGACCAGGTCATTCCCGACCCGAAAGCTGAAGACGCAATCTGTTCGAAGCGATTTGGCAAGGCTTGGCACGATTTGGAAGAAGTGGTTGTACGAGATTTGATTCTTTCAGGCAAACGTGCTGATGGACGTGACGGCAAGACATTGCGTCAAATTGATTGTTATGTAGATGTGCTTCCTTGTGTTCACGGATCCGCGGTTTTCCAACGTGGGGAAACTCAATCGTTGATGACTGTGACTCTAGGCACGTCGCGCGACGAACAGCGGGTCGATGGTTTGGTCGACGAGTATTCCAAGAAGTTTATGTTGGACTACAACTTCCCTCCATTTTCGGTGGGTGAATGCAAGCCGATTCGTGGACCGGGTCGTCGCGAAATCGGTCACGGAATGTTGGCCGAACGAAGTATAAAGGCTGTCTTGCCAAGCCCGGAAGATTTTCCGTACACCATTCGAATCATCAGTGACATTCTAGAATCGAACGGTTCCAGTTCGATGGCGACCGTTTGCGGTTCGACGCTGGCTTTGATGGCCGCGGGCGTACCGATCTTGAATCCAGTGGCTGGTATTTCGGTTGGCTTGATACAAGAGAGTCCTGAGAAATGGATGTTGTTGACCGACATTTTGGGCGACGAAGATCACTTCGGCGATATGGACTTTAAGATTGCCGGAACTCAGAACGGGATCACCGGTATTCAGTTAGATCTGAAAATTAATGGCATCGGTTTCGACGTGATTCGTGCGACGTTGATTCAAAGTCGTGAAGCAAGAATTGAAATCTTGAAGAAGATGTTGTCAACCATTTCACGCCCCAAGGCGGACATTTCAGAGACCGCACCTCGCTTGACCAGTATCAAGATTGATCCTGAAAAAATTGGTGCCTTGATCGGTCCTGGTGGAAAGAATATTCGTTCGATCCAAGAAAAGACCGGCACGGTAATCGAAGTCGACGATACGGGTAAGGTAACTTTGGCCTGTGGTGACAAAGCCATGTTGGAAAAAGCCAAAGGTATGGTCGAGGCCTGCACCGCAACGGTTCAAAAGGGCCGAATTTATAATGGTACGATCGCTAGTATTCGCGATTTTGGCGTGTTTGTTGAGATCTTGCCAGGTCGTGATGGGTTGTGTCACGTTAGCGAATTGGCCGAAGGCTACGTAAGAAATGTTAGCGAATTCTTCCATGTCGGCGATGAGATGTCGGTCTTGGTTATTGATGTTGACGAACAGGATCGCATCAAGCTTAGTCGCCGCGCCGCGTTGAAGGAATTGGGCAAAGAAGACGACGTAGTGCCAGCCGAGAAACCGGGCGAATCCGATGGTGGTCGTAGCGAAGGCGGACGTAGTTCTGGTGGACGCAGCGATTCTCCTCGCAGTGATTCTCCTCGCAGTGATTCTCCTCGAAACGAAGGTGGCCGAGATGGCGGCGGTCGTGGTGGCCGTGGCGATGGCGGACGTGGACGAGATTCTGGTGGACGAGATTCTGGTGGACGGGGACGTGCCCCAGAACCTCGAAGCGAAGGACGTAGCGAAGGACGTAGCGAAGGACGTAGCGAAGGACGTGCCCCAGAACCTCGTAACGAAGGACGTAGCGAACCTCGCAACGAATCTCGCAGCGAACCTCGTGGCGAAGGACGCAGCGAACCTCGTGGCGAAAGTCGCGGGCATGGCGGTGAGCCAAGAGGCGATTCGCGTGACAGTCGTGCCCCCGAGCCTCGTGGTGGAAACCGCGGTGGTCGGCCTGCGGCACCACCGGTTGCACCCAAGAATGCACCAGCACCCAGCGATGATTTTGAAGACGATTTCGTAGAAGACGATTTCGACGGCTTCGGACCAGAAGACGATTTTGACGACGACTTGCCGGCTGAAGGTGGCTTCAATGACGGTGACGATCGCGGTGGACGTGGTCCGGACCAAGGGCGCAGCGGCGGCGGCGGTGATAGCAGAGGCCCTCGCGGCGGCGGTGGCGGCGGTCGTGGTCGACGGCCGAGTGGCGGCGGCGGTGGTGGTGGCGGCGGTGGTGGTGGCGGCAATCGCGGGCCACGCGGTGGTGGCAACAGTGGTGGCGGCGGCAACAGTGGCGGCGGCGGTCGGCGGTACCGATAGTCCCATAAGCCGATGGTAGGCTGAAAATTCGACGGTTGGGCGTTTTTTACTCAAGTAGACATTGCCAGACAAGTTGAAGTTGGATGTCTGACGGGTTTGGGCCTGGGATGATAAGATATTGTGAGGCGGTTTCCCTTGATGAAGCCGCCTCACTTTTTATTTCTTGAGCCGGCGTGGCGATTCCAGAGTTGGTTGATTGATTTACGAGTCTTGCTGTGTCCGAACTAGATGACGAACAAGAGGAAATGGTCGAACGGGTTGTCCAGGAGTGGGACACCGAACGGCTGCGTCGTGAGTATCGCGAATTAGCAGAGTTGGCGGGTTCGTTAGCACATGAGATTAAGAACCCTTTAAGTGTCATTCGTCTGCACATGGAGATGTTGCACGAAGATTTTGGTCGCGAGAACAGCCCAATGGCTCGTCGAGCGATGCAGAAAGTGGACATCGTTAATCGGCAGTGCATTCGCTTAGAGACCATGTTGAAGGATTTTATGCGACTAGCCAGTATCAACTCCTTGGAGCTTCGGCCAGCGGATTTGAACCGGCAAGTGGCGGAGACGTTAGATTTTTATGAGTCTCAATGTGAGCAGCAGTCGATTGTGATCACTCGATATTTAGATCCGGAACTGCCAAGTATGATGATGGACAAGCCATCGCTGCAGGCAGCATTGATGAATTTGGTCAAGAACGCGATCGAAGCGATGCCCGAAGACGGTGAATTGGTCGCTCGCACGCGATTGACTCGTTCGGGAATCGCATTGGATTTAATTGATACCGGATGTGGTATGAGCGATTCAACATTGCTAAAGATGTTTTCAGCATTCTATTCGACCAAAGACGGCGGGTCGGGCTTGGGTTTACCCACGGCAAAACGTATCATTGAAGCCCATCACGGCGTTATCAATGTGCAAAGCACTATGGGACGTGGGACGCAGTTTACTTTGGAATTTCCAACGCCCAAACGAGTGCGATAAAACGTGAGTGTGTATTTCATTTTTCTGTTCGATCATTGATTTTGAATTTGGTTGTTGAGTTGAACTGGTTGCACCAAAAGCCGATTGAGATTGTTCGAGACTGGCGTCATTTTCCTGCCCGTTTACGACAGGGTAGTCTTTCGATTGGGAATTTTGACGGTGTTCACAAAGGACACCAGGTCATTGTTAGAAAGTTGGTTGCGGCGGCCAAGTCCAACGGACACCCCAGTATTGTATTCACCTTTGACCCGCACCCGTTGTCGATTCTGCGTCCCGAATCGGCACCTGTTCCTTTAACGACCTTAAGTCAGCGGGCAAATTTGCTGGCAAAATTCGGCGTCGATGTCATGGTGGTTTGTCCTGCCGATCGGTCACTATTGGGGCTGGACTATGTGCAATTTTTCCGGCAGGTGATTTTGGAACAACTGTCGCCTCACTTGATGGTGGAAGGCCCAAACTTTTACTTCGGCAAACAGCGTGGCGGGAACATCCAAAGTTTAAGCCAATTGTGCGAACGTCATAACATTGGGTTAGACATTGTTCAGCCGCAAGAGATTGACGGCCAAATGATCTCCAGCAGTGAAATACGTCGGTTCCTGAAGTCCGGCGATATTGAAAACGCGAATCACGCCTTTGGTCATCATTTTGGATTGGCCGGAGAGGTGATTGCTGGGGATCAGCGGGGGCGAACTCTAGGGTTTCCAACCGCCAATATCGGAAACATCGGTACGCTTGTTCCCAAGGACGGCGTATACGCTGGGTGGACTCAAATCGCCGGACACAAATATGCAACAGCGATTAACATTGGGGCTCCACTGACTTTTGGACAGAACGATAGCCGTGTCGAGGCTCATATTATCGGGTTGGATCAGACTTTGTATGGGGATCAAGTCTTGATTAACTTGCAACAACGATTGCGGGATACCCAGCGATTTCAAACACAGGAATTGTTGCAAGAACAAATTCGAAACGACATTGCAGCGACGATCCGATGTAGTGCGGGAGTTCTGAAGAGCACTTGAGTGTTTTTTTAAACCATCGATGCAGTGAGTTGTGGTGCAGTGAGTTGTGATGACTTTGTTGGCCATTTGAAAGTGGTTTGGGTTGGGCTTGTTTTTTGAATTTAGCAGAGGCTCTGCCGATGGGTGGGGGTAAGGAAGTTGACATTATGACAATCGATTGGGCTCGTTTTAAACAGATTGTGATGCAAGCCAACAACATTGTTTTGACCAGTCACATTCGTCCCGACTGCGACGCATTGGGTAGTGAATTGGGTATGGCTGGCCTACTTGAACAACTGGGGAAGAAGGTTCGAATCGTCAACGGTCAGAAAACGCCACCGAACCTAACGTTTATTGATCCAGAAAAGAAAATTAAGGCGATTGACGAAGAGATCACTCGAGAAGAGTTAGCCGATACCGATTTGCTGATCATTCTAGATACCAGTGCCTGGATTCAGTTGGGTGCCGTTGGCGACTGGATGAAGGAAAATACATTCAAACGTGTCGTGGTTGACCATCATGAAAGTGATGAAGATCTTGGGGCAGAATGGTTCAAGGACAAGAAGGCCGAGGCAACTGGGGCGATCCTGACCAACGCTGCCCAACCATTAGGCTGCAAATTGACCCCTGAAATTGCGATGCCTTTATTCGCGGCATTGGCAACGGACACAGGGTGGTTTCGCTTTCCAGCGGCAAAGGAGCATACCTACCGAACCGCGGCAAAACTAATCGAAGCCGGAGCGGATCCAAGTTGGATTTATGGCCAAATCAGTGAACAAGACTCGGTGGGTCGATTGCGTCTGCGAGGCATTGTGCTTACTCGAACCCAGACCGAACTTGATGGTCGCTTTGTTCACACATATCTTCGTGCTGAAGATTTCGCCGCCTCGGGAGCTCTGCCGTCGGACACGGAAGATTTGATCAATCTAACATTGGGAATTCGCGGTACTCAGTTCGCTGTAATTTTTGTGGAGCAACTTTCGGGCGGTTTCAAGTTAAGCTTCCGCAGTCGGTGTGCGCTAGAGTGTAATGAAATCGCAGGCCATTTTGGTGGGGGCGGCCATAAGGCGGCTGCAGGCGCCTTCGTGGATCGAGAATTTAATGAATTGAGGGCTGAGGTCTTGGACTATGTTCGGCAGCAAATAAAGTCGCTGGGCTAGTTTTTACGCCGCTTTGGGCACCGTTCCCTGCCTCCAAACAGCGATTAGGCGAACGTAATTGATGCATCTGGTATAGATGGGATACCAGTTGCATTTTTTTGTGCGCCTACCGCGGTTCGTATTCAAGCCGAAGCGTGGAATCTTCGATGTGAGAAGTAAGTAGACCTGGGAATTTGCCATTGGGTAGCGATTGTGACGATATTGTAGTGGTTGTATCGAATGCACGGCAAAGATCCAAGAGCGTTGCGTGTTCCAAAACCAAAGGTCAACACGATGAGTGTATGGTGCGATAGTTGTCAGAGAAGTAGCTTGATTCGATCTTGCGCAAAAGGGATCTCTATCTGCATCGAGTGTGGGTGTGAGGTGAATGCAAAAGGCTACGATTTGGCCGCTCTGCAATCGCAACTGGCATTTGAATCTTCATTGGATTTGGATAGTCATGTGGGGGCCGATGAACCCGGACAATTGGCTAACGCAGTTTCGGTCAAGGGCGAAGTCCCCGAACAAATCTTAGAGACCGCAAAGTACCTCTCGGCAGATTTCTATGACCAGGAAGCCAAGCTTGCTGGGGATTTGTCCGAATTGGACGAAACCTGGGCCGAAGATGACTTGATTCAGCGTTTGCAAACGTTGGAAGAATCCATTTTCCAGCGGGCTCTCAATGATCGTGGGGCTGCCAAGAAGAATTTAGCTGCCGACACCTTCCGAATTGCTGGGGCAAGCCGCATTGCTGGGGCAAGTCAAGGTGCTGGGGCAAGTCAAGGTGCTGAGGCAAGTCAAGGCGCTGGGGTAATCCAGGGCGATGGGGTAATCCAGGGTGCCGGGGCATGCCAGGTCCGGATACGTATCGATCAAGGGCACGTCGCCACACAGGCAACGATTATCAACAACACATCAGCGAAGCACAACACATCAGCGAAGCACAACACATCAGCGAAGCACAAGGCGGACGTGCCCAAGGCGTTGCCGATGGCAAAAAAGTTGAGCGATTTTCCTGGCATGCGAATCGATGTTCCCGCCAATTCGATTCAACCCGTTTTGGACGAGGCCAATCGCAAGAACCAGGAAACAGAAATTGCAAGAATTCAGATTTCCAGTTTAGGTTTGGTTTCGATGTGGTGCATCCAATGTATCGTTGGCGTGGCGTTTCTGTCCAATGCACCACTGTCCATTTGGACGATGTGGTTAATTGCCGAGGCCGCCGGTACATTGTGTTTAGGTTCCGTCTTGATGACAGTCTTCCAGACTTCGCAGCCAAACGACCCAACCAGTCGAATCGTCAAGCCACCGATCAGTCAAGTGTTAACCAACCACGAAAAATCGTCGCCGAAGAGTCGCCGTTAAGGTGGGCCATGTCTGCTGGTCAGATTTCGGCCGCCAAGCGTATACCAGATGGGTGTTTGGGTTAGCCGGTACGCTAGATCTTCTTACCGCCCCCTGTGGTCAATGCCATAAATGCGGATTCCAGGTTGATCTCTTCTTCGTGGAATTTGGTAATTGCCAGCCCTGCCCCGATCAAGGCAGTCGCTAAGTGGCTAAATTCCGTAACGCCTTCGTTGAGCGTTGCCACCAAAACGCCATCTCCCAAGACGACGGATGCGGTAGACGGGTCCGCTTGAATGACGTCCCTTGCTTTTTCGATATTGTCTTTGACTCCGACATGCAAAATGACTCGGTCACGGACTTGTCGCATGACGTCTGCAACGCTTGCGCTGACTTCTAATACGCCTCGGTCAATAATACCCACCTTATTACAGACGTCTGCGAGTTCGGGCAGAATGTGACTGGAAACAATCACGGTTTTCCCCATTTGTCCAAGTCGGCGAAGCAGGTTCCGCATCTCGATACGTGCACGAGGGTCCAAGCCGCTTAGCGGTTCATCCAACAGCAAGACTTGCGGGTCATGCAGAAGAACTCGAGCCAATCCAAGTCTTTGAGTTTGGCCGCGCGAAAGTGTGTTTGCAAACGCGTCACGTTTGAATTCCAGGTCAACGATCTCCAGCATCTCTTCGCAGCGTTTGCGACGTGCCTGGCCCCGAATGCGATAGGCGGCGGCGAAAAATTCCAGATACTCGATTACCTTCATGTCATCGTAGACACCAAAAAAGTCTGGCATGTACCCCACGAGACGCCGGATCTCTTTGGCATCGTTGTAGACCGAATGGCCGCACACGTAGGCCTCGCCCGATGTGGGTTCCGACAAGGTGGCAATGATCCGCATCGTCGTTGTCTTGCCCGCACCATTGGGGCCAATGAATCCGAACAAATCGCCTTGTTCAAGATTAAGACTGACATTGTTGATGGCGTATAGATCTCCGAATTTTTTTGTTAGTTTTTCAACGCGTATCAAATTAGTAGCCTCGTAAAAACTTTGCTGTGGGTAGCGAATCTAGCAACGCAGTTCGATCATCAACCGGGGAAAACTTCTATTCAGCTCACCGAAACCATCGGTCAGCGGGCATCAATCTTGATCGGGTTCCAAGACGGGCAAGATGATTCTGACCGCCGTGGCCGTTTTATCGTATTGATCATCTTGGATCGTATTACCATCGAATTGCATCTGAGCGACACTTGAGTCGCATCGTCCTAGAAAAACGGCGCGTCTGAGTTGATTCAAATGACTGAAGTCCAAACGGCTTTGGTAACTGTTCAGCAAGCGAGTGTAGCCCTGCCCACCCGCCAAGTCGTAATACATTAGCATTTCCAAGATTCGTTGCAGGTCGTCATTGACGGGGCTCCAGCCCGCATCGCCGCTGCCGCTATTTTGTCCGCTTCGGCTTCGCGTCAACCATACCTGGATCGCTTGGGGCTTGGCTTGAGTCAACAAGTCAATGGTTTTTCCCGGCGGTAGCGTTTGATTAAATTGGTAGGCCCAGGGGCCGTAAACAATAAAGCAATCTTTCAATTCGACTGGGAAAGGATTGGTGAACGTTCCACTTAATCGGTCACGTCCGGATTGGCGTTGAAGTTTGGCGTTAATTGTTTTGGGAAACGTTGCGCCCCACGTACCGGTCAGGCAGCGAGTTGATGCTACATTGAACGGCATATTTTCGATCACGATTTCAGCCATAGGGTTCCCGGTCGCCGCCCCGGCATCGGTGGCAGGCAACTGAGGTGAAGTCATTTTTTTTGTGTTCGTCGAAAGTGAATAAGGCTGGTCGCTGCCGATCGACAAGTTTTCGGACCGCATCGCTCCCATGCCGATGCCCGAAAGCCCTTGCCAAGTGATGAAGCGAGAGCTGGAAGGAATGTCGAACTGGTTGCTGGTTGCTAGATCAATTTTCATGGGCTTGGAGACTGGACTGTAGACATTTGCCCAAAAATGCCCGCGAACCGAGAGGTCCGAAGCGTCGATGTCGATGATCTCCGCTTGATTGACCAAAAGCTTATCTGATTTCGAGGATTGGAAAATAGCATAGGTCGCCCCGCATGCCACCAAGCAATAGATGGGCAAGGTTATCCAAGTCAATTCCATCTTGCCAAGGATATAGCGAAGCAAGAAGTAATCCAGCGTCACAAACAAAATGAATGCCAGAACGATTAGCGAAACGGTTGTGAACGAGATCAATTGGACGGCCTTGAACTGGTCTAAGGCAGACCGAAGCTGTCCAGTTAAGTCGTTAAATCCGAAAGAAGTGTTTAACCTTGCTTCGCTTGGTTTTGAATGTTGCAGCCACTTGGCTAGTAGTGCCCCACGGGACGGCCATTGTGCAAGCGTCGGCGTCATGGGGTTCAATCCCATTACATCGACTTGCCCCCGTCCGTGGGCAAACCTAAGAATCGCAGGTCGATCATCAACCATCAATTCTGAATCGTTGTCGGCGGTGGTAAGGGCCGCAAACGTCAGCGTTTGCCCGCGTTGAGTCAAAAGTTGACTTCGGGACGTCACGAAAAATTCTATCGAACTACTGTTCTCGGTCGAAAGAGTGGCGACCTCTTGCGGCGGAAAAATTGGATTCAAAACACCGTTGGGACCAATTAATCGCGATGCGGATTCTGCAACCGTTAACGACACGTGGCCTCCGTCCTTTAGCCAAGTGGAGATCGATCTCATTTGCCGATCGCTCAACTGGTCGGGCCATGCTTCGCCTTCTGGGCAGCCGACCAGACGCACCACCGAGTCCCAACCTAGCGCGGTCGCAGGCAGGTTTTGTGGTGATTCCAATGGAATGATCTGAATGCCACCGTTCCCAGAATCCGTGGAAGACAAGCCTAACGCCGAATTAAGACCAAGTTCCGGGCCTAAGTAAATCCAGAGTTTCGACGTCGCTGGGTGAACCGTGATAAGTTCACGATTCGTGGAATCTACCAACTTTTGGGCCAGAACCTTTCCGCTTTTATCTAGAACCTGGAACCGCAGCTCTTGCTTAGGCCGCCCCATGCGAAAGTAGCCGACCGCCATTGGAACGCCATCGTCTTGAAATTGTTGACTCAAGGGCCAGCGAAAATTGACCGGGATGCCATCGCCATCGGTGGAGCGGATGACCAAGGTCCCGTCCTGGGGCAGCGTTGGACAGCGAATCGTCGCTTCGGCCCAGCATCCTAGGCGAACGTGTCCGTTAATGCCCAGTTTCAATTGTTGAAAGTAGTTGACGTCTTGGGGCGCAACTAAGTCTGGGTTGGTACTCGGTGCTGGGGATCCTGGCTCCGCTGCCGGTTTGTTGTCTTCATTGATTTGTGTGGATGCTTCAAGCGTTTTCGCGGAGGCGTGCTCTTGCGATCCTTGAGCCCAGGTGGTTGCGTTTCCAGCGGGCAGAATGAACACAAATCCGCAGAGCAGAAGCTGTAGGATGGTTTGAAAACCCCTCGATCCAGACGCCGTTGGGCTTCTATCGACTCGGCTTTGCCAAGGGAGCCATCGCTGGGCTGAAAGGTTGCACTTTATCCACAGGTTGCACTTTATCCACAGGTTGCACTTTATCCACATGCGGGTTTGCGTCTGTATGCCATTATGGAAGATTGAATGCACTAGGGAGACCACGCCAGAAAAGTAAATCAATTGGATCACAGCCTTTTTCGATATCACCGTTTTGTTCGCTTCTATCTATACTTTGACGGATCAACCTAGGCTTAGCCGGAAGATAAGGTATGAATTCCAAGTCATTGCGAAATGGCGTTTAGGTCGCCTGATCGTGGCTGTTGAACTAAAGTAAAGGATACTAGACCCACTCAAAGGCTTCTACTGCCACCCTGTTTGTCGTTTCACAACTGAGACAATTCGACGTCTGATCGGTGAGCTTATTTTTCGAAAACGGTCGCCGAGCTACGGTTTTTCTTCATCTGGGCAGTCGCAGATCAACTTGCCGCAGCCTGGGCAGCCTTTTCCGTATTTTTGAGCCAATGCCTCGGTCAAATCGATCCCAGCCACGTTTGCAATGGTAGTCAACCAAGCGATCACGTCAGCAAATTCGCCCATTTGTTCCTCTTTGGTGCCGTCGCGCAGGGCGGACGCCAGTTCGCCCACTTCTTCCATCAGCCACATGAAAGTACCCTCAACCCCTCGGGCTTGGTCTTTCTTTCCGTACATTTTTTCGATCAACGCCTGGAAATCGGCAAGATTGATTTGCTGCTTCGGGTCGGTCATGGATTCACTGCGATTGGGGAAGAAGGAAAGTTGTTAGGTGGCTTGGGTCTGTTGGCGTTTTCGGAGTTCACAAATGGCTTGAACGATCCCCTGAGACGTGTAAGTTTCCGCCTCGGCTGCGACTTCGAATTTCAAGTCTCGTAAGACCTGAGAAGTCAGCGGTGAGATTGAGACCAATTGGGTTGCCCGCAAATGTTCGCCAAAACACTGCACCAGATTTCTGGCGATGGCACTGGAAGTTACCGTAACCCAGTCAATGTTGCCAGTCGCCATTGATGCGATCAATTCCTGGGAAGGTGGGGCTGCGTCTTGGTTCAGGTAAGCGACCGCTTGGTCAACTTTGGCGCCCGCTGTGCTAAGGCGAACCGCCAAGTCATCGCGACCTCGGCTTGCTCGAATTAACAGAATGCGAAGTGGGTGTTCGCTATTGGATTGCAAATCCACAAGGTGGTCAGCCAGGTGATCGGCGTCAAACTTCTTGGGGACGTAGTCACTTTTAAGATGAAAACGACTTAGCGATTGATTTGTTTTTTGCCCAATGGTTGCTATTTTGCACTGTCCAAAATCCCGACTATCCAGGCCCAATTCCCACATGCGGTTGAGAAAGCTGTCCACGCCATTGACGCTGGAAAATACCACCCAATCATAGGAACGCAGATTTGCAATGGTGTGATCCAATTGGGCATGATTTGCCACAGGATTGATTTCAATGCCGGGCCAACTGAGCGTGCAAGCGCCTAAATGTTCGAATTCCCGTAGCGTTTGATCGCTTTGAACGACAGGCCGAGTCACCAGAACGGTTTGGCCGAATAGCGGACGGTTTTGGAACCAGTTTAGCTGTTGGGTGTTAGTGGCAACGTCGCCGACGAGAAAAATTACGGGTGGGCGAATTCGTTTGGGAGTCGTAACCGTTTGAATCAATTTGCCCAACGAGGTTTCGACCACCGTTTGGTCATGGAAGCTGCAGCGACGCACAATCCCAACGGGTGTCGAATCGGGCTTGCCTCCTTTTAATAATTCCGTAGCCCAGTACTCGACTTGGGTCGTTCCCATGTAAACAACCAGCGTGCCAGGAAACTTTGCCAGACTGGCCCAATCGATGTGGTCAGGCTGTGATCCAGAGGCGGGATGTCCGGTAATCAATGCGACTGCCGATGCGTGATCGCGATGGGTTAACGCCACCCCTGCGTAGCTGCCGGCCGCTAACGCCGAGGTCACTCCGGGAACAATTTCAAAAGGAATCATTGCCTGCAATAGGGCCGACGTTTCCTCGGCTGCCCGAGCGAACACAATGGGATCACCGCACTTCAGGCGGACGACCTTTTTGCCTTCTTGAGCCAGGCTGACCATCATTTGATTGACTTGGGCTTGGGACAGCATGCGTTTGGCGTCGCCGTGTTTACCTAGCGAAATCAGCTTCGCTGTTGGATGGGCCCACCGTAACAGGGCTGGGTTTACTAGGTAATCGAAGAGAATGGCGTCCGCAAATTGTAGGCATTCAATCGCCCGCAGCGTGATCGCCCCTGGCTCGCCTGGGCCAGCCCCGACCAAAAAGACTTTCCCTGCACCTGTTCGACGGCCGCCCAAGTTCCCATTGTCGGCCTGGAAATCCAGGTTTTCCGCCAGGATTCTGGCGGTTAGGCCATTGGCAGCGTTTGCGGCACTGGATTGGGGAGAACCTTCGTCGGGGCCAGAAGGCGAGTTTGGCGACATGGAATTTGGTCAAACAATCAAAGAAGTTAGGAGAAATCGGTAATCCGGCCCGTGAAAACCAAGGTTTGGGGCTACTTTGAGTCGAAGTTGCTAGGATAGCATAAGCGAAATGCCGGTTACCACTGGACATATTAGGGGAAAATCGACATACTGTGGGGCTCAATCCGCCGCCTGGAATTGATTTTCCCGTGGGCGAACGCGTCCTTAGGGCTTTGTAAGCACAAACCTTTGTTGCCACAAACTTTTGTGGCTGCTGACTTTTGTGGCTGCTGTTGATTGTGGCTGCTGACTTTTGAAGCTTTGGTGAAGCTGCGTTTCTAACCTCTAGAAACGGTGGTTCTGAAATCGGAACAGTGGTTCTGAAATCGGAATTTTGGCCGCCAAATCGAAATAGGGCGGCCAAACATCGGTTAACCAACCTCGTCGTTCGGTTGATCGGTTAGCTTACTGGGATTCAGGCGTTAATGCCCGTTACCTTATTTTGTCCGTTTACTTACAGAACGTAAACTAAGAGCAATGCCAAATACTAAAAGTGCGATCAAGCGTCTGAAGCAAAGTGAAGTTCGTCGTCAACGCAATAAAGCCGTGAAGACTCGGACTAAGACCGAAATCAAGAAGGTTCTTGCCGCTGTAGAAGCGGGCAACATTGCCGACGCAGAAGAACTGTTCAAGATGGCTGCCAAGAAGTTGGATCAAGCCGGAAGCCGTAGCATTATCCATAAGAATGCTGCGGCTCGTCAAAAGAGCCGCCTGCAACGAATCATCAAAGCGGCGAAGACCGCAGCCTAGAAATTTAGCCGTTTCTAATTGGAATTGTTTGGTTCTTGGCGGATATGATGCTGCCGAGTTTAAGCTCGGTTGGCTCTAGGGCAGACGGTGTTTCCGCCTGGTTCCGCCTTATACTGCTTGGGTATGTTTTAATCGGCCCGTTTGTTTTAATCGGCCCGTTTGTTTTAATCGGCCCGTTTGTTTTAATCGGGTCGTGTGCCGGTTGAAACAAACCTCGAGCATTTGTCTGCAAATATGAGATCAAGAAGGGGCTGCTCGAATCGAGCAGCCTTTTTTCGTAATGGTTTAAGGTTGCTCCATCTCGGTGAACCGCGCCTGCGAGCATCGCCGTCGGTCATTTTGACGATGCTGCCGCTAAGTTTCGCTACAACTTTGGGCCGCGTACCTTTATCGACTACGGGGGCACTCCAGCGCAAGCAACGTAAAGGCGGTCGTCTGCTACGGGTTCAGGATTTGGAATCGTTCGCGGCATCACCTGGCTGGAATCAGGCAGTATCGTTGTGGCATCAAGATCGTTGTGGCGTGAAGATCGTTGTGGCGTGAAGATCGTTGTGGCGTGAAGATCGTTGTGGCGTGAAGATCGTTGCGGCGTGAAGATCGTTGCGGCGTGAAGATCGTTGCGGCGTGAAGTTGTCGGGTGCCTTGATTTGGCAATCAATCCTTTGTTAACTCAATCGCGTTAGGCCCAGCGAATCAGGCCCAGCGAACGGGGGCTCCGTCTGTCTGTGCCGACCGGAGGCAAGCGTCCATGACACGCTGGGTTGCCAAAGCGATCTTTGGCCAAGAATCGTCGATTTTCCCAGAGGTCACTAGTGAATTGAAGCGGCGGAACATCAGGCTCTCCTGTGATCCGGGCATGCTGTTAGCAGGTTCGGTGGTCGCTATCGTTTGACTGTCGTGCTTCATTATAAATGTGCATCCATTGGTTTGGAAATCGCTAACTTCCGAGAAAAACGGCAGCGTATTGCCCTCGTAAGGAAGTACAAAATCTTGAACTCGCACCACACCTTGGGTGCCCGAGAAATGAATCCACTGTTGGTGATGCGTCACAAACGAACAGTAAAAACTGGCCACCAAGTCCGGTTGATTGGCCATTGGGAATCCCAAGTCGAAGCGGAATTCGATCGGCACCGCTGGGCCGTTGGCGCACGACTGCTGGCGAATCGTATGCGCTGAAACCCAAGATGGCATTTGTCCGCCCACTGCCAATAGTGCCATGCGGATTAGATACCAGCCTAGGTCGCCCAGGCAGCCGTGTGGTTCTAATGTCGAATCTGATCGAATGTTGCCGGTAAAGAAATCGTCAGGCGCGGCGAAGCTGAATTGCCCATTGATTCGCCGAAGTTTGCCAAAGCGGATTTGATCCTTCGTAGCGGCCAAGATTTTATCTAGACGTGCGGAGTGCGTATACATGACTCCGTCCATAAATTGGACATTGTTTTCTTTGCACACGTTGAGCATCTCTTCGAGATCCTCCGCGTTGATTGCGCAAGGTTTTTCGCAAAGCACATGTTTGCCGGCCTTGGCCGCTTGGATGACCCAACGCTTACGCATCCCAGTTGGCAATGGAATGTAAACGGCATCTACTTGGTCGCTTTGAATCAACTGTTCGTAAGACCCGAATGCCTTGGGGGCGTCAGCAAACGGAAACTCACTCTGGCAAGAATCGATATAAGCTTGCGATTTCTGAAGGTCTCGGCTGGCGACACCGCTAATGATACCGTTGCCCGAGTGCAAGACGGACGTCCAGTTCTTACGGCCGATTGCCGCGGTTCCGATAAATCCCCATCGGCAAAGTTCTTGGTTCATTCGTTTATGCAATCAATCTAGAGGCCAGCGACTTGGGTTGGCGTGTTGTTTGAAATCAAAAGCTCATTGGATGCGAGATATTGTTGGAAAATTCGCACTCAGAAGGTTATAACCAAAGGTGTCCGCTTTGGAAAACCTAGGCATCTAAGCGTCATTTGCCGGGTGGGAAGCGTTGCTAGGAGTACGATGATGAAAACAGGTGCCCGCAAGTTGATGATGGTTTGGCCTTTTGTCTTTCTACTGCAAAGCCTGATGATCTTGCCAGTAGCCAACGCGCAAGCCACTCCTTTGACACTCAAACCAAATGTGTTGGTGATATCGATCGACGATTTGAACGACTGGGTTGGTTGTCTGGGCGGCCATCGGCAAGTTCAAACGCCCTGCATCGATGGTTTGGCCGCGCGAGGGATCGTCTTCACTAACGCTCATTGCCAGTCGCCATTGTGCAATCCTTCTCGTACCAGTGTGATGACAGGGTTGCGTCCCACTTCGACTGGAATTTACGGTTTAGCGCCTTGGTTCAGGCAGGTCGAAGGTTTGGAGCAAATTGTGACATTGCCGCAGCATTTTAAGCAGCATGGTTATCGAACCTTTACCACTGGAAAGACATATCACGACGCATACCCACCTGCCCCTAGTCGCGGCGATGGCAGTGAATTTGATGAATGGGGTTACCACGGCAGTGGAGGGAATCCCAAGCCAGAAAAAAAGATCATCAATATGCAAGGCGGGCATCCGCTGATGGATTGGGGTGCGTTTCCCCAGCGTGATCAGCAGCAAGATGATTACGTTGTTGCCGATTGGGCAATATCTAAACTCAATCAGTTATCTCAGGAAGAAAACACGCAGCCCTTCATGCTGTTTTGTGGTTTTCGCCGTCCTCATGTGCCTTGTTTCGCACCGCAGAAGTGGTTTGATCTGTACCCCGAAGATTCGCTTCAGATGCCGCCGATGATGGACGGAGATCGCCAGGATACGCCATTTTTTTCATGGTATTTGCATTGGGAATTGCCAGAACCTAGGCTGTCTTGGTTGAAGGAAGCAGGCGAGGATCGGTCGCTGGTCCGCGCCTATTTGGCATCCACTAGTTTTGTGGACGCGATGGTGGGACGCGTCCTTGCAGGGCTTGCCGCGTCTGGGCTGGCGGAGAATACGGTTGTTGTTTTGTGGTCCGACCACGGATACCACTTGGGAGAGAAAGAGATTTCGGGCAAGAATAGCTTATGGGAACGCTCGACAAGAGTGCCTTTGATTGTTGGCGGACCCGGAATCGCCACAGGTTTTCGCTGCTCTGAACCGGTCGAATTGTTAGATCTGTATCCAACGCTTGCGGATATTTGTGGTTTGCCAATTCCTGACCATCTTGAGGGACATTCGCTGCGTCCGCAAATCAAGAACCCAAACCAGTCCCGCCCTTGGCCCGCGATCACTTCCCACAATCAGGGGAATCATGCCGTTCGCGATAATCGATGGCGATTGATCCAATACGCTGATGGGAGTCAAGAGTTTTACGACATGATCGCCGATCCGAACGAGTGGACGAATTTGATCAGCGACACTCGATATCAAGGCGAAGTCGCTCGCATGGCCAAGCATTTCCCCAAGATCGACCTTCCACCGGCACCGCAAAGCAAACATCGCGTGTTAACATGGGACGGCGAAACTGCTGTTTGGGAAGGCAAGCCGATTGAGCCTTCGCAATGGCAGCGTTAACCGGTTTCCACTGGCAAAGCGGACAGAATCAATGGGTCTAAGACGCTAAGGCTTACTGGCAAGGCTTACTGGCAAGGCTTACTGGAAAGGCTTACTGGAAAGGTTCTAGCAGCGGTCGTCAAACGACTTGAAAACCGCCAAAGGCACTGCTCCCAGTTTTCAACCGCCAATCTTCGGCTGGCCCTTTCGTGCATTAGGAACGCCCGGCACTTGGGAGCGCAATCCTTTTCAGATTCCCAACCGCACCAGCACTACTCCAAACGCATCAGCACTACTCCAAACGCACCAGCACTACTCCAAACGCACCAGCACTACTCCAACCGCACCAGCACTACTCCAAACGCACCAGCACTACTCCAAACGCACCAGCACTAAGATGCGGGTGGCGAAGTGACCTTCGGTGCATGCGGCGATTTGGGTGCGGTAGTCAACACGATTACAGCGCCGGCAATCACTAAGAATAGACTGGCGAAGAACATGTTGCCCGTTTCCTGCCAAAGGCCTTTGGTCATGATCTCGGAAAAAGTGTTAATTACGGGAGCACAGCCGAAAACTAGGGGCATTACGAAGAGTGGTTTGCCGCCGAAATTGAACGCGTAGATAATTCCCAACGCGCCCAGTGCTCCGATTGTTCCGGCGCCCAGACTCCAGAACCAGCCGAAGAACGAATTGAAAGTGCCGGGTTCGGGGCCAAAGGCTGGGTTGATCAGAATGGGAATGATCACCGCAACCGCGAAATAGGCCAACCCAACGCAAATGAACGGTCGCAGGCGACTGCCACCCATGATCAGTTGCCCTTTGTGAAGTACAGGGCCGTAGGCACCCCAGCACAGAGCCGTTGCCAGAATGCAAAGGGAACGAAGTACAATGTCTGCCAACCAATTAGGATCCTCTTGACTGGCCGTGGCGGTTTTTTCGGCATCGGATTTCTGATTCGCTAGGGTAGCCTTCGGAGCCGTTTCAACTCTGGAAACAGCTTCCGGGGGTGTCGGTTGTTCCTTGGTTTCCTGGACCTGGCCAGATTCCAGCTCTTTGCCAGTTCTCTCCTCCTGATTAGTGGCGAGTAAGGCGACCGTTTGAGCAGGGATTGCCGAAGGAACAGCGAGTGTTGGTGCCTTGTTGGCGTGGCTATCGTGCCCTTTGGGTTTTGCAGGTTTGTTCACCAAAACACCTGCCGCACCGATCGCAACCACCAGGATCCCTAGGTAAAACGGCCATGACGCTTCTTTGAAGTTCTTAGCCATTGCCATCGTGACGAAGGTGTTCACCACTGGGGCGCAACCGAAAACCAAAGGCATTACGTAAATAGGACTGCCGCCCCACTTCAGCGCAAGAATAATTCCTAAAGCTCCCATTGCTCCGATCGCACCCGCGGCAAAGCTCCAAATAAAGCCTCCAGCACTCCAGTAGCCCTTTTCGCCTTTGGTATAAAGCACGGCCACCGGAAAAATTACCGCGATCAGGAAGTAAGCCAAGCCGACGCAGATAAACGGACGAAAAGCACTTAGTTCGCCGTCCGCACCAAAAGCGGCTTGTCCAGCGTGAAGCGTTGGGCCATACAATCCCCATGACAGGATTGTAAGGGCAACAAACGGCAAGAACAAAAGACCTTTCATCGGCAACTCTCTTGTGATCAGGTATCGGCTAGGTTCGATTGGTGGGAAGACCAAGCAATCTCAGACTGCATCGGCCTGTGGTTGGATGCCGCGGTCTTGAGTAACCACAGCGATCTTGGGTCGCAAAGCTCAGGTTGCAAAGCTCAGGTTGCAAAGCTCATGTCGCAAAGCCTCACCCAAACCGAACTTATGGCAACGGGTTAACGCTGCGACCCAAACCAGGAATAATAGTTTATCCCTGGACATGACGACTGCCCATGACCCCGGTTGAATCGCATTCCTACTTTCAACGACGATTGACGACCCAAATGGCAAAGAAACGTAAGGCTTCGGATCAACAAATGACCATGTTTGACCTGGAGTCCGGTAGGGATTCGCATTCATCCGCCGAATCGGTCACCCAGCCGCCGCTGGTGAAGGAAACCTCGCATTCGGACGTAGACTTGGACTCGGATCCGTCTTCATCGCCATCGCAGGTCGCGGAAGTTGCCTCGAACTTTGATGCCAGCCAGCCGGCAACTCCCGAGGGGAAGTTGGTGATCGTCATTGACTCGCACGCCTTGCTGTATCAAGTTTTTCACGCAATGCCCGACATGAGTTCGCCGTCGGGTCAGCCGGTAGGGGCGGTTCACGGTTATCTTCGCGATATCTTGGACTTGATCGAAAAATTGAAGCCCGATTTCATGGCATGCGCGTTTGATAAAAGCGGTGTAACGTTTCGCAATGAGATTTTCTCCGAATACAAAGCTAATCGCGACCCGATGCCCGACGACTTGCGGCCGCAAATTGGATACGTGCAAAACCTGCTGTGCGCTTTGAATATTCCTATTTTGGAATTAGACAACTACGAAGCCGACGACATTATGGCAACGGTTGCGGCCAAGACCGAGGAAGCGGGTGGTCGTTGTCTTGTGGTTACCAGCGACAAGGATTGTCGACAATTGATCACCAAAAAAGTGCAGTTGTACAACACGAGAAAGGCGTTGATTTATGATGACTCGCAGTTGCTTGTCGATTGGGGGATCCGCCCCGACCAAGTGGTGGATTTTCAATCGTTGATCGGAGATCCTACCGATAATGTGCCCGGCGTTCCATTAATCGGTCCAAAGCTTGCAAAGCAGTTGTTAAGTGATTTTGACACTCTGGAAGGAGTGTTCGAAAATGTAGAATCGATTTCCGGTGCGAAGCGCAAGGAGAATCTTCGCAACGGCCAACAGGTGGCGTTGATGAGTCGCCAGTTGGTCGCACTGGACAAGAATGTCCCGATTGAAATCGATTGGACCCAGTTGCGAATGGGCGGGGCCGACTTGGCGCAAGCCATTCAATTGTGTGAAGCGTTTGGGTTCCGGCAACTGACGTCGCGGGTACGTAGTTTGGCCAGTTCGGTCGTGGCAACTAGTCGATCGCCTAGAGACCTTGCGCAACATCAACGAGTGGTTGATGCGTTGAGTGCGTCGGGTATCGAAGTCGCTCCATCGAGTGCGCCGGTGGTGAACCAAGCGGAGGTCGCTTTAGATTACCGCCTGATCGATAGCGTGGCGGCGTTGAAGCAGTTGGTTGCACAGTTGCTAA
>Ga0105050_10002577_pt1 | contig 25743 bp, 24 predicted proteins | sample FRY01_FD_78088 | JGI IMG/M metagenome (GOLD analysis project Ga0105050, IMG submission 78088) | Freshwater microbial communities from Lake Fryxell liftoff mats and glacier meltwater in Antarctica - FRY-01 | ecosystem: Environmental > Aquatic > Freshwater > Ice > Glacier meltwater ...
TAGCTGTAGATATAGCTATTCTTTTGAAGATGAATAAGGAAATTTTGAAGCTTTATGGCTTAGATGAAGAGTCAATCGACTTTTTAGAAAGACATGGGATTAAGGCAGGAGTATTATCTAGTATTAAAACATTTGTTCAAAAATATTTAAGTAAAGAGTTGATTTTAATTGCGTTAAAAAGATATGCTCCACTGATAACTGTTAAAACATTTACTAAATATATTCCAGTAATTGGTCAGATTACTGCTGTTGTTTCAGCTTTTGCCTTGTCAGTTTATTTTGGGAATAATATGATTGATGATTGCGAGGCTGAGGCTAAGGTTATCATGCAAGAGTTTACCAATACGAGTTTATAAAGATTTATGCCCACACACCTCTGTGAATACTGCGGAACCAAGTTTTCTTCCATTGTCAATCTTACCAGTTCGTCTTGTTTTCGGCATCCTTTGGGTCCAAATAAGGGGAAGCATAAGCTCTTCGAAGGCGGAGAGAAGCGGCTCTATGTCTGTAAGTACTGCGGTACGGATAATACTGGCTTGGCTATTCTGACTTCCATGTCCTGCTACCGACATCCCAGTGGCCCGAATAAGGGAAAACACGCACCAGCACTCTAAATCACTATGTCTAGACCTTACCATCGCGCAGAAATCAACAAGGCTTTTGAACGCGTAAAAGCCTTGCTTCATCTAGAAGCCTTGCAGAGAGGAAGCGGAACCGCTTTTTTTATTGATTCCTACACCGGTGGAGAACTTCGGGGTGGAGAACGCTACGATTACGATCACATCTTCCCTTCCGAGATGATTCATACTCGATATAAGGATAAACTTACAGATGTTGAGATTGCTGAAATCGTAAATATTCCTGAAAATATCGCCGTAACGCTTCGAAGTATCAATCAGTCAAAAGGTAAAAAGGATCCTGAATCCTGGATCCTGAATATCAGTACTAATACAAGCATAATTAAAATTGACTTGGCTATGAGAGCTATCGAAAAGGCTAAACTTGCGATTGAAAAAAAAGCACATCTTACGCTTAAATCAAATTTTTAAACCCTTGTCAAGCTGCACTCAGCGTGTACTTATTTTTTATTTTTGGCAATTGGCCGCTATGTAAACTTATGAATAGTTAGGCATGGTATTTCCTACGAGGCTAAGCAAATTTTTACTGGCACGTTGCAATTTCTTGGCTGAAAATTGATACATTTTTTCTGTTATAGGTAAATCCTGTAAACTGCAGAAGTACTTTTTTATATGATTATCCGTAATTATACCACCACCAGCTTAATTTTCTTTGCTCAACTGGCAAGGAGGACCCGCCACAGCGAGGCTGGCCCGCCACAGCGAGGCAGGCCCACCACGGCGAGGCAGGCCGGTGACCGAGGTACCAGTAATGCTAGTGTGTATAATATTTAAGCTGCTTTTTGGTTTTTACTGCTGCAATTGCGGACGTACATATTTTTTAATTAGTAGAAGGCATATACCTTGACAAAATTCTACTTCCCCAACTTATAAAATCATCTTTAAAATTCCTGAGCAAAATTAATTTCCATTAAGTGATAATTTGGAACGAAATTTCCAATTAAATAGTAAAATCCAACGGCTAAAAACTGACCTTCCCATGAATACTTTCAAGGACTTACTCAACTTTTGTTCAGTATTTATTCTTTTGACTTTAACTGCTTGTGCCATCAATCCCGTGACCGGAAAAAAACAGATTGTGTTGATGTCTGAAGCGCAAGAAGTCGCTATGGGACAGCAAGCTGATCCTGAAATCGTTTCTTTCTTTGGGCTATATGAAGATCCCCAGCTCCAAGAGTTTATCACCGCTACCGGCAATGAGATGGCAGCGATCTCCCATCGCCCAAAATTAGCTTATGAATTCAAAATTGTAGATTCTCCTGTAATCAATGCTTTCGCGGTCCCCGGTGGATTTGTGTATTTCACAAGAGGAATTATGGCTCATTTTAATAATGAAGCTGAGTTTGCGGGGGTATTAGGTCACGAGATCGGGCATGTCACTGCGCGACACTCCGTGATTCAGCAACGGAATCAGTTATTTGGTCAACTAGGACTTCTAGCGGGGGTCTTATTAGTGCCACAATTAGGAGAATTTACGGAGCCTTTGTCTCAGGGAATGCAGTTGGCTTTATTGAAATTCGGAAGGGATGCGGAGCGGCAATCAGATGAATTAGGGGTGGACTATTCTTCCCAAATTGGGTATGATGCCACTGAAATGGCTGGCTTTTTTGAAACATTAGAGCGGCAACAGGAGGATTCTGGATCAAGTGAAGTCCCTCCCTTTCTTTCTACTCACCCTTCACCAGATGAGCGAAATGCTACCGTTGAAAAACTGGCTATGGACTGGCAGCAAAAGTCTAAAATGACTGAATTCAAAATAAACAGAGATAGCTATCTTCGAAAAATTGATGGCCTTATAGTGGGAGAGGATCCGAAACAGGGATTTGTGGAGAATAGCACATTCTATCATCCTGTACTGAAAATTCAGTTTCCCATTCCTACGTCGTGGAAGCATCAAAACACTCCCCAACAATTTCAAATGGCGCCCATTGAGGGGAATGCCGTTATGACTCTAACATTAGCTTCTGGAGCAACATTAGAGGAAGCGTCAGATGCAGTGTTGGAAAAGTACTCCTTGACATTGGTCGAATCTAAGAAGGAGACAATTAACGGAATGCCTGCTGTGACGATGGTTGCCGAGCAGAAGCAAGAAGCCACAACTACTCGTGTGCTCTCTTCGCTTATTCAGTTTGAAGGAAATATCTTCAGCTTGATGGGAGTTTCGGATCTTTCAAAGTTTGCTTCTTATGAGCCAGTTTTCTTAAATACTATCAGGAATTTTAAGGAATTACGAGATTCGGAAAAGTTGAATCGTAAGCCCGACAGTATCAAGATCAAGACTATCCCTCAACAAATGACTTTGCAGGAAGCTTTTCAGAATTTCGGTATGCCCTCCGATCGGTTTGAAGAACTTGCCTTGCTAAATGGAATGCAGCTTACGGATCAGTTGAGCAAGGGAATGCTGATCAAAGTCGTCGGGAAATAATTGGGAATGCGTCAAAAATGCTACAGGGATCTCAATTGTATCTCTAAATAAGCTGTGTAAAAAAAACCAAGCTTTTCAGCTTGGTTTTTTTATTTACACTGAACTTAAATTTGGATTCAGTTTACTTTTTCGACTTTTCTGCAAAGCCAAATACTTTTTGAAGCAGAGCGGACTTTCGGGCAGAAACTTGCTCTCGGATTTTCAATTCTTCCTTAGCAATCTCTACAAATAGCCCGTCAATTGCCTTCTGTGTCACATAGGCAGTGAGGTCTGTGTTGACCTTTTTTACAAAAGGGACTTTATTATAGCGAGAAGTAGCATCTTCCCAATATTTGGTAGCATCGACTTTCTTCAGACTTAAGTCGATAACGGGCAAAAACACGGCATTCAAACTATCACTCGTGGTTTTGGAGAAATATTGGGTCGCAGCATTGTTTTCTCCCAAAAGAATGTTCTTGACATCCTGAATGCTCATTTGCTTGATTGCACTTTCAAAGATTGGCTTAGCCTGTATCGCAGCATCTTCAGCTGCCCGATTGACACTTACTACAACTTGATCGACCATTGATCCCAGGCCCAAGGACCGAAGCGTATTTTCTATTTTACTGGCTTCCGGCGGAAATAGAATTTTTACGTCCAGGTTATTTAAATAGCCGTCTTTCAGGCTGAGCCTTTCAGAACTGATTCCAGTGGCTTGAGCCAGGGCTTCTTTCAATGCTGAGTTTATTTCTGTATTCGAAGGAGTTAGGATTGACTGTGACATGGCGTCAGTAATCTGCGTGACTGTTGCACAACCGGTTAGTATTAGATAGCCTGTTAAAGTAAGTACTTGAGTTATTCGTTTGATCATGGTTTTGTAGATAGCATAACACAGAAAATTTTTTCTTTCAGTATAGCCTACGCAAGGTAGGGTAAAATAGATGAGCTCAAATCTGCCTGTCTCTTTTTCGGATGAGCAAGAAATAAGCCACAATGGATAAAAAATTTGCAGAGTAGCAGACCTTTTCAGGCTTAGACCGAAGTAATTTTCGGCAGAAATATATCCTGATACTGAACTGCAACGAAATAATTGTCGTGCAAAAAATTCAAACAACTAATAGTATCATTAGAAAAATGATAGATTATCATACTGAAAGCCGAATTTGTACCGGTAAAGTGCAAAAACAAAACAATGTGTGGTAAATGTGCGTATTTCAGGTACTTCTCCCGATAGCCATCGTGACGTTATCGGTTTACTTAGTCTTGGCAAATCTTCTTGCCAGTCATACAAAGAATATTGTATTACTGGCATAATTGTGCAAAATGATAATTTATCAAATCAAACCATGCAAACAATTTAATCAAATGAATCTTAGGCTCAACTCAGAATTTGGAGCACTCAAAGCGGTTTTAATGCATCGCCCGGGTAAAGAAATAGATCGTCTTACCCCATACAACAAGGAGTATCTGCTTTTTGATGATGTTCCATATCTCGAGGCTTTGCAGCAGGAACATGACACCTTTTCCAACCTAATCAAATCCAGTACTGGTGCTACTGTCTATCAGTTAAGAGAGCTATTAATCAATGTTCTGTATGATGAGCATATTCTCCTGAAACTAATGCGGGATGCACTTCAAAGATCAGGATTAACACATCTAGCCGAGGCGATTTTGGAGCGGTATTCTACCGCAGAATGTGCTATAATTTTAACGGGTGGGCTAAAAATTCATGAATTGAAGCGAAAGATTCTGAATTTGAATTCAGGTGAATTGATGGATTATGCTTTTGCAATTGCGCCTTGCCCCAACTTGTATTTCCAACGGGATCCGATGGCGGTTACTCCGGGAGGTATCATTTTTTCCAGTATGAAAATGGAAGGTCGTCAGCGGGAAGCGGATTTACTTCGCACTATTTTTGAAAACCATCCAGACTTCAAAGACAATATCAATAAGCTTTATCCGGCAGATGGAGTGCATAATCCACCAAGCATTGAAGGAGGAGATATTATTATTTTGTCCAATAAGGCCGTAGCCATTGGTAACTCAGAACGTACAGATGAAAAGGCCATTTATCATGCTGCCAAAGCCTTACTTGGTGAGGGCACTGTCGAACGAGTTTATGAGGTTCACCTCCCACAAAAAAGGCAATACATGCACTTGGATACTGTTTTTACCATTTTGGATGAGAACCTAGTGTTGACCTATCCCGATGCATTGAATTCCGTATTGCAGACTTCACTTTACACCTTGAAGGAAATTCGTGACGATAAGGTGATTATTAAGCGGGAAGTGTTGAAAGAATCCCTGCTGACTATTCTAGAGCGTGAAATCCCATACTTAGAGATCTTACATACTGCCGATGGAAATCCTGATTATGCGATGCGCGAGCAGTGGTTTGACGGTGCAAATGTCTTCGCTATCGGACCAAGAAGAGTGATTTCATATAATCGAAATACGCACACCAATCACGCGTTACGACAGATGGGAGTTGAAGTCTTAGAGATCCCTTCTTCAGAGCTTTCAAGAGGTCTTGGTGGACCAAGATGTATGACGATGCCGCTAAGTAGATCACGGGTATAGCGATTTTCAAAATCAGAAGTACGAAGTGAGACAGCTGAAAATGTATGAGTTATGATGTGAGATTTAGGATTTGAAAAAGTTAAAACTGAATTCAAAAATTAAAAAATCGCATAATTTCAAAAACGTTGAGTCGAATCAAAATCTCCCTGTAATTCAAACGCATTTTAGGAAGCGTACACAAGATAAAAAGCGTGATTGGGCATTTTTCTGAAATGCAGAAACGGGAGTCAATAGAAAATGCAACCATCAAAGCAAAGTGATAGAATCTGTCAGAGATCTTGTAATTCGTAATTCGTCAATCCCCAAAAATCATCAATCCGACATCCGCAATCCCTCAGCTATCTATCAAAAAACGATCTTCTTCGTGACACTTTTAGATCCGATAGGATACTCGAATTGACTCGAATGTCAACGTTGTAAGAGGTGAATCGTCCAAATGGAATCCAGTTGACATTCATCTGCCAGCAATGAAGATCTCTGGCGATTCCGATCATGGTTTGAGTCAGTTCCTTTGTTTGAAAGTCATAACCCGTGTTGAAGTTGATCTTCCACTTTTCCGAAAAGGAGACATCTCCACTCATATTGATGGTTTGAGTCACATTCTTATTTCCACTAGCCTGATTGCTGTAGGATAAATTGTAGCCGAAGGTTAAATTCCAAGGAATATCCCAGTCAATGTATTGACTCGGATCTGTAGCAATTCTGTTGATTTCACTTTGGACAAATTCATTCATTCTACCGCCTTCTTGTAGAAATTCATTTGTCATGTCATCACGGACTTCACCTTGAGATTTACTGCTATTGGGATTGATTGAGGCATTGAGGTTTAAAGTAGCGTTACGAATCGCACCAATTCCTTGCCCTCTATTCCAAGCGAATTGATTTAGATTACGAGTTACCTCAGCTCCACTTGAATTTGTAGCAGTCTCTACTGCATAAGGATCCAAAATCGCACTTAAGTTGACAGATAATCTCCGATCAAAAAAACTGGTTCGGGCTCTGAAATTCAATGGGGCTAACTGGAAAGAATCTGCTGCAAAATTATAACTGGTATTGATGTCAATATTTTCCAGCAGGGGAATTTTTTTGGTAGTAGCCTCCGTAGAATCTGTCTCAGAAAGGATTTTCGCCTCCAACACACTTCGGATGTTGATGCTCAAAGCTCTTGATTCACCAAGCGGAGCACCGCCATAGATATACCCTTGATACCGGGAAAACAATTGTCTGTCTCCAGCTTTATTGACTTGGACATCTTGGTAGAAACCAATGCTTGGGTCCGAGAAATCAGGAGTGTAGCTAAAGACAAAAGAAGGCTGGATCAATTGCCGGATAGTCTGGATTTTTCCCTTCTTGAAATTATAAAAACCGTAAAGATTAGTATTCATGCTAAATGAACTTGAATAAAAAGTCACGCGATTGAAGCCATCTTCTGAGATTCGGTCTACCCGTTCTGTGGATGGATTGTAGTAGTAATTTAGCTTTTTGAGATACCAAAGTTCTGTAACGTTGGCCGATGCAGTTGCGGTGAAGTGCTTGAATAATCTAAAATTTGAACTGATTGGGATCATATGTTTTGCCCCATTATTTGCATTTTGAAGCAAATAGCTGAAATTGGCAGGAGTGAAAGGAATAATTTCGGTGCTTTGACTTCCTCCTGATATACCGCTTCCTACTCCAAATTCTTGCGACACGCGGTTTGTAATAGAGTTTTGCAAATTAAAGTTATAGGAGATATTAAAGGTTTTAAATGGCTCAAATTTTACATTTTTAAAAGGATTCTGTCGGTTCATTACCAGCGATATGGTCGGTAGACTGAGATTCACTTCACCAGTTTGCACACTCTGCGAGTGTCTCATACTCGAGGAGAAGGCAAAGGGTGTTCCGCTAAAAGTCTTTGTAAAATTTATGTTTGACTGTAGATCTGAAGTAACGTTGTTTTGGAAGCTCGAAGGATTAATAATGTTATTGAAATAACTCGTACTTCCAGCATTTACGGAGGCAGAAAACTTACTGTTCCCTCTTGATTCCGGATTATGGCTCCAAGAGATTTTAAAAGTATTGTAATCAACTGGATTTTCTTGAGTTTCAGGAGAAACGAATTTTTGGAAATCAATATTCATTGCGCCACTATATCGATAACGTTTTTTATAGATTGATTGAGATTTGACACCCCAACCGCCATTGGAATAGATATCTCCTGTGATTCGAGTGTGGATATAGTCATTGATTGCGAAATAATAACCAAAGTCTCTTAAAAATATACCTCGCTTTTTTTCCTGTCCATAGCTAGGGAATATGATTCCAGAGGATTTTTCCTCAGGTGTGTTCGGAATAATACCAAATGGCAAGCCGAGTGGCGTGGGTATTCCATTGAAATAGAAATTGAAGGGGCCAGAAACGACCTGCTTCCCCTCAATGGATTTGATTTTGTTGGAAGAAATATGCCAGTGGGGTTTCGCTAATTTGCAAGTAGTATAGTATCCATGATCCATATAGATACTTCCATCTTCGGTTTTTTTGATGGTTTCTCCTCGCAAAATCCCATCCTGTTGTTCGGTTACTACATCTTTGATGATTGCTTTTTGAGTTTTGAAGTTGTATCGCATTTCCTTTCGGACTTCATACTCTGTACCCGCCTGTTTGAAGAAAGGGTTTCCGGTAATATTTCCCAAACTATCGGCCTGACCACTGGCATAGATTTCAGACTTCTCCCAGTCAATAATTATTAAGTCAGCATCTAAGCGCATATCTCCGTACTCAAACCAAGCTTCTTTGTGGAGATATAATTTGTTGTTTGGAAAATCTGCTACGATGCTGTCTTCAGCGAAATAGGTAATATCTGTGTTTACCCCATTCCTGGGCATAATTTTTGTCGGGTCAGAGACAGCAAGCGAATCAGCTGGTAATGAAAGCGTGTCGAGCAAGGTTGGTGCTGGAGGCTGAGATACCAGTGTGTCAGGAAAAGCAAGTGCTCGCTCTCTTCGTGGCTTTACAGGGTCTTGGGCATTCGCTAAAAGCGGAAGAAGTATTAGCCCAAAAAAGGAAAATAAAAAGAGCCTTAATTCCTGCACTGCTGTTGTCGCTTTATTTAGATTTGAATAAATATTCCAGTAAAGTTAATTTTATTGCCCTCATGGTACGGTTCAAAAACAAAAAATTTCTTCTGACTTTAGTTTTATTAACTCCCCTCATCTTTGGTGGCTACATTCCTAATGATAGCATGGTTCCTTCTTACACCATGACAAAGATTGTACTGGATGCAGGTCACGGGGGCAAAGATCCTGGAAATATTGGTTCTAAAGCTAGAGAAAAGGACATCAATCTTGCCGTTACCCTCCTGGTAGGAAATTACATCAAGGATAATTTACCTGATGTGGAAGTTGTCTATACCAGAAAAGACGACAGCTTTCCTTCGCTCAAAGAACGTCCCCAAATCGCCAATAATAATAAAGCTCATCTTTTTGTCTCCATACATTCTAACTCTGCTCCCAACAAATCAGCGTTCGGTACAGAGACATTTGTAATGGGTACGAAGCATTTTGAATCCAACTTTGATATCGTAAAGCGAGAAAACTCAGTGATTTTGTTGGAGGAAAACTATAAAGAAAACTACGAGGGATTTGATCCAACATCACCCGAATCTTATATGATGTTCAATTTGATGTCAAAAGTTCACTTTGGCAATTCAGTCTCTCTCGCAGATCAGATTGAAACGCAATTTCGTAATCGTGTAGGGAGAAAGAGCAGAGGGGTGAAGCAAGGTCCATTTTATGTGCTTTGGACTCCTTCAATGCCTTCAGTATTGGTAGAGCTCGGTTTTCTTTCAAACTCGGAAGAGGAACGATTTTTAATGAGTGATAAAGGTAAAGAGTACATGGCTTCAGCTATTTACCGCTCAATTCGGGATTATAAAGAAGCGATCGAGAAAAATTAATTATTTATCCACACTGTTTTATCAGTTTTTTTTCTCGTCAAGGGTATATTTTTTAGTATATTAAAAGTGTGCACATCTGCAATTGCACCGGTAAAAATCAAAAAGCAGCTTACTGTATGGTGAACACTAGCATTACTGGTACTGCTCCCGATCGCTATCGGGACGTCATCGGATTGCCTCGCCTTGGCGGGCCTGCCTGCCAGTTGAGCAAAGAAAATTAGGTTAGTGGCATAATTGCGGATAATCATAATTAAAAGTGATGAATTAGAAAATTCAATCTCATAGGTCCCGGTAGATAAAATCAAGCCTTTCACTTTATTTTTCGTCCTGTAAAACTATGCCTGCTTTGTTACGATTCAGCTTTTAAAGTGGCCGATTTTATTTTTGATCGAAACTTTGATACAAATCATAATGTATAACCAAATTTAAAGACTAAACTCTTCTCGAAATTTAGGAGTTCAACTTTCATAAACCCAAATTATTCTAATGAATCCAAATTCTTCTAGTCAAGCAAAAACGATGGAGCAGTTGCTTGAGACACTCCAAGCAAAATATAATGAAGTAAAGTTAGGTGGTGGGTCTTCAAGGATTGCCAAGGAACATGAAAAAGGAAAGCTAACCGCTCGTGAGCGAATTGATTTCCTAATTGATAAAAATTCCAATTTTTTAGAAGTTGGTGCTTTTGCAGCCGATGGGATGTACCTAGAGGAGGGAGGATGTCCTTCAGCAGGCGTGATTACTGGAATCGGATATGTGAAGAACAGGCTGTGCATGATTGTAGCTAATGATGCCACCGTGAAGGCTGGAGCTTGGTTTCCGATGACGGCCAAAAAGAACCTTCGTGCGCAAGAGATTGCCATGGAAAACCATATCCCAATCATTTATTTAGTCGATAGTGCTGGAGTTTTTTTACCCATGCAAAATGAAATTTTCCCTGACAAAGAGCATTTTGGAAGACAATTCCGAAACAATGCGAAGATGTCCGCCATGGGAATCGTGCAGATTGCCGCGATTATGGGAAGTTGTGTAGCGGGTGGAGCTTACCTTCCAATTATGTCCGATGAGGCGATGATCGTAGATAAAACAGGTTCCATTTTTCTTGCAGGTTCATACCTCGTGAAAGCAGCCATTGGCGAAACTGTAAATAATGAAACACTTGGCGGCGCCACAACTCATTGTGAGGTATCTGGAGTGACTGACAATAAATATGACTCGGATCAGGATTGCCTGGATGCGATCAGAAAGATTTTTGATAAGCTAGGTCATAATCCAACAGCAGGATTTGATCGAATAGCATCAAAAAATCCAGGTATTTTTTCGGAGAAATTGCTAGAAATTTTCCCGATGGAGCGGGTTAAGCCCTATGACATGAATGAGGTAATTTCCGGATTGGTGGATAGTGGAGAGCTGGACGAGTACAAAAAGGACTATGGGAAAACCTTGATATGTGGAACAGCTCGAATTGACGGTTGGGCAGTGGGAATCATCGCTAATCAGCGAAAGATCGTAAAGACCGCCTCAGGAGAAATGCAAATGGGGGGAGTGATCTACTCTGATTCTGCCGACAAAGCAGCTCGATTCATTATGAATTGCAATCAGCGGAAAATCCCACTGGTTTTCCTTCAGGATGTCAGTGGTTTCATGGTAGGAAGTAAGGCAGAACATGGAGGAATTATAAAGGATGGTGCAAAAATGGTCAATGCAATGGCGAATTCTGTGGTTCCAAAATTCACTTTTCTACTCGGCAACTCTTACGGTGCAGGTAATTATGCCATGTGTGGTAAAGCCTATGATCCTCGCTTGATCTATGCCTGGCCAACCGCTCAAATGGCAGTAATGTCCGGTGCATCGGCCGCAAAAACACTGCTGCAAATTAAAGTAGCTTCACTAAAGAAGAAAGGCGAGACTATCTCTCCAGAAAATGAGAAAGAACTTCTAGATGAAATCACAGCCAAATATAATGAGGAGCTAAGCCCTTATTATGCTGCAGCTAGACTTTGGGTGGATGGAGTTATAGATCCGAAAGAGACACGAAAAGTGATCAGTATGGGTATCCAAGTGGCTAATCACGCTCCGATTACAGAGCGATTTAACGTAGGAGTGATTCAGACCTAGCTATTTTATTAGTAACTTATTACAGCAAATAAATCAGATTTTAAAAGAATTGTTATGGGTGAATTGACTTCCAACGAATTGAATGCCTTAATCTCATTGCTGGATGATACTGACCTTGATGTGAGAAATCATGTTAAAGATCGGATTCTTTCACTTGGTATAGATGTAATTCCCTTTTTAGAAGAAAAATGGGAGAGTAGTTTCAATCCAGCTATTCAAAAGGAAATTGAAGAACTGGTTCATGATCTTCAATTTTCTCAATTGAAACTAAGGTTGACCGATTGGAAAGATTCAGAAGACCGAGATTTACTCACAGGACTTTGGATCATTAATACGTACCAGTATCCGGATGTTGAGTTTAACAAGCTAAATGCCGAAATGCACCAAATTTATTTTGAGGTTTGGACTGCTTTTTCTAATGAACTTCAGCCATTTGAACAGATTCGGATAATCAACAACGTCCTGTTCGGTACGCTACGCTTTTCGGCGAATACCAAGAATTTCCATTCTCCGGCAAATAGTATGCTTTCCTCGGTTCTGGACTCTAAGCGGGGAAACCCACTCACGCTTTGCTCAATATATCTACTGGTGGCGCGTAAACTCGGATTGCCAGTTTATGGGGTTAATTTACCAAATCTATTCGTTCTGACATACAAGTCTTCCGATGTGAATTTTTATGTCAATGCCTTCAACAAGGGGTTGATATTTAATAAAAAAGATGTGACCAGCTATCTTGAGCATTTGAAAATAGAACCCAGACCAGAGTTTTATGAACCATGTTCACATCTGGATATTATTCGACGCATGCTCCGGAATCTAGGCCAATCTTTTGAAAAACTGGGAGAACAAGAGAAATCCGAAGAAGTTAGAGGACTTATTCAACTTCTCGACCTCTAAAAATTCCTAATATTACAGCCGGTTGCTCGTACTCGTGCGGGTGTTGGGACTTCGCCACGGAGTACTTGATTTATCGCTCGCTCTAAAAATCGTTCAGAAACACTGGTCGCTGCTTGTGGATTATTATCTATTGCACCCTTGTATTTGACCTCAAGTCCATTTGCCCCTGGGGCTAGAATAATTGCCTCTGGGATTTTTGATATTTGAAATAATTTGACAAGTTCTTGTTCTTCATCCATCAAACAGGAAGTATTTATTCCACTTTGGTCAATGAATCTACGGACTGTCTCTTGCACAGCTGGCGAACTATCAGAGTCCGGATTAATCAGGATAAAGTTTATACCCTGATTTTGAAAAGTAGCTCTAAGCGCCTTAATTCTTGCTTGGTACATATCTGCAAAGGGACAGTTTAATGAATGAAAAATTATCACCAATCCTTTGGTTCCCGACTTTGAATCCACACTGACTACTCTTCCTGTGACAGCGTCCAGAAGCGAATAGTCTTCAATGGCTTGTGCCGTACTTTCCAAAGAAATAAACAAGATTAAAAATAGAAAAACGAGCTTTTTCATTTTACCAATTTGTATAGGTCAACACTGTGTTGTTCTCCACGACGGCTTTGACTTGGTAATGATGATCTGCAAAGTCTGTTCCATGGATTCTGCCATAAATTATTTTTGCTTTGAGATCAAAGGGCTCCAATAGGATGTTTTCTCTAAAAGAAATCCCTTTTTTACCTTGACATTTGAATATAGATTCTTTTGCAGACCATGCCAAAGTATAGTGTAGGGCATTTTTTGTGAGAAAGTGCAATTCCTTTTCATGGAGAAATCGGGATCCAATCTGGAGAATTTTTTCTCGAATAAAATCCATGTCAATTCCAACAGGACTTTCTCGGTGATAAATAGCCGCAGCATAACCTAGAGTGTGGGATAAGGAGACAAATCCATTACCGGTCATTGACTGGGATTTGCCATGCTCATCTTTAAAAAATCCTGGATATGGAATATTTAAGGCATCCAAAGCAGTTGCTATTGCTAATCGGGAGCTTGCCCATTCTTTTCGTTTTTCCGGATGAGAAATATTAGCAAAAGCCAATTTTTCCCTAAAACTTAGAAAGTCCAGGTCGAGGATGTCGTTCGATTCAATTATCTTGATGGCTAGGGCCGAGGAAGAATCAATTTTCTCTATTTTTGTTTGCATCGGCTGAAAGTGAAAGGGATTGTTAAAGCAATATATGGCAAAAATTGAAGTAAATAAATTATACACTCTTACTGGTCATAACGACTGTATTTATGCATTGGCTGAGGGCAGTGATCCCAGATTTTTTTATACAGGTTCTGGAGACGGTATGGTGGTGGAATGGGATTTAGACCTTCCTAAAAATGGAAAACTTATTGCTAGGTTAACAAACTCTGTCTATGCGCTTCGTGCAGATCCCGCGCGTAATTGGTTATTTATCGGTCACAATTTTGAAGGTATTCATGTAGTTGACTTGAATGATAATAAAGAAATATGGTCCTTGAAATTAACAGATCAGGCTATTTTTGACATAAAGATAGTTGACAATTACGCTTATGTTGGAGCTGCCGATGGAGTATTAACTATCGTGGACATTAAAAAGCGTGCGATCAAAAAACATATCAAACTCAGCTCTAAGAGCATCCGTTCGCTGGCTGTAGCCACGAAAAAAAAGCATCTTGCTGTAGGACTTAGCGATAATACGATCAAGATATTGGATTTTGCAAATGAATTTCAGCCTGTCGCAAATATAACTGGACATAGCAACTCTGTTTTTGCATTAAGTTATTCTCCTGACGAACAAATTCTTGCTAGTGGTGCGCGAGATGCAAAATTGAAATTTTGGGATTCATCTAATTACACACTCAGTGAGTCAATTGTAGCACACTTGTACGCAATTAATTATTTATCTTTCAATAGAAATGGGGATCTACTTGCAACTTGCTCCATGGATAAATCTATAAAAGTCTGGGATTCAGTGAACAGAAAACTTCTCAAAGTTATTGATAAAGCAAGAAATGCGGGCCACGGTACTTCAATAAATAAAGTAGTGTGGAGTACTTATAACGGAAACGTGATTGCCGTTTCCGATGATCGTACGATTTCTATTTGGCAAATTCAAGTAAACAACTCATGAAGTTAACACCTACTGCCATTCGGCAAAAATCATTTGAAACTGGATTCAGAGGTTTTGAAAAAAGAGAAGTAAGCGCATTTTTAGACGAACTAAGTCAAGTAATGGATGTGCTCCATAGAGAAAATATGGATCTAAAAACTAAGCTTCAAAATACCGAAGCTGAGGCAAAACGGTTGAGAGATGTGGAGGACTCACTTTTCAGAACCTTGAAGACTGCCGAAGATACCGGAGCTGCCATCATAGGGGAAGCCAACGAAGCTGCAGATTTGATCATTAATGCTGCGAATGAAACAGCAGCGAATGCAACAGAAAATGCGAATATGCTACTCTTTAGAGCTAGAGGGCAAGCTGAACAAGCTGCTGCAACTTTGATCAGCGCAGCTGAGACAAAGGCTAAAGAAACGATATTAGAACTTCGTGAAAGTATGCAGGGCTTGGTGAGATCATATGAAGGATTGGTTGATCAACGCGAAACTATGATAAAAAGCCTTAAACGAATCGCTCAGGATGCCTTAAATCAGATTGACTCGTCAGACGCTCATTTCAATCGAATCGATGCCAAAGCCCATCAGCGAGCTATTGAAGAACTGAGTAGATCACAAACTTTCACTTTTGCAAATATTTCGAGTTTGAATCAGGCTGTTTTGATTCCGCAAGAATATAAGCCCATAAGCAGAGCAGATACCTATGTGGAAATAGAAACTACCGAGGAACAGATCAAACTCGAAATCCAACACGAATCTCCAGATTCTGAAATGGAAGCAGATGTTGAAAAAGAGGTTCTAGGAAAGGATGAAATTAAAGGTGATTCTAAAGCCAAAGAAGAGGAATTGTCTGAATCCAACCTAAAAACAGCAGGACGACCAATTCGGGAAGAGCCAAGCAAAAAACCGGAAGATCCTAAAGATCAATCGGGATCATTTTTTAACCAGTTTGATTAATGGGAAAAGTTACACTTGAAGGAATAGAGTTTCATGCCTATCATGGAGCATACCCAGAGGAGTCAATTCTCGGGAATCGTTTTACGGTTGATTTAGAATTGGATACTGATTTCAAGACCGCAATGGAGTCAGATGCACTAAGAGATACGATTGATTATTCCAAGCTCTACCAATTGATCAAGTCACGAATGGATGTCAAAGTGAAGCTCTTAGAGCACTTAGGGCATGTGATTGTTCAGGATATTGTCAAAGTATTCCCGAATACGCGAAAAGTTAAAATTACGTTAAAAAAACATCATCCGGCTTTGGGAGGTCTAGTCAAATATTCCTCAGTAACCATTTTTTATCCGGAAGATTATCACTAAACAAGAAATGTATTCAAAGGCGGAAAGTTCAGCTATCCGAAAAGAGTTTTGGATCAAATTTGGACAATATATGAAGCCAGTGCCCAGCGCCTCAGGATGTAGGGTGAATTGGCCCAATTATAAAACAGGGGTTCGAGACATCTATTTTCGTATGAAGACCGAGCGAGGGTTTGTTTCTATTGGAATTGAGATTTCCCACGTAGATGAGGAGCTCCAGGAATTGTATTTTGATCAATTTCTCCAATTGAAAAAGATCTTGATTGCATGCGTGGGTGAAGAATGGGACTGGAATCTTTTAGTAACCAATGAATTTGGGCATCCAGTCAGCAGAATAGAAAAAGTATTAAAAGAATCAGATGTAATGAATGAGGAAAATTGGCCTGAGATCATTTCATTTTTAAAACCCAGAATAATTGGATTAGATGATTTTTGGGATCGAGTAAAACCGGGATTTGAGAATTTTTAGTTCCTATTCCTCAAAATATACTAGGTGTATCCTCGTAAGTACACGTCAGGATCTAAAACAAAATCCTGATTGGAATCGGATCAAATTCCCCTTCCGATTACCATCGGGATCAAAGGGGGCTAGAGCCTGTCCCGAATATCGGGAGAGATTTATTATCATGTCAAATCAGCAATAGATTTCGCTGTATGCAGCTTAAAGTATACACATTAACTATAATATGATTATCCGCAATGGCACCAGTAAAGAAATGAAAGCAGTATAAAATTTGGTGAAACTTGATTTTAATTAAGAATTCACAAAAATTCTTATCATGCTTTTCTCCCAATTGATAAAAAAGTATACTTGCTATTTGGTGGAAGACCTGAATTCAAGTTTACTTCAGTATTCGGACTTGTTGATTATAGGAAGCTTGGCTTACTGTCATCAATGAATATTCGCTACGTAATACTTATTCTTGATCATGTCGTTTTGGAAGCTCAGGATTAATGAAAGTAAAGCCTCTAGCTTCGTCACCTTCAAAAAAATCGATGAGCATCCCCATTAGAAACATGTAATGACGCTTTTCGATAAGCACCTGGATTCCATCAATCTCAAAGTGCTGATCATCTGGTTTGGGTTTATCAAAACCCAGTGAATAAGACATTCCCCCACATCCCCCACCTTTTACACCCACCCTAAGATGATAATCAGCAGGAATATTTTTATTTGTCATGATGTTTTTTATCTCTGACTCAGCTTTTGGAGTGATATTTATAGGAGTGATCATGGATGGAGAATTAAATCCTAAAGGATTTGGTTCGTTTAGCATTCAAATTTATACTTACAATAATATTCTTGATGCGATTAATTATGCAAATTCGAGGACAAAATTAAACTATGGAATACTTTGTTGATTTATTGAAAATCTTGCTTCCGGCAGCAATTGTACTTTACGGGATGTATTTAGTCGTGGTATCATTTCTTTCCAAAGAGCGGGAAAAGATGATTGTGGAGTTAAAAACTAAAAATACGGAAGTAATTCTCCCTATTCGCCTTCAAGCCGCGGAGCGACTTTGCCTTTTTCTTGAGCGCATCACGCCAAATAATTTAGTGAGACGATCTAATCCCACGAACTATACTTCAAATGAATTGTATAGTATTCTTATGCATGACGTACGTGAGGAGTTCAATCATAATTTTTCTCAGCAAGTTTATTTCTCCGAGGAAACTTGGGAAGCGATCAAACGTGGAGTAGAAGAGGTGACAACGATTATCAACTTGAGCAGACAATCGATCGATGACGAAGCAAAAGGAATAGATCTTGCCAAGGCGATCTTTGCCACTTCCCTAGATCGACCGAATGACACCATAGGCTATGCGCTAAAACAGGTAAAAGCTGAAATCAATCTCTATTTTTAGTTATGGAAAAACGTTCCGCTAAACTCTTAGAAAAAGCAAAATCACTCTTTGGAAAGCAAGTAGAAGCACTCGCTAGACAGGAAGAAAAAGCGCGAGAGCTCCTGGATAATGTTGGGAAAAAAATAAATCAAGTAGGTCAAAATGAATATGTGCAGCGATTGATCGAGCCGATTTCGGTTTTTATCCGGATGATCAAAGCTCATTTTAATGGCAGCCACAAGCTCTCTGTAAGTACACTTGGATTGATTATCCTAGGACTGGTCTACTTTGTTTCTCCTATCGATATCATTCCTGATTTCCTTGGTTTTTTTGGTTTTGCAGATGATTTTTCTGTCATCTTGGCGATATATGCGAAGGTGAAAGAAGAAGTGGGCGATTTTTTGGATTGGGAAAGAACTCAATCAGAGTAAGGACTGTTTTGCTGCAAATAACAACTTAAAATGCCAGACCAATCTATTAAACTAATTACTTCCGAACTGATCGGAAAAACTCAAACCTATCAGACTTATCGGGAAATGATTGATGAACTTTTAGCCGAAAATAAAACTACCGGCTCAATTCACACCGAAGCATATCTGGACTATTCTCGGATGAATGTAAAGCGTATGAATCGCTTGGATAAAACCGCTAAAGTGTCATCAGAACTCGAAAAAGTCATAAAATCAATTGCTGTACCACAGATTTGGTTGGTAATTACCGAGGCTTGGTGCGGCGATGCAGCTCAAAACATTCCATTTTTAGTAAAGCTCGCAGCTTTGAATCCTAAAATCGAACTCAGATTAATTTTGAGAGATGAGAATCCAGAGTTGATGGATGAATATCTGACTGAGGGGGCACGCTCAATTCCAAAGTTGATTGTCCTAAGTGAAGACTTAGCTCAGGTGATGGGTACTTGGGGTCCACGGCCGGAACCCCTTCAAGTGCGATTAAGAGCCTATAAGCTAGATTCATTGGGAGTTTCTGCGAAAGAGTTTTCTGAAGGAACACATCTTTGGTATTCCAAAGATAAAAATGAGTCGTTAGAAAAAGAGTTGATGCATTTGTTTACTGCTATCATTTAACAATGAAAATAGCTATTCTAATTGGAACATCTGGACTAGTTGGCATGCAGCTACTGCATCAATTATTACAAAATTCAGTATACGATTGTGTCTTGAGTATTGGAAGGCGCAAGTTGTCCTTAAAGCATGGAAAGCTGATCCAAATTTCTGGGGACATGAATACGATTAATAACTGGGATCTTGACTCAAAACTCTCGGATCAGGATCTAGGTGGTAAAAATCATGGAATTCGAGTAGCTCTTAAAAAGAATACCGCAGAGATTCATGCCTTTTCTGCATTAGGGACTACAATCAAACAAGCAGGCTCGAAAGATAATTTTATTGCTATAGATCATGGAATGGTCTTACAATTCGCTCATTGTGCCAAAAAGCTTGGTGCTAAGAAGTTTCTGAACGTATCCGCATTAGGTGCCGATTCGAATTCGAAGATTTTCTATAATCAAGTTAAGGGTAAGCTTGAAGAAGACTTGAAAGCAATAGGATTTGAATACGTAGGGATTTTCAGACCTTCGCTTTTATTAGGCAATAGGTCTCCCGCCAGACTAGGAGAGGAGTTTGCCAAATTGGTTACCAAACCTTTCATTTGGCTGAAACTTTTTAAAAACATGCGGCCAATCTATGATTATCAGGTGGCAAAATCTATGGTCATCAAAGCGCTGGAATTACACTCACCCGGAGTAGAAATAATCGAATCAGGCGCAATGCAAGACCTCAGCAAATGATCGTAGTAATCCAACGAGTTGCTGAAGCTTCAGTGAAAATTGAAGGTAAAGTCAAATCCGAAATTGGTGCAGGATTACTAATCCTCGTTGGGATAGAAGAAGTGGATGCAGCAGAAGATGTTTCTTGGCTTTCCAAAAAGATCGTAAACCTTAGAATCTTTCCTGATGAAAATCAAGTTATGAATAAAAGTGTCAGGGACGTAGCTGGTGAGGTTTTATTGATCTCGCAGTTTACGCTACATGCCAGCACCAAAAAAGGGAATCGTCCCTCATACATCAAGGCTGCGAGACCTGAGGTGGCAATTCCACTTTATGAGAATTTCATCCAGACTTTAGAATCTGAACTGGGAAAGCTCATTGGAACAGGAGAATTTGGTGCAGATATGAAAGTCTCGCTAATCAATGATGGCCCGGTGACGATTCTGATTGACAGTAAGGATAGGAAATAAATTTTTCACTAAGTTGAAGTCCAATTTGATTTAACGCTATCCTTGTCCGATTCCCTCATTCAATTTCATCACGTTCATGTGATATTCAATGGCACTCCCACTTTTGATCAACTTTCGTTTGACTGGAAAGAAGGAACCCACTTGGCAATTGTTGCTGATTCAGGCGCTTTGCCAACTGCTTTTTTGGAGACTATAAGAGGTAATGCACTTGTGTCTTCCGGTAGTATACACCGACCATTCGCAACTGACTATTTAGCTGAAAAGCAAGAAGAAGGTGCTATTCACAGTTACCGTGATTTGATTGCTTATGTCTCTCAGAAATATGAGTTTCGGAACCGATCGAACCTTCAAAACTTCTATTTCCAGCAACGCTTCAACTCCTCCGAGTCAGATGAAGCTTCCACAGTTCGAGAGACTCTATCGGAAGTTCAAGCGAAAGTCTCAGGTCCTTGGAATTTTGAAAATGTCACAGAACTACTCAGATTAAATTCTCTTTTAGACAAATCCCTCCTAAAACTTTCCGATGGTGAGACTCGCCGATTGGCGATTGCCGTGGGCCTGATGCGGCAACCAAAAATCTACTTAATGGATCAGCCGATGACTGGGCTGGATTCTGGCAGCCGTGCTGAGTTTGGGATAATTATTAAAGGAATGCAGGCCAAAGGAGTTCATCTGATGCTTACTACCGCAGCAAATGAAATTCCCGAGGGCATCACTCATGTAGCACGCTTATCAGCTCATTTGGGGATACAACTGTTCACCAGAGAAGCTTTTCAGAAAGCTGCCTCAAAAACTCAGATTTCAGATCACTTCGATTGGGCTTTACTAAGCCAACTGCTTCCTGAAAAAACTCAAAGTTCTACGAACCCGGTGATTGAGCTGAAGGATGTTACGATCAATTACGGTGAAAAAAAGATCCTCAATCGTATTTCTTGGCTCGTGAATCCTGGTGATCGGTGGTTGCTTCGGGGAAGAAATGGTAGCGGAAAGTCAACCTTGATCAGTCTGTTGATTGGTGAAAATCCTCAAGCCTACTCCCAAGCTATTTGGCTTTTTGGGCGAAAACGAGGCACGGGTGAAAGTATCTGGGATGTGAAGAATCCGACGGGTTTTATGGCTCCAGAACTATCCCGATTTTTTCCAGCCAATCAGACCTGTAGAAAGGTCATTCTTTCCGGGCTCTTTGATACCATGGGACTATTCAGAAAAGTAAGCATCGTGCAGGAGGACTTAGCCGGGCATTGGATAAAGCTATTTAAGCTAGAGGCAAGTGCATCTGTCCTCATTAACAGACTATCGCTGGAACAGCAGCGTTGGACTTTACTTGCCAGAGCGCTGATTAAAAAACCTAAATTATTAATTTTGGATGAGGCAAGTCAAGGAATGGATGAATATCAACGAAAGCTCTTCAAAGAGACTATCCAGCGAATCTGTGAGCAAAGTTCGATTACCTTGATTTATGTGAGTCATTATGCGGAGGATGTGCCCGATGGGGTAGATCAGGTTTTTGATTTGGGGTGAATTTATTCAAGGTTTTTACTAAAAGATATCTTATGCAATAGCATATCGTATTTTTCATATAGAGCGGAACGTCAGGAAGATCTATATTTTCCAGAACTATTAGCTTGATCGTCTTCATGATTGGATTTACATAAAAATGTTCTAAATTATTATCGAAGATGTTTTTTGCAGTCATAGTTTTTAACCTTTTCGAGCAGGTTTCCAGCAATTTTTTAAATTTAAGTGGCTAAGATGGATCCGTCACGGCGGGACAGGGATAGACTACGGTGGAGGATAATCACCGCGCCGTTGCGATAAAAAACCAAACCCTTCAAGGCTCAAAAAAACCTCAAAGGTTAAAACCGATTGATAATAGTCACCCCAGCATCCCGAAATTCATCCATTTCTGTTAAAGCTTTTGCTGCCACTTCCAAACTGATAGTTCTGCCGATCAATAATTCAGGATCCATTTTTCCCGAAGTAATCATCTGAATCATTTCGGGATAGCGCCAAGCTTGCATGCCATGACTTCCATAGATTTCTAATTCCTTTGATAGGACCAGATCCATAGGAACGGCGCTGTTTTTTTGATCAGCAATCAAAAGCCCAACTTGAATGTGTTTGCCTCGCTTTCGTAAGCAAGAAACAGAATTGAAAAGTGTAGTTGGACTTCCCAAAGCATCAACCGACACTTGAACTCCACCATTAGAAATATCTCTTATTGCCTCGAGGACAGATACCTGTTTAGCATTTACAGTAGCTGCCGCACCGATTTGTGTGGCTAGCTCCAACTTCTTTTCGTCAATATCTATGGCGATTACATTTGCTCCCAACGCATTTGCAATCATTATCGCAGATAACCCAACTCCTCCGCAACCATGAATAGCCACCCATTGTCCTCCGGTAACTTTACCCTGATCTACCACAGCACGGAACGAAGTTGCAAATCTACAGCCTAGGCTAGCGGCAGTTTGAAAATTCATGGATTCTGGAAGAGTTACAAGATTGATGTCAGCACGATCGATCGCAACATATTCAGCAAAGGATCCCCAATTAGTGAATCCCGGCTGAAACTGATCATCGCAAACCTGATGATTTCCGGATGCACATTCCGGGCACTTTCCGCATCCAGAGATAAAAGGAACCGTCACTCGGTCGCCGACTTTCCAATTTCTAACTTCAGATCCGACCGCCTGAATTGTTCCGGCAAATTCATGACCTGGAACGTGTGGAAGCTGTATGTCAGTATCGTGGCCCATCCAACCATGCCAATCAGATCGGCAAAGTCCAGTAGCTTTCACTTCAATGACTACCCCGGATTTAGAAGGAGTAGGATCAGGAACTTGGGTGATAACAGGTACGGATTGGAAGGATTCGTAAAGTATTGCTTTCATTTATTTTTGTTGTAGTCGTTTCCTAAAAGACTGTTTAGAACAGATTCTTGCCATGTTCTGAGCTTTAGGACCAATTCTTCTACGAGTTCAGGATTTGCACTTTTCAAATTGGTGGTCTCGGCTGGATCGGACCTCAAATTAAATAGCTCTGTTTGAATTTCACCATATTTATTTTCGCTTAGCACGAGTTTATAGTGATGGTCGATAATTGCTCTTGGACCCTGAAAATCGGATGAAATGATATCCGTTTGCACGAAATTTTTAAAATCCCGAGTGGCTTTTCCATTCATCAACTTCACCATCGGAGAGGTTCCTTCTTGAAGCTTTGTATTCAAATAGGGTTGTAGATCTTTTGAATCAGCTCTGGGACTTCCATTCCAAAACATCATGGGCTTTTCTCTTGTCATCTTTTCTTCAGAAAAATAGGGTGAAAGATCAATTCCGTCTATCGGGCGATCAGGAAGCGAAGCTCCAATAATTGATGCGAGTGTTGGAAAAATATCTGTGCTATTCATGCTGGCCTCAAGTGCTGACGGTTGGGAAATTATTTCCGGCCATTCCAAAACGCTTGGTACGCGAATTCCTCCTTCGTAAATGCTGCCTTTGTCCTCACGAAACGGGACTGTCACATTTGCTTCAGCCGGAGTACCATTATCTCCAAAGTACCAAAGCAGTGTATTTGTGCGAAGCTTATTTTCTGATAAATAATTTCGAAGATCACCAATACTTCGATCCATGGCAGTGATTTCTGCAAAGCGTTCTTGCAAGACATCACGTTGAAGGCGAGTGACTGGAAGTCCGGTTTCATTGGAAGTCAAGCGAACTTGCTTTGTCCCAAAAGTTTCAGGTAAATCAGCATACAAAGCCAAATCTTCGGGAAGACCGCTGTAAGGTTCGTGTGGGGAACCGTACCAAATGACTACGAAAAATGGCTTTCCAGCTGCTCTAGCCTCACTGATAAATTTCTCAGCTTCGGCAACTAAAATGGCGGAGCTCTCTCCTTCAAGAATTTCAGGATCTGCTCCATTTCTTGACAGAGATGGATTTAATTCAAAGAAATTATCATGAGAAAGCCATTCATCAAATCCCATCTCGCCGGGATTGGTGGGAGATTTTGCTTTCACCGGACCAAGATGCCACTTTCCAAAATGCGCCGTTGCATAGCCTTTTGCCTGCGTTAATTCCGCGATACTGATTTCTTCTGGCCGGATCGAAAAGCCTGGCGTAAAAGTACCATAGCGGTTTGGATGTCTGCCTGTCAAAATGCTCCCTCTCGTCGGCGAACAAACCGGTGATGCAGAATAAAAGCGATCCATACGAACTCCGTTTTTTGCTAAGTCATCCAAAACTGGAGTTTTCAAATAAGGATGTCCGTTGTAGCCGGTTTCATCCCAGCCATGATCATCGCCGAGGAGTAGGATTACATTTGGGAGTTCTTCTTTGATCTGCTGCGCAAAAGGGGAAAAGATATTTCCAAAGAGGAATCCAGTCAACAGAGAGAGTTTCAGGTAGTGGTTTTTTTTTGATTTTCATGATTTGCCGAAAGCACTGCTTTTTTTAAAAATCAATTTAATCTAAAATATTTAGGGATTTGTAATCATAAACCGCTGGACTAGTCGGAATTTAAAATCTGCTTTTGTAGCTTAAAGCATTAATTAGGAATTGTGATCTTACAATGAACCATGTCTAATCGAAGGGGATTTTTACAAAAACTAAGTGCTAGTTTCCTAGCTTCCGGTGTATTTATAAGTAATTCATCCGCTGCTTTACAGAAGTCAGTGATTGATCATTCGTTATCTGAAGTTGATTTTTGGAAAGAAATCAGAACGGGATTTTCCCTAACTCATGAAAGAATTTACATGAACAATGGGACATTCGGACCAGCACCATTTCAAGTAAGCCAGGCGATGAATGACTGTCTGGAAGAGATCAACAGGTCCGGTGAATATGGGCACTTTGATCAGGAACGAGTCTTTCTTGCGAGTTTTTTAGGAGTTGGAACTGATGAGCTCAGCTTGACGCATAATACCACCGAAGGAATAAATATTATGGTTTGGGGTTTGGCTTTGCAAAAAGGCGATGAAGTAATCCTTACCACCCATGAGCATGTTGGAAATGGCTTGCCTTGGCTCAATCGATCTAAACTTGACGGAATAGTTTTGCGGACTTTTGAACCTCAGGATACGCAGGAAAAGAATCTGGAAAAGATTAAAAAACTCATCAATTCCAAAACCAAAGTTATCGCAGTGCCCCATGTTACTTGTACGACTGGCCTTGTTTTTCCGATTAAAGAAATTGCTGAATTAGCAAAGTCAAAAGGGATTTACACTGCAATAGATGGAGCACATGGAGCAGGAACTTTTGATCTGAATATTACCGAACTCGGTTGTGACTTTTATGCAGGATGCTTTCACAAATGGATGCTTGGACCGGCTGGAACTGGTTTTTTATATGTAAAAAAAGAACTTCTGGCTGAGCTTCAGGCGATTCAAGTGGGAGGCTATTCAGATGCTGGTTGGGACATCACTACTCAACCGCCTATTTTGAAAGGCTATAATCCAACTGCCCACCGCTACGATTATGGAACGCAAAGTCGAGCGCTTTATGTTGGTGTTGCTGCTGCGGCTAAATTTCATTTAGAAATAGGGAAAGCAAAAGTGGAATCCAGAATTCGGGAATTGAATGATCACGTATATGACGGGCTTCAGGCTATGGGTAGCA